>Ga0105044_10004988_pt1 | contig 18260 bp, 21 predicted proteins | sample MAT01_FD_78092 | JGI IMG/M metagenome (GOLD analysis project Ga0105044, IMG submission 78092) | Freshwater microbial communities from Lake Fryxell liftoff mats and glacier meltwater in Antarctica - MAT-01 | ecosystem: Environmental > Aquatic > Freshwater > Ice > Liftoff microbial mat | place...
CCACCGCCGTCATGCCCAGCGCGCCCTCAACGGCCGCAATGCAGTCGCGCGACAGCGAAGGAAATCCCGCGCGCGAAAACCGCACCAGCGAAGCGCTTACACGTAACAAAGTCGAATTAGAATAGCAACTTGGCCACGAGTCTTACCCTGACCTTACATCGCCATCAGCACCGAACCTTTTGGAACGAACCATGCTGAGGATGCCGTAAGTCCAGCCTGAGTTATCGTTTCCGAAGTTCTCGGGCCTTGAAGTCGATCTCCCCTGTTTTCACCCACGGAATGCCACCGTTCCAATAATCTGGCACATTCCGTTCGGGTGTTCCGCCCGACTTAATTATCGAGAGGTCACCAAGGCGCGCTGCGCCCCAATCCCCCGGAACCTCCCCGGCGGGCGTGGACTTGGTTTTCTTCGAGGCGTTGAGAGCGGAAGCCTTCATGGTGCTAAAGGCTGGCGATGGCGGCGGGCAGGCGTTCGGCGAGGGTTTGGAGCAGTTCATCGCCGGGGGCTTCGGGTCGGAGGTCGAGGGCGGGGAGCAGGCCGGCGGCAGCGAGAGCCTGGCCGTGGGTGGCGAGCGCGTCGCGGAGTTTGGAGGAAATGACGGCGGGATGCCGGGCTTTCCCGCCGGGCGCAGGAAGAGCCGCGAGCACCTGCCGCACGAGGCTGAAAAGCGCCACCCAGGGGAACCATCGCGGCAGGGCACGGCCATTGGTGAGGAAGGTCCAGTCGGTGGGTTGCATGTGGTAGCGGCGGTTCGCACCCCGGCGCACTTTCGCGGAGCGCGAGGTGGCGGGCTCCTGCGTGAGGAGATGGCCGGAGAGGGTCATCTCCTGCAGCAGGGCCTGCAGGGTGCGCGGGGCGTAGCCGGTGAGGCGCGCGATCTCCGAGGCATGGGCGGCGGCCCCGCCGGCGAGGCAGAGGATGACTTCCACCCGGGCGCTGACGCCGATCAGCGCACGCAGGGCGATCATGAGATTGGGCGGCTGCGTGGGGTTCGGTGCGCGGCTCATGCCGCGTGGCTGGAAAGGGCCGCGCTCCAGCCCGTGCGCGAGAAAGAGGGCGTCGGGCTTGCGCGGCTTCGGGCCATCGATCCCGAGGAACAGCGGCTGAGCCTGCGCGCTGCTCCGGCCACTCCGGGCGAGCGCCTTCCAGCGCGGCTGCGCAGGGTGCGAGGCCAGCCAGCCGGCGATGCCACGGACGACGTTTTCATCGCCGAGCCCGGTGCCTTGCTGGAGATTTTTTAGCCGCTGAAGATTGATGAGCGAGCCGAAGCTGCCGAGCCAGTCGAGGGCTTCGTCGAACAGGCGCGGCTCATGGCGGCCCACCGAGGCGGTGGCGAGCAGGAGGGCTTCCGGGTCAATGAGACGGGCCTCCGACACCGGTGCGGAATGACCGGCGACGCCGAGGCTGCACCACTGCCGCCAGAGCAGATCGAGCATGGCCTCCAGGCAGTGTGCTCTAAAGTCGGGCAACGAGGTGTCCATAGCCGATGTCGGTCAATGCGGTGCGCACAATCTGAGGGAAGACTTCGCCTGCATCCTGAGTGAGGACCCTGCGGTCGGCGGTCAGCAGTTCGTCCTCCGTCGGGCGGAGCGCGGCGAGATCCGCCGAGTGGCGCCCGCGCCCCTGATCCATGATCGCAAAGAGCTTGAGATGGATAAGGTCGAAACGGTCGGGCAGATAGATGGTCAGCGCGGGGCCGTAGTCCCGCCACGTGAGCCGCGACAGGAATCCCTCGGGTAGTCCGGCCAGCACCTGATCCGCAGGCCCGGTGTTGAGCCAGTGGGGATCGAGGTGCATTTCCCGCGAAACCGCCGCGGCTGCCGCCTGCAGCGCGGCGGACATGGGGCGCGGATCCACGAGCCCGTGCTCGGCGTCAACGCCCGCCATGATGTCCACATCCTTCGTCGTGCGGGAGATCAGGCCGAGCGAAATCAAGGCCGAGCCGCAGATGACAACAAGGGTCTCACGCGCAGCGTCTGCTTCTTCCAGAAAGGCGGCAAGAGCCGTGAGCGCTTGCTCAAGATTTTCAGTGGAAAGGCGTTCCATGCGTGTGATATTGGCGTACGATGCGCTAATTACAAGCGCATACAGCGATGATTCCGGACGCTTAAATTCCCAAATCCTTCAAATGTTCCTGCATTTTCGTCCGCACGCCTGCGAGCTGGGTTTCGAGTGTGGCGATCTCGGCCTGCACGGCATCAAGGTCGATTTCCTCCTCCTCCACGAACGTGTCCACGTAACGGGGGATGTTGAGGTTGCAGTCGTTGTCCGCGATCTCCTGCGGCGTGGCGCGGTAGGCGTATTTTTCAACCGTCTGGAATGCCAGATACGTGCTCACGATCCTGGCGATGTTTTCCTCGGTGAGCCGGTTCTGGTCCTTCCCCTTCTGGAACTCGTGGCTGGCATCAATGAAGATCACGTCGCCGTGCGTTTTGCCCTTGTTGAAGAGGAGGATGGCTGCGGGGGTGCCGGTGCCGAAGAAGAGATTGGACGGCAGGCCGATGACGGCTTCGAGGAGGTTCTCTTCGATGAGCCTGCGGCGGATTTTTCCCTCCGCTCCTCCACGGAAAAGGACGCCATGAGGCACGATGACGCCGACCCGGCCGGTGCCTTCGCGAGCCGTCTCGATCATTTGGGTGATGAAGGCGTAATCGGCTTTGCTCTTCGGTGGAATGCCGCGGTGGTAGCGATGGAACGGGTCGGCTCCGGCTGCTTCGGCTCCCCATTTCTCCGGCGAGAACGGAGGGTTGGCGGCGACGATTTCGAATTTCATCACCTGATCGCCCTCGACCAGCCGGGGATTGCGCAGCGTGTCGCCCCACTCGATCCGAAAGGTGTCCATGCCGTGCAGGAACATGTTCATGCGGCAGAGCGCGTGGGTGGTGCCGTTCGACTCCGGACCGAAGAGCGCGAAGTCACGCTCGTCGGCCTGGCGCCCGACCTTGATGAGCAGTGAGCCTGAACCACACGTCGGGTCGCAGATGGTGTTGCCCATTTTCGGTGCGAGCAGGCGCGCGAGCAGGGTGGAAACCTGGCCGGGCTTGTAGAACTCGCCGGCTTTTTTGCCTGCATCGGAGGCGAAACGCTCCAGCAGTTACTCGTATACGTTCCCGATCACGTCTTCTTCACCGACACGGGACGGGCTCAAATCGAGGCGCGGGGCGTTGAAGTCCTGGAGGAGATTCTTGAGCCGGGCATTCCTTCGTCTCGCCGAGTCTGTTCTCGGAATTGAAGTCCACTTCCCGGAAGACGCCTTCGAGTTTGGCCTTGTTGGCTTCTTCAATCTTCTCCAAGGCCATGTTCATCCGCTCGCCGATGTCAGCGACATTTCGCTGCTCATAGACGCTGGCGAAATCGCACCCATCCGGAAGCTGGAACCGCTCACGCGAAAGGCGACGCTCCACGCACACTTTGTCTCCACCATACTCTGCCATGTAGCGATCGCGATGGTCGCGCCACACGTCGGAAACGTATTTCCAGAACAACATCACGAGGATGTAGTTCTTGTAGTCGGAAGGATCGACAACGCCCCGGAAAGTGTCGCAGGCACGCCACGCCACATCGTTGATCTCGGATTGATTGATTTTGCTCATGGAAGAGGGGGTTCAGTGCTGGATGCCGTTCGCGATGCGGGCGAGTTGCTCATTCGTATATCGCCATTTGAGATTTTGAAGAAAAGTGCCCCGCTCAATCCGAAGGATGAAGCGAGACACTGAACTTTTTGACCGAATTCAATTCAACCCGAGAGCGGACTCCAAATAACCACGGAGGGCGAGGGTGCGCTTCGGCAGCTCCGCCAGATTCCCGTCCTTCAGTGTCTCGGAAAATCCATTACAGAGCGACCAGACATTGCGCGATTCAAATGCGGAGTGAAGCTGGTGGAAATTCTGCCACCACGGGTTTACGGACGGCTCGGACGGCATTTTTCTAGTGCTGCCGGGAATATGGGTAAGCTCGAACCGGACATGCCTCCGTGTTCGTGCCCTGCCGAGTGAATTTGTTGAACATCCCCCAGAGGAATCTGTCTGAAAAAGCAGACTATGAAAACCAATCGCCCACTCAAAAAGCGTGTAAAATCAACCGAGCGTAATGAATGGCTTCGTGTCGTCGAGTCGTTTGAACACCTGATGGAGAAACGGGTTTCAGAGGAGGCACCACGGCCAAAGGAGCGCCTGTTCGACAAGAACACTTTGGATGCTGTGAACAGGGCGTATGAAGTGACCCTTCGATACTACACGGCTGTCCTTGGCGGTCGGGAACATGATGCCAGAGCAGAAAAGCTAATCTCCCAACTCTGGCAGCAAGCCGGGACGAAGATGCGAAAATATGATCCAGACATTGCCAAGAAGCTAAAGGCCACCAACGGGTTTTGGTCACAGAAGAATACCTGGCAGAACGAGACGATTCAGCAGGTGTGGCCTCATCTCAATGCCATCCGAGTTTGCGCCAATCGAATGGACCTGACTTTGACGAACCGCTTTTCCGCATCGTGATCGGTGCTGCGCAAATATCTCGGCGAAAGTCGAGAAACAGGGTCCGAGGTGTCCGACAGTGCCGAGCTGGTAAAGGAAAAGTGCGCTGATTGACCACAAAGGTAAAATGGGACTGTCTAAAATCCCAATTCTATCAGCAGGTTTCTAAAGCTCGCCTGTCTTGTTTCCGGCGCGCATGTATTTGTGGCAGTTGACGCAACTCAGGGTCATTTGCACATAAGCAAGCGAGGCAGCATCCAAGTTTCGTTCCTTCGCGGCCTTTGCCAGTGCATCGGCGTGTTTTCGGAATTCTGCGCTCAATACTTCATACTCTGTAGTCTTATGGCCACTCCAAGCACTAAGCTGAGTGAGCTGGCTAAGTTTCTCTGCGTTCTCAGACATAAGGCTGAAATTCCCAGTGGCGACGGCATTTAGGATGTAATGGGAATAGTCGAGCTTCATGTTCATGACCTCTTTGGTCGTAGCTTTTGTGTCTGTCTGCGCCTTGCTGAACCGAGTGCCGGCCAGAGCCACCAGTGAAATAGCCGCGATGGTGGCAAAAAACTTGATTTTCATGGAGTCACAATGAACCGATTAAAGTGACTGTCCAGTCGCTAATTGCGGAAGTTTAACCGCATCTTGTCCAAATCGTTCCCGCCTGCTTTTGCCTAGCAGGCAGCTAAAGAAAAGTGCCCCGCTCAATCCGAAGGATGAAGCGCAGCACTGATCCTTCTGACCGAATTCAGTGCAACCCCACCGCCCATCGAGCAGGCCGTGAAGTGCCTCTGTGCGTTTCGGAAGTTCTGCCAGATTCCCGTCCTTCAATGTCTCCGTGAACGCGTTGAAGAGACTCCAGACATTGCGCGGTTCAAATGCGGAATGCTTTCGCTCGCGCGTGGGATAGGTTGCCACGTTTCGGTTGTCCGTGGAGTTTTATTCGTGGACACTTCCTACAATTCCACGGCAGAGGCACCGCAGTGACGGATGAGGTTGCGATGCCGGCGTTTTGGAGTAGCCGGTTGTGCTTCGAGCATTTGGACCAGGTTGAGGTCTCCATTCATTTGGGGTTGTGCATCGGTCGAGTGAGCGATGCGGGTTTCTTTTCTGAAAGTGGTTCGCGATACGTGGATGCTGTGACGCGGCTGGTCCTCAATCGTCTTGAATGTTCAATTCGAAACGTCCAGTGGGAAGGCACCGCACGATTCCAAAGGTTAGGAGCACCCATGAACACCATCGTCACCCTCGTTGATTATTCCGATGTCACTCCCAAGTTGATCGAGCAAACTGAGCGATATGCGAAGGCTCTTGGGTCGCAGGTCATCCTCGTTCACGTCGTTTCCAAAGACCCGATGGCGCTGGTCAAGGAGCCTGCATCACAGATTCCTTCGGAGGAACAACGGCGGGAATTGATCGCTGCGGACTTCAAGCATCTCTCGTCCCTGGCAGACTTGCTCACCGCCGTGGGAATCAATGTGCAGGTCAGGCAGCTCGTGGACGCAGATATTGGAAAAGCACTCGCCGAATCCGAGCATTGGAATGCCGAGTTGATTATTGTCGGCTCGCATCATCATGGTGTCCTCTACAACTGGTTTGTCGGCTCCGTTACGAGCGATGTGATCAAGGCCGCCAATTGCCCCGTGCTGGTAGTGCCAGCAACGCCCGCGAAGTAGTGGGCAATTCAGCCATGATCAACGCCCCATGATTACCATCGTCACCTTCATCTCCTTTTCCGAACTTACGCCAAGACTGATTGAGCAGACGGTGCGGTTTGCGAAGGTTCTTGATGCTCAGGTCATTCTCGCCCACCTTTTGCCGCCGGAACCATTTGTGATGGACATGGCTGGCGTTGTCCCAATGACCTCACAGGAGCAGCGCCAGAGGTTGATTGATGCGGACGGCAAGCGGCTTTCAGAGCTGGCAGATCGCTTGAACCGTGAGGGATTGACAACGCAAGCTGAGCAGTTGGTGAATGCTGACATTGAGACGGCGATGGAATCTTGCGCACGATGGAAGGTGGATTTGATCATCGTCGGCTCCCATCACCACAATGCCCTTTACAATACATTCATCGGGTCGTTCAGAGACAAGCTACTCAAAGCTGCCCATTGTCCTGTGCTCGTGGTGCCTGAGATTGACGTGCAGTAATCACCCTTCCTCCATTCACGCCTCCGATCTAGTGTGGTAAGCATAAAGCCAGTCATGGACGGAACGTGATCGGCTTTGCGGATTTCAAGGTTCGATGAATCTGTCGGGAAAGAGCGTGTTGATGCCCTCTTCCGATTGTTCGATGGTGATGCGGACGTGTGGAGCCAGGTGATCGAGCACTGACGCACATTCCGCTGTGGTGATCGCCAGACGCAGTTCTTCCGCGTGCTTGGCTAACGTTTGGATGTCATCGGCGACAACGAGGAGTGAGTCTTTGAACCGCTCCTTCCAGTTGTTCCAGTGCTTCTTGAGGTCGTGCGATTTGATCGCCGAGGATTTCGATGATGGATTGCAGGACCGGTGTGCTTCTTGTGGGCATTCTCAGCCTCCATTCTTGCGAGCGATTCTTGCCATGTGACGATACAGCCATTTCCCTGCACTGATGCTCTTGATCGTCTTTGCGCTAATGATGGCTGCGCCTCCTCCAAACGCGTCGAGCCTTGGCTTTGAAAGCACAGCGGCGGCGGGGCCACGCTCTGCCCGCTGGAGGCTCGCGCGCGCATCGTGGGCGGCTCGGCCACCCCGCATCTGGCGCGCTCTTTGGGCCATAAGCATGCCAATGCCAATGCGCGCGCCGTCGTGCGCGACCTGGAGGAAAACCACGCCCGAAGCCGTGTGGCGAGCGCGGGCAACTTCGGCCCCGGTGCCCCTGCCCATTCGCTCGCGAGCTTCGGGTTAGCCTCCATTTCTCACACTCATGGCGTCGGAGGCGGCAGGGTGTTGCGCCGCCTGCCGCACACCTGCGAGGCGGGCAGCGTTCCCGTAGCGCAGCTCTCCCGAGCTGCGCCGCAGTGCGTGCCGGCACGGCGCAGCTCGGGAGAGCTACGCTACATTCGCGGCTTGCCGGCGGAGTGTGAGAAATGCGGGTTAGTCGAGCGCCATGCGGCCAGATATCGCCCGACCCCGAGGAAGTCCGCGTAACGCTCCACCAGCGCCGGCACGATGTCGTCCACTCCGCTCGTTTCGATCGCCTGGACGGCTTCCAGCTTCAGCCCCGCGCGATGGGCGGCGGCGCGCGCCGTCAGCCCGTGCCGTTCGCGCGCCGCCACGATGAATTTTCCCAGAGGCGTGATGCGGCAAAGGGTTTCCATCTCCATTTCGGGTCCAATCTTCGGTCCCGAAGGAATGCCGAGAGCCCGGCTCATGGCTTTCGCCATGGTGGCAACTTCATCATCAGAGGGAAAACGGGGCGGCAGCGGTTGCTCGTGCATGCCGCGAAATCTGCCCGGCCCAGTCGCCGAAAGCCAACAAGAATTCCCCCGCCGTAGCGCGGACAATCCTGTCCGCGAGGAAAAATGCCCAATCGCGCAACGCGGACAATCCCGCCCGCGAAAGTGTCCCGCCGTAGCGGCGCGGACAATCCCGCCCGCGAAATCCTCATCCCCGCAAACCCACCACCCCGCCCGCAGGCAGGATTGCCTGCGCTACGCCGCCGTCCTGCCCGCGAAAGCAACTCCCACTCCCGCGGACAGAATTGGCTTCGCCGGTCTGACGATTGCCTGCGCTACGCCGCCTGCCTGCGGCACACGGGCATCTCCCGGGATTTGGATTCGCTCCATGGCTGCCGTTGGCTACACGGTGTTTGCTGTGAAGAAAGTCATCATCCACACCGACGGCGCTTGTGAAGGGAACCCCGGTCCCGGCGGTTGGGCCGCAATTCTCGAACACGGGGAAGTCCGGAAAGAAATCAGCGGCGGCGTCATCGCCACCACGAACAACCGGATGGAGATGACCGCGGCCCTGGAGGCTCTCACGCGACTGAAGGAGCCGTGCCAAGTGACGGTCTTCACCGACTCCTCCTATCTCCGCGACGGCATCACGAAGTGGATTCACGGTTGGAAGGCGAAAGGCTGGAAGAAGAAGACGGAGGCCGTAAAAAATGTGGATCTCTGGCAGGCCCTCGACGCGGCGGCTTCGCGGCACAGGATCGAATGGCATTGGGTGAGGGGCCATGCCGGGAATCCGCTCAACGAACGCTGCGACGTGCTCGCCACGCAGGAAGCCCGGAAGTTCGCCAAGGAACACACCGCCTCGGAGCTGAAAACCGCGCGCGAAGAGTTCCTCGCCGGGCGGGCCCGGGTTCCCGGTCAGCTCGACCTTCTGGGCGGGGAGCCGCGCAAGCTTCCGTGAGTTTCCGCAGTCGTGGAGCCGCGATCTCGCGGCCGCGTTTTCATCACCTCCCGCCCCAGCCTCTTCCTGCGCCAGCAGCGCTGGCATCGCGCCGCCTTCGCGGAATCCCGGCGGGACGGATGCATTTCCCGCCGGAAACATTCTGACTCAGTGTCCGAAGACTCATCGTCCATGATCAGGCAGTCTTATGGGCATGGAAAAGGCACCGCGCTCCCGGCCCCTCGGAATTTTTGGACTCAACGTCCGCAAACGCCGCGAAGCGCCCCGGTGGCACGCAGGACGAGGTTCCAGTTTGGAACACTTGTAGCCGATCGTCCGCAGATCAAAGCCCTTCGTGCTGGCATAAGCTGCCATGCCGAAACGGGACTCCACCCTCACCGCGTTTGGCCGCAACGTGGCGAGGATTCGCGCGGAACGCGGCTTCTCCCAAGACAAACTCGCCGAGAAATCTGATCTCGACCGGACGTACCTCAGCGGCATCGAACGGGGCGTCCGCAATCCGGGCATCAAGGCTGTGCTCAAGCTCGCGCACGGCCTGCGCGTCCGGCTGGATGAACTTTGCAAAGGCGTTGTGGCATGAGCAGCACGCCGACATTCCTCGACCTTTTCTGCGGCTGCGGCGGGTTTTCCCTCGGCATGGACCGCGCAGGGTTCCGATGCCTTGCCGCGATTGATTTCAATGCGGAGGCCATGACGACGCTTCGGGCAAACTTTCCTGATCTCGGCGACGAGCGTGTGCGGCAGGAGGATCTGACAAAATTTCGGCCTGGCGACTTGGTGAAGATCATCGGTGGTGAAAAGGTGGACGTGATCGTGGGCGGTCCGCCCTGCCAGGGTTTCAGCACTGCGCGGCAACGCGACGGGGCGAATCATGGGAGCGAGCGATTCGTGGAGGACGCACGCCGGCAGCTCTACATGGAGTTCCTGCGCTACGTGGAGTTCTTCGAGCCGCGTGTCTTCGTGATGGAAAATGTGCTCGGCATCCAGTCCGCTGCGGGCGGCAAATACTTCACCCGAGTCCAGCACGAGACGCGGATGCTCGGCTATCGCATAGTTTCCCAAGTGGCGGACGCTTTCGATCTCGGCGTGCCGCAAAAGCGCAGGCGTCAGCTCATCGTGGGCGTGCGCGGCGATCTGCCCGGCTTTTTCCCCACCGCTCTCGCACCTGCTCCGCGTGCATTTCCCGGCACGACGCTCGGGCCAGCCATTGGCGATCTTCCACGCGTCGTTGCCGGGGATGGCTGGGAGTGCTGCGACTACGACCTGCCGCGCCGCAAAGCACATCTCGCAAAATGGGGGGAAGGTCGCACGGCGCTATCTTTACGAGGTGCTGGAGGTGAATGCGCCTTGGCCCTGACTGCGCACCGAGCGCGCCCACACAGCGAACGCGATCTGCGTGACTTCCTGCTTCTGCACGAGGGCGAAAACTCCGCCGAGGCCATGCGCCGGGGCGTCGAATTCGAGTTCCCTTACGACAAGACTTCCTTCAAGGACCGCTACACGCGCCAGAGCCGCCGCGAGGCGTGCAGCACCATCGTCGCACATTTGAGCAAGGACGGGCTGATGTTCGTCCACCCCACGCAAAACCGCTCGCTCACACCTCGCGAGGCTGCGCGTATCCAGAGCTTCCCTGCTCATTCGATTGGTATGGTCCTGTTGCCAGATGGCGGCGCGTGACTGGAACGTAGCGTAGCTCTCCCGAGCTGCGCGGGTGGATCCGCCTGTAAAGCCTCGTGTTTCGCAGCTCTGGAGAGCTACGCTGCGCGACCCCACCGCCGCCCCATGCATTCAGACAATCAGTCTGAATAACTGGTACCAGGCATGTCGTGGCGCGCGTCCAAGTTCGGAACGCGCCTGCGGGCAGAACTTGGAACTCTGAAATAAGAACCGGCCACACCACCCGTCACGCGCCACTCGCCAGTCGTGGCACCAGCCTTCCTGTGCGCGCGATGTGGGCGCGGTAACGTTCGCCGTGCGTGGCGAGCAGGTAGGCTTCTTCGTCGGCGGCTTTCAGCCAGACGCAGATGAGGTGCAGCGCCAGCAGCACGGCGGAGAAGATGGTCGGCAGCAAGAAAAGCGCGCCGGCGAGCATGACGACCTGAAGTGCGTAGATGGGGTGCCGCACACGCGCAAACGGCCCATCGGTCACGAGCTGGTTCTTCTCCGCCTGATTCACGCCGATGCGCCATGCACTGCCCATGATGGCGTAGCACCACAGCGTCCCGGCGAAACCGGCGAGCACGAGCAGGATGCCGAGCACCAGCCAGAAGGGTTGCAGACACGCCGCACACAGCCGCACGCAGGCAAATGCACTTTCCACCCGGACGAGGAACGGCTGCCCGATCCAGCCGACGATCACCAGCATCCAGCCGAGCCAAAGCACACGCTCCTTTCCCGTGCGCGGCGTCATGTTCGGCGAACGCCCGATTTGCTTCCGCACACGCTGCGCCTGGATGAGCACGCCCGCCCAGTAGATCAGACCCGAACCCGCGACGACTGACTTGCGGAGCAGCAGTCCGTCAATGTCCATGGCTGGCGGCGCGCCGTGCGCGGATCAGCCGCTGAAGCTCGATGACCCAGTGACGCTTCACGCTCTTCCACACATCCGCACCGAAGCAGATGCCCTCCATGTTGCCCGCGATGTCCGTGGGTTCGGCCGGCTTCGAGGCGGGCACGTAGTTGTTGATCCATGCGATCGCCTGCCGGTTTAAGAGCAGGCGCTCAATTTCGGGTGTCTTGCCGTGGGTGCGAATGCCGTCGGCGGGCAGTTCGACATTGCGCACTTTTGCACGACCGGTGGCATGGTAATGATTCGCCGGGCCGAAGCCGAGGTAGTCGCCGCCGAGCACGTCCCAACCGACGTAAAATCCGGTGAACTCCTCCACCGTGTCAGGGATCGAACGCAGAGAGAACATGATGTCCCACTGGTTCGGGAGCGCGCGGGTCACGCCGCCGCCGCCGAGCGCCGCGATGTAGGAGACCTTCAGGCCGACGACCGGGCGTTTTTTTCCTGTGAGCGGGTCGGTGATTTCCGTGCGGTCCTCGGGCTTCCACGTCAGCGGACTCCACACGGCGAGACGATCGACACTTTGCCCGGCGAGCAACTGCAGCGTCTTCACCGCCTGCATGCATCCCTGGCTGTGACCGAGGATCATCGGCTGCATGCCATCGCGCTCATAAAACCACGCGACGATGCCGGCGAACATCTCAGCGTCGTAGTAGCAGCTAATCGTGTAAGCGCCCGCGCCCGGCAGGCGGATGGCCTTGTCCGGGTAGCCCATGCCGACGAGGAATTTTGAAAATGAAGTGAGCCGGAGCTGCACGGGCTCGATGCCGCCGTGGATATTGATGATGCGCGGCGCGGGCGCACCGGCGAGCACGTCACGCACGTCGGCTGCGCTGACGTTTTTCGGATTCAACGCCAGGATCCGATCCTCGGCTGCGCGCGTGAGGTGGTACGAGCGCAGCACCGAGCGCAGCTCCACCTCCACCGCATGCGCCGGATCGAGTGGATTCAGATCGAGCTTCGCGCAACCCGGAAGCAGGAGCGCCACGGCGGATGCCGCGATGAGACGCATGCCGTTCCCTTTCATACCGCGACCCCCAGTTCACGAATGACGCAAAACAGCCGCGCCTTCACCCACGCGACCTCCGCAGCGGAGAAAAACGCCGTCCGGTATGAAACCGAACAGTTCACCCTCCCGGCGAAGGTGGTCAGCGACAGCACCAGCGGGGTCGCCGGGCCCGTGGACACGGCCCGCAGGTAATCAGTCGGCGCAGTGGTCGGCGACTCATTCGGAAAATGGCTCAGGTTCATATTGGTGACTCCACCCCACAGGGGGTAGTTCTTCGCATAGAACCGCCGCCGCCGGTTCGTCGAGAAGAAAGACATCAGCCGCAGCGTCAGGAGGAGTTCCAGCGAGTTGGCCAGATAGAGCCCGCCGCGCTTCAGCCGGCGCGTCTGCTGGAAGATCTCCCGCGAGAGATCGGCCACGCTGCCCGTCTCCGCCGCGCGGCAGGCGACGGAAAATGATCCCAGCGCCAGCCCGAAGACATCCGGCCTGTCCTCACCGAGATCGTTTCGCGCATTCACGATGCAGCCGAGCGACATCAGCTCCCGGCCTGGCCGCCCCTGCGCCACAGCCATCGGCGCCAGCGCCCGCATCAGCAGCGCTAGAAAAAGATCATTCAGCGTGACGCCCGCCGCACGGCTGGCGGTCTTCAGCGCCGCCAGAACCTCGCCGCCCAGCGTGAATCGCTCGAAGCCGTTCCGCATGTCATCGCCATCGCGGCACCATGGCCGATTGGATTTTCGCATCGCGCGGAACTGCGAGCCCACGGCGATCAGCTTGCGCAGCCACAAGCCCGGCCGCCACGGCCGGCGGTCCGCGATCTGCGCGTGGCATTCCCAGCGCTTCCGCCCCGCCATCGCACCGTCGCGGAGACAGTCCTCCACCAATTCGCCCACGAGCCGCACCACCGATTCCGCATCGGCGATGGCGTGAAAATAAACCACGCCCAGCCAGAACGACGCGCCATCCTGCACCGCGAAAAACCGGAAAGGCGTGAAGCGCCCTTCGCGGGAGAACCGCGTGTTAATCTCCCGTTCGATCTCGCCGCACAACGCCGTCTCGGGATCGGCGGCATCGACGACGACCTTCAGCTCCACCGTCGCCGGACCGCCGCCATACTCGAAGCGAAGGCCGCCCGCATCGATCGAGAGACCGGTGAGGCCCCGTTCCTCCAGCACACGCGCGAGCGTCCGCTCCAGCCGCGGCGCGTCACACACCGCCTGCACCCTGGCGACATGCACCGCGTTGTACGGATGCGTCTCATCCCACAGGAGCATCGTTCGCTGAAAAGTATTCAACCGTCCGGACATCACAATTCCGCCGAGCCTGCCGGAGACATCGCCGCCGTTCAACCGCCTCGTTCGGGCCAAAGTTCGCGCACACTACATCTGGCCGATCTGATGCACCGTCAGCCCGCCGTCGATCACGATGATCTCGCCAGTGATATAGCTCGCGGCGGGCGAGCTGAGAAAGACGACCGCGCCCGCGCAATCTTCCGGCGTGCCGACTCGGCCGAGGAGGATCTTCTTCTGGTAGTGCCCCAGCAGATCGTCCGCGCGGGATTCCATCCAGACGGATGTCAGCGGCGTCCTGATGACCCCCGGCGCGATGCCATTCACGCGGATGCCGTGCCCGGCGAGCGACACGGCGAGCGAGCGGATGAGCATCACGAGCGCGCCCTTGGACGTGTCGTAAGCAGTGGAGTCCCCTTCCGCCTGGAGGCCGTTCGTCGAAGTGGTGATCACGATCGAGCCGCCGCGCTTCGCCGCGACCAGCCGCCGGGCAAACTCCTGCGCGATGAAATACGTCGCGCTCACATTCAGCCGGAACGTCCGCTCCCAGCGATCGCGCGTCATGTCGAGGAACGGCGTGTCGAAGAAACTGCCGGCATTGCACATCAGCGTGTCGAGCGCAGGCTGCGCGGCAAACGCAGCCGCGACGAGCCGGGCCGGGCCGTCCTCCTGCGTCAGATCGGTCTGCACGTACGCGGAGTCGGCGGGGATGTTTTCCGGGCGCGCCTGCAAGCCGTGGAAGACGGTCTTCGCCCCGGCTTCACGCAATGCCATCGCCGCGGCGAAGCCGATTCCCTGCGACGATCCCGTCACCAGCGCCGCGCTATTTTCCAGTGAGAATGCTTTCATCCTTGAGCTTCAGCCAGGCGCGGATGTTCGTGTTCGCGATGCGCTCCACGACCTCGGGCTTGTTCGCCTTCAGCGCCGCGACTTCCCGCGCATACGTGCTGATGAGCGCGAGCCGCTTCTCGCCGAGCATCCCCACGTAGCTGTAAAATGGCGAGTCGCTGCCCCACATGAACTTCGCCGGATACGCCGCCGCGAGATCCGCGATAACGCGCGCGGGGTCCGAGTAGTCCGTGTCGAAGCGGCGCGCGCGCGGAGCGATGAATGGCAAATCCGCCACCGCGCCATCGCAGTGGATGCAGTGCGCCGAGCAGTCGAACCACGTGTTCGGCAGCGCGTTCACGCGGTCGAGGCATTCCCGGTCGTAGCGGCACGAATGCGCGAGGCAGAACCGCACGTGCGGAAATTTCTCCGCGATGTCGAGGATGTCGCTCGCCTGCGCCCACAGATCCTCGGGCGCGACGCTGGAGTGAATGATCAACGGCACATCCCACTCCGCCGCGAGTTCGATGAACCCGCGGCCTGCTTCACCGAGCGACTTGATGAATGATTGCAGCATCGTCGTCTGCATCTTCAGCCCGTGGATGCGGTATTCGCCGCCGAGCTTCCGCAATTCCGCGATCTGCGCCGCCTGCTCGCGCATCGGGTCCAGGATGGCGAATGGCAGGCAGCATTTCCCCGCCTCCGGGAACAGCACGTGGATCTCCCGCATCAGCCGGCGGTTCTCAAAGGCGTACGGCACCTTCTCCAGCCCGCCGTAAACGATCTCCCCGCGCCGCATCGCCGCGAGGTCCAGCGAAAGATTCAGCACAAAGGGAAACACCACCCAGCGATCCACGCCGAGCGCCCGCCCCTCGGTGGTCATCGTGATGAGATGCTGCGCGTACGGAAACTCGCCGCGCAGGTAGAACATCAGGTCGGCGCCGACGTGGTTGTGGCAATCAATGATCATGGCAGTGGGCCACCATGCCCTCCCGCCGCCGTTCACCGCAAGCCCGCGCGCAATCGCCGAAACAATGAGCAACGTGATTCACGCCTGTGTCTGCAGGATGGGGTGCGCGAGCGTGGTGCCAGCCTGCGGGCTGCCAAAGGCTCGCTCCACGATCCGGGTTGCATCACGCTGGGACCCGATCATCCATCCACACTGAACCCGCCCGCCATGTCCACCACCCCCACTCCGCCGAACCACGACCCCGAACTCTCTCGCCGCGGCTTCCTGAAAACATCCGCGGGCGCCGTGCTCGGCGGCGCGCTTGCAGGCGGGCCGCGTGCAGAAGCGGAGGAAAAGGCGAACATCATCCGCACGGAGAACGCACGGCCCGGCTCTGACGACTGGCAACTCACCCGCGTGCGGCTCGACAAGACCGGTGGCTACCGCGCGCCCATCATCGAAGGCTACTGCTCGCGGCAATCCGTCCTCGCCGGCGAGACGCTGGACATCATGGTGAGCACCAGCGCCGTGGTGCAGTTCACCATCGAGATTTTCCGCACCGGCTACTACGGCGGCAAGGGCGCGCGGCTCATGACGGTGCTCGGGCCCTTCGCGGGAAAGAAGCAGCCCGATCCTGAAATCGGCCCCAAGCGCCTGTGCGAATGCAAATGGGAGCCGAGCACCTCGCTGAAGATTCCCGCCGACTGGCCGAGCGGCGTTTACCTCGGGCGGCTCACGACGGTGCCCGAGGCGGACAAGCCGTACTGGCAGAACTACGTCGTCTTCATCGTCCGCGACACGCGCAAGGCCGACGTCCTTTTCCAATGCAGCGACAACACGTGGCAGGCCTACAACAAATGGCCCGACGACTATTCGCTCTACACCGATCCGCGCGGAGCGCATGCGCGTGAAGTCGCGGTGAGCTTCGACCGGCCTTACGCGAAGTACGCGCAGATCTACGAGAACCCGCAATCACTCGGCAGCGGCGAATGGCTCTGCTTCGAATTCCCCGCCGCCTACTGGCTCGAGCAGCACGGCTACGACGTCACCTATTGCTCGAACAGCGACTGCCTCGACGCCGCGCAGATCACGCGGTGCAAAAGTTTCCTCAGCGTCGGCCACGACGAATACTGGGATCTGCGGCAATACGCAGCGGCAAAGTCCGCCATCGACTCCGGCGTGAATTTCCTCTGGCTCTCGGGCAACTCCGTCTTCGGCGTCACCCCGTTCACCCCGTCGCACGACGGACGTGCAAACCGCATCATCGAGCGCGTCGGCCACTTTGCCGGGCTGAGCAACGACGAGGTCGCCGCGGCAAAGGCGGTGTTCACGGAAAATTACTTCCGCGCCGGGCCGGACGAGAGCCTCATCATCGGCGCGCGCAGCATCGTCCCATTCAATGGCGGCGGCGACTGGACCTGCACGAAGCCGGACCACTGGATCTACTCCGGCACCGGGATGAAACACGGCGACAGCATCCGCGGCCTCGTCGGCTGGGAACATCACGGCGCGCCCGCCAAGCTGCCCGGGCTCGAAGTCGTCGCCGAAGGAACCAGTTGGAAAGGCGGAACGATCCCTGCGCACTACACCGCGACCATTTTCCCCGGCCCGAAAGGCAACTTCGTCTTCAACGCCGCCACGATCTTCTGGGCGCAAGGCCTCGGCAACCCGCCCGGCCACATCCTCCCATGGTCCCACTGGTCCCGCCCGCACGGTCCCGATGCACGCGTGCAGCAGATCACCCGGAATCTGCTCGACCGCGCCATCGGCGCTTGAAGTGGCCGCCGTTGCGTCGCTGCGGACAGCGGAGACTTCATCCGCTCCGCACCTTGACTCAGCGAACGCACCGGGCGCACCGTGCGTCCATGAAACTAGCCCTCGTTTCCGCCGGTGTCGTGTTCCTCTCCGTCGGCGTTGTTCAGTCGGAGCCACCTGCGACTCCGGCCGGGAAGACTGAAGTCCAGCGGGCAGAACCAGACATTGTTTCACCGGAAGGCTTCGTGCCGCTGTTCGATGGAAAAGACCTGGACGGATGGACCACGCGCCAGGCCGTCGAGGGCGATTGGAGCGTGGTGGACGGTGTGATCGACTGCAATCCCCGCGGTGAAGCGAAGGGGGATCGGAATCTTTGGACCAAAAAGGAATACGGCGACTTCGAGCTGCTGCTGGATTGGCGGATCAAGGAAAGCCCTTTCAACAACCCGAAGGCGCGGATCATCCTGCCCGACGGCACCTACAAGAAAGATGACTCCGGCAACGTCATCACCGTCACCGCCCCCAACACCGACTCCGGTGTCTTCCTCCGCGGCCAGCACAAATCCCAAGTGAACATCTGGTGCTGGCCCGTCGGCTCGGGCGAGGTGTGGGGTTACCGGACCGACCCGAACCTTTCCGCCGAGGTCCATGCCGGCACCACACCGAAGGAGAAAGCCGACCAGCCGCTTGGCGAGTGGAACACCTTTCGTATCGTGATGAAGGGCGACCGCCTGACGGTGACGCTCAACGGCAGGCTGATCATCGACAATGCTCAGCTCCCCGGAGTTCCCGCAAAGGGACCGCTGGCCCTCCAGCTTCATCCCGAAAGGAAGGACGGCGAATGGGGTGCATCACTGATTCAATTTCGCAACATCAGGATCAAAGAGCTAACCCGCATTTCTCACACTCCGCCGGCAAGCCGCGAATGTAGCGTAGCTCTCCCGGGCTGCGCCGTGCCGGCACGCACTGCGGCGCAGCTCGGGAGAGCTACGCTACGGGAACGCTGCCCGCCTCGCAGGTGTGCTGCAGGCGGCGCAACACCCTGCCGCCTCCGAC
>Ga0105044_10004989_pt1 | contig 18256 bp, 9 predicted proteins | sample MAT01_FD_78092 | JGI IMG/M metagenome (GOLD analysis project Ga0105044, IMG submission 78092) | Freshwater microbial communities from Lake Fryxell liftoff mats and glacier meltwater in Antarctica - MAT-01 | ecosystem: Environmental > Aquatic > Freshwater > Ice > Liftoff microbial mat | place...
CTTTCGTGGCGGCAGGTAATCAGGCGAACCTGCTCGCGGTTCGCGTAGAGCGCATCGAGCACCGGCAGATAGCTTTCGCCGGGAACGCAGAAAGCGAGATCGGCGCCGTGAATTTTGAGTTGATCGACGAGGATTTCGCCGCCGGTGCGGGGAGCGGTGGAGGGCATTGTGTAGGTGTCTTTGTTGAACGAAGAGCGATATTCTGACGCAAATGGCGTTCCGCGTGATAGGTGCCACACTTGCCATTCGTCCGGCAGCCTAACCCGCCATTTGACATCAGGGTTCGTCAACCGCGTCCCCTGAGCACAGAGTGACCCGACGCCGTGGGTGCGGATAGGAGAGTGATCCACGATCAGGGCAACATATGATCGCTACAATGGGGCAATGCCGATCGAATTGGAGCTTGATTCAACTTGGAGATTCAGGAGGCAAATGGCCTTGTGTGGTCTTATCTCGCAGGGGAATCTACAGCCGCTGTTGGCGCACCCGGTGCGAGCTTTTGGGGAGGCGCTTGCACCTTGACCTCGACCGTGTGTGGCTGTCGATCATCGACCAGCGAAATGACGGCATCGGTCGTCACGGCACCATCTACAATCACCTGCGTGGCAGCGATACACCCGCCCTCCGGAACGACTGTCTGAATCACGGTGATTGCGTAGACCGTTTCGCGATACCGGTACTGCACGGTGAACGATGGCCAATCTGCCGGCAAACAAGGCCTGAAGGTGAGCTTGTCGACCTCCAGGCGCATGCCCAGCAGTGACTCCAAGATGAGCCGATACATCCAGCCGGCCGACCCGGTGTACCAGGTCCAGCCGCCGCGACCGGTATGTGGCGACACGCCGTAGACGTCGGCCGCGATGACGTACGGCTCGACCTTGTAGATTGCGGCCTCTTCCGTGGTGGTGGCGTGATTGATCGGGTTGATCATGTTGGTCAACTCCCACGCGCGCCGACGGTCACCCATCGCGGCGAACGCCATCGCCGCCCAGATGGCGCCGTGCGTGTATTGGCCGCCGTTCTCGCGCACGCCCGGGACGTAGCCGCGGATGTAGCCCGGGTCGAGCGCGGACTTGTCAAACGGCGGGTCAAGCAACTGGATGATCTTGTCGTCGCGACGCACCAGTCGCGCGTCGAGCGAATTCATTGCCATCTGCGTGCGCTTGATTTCGCCGACGCCCGACAGCACCGACCAGCTTTGCGCGATCGAGTCGATCTGGCACTCGTCGTTGGCGGCGGAACCGAGCGGGGTACCGTCGTCGAAATAAGCGCGTCGATACCATTCACCGTCCCAGCCATGCTTCTCCAAGTTGTGCGCCAGCGTGTCGCGCTCACGCAGGCAGCGCTCGGCGAAGGCCGTGTCGCCATGCGAGCGTGCGACGCTGCTAAATTGCCGCAGCACTTCACACATAAAGAAGCCCAGCCAGATGCTCTCGCCCCTGCCGTGCTGCCCAACCATATTCATGCCATCGTTCCAGTCACCGGATCCAATCAGCGGCAGGCCATGCACGCCGCTGGTGAGGCCGCGTTCGATGGCGCGAACGCAATGCCGGTATAGGCTGTCGGCCTCCTCGGCACGATTGGGCAGGTCGTAGTAGGAGTCATCGTCGGCATTGACCTGGCGGCCCTCAAGGTAACGGACGGATTCGCTGAGCACCCCCGTGTCGCCGGTGGTGTGCACGTAGCGGGCGGCAGCTAGCGGCAGCCATAAATAGTCGTCGGAGCAGTGCGTGCGTACGCCACGGCCCGACGGCGGATGCCACCAGTGTTGCACGTCGCCTTCAATGAACTGTCGGCTGGCACACAGCAGCAGATGTTCGCGCATCAGCGATGGCGCGGCGTGCACCAGCGCCATCACATCCTGCAATTGATCCCTGAATCCGTAGGCGCCGCCGGACTGATAGTAGCCACTTCGCGCCCACAAACGGCAAGCCATGGTCTGGTACACAAGCCAGCCATTGAGCAGTACATTCAGCGAGACATCCGGTGTCTCGACTTGTACGGCTCCCAGTGTGCGGTGCCAGTATTTTTTTACTTCCTCAAGCACTTCGTGAGCCGAATTCGGACCGCGATAACGCTGCAGCAGTTTCTGCGCCTCGGCCAGAGTCCGTCCATCCCCAAGCTTGAAAACGCACTCACGCTCCTCGCCGTCGGCGAGATCGAACGCAACCTGAATTGCCGCGCACGGATCCAAGCCGGCGCCGATCTTGTTTGAAAGCTGTCTGCGCGCCATGGCCGCGGGGTTCGCCAGGGAGCCGTTGCGGCCGAGGAACTCCGAGCGGTCACCGGTGAAGGTGCGGATCGATTCGTCAACGTCGAAGAATGCAACGTGTTCGCCAAACTCAGTGCTATAAGCATTGCGCGCCAACAGCGCGCCGCTCTGTGCATCGATATCGGTAATCACATGCATGGCCGATTTGGCCTTGAGGTCGCCCAGCACCCACTCGACATAGCCGGTGGCAGACAACCTGCGCGAACGACCGGATTCGTTGATCACTTTCAACACCGAGAACTTGATCGCGTCGTCGAGCGAGACCGTCACCACCAATTGCGTACGGATACCGTCCTCGACATGCTCAAAGGTAGTCACGCCGAAGCCGTGACGGCACTCGTCCGACCCGCGACCGCAGGGCAATGGCGTGGGCGACCAGAAATGTCCGCTCTCCTCGTCGCGCAGATAGAATGCTTCGCCGCTGGCGTCGCTCACAGGGTCGTTGTGCCAAGGCGTGAGCCGGAACTCATGCGCGTTGTCGCTCCATGTGTAGGCCATGCCGCTCTCACTGATGACAGTGCCGAAGTGCGGATTGGCCAGCACGTTTGCCCATGGTGCCGGGGTCGGTTTTTCGCGCGTGGTCGTGATCACGTACTCACGACCGTCCGCCGAGAATCCTCCGAGTCCGTTGGCGTACTGCAGGTCGGTAAGCGATGTCGAGACCACGCGCTTGCGTCTTGCGCTGCTTATGTCAGGACGGTAAGGTCGAGTTGGTTTCAAACGTGGTTGATTCAGGTGCGGCGCGCGCGCATCGCTCGATATACGACGGTTAATCTGGTCTTCCAGTGAACCGCGCCTGTCAGTGATGATTGCGCGCGCAACGGCCTCGAACAAAATGCGATCTTCAATGGACATGTGCTCGGCCGAGCGCACAAAAATGCCGCCCGGCCGGTCGATGGCGTGTGCCTCGATACCAGCCGCAATCAAGCCCATGATTTGTTCTTGCAGCAGTTGCCGGTAACCGCCGTGATCTTCGTTCCAGATCACCAGATCAACGACCAGCCCCTTGAGGCGCCAGTACGCGTGTGCCTTGACGAGCTGACGCACCAGCTCGATGTTTCGTGGGTCGCTGATCTGTAGCAGCACAATCGGTAGATCACCGGAAATGGCATACCCCCACAATCCTGATTGCGCGCGGCGGTTTTTCACCAGGACGCTGGCATCAGCGCGCAACGAACTGTTGGCGTACACGACTGAGTTTGCCAGACGCATGTAGAGCTGCGCCTCGGCTTCGGTGGCATTGATTTGCCGCAGGACCACCTGACTGTATGTCCAGGAAAGCTCAAACACGCGATCGGCCATCCGTTTGTCCTGATATTTTTCAATCAGCGTTATAGCCTGGTCACGGGCTTCGCCTACGCCCGAGACCATATCGACAATGACGGTCTGGCGGGGCTCGAGTGTGATGCGGCATCGTATTGCGACAATCGGGTCGAGCACGGATCCCTGACTGCCCGACAGCGCTGACGCACCGGTCAGCGCCGCCGGCGCAGAGACATTGCGTCCGCGACCGATGAACTGCGATCGGTCGGTCTCATAGGAAACTTCACCTACTGCGGCGCCGTGTACAGCCATCAGGTGAAACATCGACGGTGAACGCTCAGCATGCGAGCGAGGCCGTCTGGTGCAGACAATGGCCTGTCGCGACGGCAGTATTTCGGTTTGTACGAACAGATTACTGAAGGCCGGATGCATGGCATCGGCATCAGCGCGGGCGAGCACGACTTCTGCGTAGCTGGTCACCTCGATCGTTCTTTGTGTCCGCGCGCGGTTAAAGATGCACACGCGCCGCAATTCGATCGCGTCCTCGGGTGAAGCGACGATTTCGGTGTGGGTGTCGTAGTCAAGATCGCGGCGGCGGAATTCGGCGCGGCCCTCCGAGAAAATGGCTTCGTAAGCCTCGGCAATCTTTAGTGTCGGCTGATGTGTATTCGACCAGAATGCGCCGGTGGCTTCGTCGCGGATATAGCAGAACGTTCCCCAGTTATCACAGGTCGTATCCTCCCGCCACCGGGTAACCGCAAGGTCGCGCCAGCGACTGTAGCCGCCACCGGCATTGGTCACCATCAAGTGGTAGTGATTATTCGAGAGCAGTTGTACTTCCGGCAGTGCGGTGGTCGCGCTGGCGATGAGACGCGGCGGCATCGGATGGTCGTTGGCCTGGTCCGTGAATGATGCAAATCGGACAGAGTGCAATTGCAGGGCACCGGCTTTTGGCACGCGCTCTTGAAGCAGCAACGTGGTTGCCTGGAACATCGGGATCGACACAAAACGTTTCTGCATCGGCTGGTCCAGCAGCAGATAGGCGAGCGATAGAAATATCATGCCCTGGTGATGCGCCATATACGAACGGATCACCACGCCGGTCTGACCGCGCGGCAGGCGCGCTGGGGTGTAGTCAATGGCTTCGTAATAGCCATACTTGCCGACCAATCCACTGGCAGCGAGCCGTTGTAGATTGGCGCAGGCGGGCTCCGGCGCGATCATCAGGGCAAGAGCCGACGCATAGGGCGCGACCACCAGGTCGTCGGCCAATCCGCGTTTAAGTCCAAGGCCGGGTACACCGAACGCGCGGTACTGGTAGTTCATCGCCGCGTCGACGGTGTTGTAACCAGACTCGGAAATTCCCCAAGGAACATTGCGCTGCGCGCCGTATGCGATTTGGCGCGCGACTGCGGCATGACTGGTGCGGTCGAGCAGGGTGTTTTTGAACGTGGGCATGACCAGCATCGGCATCAGGTACTCGAACATCGAGCCGCTCCACGAAAGCAAGGCAGGCTCGCCATCGGTCGGTGTAAGCAATCGTCCCAGTGCAAACCAGCTTTCCTGCGGAGCCTTCCCTTGCGCGATGGCGACAAAACTTCCCAGCCGGGCCTCCGAAGCAAGCATGTCGTAGTGACTCGAATCCGCGCGGTGCTCACTGACGCTGTAACCGATGGTGAAGAGATGCCGCGTGCGGTCGTAAAGAAACCCGGTTTCCATCGTCGTCAGCTCGCCGATCTGCGACGATAGCCGCTCAAGCTCGATGACGCGTTCTCGCGCGATACGGCCCGCCTCTGCGCAATTGCGCTTGATCGCCAGCAGGAATGCGTGCTCCGCATCGGTCGCATCGGCGTCCGGTTGCTGCGCAAGCGCCGATGGCCACGATGGGTCATTGTTCGCAAGCGCGCGGAGCGTGGGCACTTCGATCGTATCGAGCACGCTCTGCAGCCGGGTGCTGGTGCCTGGCGTTGCCACCCACGGTGCGAACAAGATCAGCTCGGCTAGCGACAACCGGCATTGTGAAGTCAGTAGCTCGGCCCAACGGCGCCCCTCACCGAGGTGACGAGGCTGATCAGCGGGCAACCAAACTGACATCTTTTCCAGACGAGCCGCGAGCATCTCAGCGGATTGCAAAAACTGCATCAACCAGCGGTAGGTGGCTGCAATTGTTGTCGGGTGAATATTGGCGACGACGGAGAGCTGTTCATCGAGCTGATCCGTCAGCATCCGCTCTGCCGGGGGCGGATCGAGTAAGACCTCTCTGAATACGCTCAAGGTGCTGGACAAGCCTTTGAATAGTTGTGACGAAAGCAGTCTGTCTTCCGGCAGCGCCAGCAGACCTGCCCGCAGCACCAGCAGATGCCCGGCGAGATTGCCGCTGTCTACCGACGAAATGTACAACGGCAACAACGGCTGCATGGACTGCGTGTCATACCAGTTATAGAAGTGGCCGCGGTGCCGCGTCAGGCCGGCCATTGCGGTTAATGTGTTGGCCGTGCGCTCAACGAGAGAGCTGGACGGAATGTAGCCAAAGTCATAGGCGGCCAGATTGGCCAACAGCGCCATTCCCATATTCGTCGGCGAGGTGCGATGCGCGACCACACTGAGTGGATGTTCCTGAAAGTTGTCCGGCGGCAGCCAGTGATCGTCGGGCCCGACGAAGGTCTCGAAGAACGCCCAGGTCTTGCGCGCATTTCTATGCAGAAAGGTGATCTGGTCAACACTGAGTGTGCTCGTTTCCCGCTCGCGCGGTTCACTCAGCCACCACGCCAGCGCCGGCGCCATCGCCCACAAGAGAAGTATCGGCAGCGCTGCCAGCGACGACAGCGGGACCGCGATGAGCAAACACAGTAGCGCGGCTGCCGCGGTGGCCGGGGCGACCCACATGACCCGATAGGTGGCCCACAAGCCGCTTGTGCCGGAAGCCGCCGCACTGGCCGAAGGCGTCCACTCAAGCAAGTGCTTGTGAGTAATGGCGATCCGCCAGTTAGTGCGAATGATGGCGTCCAAACTGTAGGCTGCTTCAAAAGGCAGGCACGCAAGCGTGAACATGGCCTGCGCAAAATGGCCGCCGATCGGCTCCACCGACTGCATGACATGCTGATGCAGGGATACGTCTTCACGTTTATGCATCAGTTCGATCATGACCGAGACAAAGATCGGGATCACAAAGATGCCGATGACGGCCGCTGTCCAAAGCCATGCCGGGTCGAGCAGGCTCCAGCCGATGAGCAGCATTAACATCGTCGCCGCCGGCACCAGACTGCGGCGCAGATTGTCGAGAATCTTCCAGTGTGAGAGCGCCGACAGCGGATTCAGCCGGCTGACAGCTTTGTCGCCATTGCCTGGGACGCGGCGTAGCAGCCACGAGGCAATTTGCCAATCGCCGCGTATCCATCGATGGCGGCGGCTGACGTCAGCGCTGTAGCGCGATGGATATTGCTCGTACAGTTGCACATCGCTCAATAGCGCCGAGCGCACGTAGCAGCCTTCCAGAAGATCGTGACTGAGGATACGATTTTCCGGAAAGCGGTTCTTCAACGCATGTTCAAAAGCGTCAACGTCGTAAATGCCTTTGCCGACAAATGAACCTTCGCCAAACACGTCTTGGTACACGTCCGAGCTGGCGCGGGTGTATGGATCGATGCCGGGTTCGCTGCCAAAAAGGCGGGCATAGTGCGACTGGTCGTCCGCGGGCAGGCTCGCGGCGATGCGCGGCTGCAAAATGCCGTAGCCACGCTTGACACAGCCGCTGGCCGCGTCGAATTCGGCGCGATTGAGCGGGTGCGCCATCGCACTTGCGAATTGTCGCGCCGAGTCTCGCGGCAACTGGGTGTCGGTATCGAGCGTAATGACATATTTAACGGAAGCAAGCAGCGAGGTGTCGCCGACGATGCGCGCGAAGGAGTCCGTGCCGCCGCGTAGCAGTGCGTTCAGGTCTGCCAATTTGCCGCGCTTGCGCTCGTAACCCATCCACGTGGCCTCCTCTGCATTCCACCGGCGTGATCGATGAAGCAGGAAGAAGTAATCCTGTCCGGCATGGCCGTATTTTTCGTTCAGTGCCGAGACAAGCACTTCTGCCAGCCCGGCCAGTTCCTCATCCGTCGGCAGCACTTCAATGGCTGCGTCCCGAAAATCGGTGAGTAGCGCGAAGTAAAGATTGTCATCGCGATTGGCCAGAAACCTGACTTCCAGCGCTTCGACCAGTTCTTCGATCGAATCGCGACCGGTAATCATGGTGGGCACCACGACCAGCGTGCGCGATGCCGCGGGAATGCCTTTGGAATAGTCCATGCGGGGCAACAGTTTCGGTGCCACAACCAGCGTTGCAAGGCAGTTCACCAGGGCCACGGCGAGTTGGCTGGTCGCCAGCAGCAACAGCATGGCTATCACGATGAAAATCCAGATCCCCGTGGTTGGCCATTGCAAGTGGACGTGGACGCGGACCAAGACGCCGGCGGTCAACAACAGCGTGAAAAACGCGATGGTTCCCACGTAAGGCAATATCGGCGTTCTGCCAAATGTTGCGTTCAGCCGATCTCGTATCGACTCACGGTATTTAACTGCGCACTCCAGAGCTGGCAAACCCTCATCGATGAGGTAGAAACCAACGTGCGCACGTCGTTCGTCGGCGGGGCTGGCAGCCGCGCTTGCTACCGACCGACCCGACAGACGGATCGCCGCCTGTGCGACTTCCAGTTCAGTATGCGGGCAGCGCCTGGCGATTCGTTCCACGGCGTGGCGATAGCGATCCCGCGTTGCTGAATCCATGTTCGCATACGCGCCTTGCGGATCGCTGCGCAGCGTGTGCTCGACCAGACTCATTGTTTCGACAAATTCGCGCCAGTCCGTGGCAATAAGGAATCGCAGGCTGGCAATGCTGTTGCTGATGGAAACCTGCGCGGTTGCCTGCTTCTGGGTCTCTGCGGTTACCAACTGTTCAATAGTCTGTTGCGACTCCGACAGCAGTCGCTCAATCCAGGTGAGTGGCAAGGCAAGCGCCGCGCCGAGTCCCTGAAGCTTGCGAACAAACTCGGCGACAAACTGGGTCGTCATTGGTGGGTTGGAACGCGCCATGTCGGCAATCACCAGCACCAGATTCTTCGAGTCTTTCTCCGCAATCTCGGTCATACGCTCAGCCCAACTGTCAGCGAGGTCACGATCATTCATGCCATTGGAAACGCGGACCGCAACACGACGTAAATTCTCTATCAGCGCCAGCCGCAACATGATGGGGATGGCCCACAACTCGCCCAGCTTGAGGACGCTGATGGACTGATAGGCGGACACAAAGCGCCCAAGAGTTTCCCCGTCGATCCGACCATCACCATGCGATATGGTCTGCAGTGCGATGTCGTATACGCGTGGCAGCCCGGCCGAAGCGCCGCGTGACAGCCTTGGCAGTTCGCGGCTGTAGCCCTTCGGCAGGTGGCGCTTGGCGGTGCGAATCTGTTCTTCGATCAGGTAGAAGTTGTCTAGCAGCCATTCGCCTGCCGGGGTGATCCGCCGGCTGTTGGTGACAGCTGCGGTCAGTTGATTGCAGACGTTGATCAAAACACTTTCGTTGGCCGCCAGCCTCGCGAGCAGCCGATCCGGCCCGCGCGTGGAGGTTATCCGATGTGCACCGGCCAGCGTCTTGGCGTGCTGCTCCATCTGGCCGCTGCTGAGCAGCGCAGATCGAAGTGGTTCTTCTTCAGCAGACGCGCGTTTACGCAGCGCAGATCCGCTGACCGTGTCCTTCCATTGAGCGAGCTTGCGGAAAATGAGTGTTCTGATCATTTAAGAAAGTGCGATCTGCTCTGTTCGGGGCGTGTATTCGCCTCGACGTGCGGCGCGATTGCAGACAGCGCGGTGTTGCAACGCGCGCTGCGCTTGCGGCACCTTTTTTGGGTCGCCGCGCCAAACCTCTAGCGCCGGCTGTTGGATCGCGCGCGCGAACGAGAATGTCAGCGCCCAAGGCATGCGCATCTTAAAGCGCCGGTTCATGGCGTTCAAGCGAGCCGAAGCCAGTTCGGCACTCTGTCCGCCCGACAATAGCGCGACGCCCGGTACTGCGGCAGGTACGGCGCGCAGCAGGCAGGTTACAGTGGCGTCAGCCACATCGTTCACGTCAGCAGCGCTGTCTGGCTGCGTCGAGTCCAGCCCCGGCAGTACCATGTTCGGCTTGAGCAGCAAGCCTTCCAGCAGCACGTTCTGAACGTGCAATTGGGCGAAGACCTCGTGCAAGACCTGGGCAGTGACTTGTGCGCAGCGCTGCAGCGTGTGCCCGCCGGTCATCAGTACCTCAGGCTCGACGATCGGCACGAGTCCAGCTTCTTGGCACAACGACGCGTAGCGCGCCAACGCGTGGGCGTTGGCGGCGATGCAGGCATCACTTGGAAGGCGCTCATCGATCGCGATCACGGCGCGCCACTTGGCGAAACGCGCGCCCAATGCGGCATAGGCAACCAGCCGTTCGCGTAAGCCATCCAGCCCTTCGGTGACCATCTCACCGGCATAGCCGGCCAGCGCCTTAGCGCCAACGTCGACTTTGATACCCACCATGATGCCTGCGTCGGCCAGGGCCTTGCTAAAGGGACGACCATCTTGCAGGCGCTGGTGGATCGTCTCGTCGTACAGAATCACGCCGCTGATGCTGTTGGCCAGCCCCGGGGTCGTGACAATCAGTTCGCGCCACGCGCGTCGCGACTCTTCGGTCTGCGGGATGCCGAGCGCGGCAAAGCGTTTGTTGCAGGTGGGGTTGCTTTCGTCCATCGCCAGCAAGCCCTTGTCGCCCCCCAGCAGGGCGGCCGCGGTCGTGCGTAAAGTTTGCCCACTCATCGCGAGCCTCCCCAACGCCAATGACGGATCTCCGGCATGTCCCGCCCGTGGAGGCGGATGTAGTGCCGGTGCTCGATCAGCTTGTCTTTTAGCCGCCGCTTCAGCGCCAAGCCCTTGTCGCCAGTCTGCGGCAGGCGGTCGATCACGTCCATCACGAGGTGGAAGCGGTCGAGGTCGTTCAGCACGGTCATGTCGAACGCGGTGGTGATCGTTCCTTCTTCCTTGTAACCACGAACATGGACGTTGTTGTGGTTGGTGCGGCGATACGTCAGCCGGTGAATCAGCCATGGGTACGCATGGAAGGCGAAGATGACCGGTTTGTCTTTCGTGAACAGTTCGTCGAAGTCCCGGTCGCTCAGCCCGTGCGGGTGTTCGGCTTCTGGCTGCAGCCGCATGAGATCGACAACGTTGACCACGCGTATCTTCACTTCGGGCAGGTGTTCGCGGAGAAGGGAAACCGCGGCCAACGTTTCCAGCGTGGGCACGTCGCCGCAGCAGGCCATCACCACGTCGGGTGCGCCGTCGCCGTCGTTGCTGGCCCAGTGCCAGATGCCGATGCCTTGCGCGCAGTGCTTGACGGCGGCGTCGATGGTCAGCCATTGCGGCGCAGGGTGTTTGCCGGCCACCACCACGTTCACGTAATGGCGGCTGCGCAGGCAGTGGTCCATGACGGACAGCAGGCAGTTTGCGTCTGGCGGCAGGTACACACGCACAATCTCGGCCTTCTTGTTGACCACGTGATCGATGAAGCCCGGATCCTGGTGCGTGAAGCCATTGTGGTCTTGGCGCCAGACATGCGACGCGAGCAGGTAGTTCAGCGACGCAATCTTGCGCCGCCACGGAATGTGCGCGGTCACTTTCAGCCATTTAGCGTGCTGGTTGAACATCGAGTCGACGATGTGGATGAATGCTTCGTAACAGTTGAAGACGCCATGCCGGCCGGTGAGTAGATAGCCTTCGAGCCAGCCTTCGCACTGGTGCTCGCTGAGCATTTCCATTACGCGTCCGGTGGGTGCGAGGAACTCGTCGTTGGGTTGGGTCGCCGCATCCCATTGCCGCTTGGTGACCTCGAACAGTGCCGCAAGACCGTTGGAGAGCGTCTCGTCGGGACCAAACACACGGAAGTTTCGCTGCTCGTCGTTCAACTTCATCACATCGCGCAGGAAGGGGCCGAGCACGCGGGTGTCGCCGATGCCAGGCGAGCCGGGCATTGGTACAACAGACGCGTATTCGCGAAAGTCCGGCATATGCAGGTCGCGTAGCAGCAGGCCGCCGTTGGCATGCGGGTTGGCACCCATGCGCCGCGTGCCGACCGGCGCGAGTTCAGCCAACGCCGGCATCAGCCGGCCCTGCTCGTCGAACAACTCCCCGGCTCGGTAACTTTGCAGCCACGTGTCGATCAGGGCAAGGTGGCCCGGGTGGGCGGCGGGGTCGGTGACCGGCACTTGGTGCGCACGGAAAGTGCCTTCGATCTGCAGCCCGTCGACCCACGTCGGCCCTGTCCAGCCCTTGGGCGAATCGAGCACAATCATCGGCCAGCGCGGACGCGTCCGACTGCCTGTGGCGCAGGCGTCCATTTGGATTTTGCGAATCTGCTCCACCGCGGCGTCGAGTGCCGTTGCCATGGCCTCATGCATCAAGGCCGGCTCAAAGCCCTCGACGAACAGCGGCGTCCATCCGCAACCGCGGAAAAACTGCTCCAGTTCTTCGCGGGTGATGCGCGCCAGCACCGTCGGATTGGCGATCTTGTAGCCGTTGAGGTGCAGGATGGGCAACACCGCACCGTCGGCCACCGGGTCGAGAAATTTGTTGGAATGCCATGCCGTGGCCAGCGGCCCGGTCTCCGCCTCGCCGTCGCCAACGACGCAGGCGACGATTAAGTCGGGGTTGTCGAACACCGCGCCGAACGAATGGCTGAGCGAGTAGCCGAGCTCGCCGCCTTCGTGGATCGAGCCCGGACATTCCGGCGACGCGTGGCTGGGAATGCCGCCGGGAAACGAGAACTGCCGGAAGAGTTTTTGCAGGCCCGCCTCGTCTTGGCTGATGTCGGGATAGACCTCGCTGTAGGTGCCTTCGAGATAGGTATTGGCCACAACCGCTGGTCCGCCGTGCCCGGGCCCGGAGACGTAGATCATGTCTAGGTCGTATTTCTTGATGACGCGGTTCAAGTGGGCGTATATAAAATTTTGCCCCGGCGTCGTGCCCCAGTGCCCGAGCAACATGTGCTTGATGTCGGCCAGCGCGAGCGGCCGCCGCAGCAGAGGGTTGTCATATAGGTAAATCTGCCCGACCGACAAATAGTTGGCCGCACGCCAGTACGCGTCGATGTTGGCAAGCTGCTTGGCGTCCAGCGTGGGCTGCTCCGATGTCATGAGGCTTCTTTCATGTGGTTAACCGTGTCGAGCCACCGCGAGACGGAGCGGGCGATCATCAGTTCCTCGTCGGTGCGGATGACGCGCACCGTCGCCTGGCTGGCGCGGCCAGAGACAACGTCGGCATGCCCGGCATTGCGCGCGGAATCGAGCTCGATACCGAGAAATCCGAGGCCGCTGCAAATACGCTCGCGTACTGGGGCTGCTTTTTCGCCGATGCCGCCGGTAAACACTAATGTGTCCACGCCACCCAGCACGGCGGCATATGCGCCGATCCACTTTCTTGTCTGGTAGCAGAAGTAGTCCACCGCTTCCGCGGCGCGTACATCCGTTGCTCCGGCAGCCAGTAGATCGCGCATGTCGCCGCTGGTCCCGGAGATGCCAAGCAGCCCGGATTCGTGGTTTGCCATGTCGTAGAAGCGCTGTGCGCTCATGCCCTCTGTCCGCGCCAGGTGCGCCGCAATGCCGGGGTCGAGATCGCCCGAGCGCGTGGCCATGGTCAGGCCCGCTGTCGGCGTGAATGCCATGCTGGTGTCGATGCAGCGCCCGGCTTTAACGGCGGCCAAGCTGGCACCGCCGCCCAAGTGTGCGAGGATTACGCGGCCTTGCGCCACTTCGGGCCCGCCGACACGTGCCAGTTCCTCCATCAGGTATGCGTACGAGAGCCCATGGAATCCATACCGGCGCAGCCCTTTGGCTTCATATCGGCGCGGAATGGGCAGTAATTGCGCCAGGCGCGGCATATCGTGGTGGAACGCGGTGTCGAAGCAAGCCAGTTGCGGCAGGCTGGGGTGCCGTTCACGCAGCATCTCGATGAGCTGGATCTCGCCGGGCAGGTGATCCGGGTCGTCGGGCATCAGGCGGCGCAGTTCACCGAGCAGCGCGTCGGTGACGGGTTCCGGCTCGCTGTGCTGCATGCCATGTACAACGCGGTGCCCGGCGCCCACGATGGATGCGAATTCTCGCTGCGCCTCCAGCCACACCAGAAGCGCCAACGCGGCGCGGTCGAAGCTGCCACCTGTGACGGGGCACTGCGCCTGCATCGGTCCATCATCAGTTGTCGCGTCTGGCTCCACGGACTCGATCGCGGCATCGGCATGGCCGATGCGGCCGACCTGGCCGCGCAACACACACCGCAGCGCGGTGCCCTGCTCGTAGATTGCGAACTTAATGCTCGAAGAGCCAGCGTTGAGAGTCAGCAGGTTGTTCATGATCTAGCCACGGTTTGGTCGCTCGCGGTGACGTCGAAAAGTTGTTCGTCGATCAAACTGTGACGCGATCGGTGAAATCTGCTCTGCAGTACCGCTAGCCGGCTCTTGATATTGCGGCTGGTGCGTTTGGTCGCCGCCATGCTGCGGGCTTTCTCGCTTGCCAGTGATTTGGCGTAAGCGCGATATGCACGGAGCAGCGAGGTAAAAAATTGTTCGTGAATTGATGCGCGCAATGTCAGTATCTTGGCGCCGAGGTACAGCACTTACGGCCTCACCTTGCGAGCCCCTGCTTGGCTTAATACACCGAGGCGCCGCCGCCAAGCATTTGCTGCCATGTGGCGTCGCACAGTGCTTCTGCATGGTGCGACATTAAGCCCTCTGGAGCTCGCCGTCTGTATGCCAGCGTACAGACTCGTTCCGCCCTGCTCCCGCATCATGCAATGGCTACGTTTGTGCCAGGTTGGACGCGCGCGTAGGGCACCCCGGACGTACTGGATGCCGCAACTGGCACCTCTGTCAGATAGCTCGCTCTCTCTTGCCAATGAAGTAGCCCGTCGAGAAGGCTAGGGCTCGTGCAACGGTGGAGGTATGATGAACATCAGCACCAAGAACCTGCATGATCTGGGCCAGAGTCTCTGGCTCGACAACATCAGCCGCGAGCTAATAGTAAGCGGCACCCTGGCGCGCTACATCGCCGACTTGGCGGTCACCGGCCTGACCTCGAACCCGACCATCTTCGAACATGCGATCGGCAAAGGCAGTTTCTATGACGACGCGATCGCCGAACTGGCGAACCGCGATGAGCAGATTGAGGCTCTTTTTTTTTCGCTCGCGTTGCAGGATTTAACAGCCGCCGCTGATCTGTTCCTGCCGGTGTTCAAAGCGACTGGCGGCGTGGACGGCTGGGTTTCTCTTGAGGTTTCGCCGCTGCTGGCCAACAACGCTGCGAAGACGATCCGAGCCGCAGCTGAACTACATGAGGCGGCTGACCGCGAGAACCTGTTCATCAAGATACCGGGCACGCCAGCAGGCATCGAGGCCATTGAAGAGGCGATTTTCGATGGCGTGCCAGTCAATGTGACCTTGTTATTCTCGCGCGAACACTATATTGCGGCGGCCGAGGCATACATGCGCGGCCTCGAACGCCGGCTCGAAGCCGGACTAGACTTGAAGATCGCGTCGGTCGCGTCGCTGTTCGTTAGCCGATGGGATGTGGCGGTCGCGGAAAAAGTTTCACCGCCGTTCCGCAACCGTCTGGGCATCGCCATCGCGATGCGAACCTACCGGGCCTATCGCGAGCTGCTCGCTGGGCCGCGCTGGCAGCGGCTCGCGCAGGAAGGTGCACGTCCGCAGCGTCTGTTGTGGGCCAGCACTGGCACCAAGGACCCTGCAGAATTGGACACGCTATACGTGCAGGCACTGGCCGCGCCCGATACCATCAATACGATCCCCGAGAAAACCCTGATGGCCTTCGCAGAGCATGGCAAGGTAGACGCGGTGTTGCCGGTCGATGGTGGTCACGCCGAGGACGTGCTGGCCGAGTTCAGGCGCGAAGGTATCGATGACGAGGCCCTTGCGGCGAGGCTACAGAAGGAGGGCGCAGACGCGTTTTCACTGTCGTGGCATTCGATGCTCGCACGCCTAGAGGAAAAGCGTGGTTTGTTGCGCGGCCAATCTTGATGGACTCGCTGACCGGCGTGTCCGCGCGCGCTGCCCCAATGCCGCTCCTTTCGCGCACGTCAAGTCGAAATTGACCAGATACGCCTGCTTGAGTTGTTCGCCGTTGACACTTGCACCGGGCCTCTCCGGCAACGTAGCTTTTCAGCCAATATCGGGGGCGGAACGTTTGGTCGCGGTGCCATCGCACGATCGGGTCATCAGTAATAGGCGACGATCTTTTCCCGCCACCTGCAGCCGGCACGTCTTGCGCGAGATGGTGGTCGGACTCGCCCACGTTGCGCGGGCCCGGATTGCCCTGCATGGCAATGCTTTCGAGTCCTTCGTGCAAGGTCCTCAGGGACTTTGCTCCTGGGCAGAAACCAAAAAACGCGCGGAAGCGCGTTTTCTTGTACCGGTGCTCAGGAAGGGATCGCAATAAAAAATGTAACTAATTGATTTAATGTGATTAATTGTATTTTGGTCGTGAACTACCCACTTGATCGTCCTGCCAGGGATGAGAAACGAATTGGTTCCACTTTTATGCCAGCCAGCGCACGGGAGCCTTGCGGCGGGGCACTTTGAAAGGAACCGAGTAAGGGAATCAACGGTTGGATGGTGTCGGCTGTCTCAGCAGGCGACGACGCTTAAGCCCAGGTGCTGTTCAAAAGTGTCGAAGTCGCGATCATCGTGCAGCAATTGCATGCCCGAGCCGATACACCTGGTCGCAATCAGTGTATCGATCGTCTTGCGCGCTGTAATGCCTTGTGATCGAAGTCGGCGAAAGTGGATTGCGGCGGCGACTGCGACATCTTCTCCCCCGATGGTGACCTGTTCAAATGCCGCCAGCGCGCGTCGTGCGGCATTGAACTCGCGGTCGCTTGCGAAGCCTTGCAATACTTCTGCAAGGATCAAGTCGCCGACGGCAATGATCTCCTGATCAAGCAGGGTGTCCAGCTTATCCGTCTGGCGCGTCGCTTTCCCGCGAAAGTAGTTTATCCAGACGCTCGAATCCACCAGAATCATTTGTCGCGCCGCATGGCGTCGAGGTCGCCCTGCCAAAGTAGCTTACCGCGCAATTTGCGAATATCCGCCTGCTTGTGAAGGCGTACGAGCGTCTTCAATCCAAGCTCAACGACGCCGCGTTTACTAGCAAGGCCGGTAACCCGCAATGCGTCGGCCATGAGTTTGTCGTCAATCACGATGTTGGTTCGCATGATGTGTACAGTAAGCTACAAAGATACACACTATTGCAACAATCGATGCGCGTGTCAATGTGAAGTTTTTTTTATGCACGCGTTTCGCGCAATGTTGGCCTGCTCGATCACACGCGCTTTGCTCGCACGATACCGGATTGCCCTGCATGGCAACCCGTTCGAGTTCCTTCGGGAGAAATCAGCAGGGACTTTTATCTGGGCAAAAAAAAACGCGCTCGAATTGAGCGTTTTTTATGGGTGACTGGCAGCCAAGAAGAGATCGCAATGCCATATTTAACTCATTGACTAAATGGTAGTAAACATACCGTGATATTGAGCCACCCCACTTGATACCCGTACCAAGAAGGAGCAAGGAATTGGATTGATCCTCCATGCGGGCGTTCAGCAAGCTTGGCAGTTGTACGCAGTATTGGCGCTCATTGGAATCGGGATGGCCGCTGCGCGTTACGAATCGGTTTTCGCATTTTTGATCCGCGCCTATCCAGACGATTTCCGGCGGCGCATCACTTTCGTGACATTGCTTGGTGGTCTAGCCAGCACGGTATTTTGGCCGTTGACGACGCTATTGCTTATACACACTGGCTGGCGGGGTGCATTCGTTGGACTGGCGGGTTTGCAGTTACTTGTACGCCTACCTTGCCATCTGCGCGACCTGCCACGGGGCACAGTGATCACAATGCAGCCGCAAAAACAGCCGTGACACTGGCACCGCTGAGACGGATGTTGCGCTCACGAGCCTTCGTACTGCTCACGCTGTCTTTCACGCTGCAGTCCATCGTAGTGGGACTCGCCGCACACATCATGGCGCTGCTCGCGGCGGATTCATTGCTTCACCGCGCCATAGTGGCCAATATTATGACGTGGTTGATGCCCGCGGCAACGTTCAGGCTCCTGCTTGCTGGCGTAGGTCCGTGGTTGGCTTTCCTATACGCATTTCTGTTCGGCGCCGGCAACGCAATGATGACGATTAAGAAGGGCACGGCGACAGCAGACCTGATCAGCAGAAAACGAGTTGGTACGCTTAACAGCGTGATGGCCCCGCCACTCGCGATGGGTCGCGCCATCGGCCCCATCCTCGTGGCAACGATATGGGATTATTTCAATAGCCCAACCGCTGCGGTAGTGTTGACCGCAGCGCTCGGACACGAGAGCCGGGTGATCGACCTGAATGGTTTTGTCAGGCCCATCAAGGTCGTGAGCTTCACCTTTCGCACCGTCCGACCGGGTGTCCGCGGCAAGGCCAAGTTGCTACTTTTCGGCCAGAAAAGAGCCTGCGCGCTAGAACCAAAGTTCAATCCCAAATGTTCCCCGAGCGGCCCCGCGAGAGAAAGGTAAACGTGACCGACAGTTTGACGAGCCTCATCAGGCCATCAATAATGGTGACCGCGATGGCCACGCGCTTCGACCCCGATGCACGCTGGCGGCGCGAAGTGACACCTTAGGGAA
>Ga0105044_10004990_pt1 | contig 18256 bp, 13 predicted proteins | sample MAT01_FD_78092 | JGI IMG/M metagenome (GOLD analysis project Ga0105044, IMG submission 78092) | Freshwater microbial communities from Lake Fryxell liftoff mats and glacier meltwater in Antarctica - MAT-01 | ecosystem: Environmental > Aquatic > Freshwater > Ice > Liftoff microbial mat | place...
ACGCGGCGCCAGGTCTGCGCGAGGTCGTGTTGGAAGCGCGCGTTGGCGGGGTCGTCAAGGGCCAGGCGAAGGGCAACTGCGAGGCTCGCGTCGAACGCGCGTGCAGCCGCCGGATAGTCGCCTTTGACGAGCTGCATGTCGCCGACCTTATTGTAGCTTATCGCCACGTCGCGAGCGGCGTTGGCGGACGAGGGGTCGTGCGCCGCGAGGGCCAGGTCGACGCCGAACGCCTTCGTGTAGTGGTCGAGCGCAGCCGGCACGTCGCCCTGGCGGGCGAGCACGTCGCCGAGGGTTGAATGGCCGATCGCCAGGTCGCGCTGCGCCATCGCGGACGAGGGATCCGCGGCGGCCAGTTTCGTGACGATGGCCAGGAGCTTCTGGCGCTCTGCCAAGGCGCCCGGCAGGTCGCCCTGCGCCAGGAGCGAGGTGCCGATCTTGTTCATCGCCACCGCCAGGTCGCGCTGCGAGACACGGTTGTCGGGGTCGGCCGCGGCCAGGCGCTCGGTGATGGCGACCGATGCGCGTTGCGCCAAGAGTGCGGCGTCGATCTCGCCAAGCGACGTCAATACGTCGCCAATGCGATCATTGATGAGTGCCATGTCGCGCTGTGCCGTGATGTCCGTGGGCGCCTTCTGGCGGAGCTTGTCGTAGATTATCAGCGCCGACTTGTAGCTCTCGAGCCCGGCCGCCGGATCGCCACGCGCTACGAGCACGCCGGCGAGGTCGGTCAGGCTCATCGCGTGGTTGCGCTGCGCGACATCGTCGTCGGGCGCGATTTGCGCCAGGTGTTGGGAAATCGCTAGCGCGTCGCGGGCGGCCTTCTCGGCGGCGGTCGTGTCACCCTCCTCGCTGAACACGGCGGCCAGGTTGCGCAGCACCGCGGCCCGGCGCGCGGCGTCTTCGGGGTTGTCGAGGCGACCGCCTTGACGCGTATCCAAGTAGTCGCGCGCGCGCTCGGCGACCGCGCGTAGGATCCGGACCTGGCCGATGGTCTCCAACCGGAGGCGTAGATCGCCGATCATGTAGTCGATGAGCCCGTCGGCCTCGCGCCGATGTGCGACGCTCGCCTGCGTCTGCTCCTGCGCCACTGCCCGCTGCGCCTCCGCGTCCTGGCGTAAGCCGTCGGCCTCGGTGGCCTGCGCCGAGAACGCGATGCCCGCCCAGGTCCCGCCGATCGCCAGGGCCGCGAGCACCGCGACGAGCCCCCAGCGCAATGTGCGCGCGCGCCGCGCTTGCAAGCCCACCGCGGCCCGGAAGCCGTTGAGCTCGGGCGCGAGCTGCACATCCAAGAGGCGTGGCAGGAACCGCTCGAAGTCGCGCCGCGCCGCCGCCGGCCACAGCTTCGCCGGGTCGCGCTGGCTCGCCTGCCACTCACGCGCATCGCGCTCGAAGCGGCGCATGAATGCCTCCAGCTCGGCGCTGCCCTCGAGCGCCTCACGCATCAGCGCCCAGCCGCGGATGAGCGTCGTGTGCACCGGCGTCAGGCACTCGCGCGCGCGCTCGTCACGCAGGCTCGTCAGCAATCTGAAGTCGGTGAGGTCGCGCAGGAGCTCCTGCCCACGCGTGCGCGCTGTCGCCGCACAACGCGCCAGGATATCGTCGATCGGGCACACCAGCGGCGTGCTCTCGGCGCTCACCATCACCGGCAGCATGCGCTTGACGAGCTCCCGGTCGGCCTCCGACCAGCTCGCCGCGCGCAGCTTGTGGTCGGCATATTGCCCGAGCACGTCGCCGATCCTGAGCGCCTCACCCTCGCTTGCGAGCAACGTGCGGGTCAGGACCGTGCCCGCGCCGACGCCCGCGCCCGCACGCTTTTCCCACACCCAGCTCGCAGCCAGCTGCAGCACCGGCAACGGCGACGCCTGGCCGATCACTGCGTCGACCATCTCTTCCGGAAAGCCCGCTTCCCAGGTGTAGCCGAGCCGCTTCGCCGGCCGCAGCAACGCAGTGATCATCGCCGCGCGCGACGGTGGCCCCAGGAACTCCGCGTCGCGTAGCGCCGACTCGAGCGCGCGCGATAAGCGCGGCAGGCGCCCTAGATATTCGTCGCGCACGGCCATCACGAGCAGCACGTTGCGAGCCGTGTCGTCGCGCAGCCCCTCCAACGCGAGACCGAACGCCTCGACATCGGCCGCCGCCGCCTCCTGCGTGATGAGCTCCTCGAGCGCGTCGACCTGCACCAGCACGCGCTTCTTCGTCGCCTTCGCATGCTGCCGCAGCCGCTCCCCGACGAGCCCCGGCTCTCGCCGCACGTCGTCGGCGCTGACCGCCCCCGCCATGCCCGACACCAGCGCCGCCAGCCGTGCCAGCGGGTCCCGACCCGGCTGCAGGCGCAACACTTCGAGCGGCCGCAGCAACTTCAGGTCGGGGATGACACCCGCCTGGATGACCGACGTCTTGCCGGCCCCCGACGGCCCCGCCACGACCAGCCGCCCACGCTGCTCAAGGGCCAGCACGAGCTTCGCCGTGACGTCCTCGCGCCCGAAGAACCAGGCCGCATCCCGCTCCTCGAACGCGAGTAGATAACGAAATGGCTGCTCGCCTTCGCGCATTGGCGCCGGCGCGCGCACCGCATCGGCCCTTAGATCCGCCAACGCCTGGACCACCTCGGCGGCGCTCTGGAAGCGGTCCGCCGGCCGCTTCGCGAGCAGCTTCCAGACGATAGGCGACAGATGCGCGGCCCAGCGTTGTTGCGCTTCCGATGCGTTCGGCGCCACGAGCGGCGGCGGGTCGTCGTGCGCGCTGCGGCGCTCGAGCTCGACCAGGTTGACGTGCTCGCCCCAGGGCGAACGCCCGGTCATGAGCTCGTACGCCATCACGCCCAGGGCCCAGAGATCCGAGTGCAGGTCCGGGTCCCCGCCGCGCGTCACCTCCGGACTCATGTAGTGGGGCGTGCCTTCGATCCAGTCTTCGGGCGCCTTCGGGCCCCTCACCTCGGTCCAGTCCGAGGCCGCGATCGCCAGCCCGAAGTCGATGATCTTGACCCGCCCGTCATTGGTCAGGATCGCGTTGGCCGGCTTCAGGTCGCGGTGCACGACGCCGCGCGCATGCAGGGTCGCGACACCTTTGGCGAGCTGCTCGATGATATGCAGCCCGACCTCGGGCGTCGGTCGTTCGAGCACGACCCGATCGAGGGGCGTGCCCTGGACGAGCTCCAGCACGAGGAACGGCCAACGTGTGTCGTCGCCTTCGACCCCGTGCTCGCCGACGTCGTACACGGTCACGACGTTCTGGCTCTCGGCCCGGGCGACCGCGCGCGCCTCCTCGCGAAAGCGCCGCCGCCGATCGTCCATGCGCGTTATCGCCGCGCGCAGCTCGACCGCGTCGGCCGGGATCTTGCCCTCGGCACGCATCACCTTGATGGCGACCTTGCGCCCGAGCTGCTGGTCGCGCCCCTCGAACACCGCGCCGAAGCCGCCCTCGCCGAGGAGCCGCTCGATGCGCCAGCGCTCGGCGAGCACCGCGCCGACCTTGGGCAACGTGGGCAGCGCCTTCAGATAGTCAGACACGAGTGCCTTCGACGCGTCGTCCAGGCGGCCCTGCCGGATCGCGACCGAGGCGAGCATCGGCGCATCGTCCGGCATGCGATCGATCGTGTCGGCCAGCTCGTCACGATCACGATCGCGCGTGTTCACGTCGGCTCGTCCGGGCGCACGAGCCCCTCTTCGAGTGCCAACTGGAACAGGCGCTGCTTTACCCGTTGAAAGCGCTTCATCAAGGTCGCCTCACGCGTCTTGAGCTCCGCCTCGCCGAGCGTCTCATCGGTCTCGGCCAGCGCGTGGGCGATCTCGCGGAACGGCATCTCCTGGTCGGAGCGCATCACCAGCAGGCTCTGGTCTTTCTCCGGGAGCTTCCGCCGCAGCTCGCGGAAGCGCTGCTTGAAGTCGTCTTTCTGCCACTCGGCGATCGACGTCGCCATGTGCGCGCGCAGCTTCGACTCGGCGGCCTGCGACAGTGGCACCCCCGCCCGCCCGCGCTGCACGCCCTTCTGCGCGGCTTTGATCGCCGCGCGGCGCGCGAGCAGATAGAGCCACCCTTTCAACGACGACTCCCAGCGGAACTTCGGCGCGTGCAGGAACACCGACAGCCACAGGTCCTGCTGCACGTCGGCCGCCACCGCCGGGTCCTTCGCGAGGTTCAGCACGAACGCGCATAGGCGTTGCCCGTAGTGCCCCATCGCGAGCTCGACGCCGCGCTGCAGATCTTCGGGCGTGCCGCGCGCGAGCGCCGTGCGCACTTCGTCTTCAACAGCCTGATCCGAGGAAGGTTCGCCCATGCGAGGCGCGAGCCTAGCACGTTCCGGCCGCGCGCGAACCTGGCCGACGCTGGCCGACGCTGGCCGACGCTGGCCGACGCTGGCCGACCCTGGCCGACGCTGGCCGACGCTGGCCGACGCTGGCCGACGCTGGCCGACCCCGTGTGTCCCCTTGCCCAGTGTAGGTGCCAATGATCGGTGCTAAAGTCCCGCAATGCCGCTCTCTCGTCAGCGTTGGCGCCAACTCCGCAAGATCAGCGTGTACATGCTTGGACTCGGGTTCGTCGCGACCGGCCTCCTCCACTTTATCCGACCCGAGCCGTTCGAGGCGATCGTGCCGCCGTTTCTGCCGTGGGCGCGCGCGATTGTTTATCTGTCTGGCGTGGCAGAGGTGGGGCTCGGGCTCGGGGTGCTGGTGCCGCGCACGCGTCGCTTGGCCGCATGGGGGCTCGTGGCACTTCTCGTGGCGGTCTTTCCGGCGAATCTCTATCACGCGTTTGGAGATGTGAAGCTGGCGTCGATGCAGGCGCCCTTTGCGTATCATGTGATCCGACTGCCGATGCAACTGGTGCTGATCGCCTGGGCCTATTGGCATACCCGGCCCGAGCTGCCGGCAATTGACACGACGCCTGCAAGCTGAGCGGGCCGGCGTTCTTGCTGGTTGTGCCGCGCATGTATAGAACGCCGCGTGATGAGCCCGACCTCGAACGCTTCGCCGAATGTCCTGACCGTGCACCCCGGACCACGCGCGCGCCACGTGCGTGATGCCGACGGGGTGGTGATGGAGGTGCCGGACGGTTGGGAGCTGTTGCCGCCGGGCGACGCGCTCGTCACGCGCAACGTCAAGGCGGGTCCGCATTGGGTCGTCGTCGAAAAGCAGGGTCGCAAGGTGTTCACGCGCGGCGTGTGGGCCCCGGCCGCGACCATCGCGCGCGCGACCGCGCAGGCGGCAACGAAGCGGGCGAGCCCCGAGCATGCACGCCAGCTCGCGAGCGGACGGGCCCGGCGCAGCAAGGAGCAGGCCGAGTACGTCGTCACATTCACGCGTCATGTGCAGGCTTTCCTCGGCTTTCATCCGCGTCATGCCGCGGTCGCGAGCGTGCTCGCGGAGCGGGTTGCGGTCCACGCGACCCCGGTCGGCAGCGGCACCGTCGCGCGCACCGAGCGCATCCCCGTCGCCGAGCGGGCCGAGGCGGCGGTCATCGCGTGGCTGCGCCATCAGACGACCGCGTACGATCGGATGTCGATTGCACGCATCAAGGGCGAGCGGCGTGAGGTACGGCGTAAGTTGGCGGCGCGGTCGCGCGAGCTGCTCGAACGGTATCGGCGCGGTGAGGACAGCGAGGTCGGATGCCCACTCGCCGCGGCGCTGGCGATGGCGCCGGGGGCGATATCGCGGGAGGTCGAGGAGGACGAGGACGAGGGCGTGGGCGAGGACGAGGGCGAGGGCGAGGGCGAGGGCGTGGGCGAGGACGAGGACGAGGACGAGGACGAGGGCGTGGGCGAGGACGAGGGCGTGGGCGAGGGTGTGGGTGTGGGCGCGCGCACGCTACCGCTCGACCCGAACGACGAGCGTCTCGCGCGCATGCGCGCAGTCAGAGAACGGCTCAAGCGCGGCACCGGAAAGCGTTGAGCGTCAGCGTTAACGGGCCCAACCGGCGGGGTGCGGGCCGAAGGTCGCCTGATACAGGTCGAGGTAGCGCCCGCCGTCCGCCTGCAGGCTGCTGCGCATGCAGGCGTCGACGAGCAGGCGGAGCGATTGCTCGCGGCTCGTGAGGTCGCCGTCGAGTGCGCGCAAGAGCGGTTGGATGGCACCGAGCCAATCGGCGACGGTGTGGCGGGCGATGCCGATGTTCTCCCAGAGGCCTGGCACGTCTTCACCCGGGGCGAGCGCCATGGCTGCGTCCTCGAACAGCGCGCTGGCGCGCCCTTCTTGCCCGTCGACCCAGGCGGCGGCGCCGAGTTCGTTCAAGACATCGGCCGACTCGCCGGCGCGGCCTTCGGCTGTGCGCCAGCGTGCGGCGGGCGGCAGGTCGGTGGTGCTGACACGCAGGTCGAACGCGACCTCGCCGGCGCCGGTGACGATGCGGCCGGTGCGCGCCCACAACGGCTCGTAGCCGCCCGGCTCCAGGAAGAGGCGCACGTCGAGACGGTCGCCCGCTGCCACCGCGGTGGCTGGCAACGGCATGAACACTTGATGCCAGTGGGTCTCGACGCCGGGCGCGGTCTCGAGCACGACGCCCGGCGCCATGGTCGCGCGAAACCAGCCGGCGATCCCGCGCAGGCGCCCGGAGCGGCTGAACGTGAAGCTGAAGTCGTGATCGAACGCGGGCGCCGGGCCCGGCAGGTGCCACGTCGCAAAGTCCTGCGGCGCCGCTAGCAGCGAGCCCGGCGCCAGCGCCCCAGCCCAGATCCCGTGGACCGCGACGTGCTCGGCCGGGGCAAAATCGAGGCCGAGGATCGGCTTTGTGAAGCCGTCGACGACCCCGAAGTGCAGGACCTCGACCGGTGCCACGACCAGCGTGATGTCGGCGGGGATCACCTTGCCACCTGGGCGCAGCCACGTGAACGCCGCCTGCATGGCCGCCATCATCTGGTCATCGACCAGAAAGCGGCCGATGCAGTCCGAGACGATCAGATCGACCTCGGCCATCGGGGCCAACGCGCGCAAGTCCTCGCGCACGACCTCGACCCGGTCGCCAAGGCCATTGTGCGTCACGAGCGCGTGCGCGAGATTCGCCACGTCCATCGACTCGACCGCGATGACGCGGCCCGCCCCCGCCCGCGCCGCGAGCATTGCCAGCACGCCGGTGCCGGCACCCGCGTCGAGCACGGTCGCCCCCGGCGTGACCAGGGCACGCAAGGCGAGGTCGTAGGCCGTCACCCGGTGCGAGTCGGAGAGCATGCGATGGTGGTAGTCGAGCGAGCCGTCGTGGCCGCGGCCGGGTTGGTTGGTCACGACTGCACTGTGGCACGTCGTGCGCCGCGCGGGAACCTTTCCGGCCCGCCCGGCTCGCCCCGGCTCCCCACCATCTATTGCGCGTTCGCGCGGGCCGCCGCGCGTGGCAGCGGTTGGTCGCCATCTGCGTGCTCTCGATGTTGCCGCTCATCTTCTTGCTGGGGCGGCCGCCCATGGGCATGGGCGGGCACTGATCAGGCGCCGGACGCGCGCTCAGGTCAGGCCGCGGGCCGCGCGGCAGGTCTTCGTGTAGAGGTCGCGAAAGACGTTGTCGGGGTCGGTCAGCGCCTTCACGCGGTCGTAGTTGGGCTTGTTCCAGATCGTCCAGAACTCGGCCTCGGAATAGTAGTTGTGCGAGATGAGCGTCTTGATACCGCCATGCGCGATGAGCCCCTCCTCCATCAGGCGATGCAGGTTCCTGCCGTCGCGCTGCTTCATCCCGTAGAGCGCGAGATCGACGAACATCTCGTCGCTGCCCATCGCCTCATAGAAGGAGGGGGCCAGCCACTCGTAGTCGCGCACACGACGATAGGGCACACACCAAAGCGGAAAGAAGTCGAAGGTCTGCCTGTACCAGTCGAAGAACGCGGGCACTTTGGACAGCGGCAGGAATACGTCGAGTGTGACAGTCGGGTTTTTCCTCGGCAGCGCCCAGTTGAGCTTCTCGGCGAGCCACAGGACCTCGGTCGAGCTCACCCAGCGGCCGAACAAGAGGCGCCCGAGGAACGAGCTCGGCCGCACGTTGGTCACGCCGCGGTCGTAGCGGAAGAAGTAGTCGGGCGTGCGCAGGTAGTCTTCGCTGCGCGTCGCGGTGCTGCGATAGTAGACCTGCATCCAGTCGTAGCGGCTCGTGTACGGCGCCTCGTCGACGAAGTCGCCGGTCGCCAGAACATGGTTGTCGCCGGCGTGGATGATGCCGTCCATGAAGTCCACGTCGCGCTCTCGCGCGTGGCCAGTGATGGCACTCAGGTAGCCTTCGAGGTCCCGATGCTTGGCATAACGCAAGCGCACGAAGGGCTTCGCCGGAACCAACGCGAACGTCAGCAGCGACAAGATCCCGAGTGTGCCGAACGCGCCCTGCATCATCTGGAAGACAAGGCGGTGCTCGTTGTCGGGCGTGCACTGGAGCACGTCGCCCCTGGCGGTGATCACCTCGTACGCGCGGCAGGTGTCGTGAAAGCCGCCGTGCACGAACGACATCGATTCGATCGAGCAGCCCGAGACCGCGCCGCCGATCGTTATCGTCTTGAGCTCGGGCACGATGATCGGCACGAGCCCAAAGGGCAGGGTGGCCGCGACCAGGGCGACGAACGTGACCCCCGACTCGGCGACACACACGCGCCGGTCTGGATCGATCTCCAGGATCGCGTCGAGCGCGGCCACATCGACCTTGTCGTCCGTGTACTTCAGATCACCGCCCTTGGGGACCTGGTGGGACGGGCCGCGCTTTCGCAGCGACAACGGGCGCGTGCTGGTGCGCTGACGAAGCTGTCGCGCGATGTGCTCGACCTTGCGTGCGTGCTCCGCCCAGGCGGCGCTCGAGTTGATAGGGGGAGACAGCGGCTGGGCGGGTTGGAGTGCCATGATGCCTGGCATTGACCACGCCCGCTGGGTGCGTTGCAAGTGGCCTTGATGGTGCGCTATGGCGGCGCTGGAGGTGACCATGTCCGAGCTTGCACTTGTCCTGACGCGCGGGAGCGATCCCTTCTTGTTCGACGCCGAGCGCTTGTTGGCGCTCGCGAGTGAGCCGGTCGTGCGGCGCGGCATCGCCTACTTCAAGGACAACCGCGTGCTCGAGCTCGGTTGGGACGGCAAGCGGCTCTGGGCGCAGGTCGAAGGCTCGCTGCCCGAGCGACCCTATCTGGTCGACGTGGCGCTCGACGAGGATCGCGAGCCGCTTGTTTGCTGCAGCTGTCCGTTCGACCTGGAGCCGGCTTGCAAACACGTGGTCGCAGCGCTGCTCGCGTACGCGGCGCGGGTCGAGACGACGGCCGTCGAGACCGCCGCGGAGCAGGCAGTCAAAGACCGGCAACAACGCGGCAAGACCGAGGTGGTCGCCGAGCACCTGGCCGGGCTCCCGAGCTTTTGGCACCTGCTCGGCCTGGACCGTCACCGATAGCGGCGCCAAGCTGCGTCCTTATGCGGTCCACATCCGCTCGACCAGCGCTCGCATCAACGCCTGCGGCTGCCCGGACTTCGCAGGCAATCGCCTCGGCACGTGCAAGCACATCGAGGCGGTGCTGCATCGGCTGAAGAAGCCGAAAGTGACGGCGCACGAGCCGCCGTTGCCGGTCGTCTACCTGTCCTGGCAGGACGGTGCCATGGGCGATGGACCCCACATCCGGCTGCGCCTGCCGCGGGATGTCCGGTCGTCCCTGCCGTCCGTCGCCGTCGCCGCCGAGCTGCACGAGACGCTGGCGCGCCACTTCGATGCTCAGGGTGGCCTGCGCGCCGCGCTGCCCGACGCGTGGGCCGCGCTCGAGCACGACCTCGGCGGCCGGACCGACGTGCACCTGGGCGAGGACGCCCGCGCGCACGCGATGCGGGTGGCGTTCGATCGGGCGCACGCCGCGCGGCGGGCGTCGATCCGCGAGGAAATCGGCCGCACCGGCGGACATCTGCCGGGGGTGCGAACGCGCCTCTATCCCTATCAGACCGAGGGTGTCGCGTTTCTCGCGTCGACCGGCCGGGCGGTGCTCGCCGACGACATGGGGCTCGGCAAGACGTTGCAAGCGATCGCTGCGGCGCGCTGGCTGGTCGATCACGAAGGCGTGCGGCGCGTCCTCATCGTGTGCCCGGCATCGCTCAAGACCCAGTGGCAGCGTGAGATCCTGCGCTTCACCGGGCTCGCCGCGGTCATCATCGAAGGTGGCGCCGCGCCGCGCATGGCATAGTTCCGCCAGGGTGCGATCTTCACCATCGTCAACTACGAGCTGGTCGTGCGCGACCTCACGGCGCTCTCGACCGAGCTCGCGCCCGACCTGCTGATTGTCGACGAGGCGCAGCGCATCAAGAACTGGCGGACGAAGACCGCGGCCGCAGTGAAAGGTCTCTCGACCCGCTACGCCTTCGTCCTGAGCGGCACCCCGCTCGAGAATCGGCTCGAGGATCTGTACTCGGTGATGCAGGTCGTCGACGGGCGCATCCTCGGGCCGCTGTGGCACTTTCTGCTGCATTTCCATGTGAGCGACGAGCGCGGCAAGGTGGTCGCGTATCGCAATCTGTCCGACCTCAGGCAGCGGCTGGCGCCGGTGATGCTGCGCCGCGACAAGCGCGTCGTGAAGGACCAGCTTCCCGATCGGACCGTTCAGGTCGTACCGGTGCCGCTCTCCGCTCGCCAGGCGGAGCTGCACGCGGGGGCGCTGATGGCGGCGGCGCAGTACTCGCGCATCATGAAGCGGCGGCCGCTCACGCCCAGCGAGGAAAAGCAGCTGCTGGCGAACCTCCAGACCGCGCGCATGGCGTGCGATGCCGCTGGGCTCGTCGACAAGGAGACGGTCGGGTCGCCCAAGCTCGAAGAGCTCGCACGCATCCTCGAGGCGGTGTGTATCGATGGCGGCGACAAGGTGGTCGTCTTCTCGCAGGGGGAGGTGATGACACGCATGGCCGAGGTGGTCGCCCGCGAGCTCGGTCTCGGGGTCGCGCGCCTGCACGGCGGGGTGCCCACCAGGGCACGCGGCGAGCTGGTCGATCGGTTCAAGGCCGCAGTATCGCCTTGGGCTGCCATGGCGCAGGCCGCGCTCGGGCGAACGCAGACCGTAAAGGATGTCGACGACGACCATGGACCCCTGGTCGAGCAGGTCGTTGCAGCGACCGAGCTGGCCTTCGCGGGGCGGATCGAGCAGATGATCGTGCGCCGCGCCGGGCTGGTGGCGATCGTCGATCGCGTCGACGACGGCATGCTCGAAAACGCGGCGCGCCTCTCGAGCACGTTCCCGGTGGCCGTCATGGATCGGCGCACCTGGCAAGTGCTTCAGAGGATGGGCCACGCCCTGACCGTGCCCGCGGCACCGAGCCAACCAGCCGCCGTGGAGCCCGCGCTGGTGACGCTTGCGAAGCGCCGCCTCGCTGCCGCCGAGGTGCTGATCGAGCAGGCGATGGGGACCCCGGCGCTGGAGCTGCTCGCCGGAGCGATGCTCGCCCGCGCAGCGGCGGTCGCCGGGCGAGACATCGCGCCCGAAGGCGTCGGCGCCGCGGCCTGGCTGTTCGGCGAGGCGCTGCCCAAAGGCTTCGTGCCCGTCGAGGTTGCGCACGCGATCGTGCGCGCGCAAAGCCTCGGGCAACCTCGTCTGGGTCGACCTCGTCGACCCGTTCGGCGTCTGGTTTCCGCACGGCACTGCGCACACGCTGTGGGACGGCAGCGGCGGCCTCTCGTGGAGCCTCGCCTGCGAGTAAGTTCGGGGCGCTACTCGACGACGCGGTAGCTGGCGTCGCGCAAGAACGTCATCGGCTCGCCGTTGACGACGCGCACGAAGCTGCTGGTCGCGTTGTCGCGTGCGATGACGCCTTCGGCCTCGACCCGCTTGCCGACGACCGGACCCGACCAGGGCCGGTACTCCTCCATATAGACCACGAGGTCGGCGTTCACGATGGTCGGTCCATGGTCGGTGTTCGTCGCCTGACCGACGATGTGCACGCGGCGGCCGAGCTGGTCTTCGATGTCGCTCGCGTGGGCGATGCGCGTCGCGACCTTCGGCAAAGACGTAGCAACGCTCGGCCCGACGCTCGGCGATGAGCCGCAGGCGGCCAACCACAAGGCACCGACGATCAACCCACTTCGCAAGCCCATGACGTCTTCCTCCGCGCTACTCTGGCTCACCATCGGGCACGCGCCGGGGGAACTTCAGCGGAAAGTCGGGGACCGCGACGTCCCACGGGACAGCCTTGAGACCTGTGCGCCGGATTCGGTGTGGCAGGCGCCCCTTCGTGGTGATTGCGCGATCACTCAACTTGAGATCCTCCGGGCGACGCCCCGGGCCGCGCCGGCCGCAACTCCCAGAGACTGCGGATGGCATTGGGCAGAGCGGCGGGTGGACCGGAAGATGCACAGTTAGAAACCGGTGGGGCTGTCACCGGCAGCCGGCGCAAGCGCCGCAATCGACCACCAGCAACAACGTGCAAGGGGGCCTCCGATGGGTGAGATGATCGACAAGACCAAGGGCAAGATCAAACAGGCTGTGGGCGATCTGACCGGCAACAAGAAGCTGCAGCGCGAAGGCGAGATGGATGAGGTGAAAGGCGAGGTCAAGGGCGCGGTAGCGGACGTGAAAGACGTCGTGAAGAAGGCCGGCAAGGCGATCAAGGACGCCGTCGACTGACGGCGCTCTTCAGCCCACGAGCAGACGCAGCCACACCGCCACCAACAGGGCTGCGGTGAGACCCGCCAGGAGCGGCCAGCGCCGTCGTGCGGGCGTCGTCGTACGGCCACTCGTAGGCGGCGCGGCGGCAGCGACCAGGGTTGGGGGTGCCCCGATTGGCCCCAGTAGGGGGACGACCGGGGCACCCTGTCAGTGGGTCTGGGTGCTGCGGGTCACGACGGGTCGCCAGCGAGTTCGAGCCGCGGCGTGCCCCGGTTCGGGCAGCTCGCGCCAGCGAGACGAGCGTTCAGTCACTCGCAGGTGACCCGTTGCCCGTAGACCGGCTCGAAGCCGCCGGTCTTGGCGAGCCAGAGCACCACAAAGTCGACCCAGTCGTGCACGACATAGGCCGAGCTGATGGCACCGCCGCCCGCGATGATGGCCGGGTCCAGGACCGCGGCGCCGTCTTGCGCCGGCTCGAAGAACCACAGGTTGTTCGCTTCGTCGCGGGTCGCGACGCCGACCAGCGGGCTCGCGTCATCCGAGCGACCGAACCCGAGCGGGGTGATGTTGCCCTGCTAAACGATCGCGAAGGCCGGCGGCGCGCCCGGAACTCCGGGGGCTCCGTTGATCGCGTCACGCGGGAAGATCACCCCCACTGCTCGTCGGTGTAGCCGTCGTTGTCGGCGTCCGGGCAGCAGCCCTCGAGCTTGATGCACTTGTCGTTGCCCGTGCAGAGGTCGTCTGGGCGGTGTAGACGCACGTGTTGTTGACGCAGCCGTTTGCCGTGCAGGCGACCCCGTCGTCGCAGTCGGTGGCCTGCTGGCAGCCGACGACCACGCAGTCGCTGACGCACGACTCGAGGTTCGCGGGCGGGTTCAGGTTCGAGGTCTCGGCCCCGTCCTGGCAGATCGCGTCGCCGCAGAAGCCGCAGTCGCGCGGGCAGTTGGCGCGGTCCTCGAGGTCGTCGCAGACGCGCAGCTTCTTGCCCAGGCAGAGCTTGTCGCCCGGCCGGCAGATGCCGCAGTCCTGTGGGCACGCGGCTATCTCGCCAGCACCGCAACGGCCATCGCCGCACACCACGCAATCGCCCGGGACGACCCGTCTTCACCGTTTTCGCACACGTCATTGCCGCACTCGGCGGCGCAATCGCCAGGGCAGCCGGCCTCGTCTTCGCCCGCCTCGCACAACAGATTCCCGTATGCCGGTGACCGAGCCGCTCTCGGTGACGAGGTCGCCGTCGAAGCTGCCGCTGCACCCGTGGGAGGCCTGCGCCCCGAGCACCGGCTTCGAGCCGACCGGACACTGACCGATGAGGTCGGCGGCGACGCACTCGGCAACCTTGTCGGCGTTGCAGCCCGCGGACAGCAGCGCCACCGGGATCAGCAGGTTCATCCGACGTGGCACGGGGGGGAGTCTCCGCGTCGGGCAGACAGTGATGACTACCGCGAGACGTAGATCCGGGCCAGTCGTGAAAGTCTCGAGCCGCGGGCCCAGCCTTTGGCCTGCCACGTCAGCCCGTGCGGACGTGGCCGGAGACACGCTCTGCCTTCTCGGTCAGCACGTGGTGCATAGGGGCTGCGCGCTGATTGAACAGCCGCAGCAGCGCGGCCATCCCAGTCGCCGCTGGCTTCTCCAATCACGACGCCGGGGACCCTGCCGCTACGCCGACTCCACCTTGTGCTGGCCGAGGTGCGCTCCCCTCTGTGCCATCGGCCTGTCGACGACTTGCGTATTTGCCCATCGCGCGCGCGGTTTCCAACGCTCCCGTTCACCGCCTCCATGCGTATGCGCTCGACGTTGACTCACGTCGGCTCCGCGAGCCACACGGATGACTCTCGAGTGGCGCTCACGGAGAAGCGCCACCGAGCGTCGGGGATGCGACCGACCATCAAAGAGGGCGAAGCCCGCAGAGAGGGAGCGCCCCGACGTCGGTGGTGCAATGGCTGGATCTCAGTCGAGAGTCATCCGTTTAGCTGCACGCATGCGAATCACCATGCCCGTCGTGCTCTGTCTTTCGTTCCTCTCCTCCACCAGTTTCGCTGCGCCCACCGACACTTGGAACGAGTCGTTCCAACGCCTCTCGGATGAGCTCGCCCGCGCGCGCCGCAACATCGTTTCGAACATCGGGGATCTGGGCACGGCGCTCGACCGTGTCACGAGCAGGCTGTTCCGCGAGCTCGACGTGATCCGCGTTACGCTGGTCTCCGGTCTCGCCGACATGGCCAACGGCAATGAGCGCATCCTGCGCCAGTTGGGGGCGTCACAAAGTTCGATGACCGTCGGCATTGACGCGCTGACATTGGCCGGCACCACGAACACGAACCGCCTCTCCGCCGAGCTCGACGACGTGCACTCGTCCCCCAATACGGGCATGCTCGAGGCGATCGCCATATCGCAAGCGCTCGAGGCGAGGCTCGTATTCAAGCTCGAAGAGGCGAAGGCCGCCGGAGAGACCACGAGTGTCTATCGGAACGGTAGCTGGTCCAAATCCACCCATCAATTCAATTTCGTCTTTGAGTGCAGGGGGGTTGCCGGCATCTATCTGATGTACCAACGTTCCAATATTGGAACGGTGACGTACGAGTTTGTCCTGTACGGTCCCGCGTCTCCCGTTCTCCTGTACGTGCCGGCCCAAGCAACTTACGGCGAGTTGGGTCAGAACTTTGTGACGTCGCAGTAGGGCGCAGGCTTTACAATTCTCGGATTGATCTCCGTCGATCGCGGTATCGAAAACGGCCTAGTGAAGTCCGAGATCCGCATGCACCCGATCGTCCAGATCTGCCCTGCTCTCTGACGCTTCTCGAGCGGGCCCGCTTGGGTGAGGCCCGCGAGCTGGGCTTCGAGGACCTCAAAAGTCTCGACCGCGGGGGCGTCGTCGCTCGCTTCTCGGCGGCCTCAAGGCAAGCCTCGTCGCGACGTCTCGAAAGCCGTGACTGCGGCCTTGAGGGTCGGAAACGGCCGCAGCGTCGGGCCGACCCCACCTTGCACCACCAGGCCCGAGCGCGCGAGCAGCGCCGTCACGGGAGCGTTGGCGCGCGCGACGGCCACGACCAGACCCGTCCGGGTCAGCGCTTCGGTCAGCTCGCGCAACCCGTCGAGCGCCGTCGTGTCGATGTCGCCGACGCCCTCGAAGTCGAGGACGAGCCAGGTCTCGTCGCCGGGATTGCTGGTCAGCGCCTCGTCGACCCGCGCCCTGAAGCGTTCGATATTGCCAAAAAAAAGCGGCGCGTCGAAGCGATAGACGAGCAGTCCCGGGTGCGTCGGCGACAACCCATAGAGGCGCGCATCGACCCAGCCGCCCTGCGTCACCCCATCGGCCAGGACCGAGTCGTGCGGGCGCGCGAGCCGACGCAGCAACAGGGCGACGGACATCACGAGCGCGATGAGCACCCCGACGAGCACGTCGAAGACCATCACCGCGAGCGCAGCCACCGCCGCCAGCAGGAACTCCGAGCGGCTGACCCGCCACAAGTGGCGATAGCCCGCGAGGTCGATGATGGCCAGCGCCGCAGCGACGATGACCGCAGCCAGCGCCGCCATCGGCATCGCCGAGAGCGCCGGCCCCGCCGCCACCAGGGTCAGCGCCACGAGCCCCGCCGCCACGAGGCCCACGAGCTGTGAGTGACTCCCGAGCGAGCTCGGCACGGCCGTGCGACTCGCCGACGACGACACCGGGAACCCGCCCGACACCCCGGCCGCGAGGTTGATGGCACCCAGCGCCACGAGCTCGCGCGTGGGTTCGATGGTGTAGCCGTGCTTTGTCGCCACCGAGCGCGCCGTGAGCACGTTGTCCGTGTAGCCGACGAGCGCGATGCCGAGCGCGGTCGGCAAGAGCGCAAGCACGTCGGCGAGCGCCACCCCGGGTAGCCCGAGTGACGGCAGCGCCGCCGGGATAGCGCCAATGAGCGACACCCCCAGCGCGTCCGCCCCGAGCCCCCACACGACGAGCGTCGCGAGCGTGACGCCGGCGAGCGCGGCTGGAAACCTCGGGGCCCGGTACTTCAACGTCAGGATCCCCGCGAGCGTCCCGCCGAACACGGCGAACGTCGCCCAATGCCACCCGGACAACCCCGACACGAACGACGCCACGCGCGGAAAGAACCCGTCACCCTGTACCGCCACCCCCGTCGCCTTCGCGAGCTGACTCGACAGGAGCGTCAACCCGACCCCCGTGATGTAGCCCACCAGCACGGGCTTGCTCAGCAGCGAGGCGAGGGCCCCGAGCCGTGACACCGCCGCGACCAGGCAGACCACCCCGACGACGAGCGCGAGCGCCGCCATCAGCGCGAGGTATCGGGCCGGGTCGCCGTCCGCCACCAGCCCGACTCCCGCCGCCGCCAGGATGGCCGTGCCCGGCTCTGGCCCGACCCCGAGGTGGCGCGACCCGCCGACCAGCGCATACACGACCAGCGGGAGCAGCGCCGCATTGAAGCCGACCTCGGGCGGCAGCCCGGCGAGCTCGGCATAGGCCATCGCTTGTGGCACCAGCATCGCCCCGACGGTGAGGCCGGCGACCAGGTCCGCCCGGAGCCAGTCCGTTCGATAACCTCGCAGCGTCGGAGCAAACATCGGCATGGCCCGGCATAGCTAGCGCAGCCCACCGCCGCAAGCAACGCGTGCACCGCGACGTACCCCCAGGCCCCTGCTCGAAGGGCTTCGCAAGGATGGCGAAGCCTGGACTGTGGGGCCACGGCAAGCGCCTGGACCACCCACGCTTCATCGCCGAGGGACTACCCATTGGCAGCGGCGAGGTCGATGGCCCGCTTTCGACACATCGTGCGCAGGCGGCTCGACGTACCCGGATTGTGTCATTCGCCGCCCTGGCAGCGGTGGCCGTCCCCTCGTCTTCGATCGCACCCCAGCGGGCCTCGAAGGTTGTTGCCGGTACCAAGTGTCGCATAAGATGGGCGCCGAGGTGAGCATGACGCAAGCGAGCGATACAACCGGTGAGAGCTGGCCGTGGGGTGTGCCGGTGCCGCCGAGCTCGGACGAGTTGCCGTGTGACGACGGAGAGCCGATGGAAACCGAGCTGCATGGTAAGCAGATGGATCTCACCCTCGACTACGGACGCTGGCTGTTGCGCGACAAGGACGCGTACGTCACCGGCAACATGGCGTTCTACTTCAGCGCGACACAGGCCAGGAAGAACGACTTCAAGGCGCCCGACCTCATGTTCGTCCTCGACGTGCCGCGGCGCGTGCGCAAGAGCTGGGTCGTCTGGGAGGAGGACGGCCGGCGTCCCGACGTGATCATCGAGCTGCTCTCCGAGACGACCGCGGCAAACGACCTCGGCAAGAAGAAGGACCTCTACGATCGCCTCCTGGCGATCCCGGAATACTTCGTGTTTGACCCGCTGACGGCCGAGCTCCAGGGCTGGCGACATGGCGGGCAGGGCTACGTGCCGATCCTGCCGGATGCCGAGGGGCGTCTTGCGTCAGTCCAGCTCGGGGTGACGCTCGGGGTGTTCGAGCACACCTATGCGGACGCCCACTCGCGCTGGCTCCGCTTTTTCGATCAGGCAGGCAAGCTCGTGCCGACGAGCGCCGAAGCGGAGGCGCAGCGTGCGGATGCGGAAGCGCAGCGTGCCGAAGCGGAGACGCAGCGTGCGGATACGGAAGCGCAGCGTGCCGAAGCGGAGACGCAGCGTGCGGAAACGGAAGCGCAGCGTGCGGATACGGAAGCGCAGCGTGCCGAAGCGGAGACGCAGCGTGCGGAAACGGAAGCGCAGCGTGCCGAAGCGGA
>Ga0105044_10004993_pt1 | contig 18248 bp, 19 predicted proteins | sample MAT01_FD_78092 | JGI IMG/M metagenome (GOLD analysis project Ga0105044, IMG submission 78092) | Freshwater microbial communities from Lake Fryxell liftoff mats and glacier meltwater in Antarctica - MAT-01 | ecosystem: Environmental > Aquatic > Freshwater > Ice > Liftoff microbial mat | place...
ATGATCGAGTGGCGCGTATAGACGTGATCATGCCGCAGATGGGTGAATCCATCGCGGAAGGAACCGTATCCCGCTGGCTGAAGAAAGTTGGCGATGCGGTGAAGCGCGATGAGGCGATCTTCGAGATCTCTACCGACAAGGTCGACGCCGAGATTCCGTCACCGAGTGCCGGTGTCCTCGTCGAGATTTTGGTGTCGGAAGGGCAGACGGTCGCCATTCAGACCATCGTTGCGCGCTTGGAAACCGACGCTGCGGCTGCCGCGACCGCAATCGCATCGCCGACGGCGGCGCCCGCAGAACCGGCCTCCGCGGTCGTTGCATCCGCGCCAGCAGCTTCGGCACCGATTGCTGCGACTGCCGCGGCAAGTGCGGCGCCAATTGCACCGGCGCGCGACGCTGCACCGGCGGGTTCGCTCGAAGATCGTCTCCGGACGAAATCCTCGCCGCTCGTTCGCAAGATCGCTGCTGAACACGGTGTCGAGATCGCCGGGATGGAAGGCACTGGAATCGCCGGTCGCGTGACACGCAAGGACATCGAAGCGTATCTCGACCGACGCGCTGCAACACCCGTTATCGCGGCGCCCACGGGCGCATCGATGCATGCGCCCGCCGGTGCCGAGCAGCATGGACCGATGCCGACACCGTGGGCCGGTGACACCGTCGAGCCAATGTCCAAGATTCGCCGCCTCACGTCCGAGCACATGACGTTGGCCGTACGTACCGCGGCGCACGTCACGTCGTTCTTCGAGATCGATCTCACGCGCATCGCACGCATTCGTGCGGGCATGCGCAAAGATTTCGAAGCGCAGTCGGGGCAGAAGCTCACCTACCTGCCATTCATCCTGCAGGGCGTCACGCAGCAGCTCAAGCGTCATCCGGTGCTGAACGCCGCAGTCGCCGGCAGCGACGTCATCTACCGGAAGGCGATCAACCTCGGCATTGCCGTCGCGCTCGAGCCATCAGGTTTGATCGTTCCGGTCGCCAAGCGTGCCGATGAGCTCTCGCTGGTTGGTCTGACCAAGACGGTGAACGATCTTGCCGCCCGCGCGCGAGCCAAGAAGTTGAGCCCCGCCGACGTGCAGGACGCCACCTTCACGATCACGAACCCCGGCGTCTTCGGCTCGCTCTTCGGCACACCCATCATTCCCGTCGGCACGACGGCCATCCTTGGCTTGGGCGCCATCGAAAAGCGCCCCAAAGTCATCACCGGTCCTGACGGCGAAGACACGATCGCCATTCGCACTTGCGCCTACTTCTCTCTGTCGTTCGACCATCGCGTCGTCGATGGTGCGGATGCGGATCGGTTCATGGCCGACCTCAAGAAGACCCTCGAGTCGATTCCTGACGGCGGGTTCTGATGGGGCGCGTGTTGTCGATGGCAGAACGGCGCGTCGACGGAGCCGCTCGCGAGGAGTATCTTGCGACACTGGCTTCGCGGCGCGCGGCGGCCGCAACGGCACAAGCACACTTCTGGGTCTTCGAGCACGCAAGCGACCGTGGTCGCTTTGTCGAATTCACCGAGGCCGCGAGCGATGATGCAATCGCTCTGTCGCGGGGTCACGATGCGCCCGAGTCGCTCTGGCGCGAAGTACAAGGAGGCTGATATGCCGGCGCGAACCCTCACGATCGACGGACGCGAGTGGCAGGTATACCCCTCCGGATTTCTCACTCAGTACGTGGGTGATGAATTCGGACTGATCTTTGTTGCGGGTCGCGCGGACCAACGCGAGGTGCGTGTCACGCGTTACTCGCCCGTGGGCGCGGCTGCCCGCGAGCAATCGCTGGCGGAGCTCGAGGATATCGAACTCGTCGACCTGTTTCGTATGTCGCAGCCAAGTGTGCGATCGCCTGAGGCAGGATACCGGGCATGACCGACGCACACGCGGCCTCGCCGCAATCAGAGGCGACAGACCTGAACGCGAGCGAGACCGTTCCCGAATTCGTCGACCTACAGGTGCACACCACCGCATCGGACGGCGCGCTGGTTCCGACCAAGGTCGTGGAAGCCGCACGTGATGCGCAGCTCTACGCAATCGCGATCACCGATCACGACACCGTTGATGGACTCGACGAGGCGATTGCGGCTGGTGCCGAACTCGGCGTGCGTATCGTGCCCGGTGTCGAGCTGAGTACGCATTTCGAAGACGAAGAGCTGCACCTGCTCGGCCTGCACGTCACCGATCGTGAGCCGATGCGAGCCGCACTTGAGTCCCTTCAACTCGGTCGGATCGCTCGCGCCGAGCGCATTGTCGCCACACTCAACGCGCGTGGCATCCCGGTGACGATGGAAGCGGTGCTCGCCGAGGCAGCCAAGGGCGCCGTCGGTCGGCCGCACGTCGCGCGTGCGATGGTCGCCGGCGGGTGGGCGCGCGATTTCCGCGAAGCGTTCGACAAATGGCTCGGCTGGGGAAAGCCCGCGTACATGTCGAAGGAGCGCTTTGATGTTGCCGATGCGATCGCGCTTGTACATCGCGCCGGTGGACTCGCCGTTTGGGCACACCCTGGGGAAGGTGCGACGCAGCCGCGTGTACAGAAGCTTGCAGATGTCGGGCTTGATGGGGTCGAAGTGCTGCACCCGAGTCATCCGCCGTACCTCGTGCAGCGCTTGATCGAGACCGTTGAGAAAGTGGGCCTGTTGCCGAGTGGTGGTTCTGATTGGCATGGCACGCACGAGGGACCTCGCCGGATCGGTGGTCAGCTCGTGCCGAAAGTTTGGCTCGATTGGCAGGACGCCAAGGTGGCGGCGCGCGCTGCTCCGGCCTCGTAGACCGCAGGAGACGCAGACATTGACCGAGGCATCGACACGCCGCGTAACGCTGGTAACGGGTGGCGCGCGTCGTGTCGGCGCAGCGATCACGCGTAGCTTCTCCTCGCCCGGCGATGCGATCGTGCTGCATCATGGCAATTCGCCAGATGCGGCGGAGATACTCGCAAATGAATTGCGAGAACAGGGAACGCTCGTCCATGTCGTGCAGGCGGATCTCGCCGATGTGAAAGCACCAGCGTTTATTGTCGGCGAGGCCATGCGAGCGTTCGGTGCACTCGATGTGGTGATCAGCTCAGCGTCGGTCATGGAGTTCCAAGCCTTTGACTCCGTGACGCCGGAAACGTGGAATAAAGCGTCGGACATCAACCTCCGTGCGCCGTTTTTTCTGATGCAGGCGGCAGCGCGGGTCATGCGGGCTGGCGGTGTGGTCGTGCAGCTGTCAGATCATCTCGCATACGAGACACTCTTTCCGAATCTGATACCTCATCAGGTGACGAAGGCGGCGCTCACCCAGCTTGTGCGCACTGTGGCGTCTGCGCTTGCCCCGCGCATTCGGGTGAATGCCGTTGCGCCGGGGCTGGTGATGGCGCCTGACGATTTCCCTGCGGAATCGTTGGCGCGCTTCCTACGCGACGTACCGCTCGGCCGCTCCGGAACCGTCGACGATTTGACGCAGGCAATCCACTATCTCGTGAGCGCACAGTACGTCACCGGCAGCGTCGTCTCAGTGGACGGTGGTCGGCATCTCTGGCGCTGACGGAGCGACCGACATGGTGGAGGGTGGTCACATTGCCGCGCTGGTCTCGCTAACCCGCAGCGAGCCATTGCGATTCGGACGCATCGTTGTCATTGGCGGTGGCTGCTATGGCTCGTGGTACACGCAACAGCTCACCCGAGCGACACAGCGTGGTGCGCTCATCGCGGACGAAGTTGTCGTCGTCGATCGCAATCCGGACTGTCTTGTTGTCCAGCGTGCGCCCACCGGCGTGTATGCCGGGCTGCCCCTGCGCGTGGTGCGCAGCACGTGGCGCGAGTACATGGCCGAGTGGCTGAGCGTTGGGTCGGCCGCGTTGCAGCGTGATGCACTCGTGCCGTCGCCGCTCATGCCGCACTTGTGTCTCGACTGGCTAATGGACCGCGCGCAGGCACGCTGGCCCGAGCGGATCATTCAGGTTGATCCGCTGCCGAAGATCCCGAACATGCCGTGGGAGCGAGCCTCGCCGGACGGGCGCCACTACGTCAGCTTCGCAACATGGATGTGCCCGGTGAATTGCATTGAACCGGCGCGCTGCCCGGCCACCCGGGGAGAGCGCAGTTGGAGCATGCCACCGGCGCTCGAGGCCTACGTCAACGACTTGGCCACGGAGACTCGCGCCGATGATCGGGAAACGCTCCCGCTTCGAGGTCCGGTTATCTTTCACTGCGTACATCGGACCTATGGCGTCGGGATGGTTGCCGCCGCCGCGATTGCCCGAGCAGATGAACAGATCGCCCTTTGGGGGGATACGTCACCGGTCTCTGTGCTGGTCGGGACAGTTTCGCATTGCCACGGCGCCCTCGGTGTTCTCGCGGTTTCCTGAAGCGACGGCACCAGCGGCTTCGTCTCCGACTTCATCGTCGATCTTACCACTGCCTCACTGACGCAATAACGCCCAATGCTTCCTGCACGCACCGAAAACGTCGTCATCATCGGGTCCGGCCCTGCGGCTTGGACTGCTGCGATCTATGCGTCGCGCGCGAACCTGTCTCCAATCGTTTTCGAAGGTGAACCGATCGGCACAGAACTGCCCGGTGGGCAGCTCATGCTCACGACCGACATCGAGAATTTCCCGGGGTTCGCTGAAGCAATCAGCGGCCCCGACCTGATGGATCGCATGAAGGCGCAGGCCGTTCATCACGGCACGCGCGTGGTGTCGGAGCTCGTCAAGCACGTCGATCTCTCGGTCAAGCCGTTCATGATCGCACCGAACTACGGTGAGCCGGTCTTCGCGCACACCGTGATCGTTGCTACGGGGGCGGCCGCGACGTGGCTTGGATTGCCCAACGAAATTCGCCTCGCAAAATCGGGCGGTGGGGTCTCCGCCTGCGCCGTGTGCGATGGCGCTATTCCGTTCTTCCGCAACAAGGTGCTCGCCGTCGTGGGCGGTGGTGACACGGCGATGGAAGAAGCGACGTACCTCACCAAGTTCGCATCTGAGGTCGTGATCATTCACCGGCGCGACGCGTTCCGCGCATCCAAGGTGATGGCCAATCGCGCGCTGTCGCACCCCAAAATCCGCGTTATCTGGAACACACAGGTCGTCGACGTACTCGGCGAACATGAAATCACCGGACTGAGGCTCGCGGACTCCCACACGGGCAAGGAAAGCACCCTGGAAGTCGGTGGACTTTTCGTCGCGATCGGGCATAAGCCGAATACGAAGTTTCTCGGTGGACAGCTCGATCTGACCGAGCACGGCTATGTGACAGTCGCACCCTGGCGGACAGAAACGAGCGTTCCCGGGGTGTACGCGGCAGGGGACGTGATTGACGACTACTACCGACAGGCGATCACGTCGGCTGGCACCGGGTGTATGGCTGCGCTCGAAGCCGAGCGATGGTTGGCGCACTACGGGATTGGTCAATCCCCCGTGCTCGAGACGGCAGAGGCACCCGTGCCTGTATCTCCTGAATCGAGTTTCGCATGATTCTGCAGCAATTCACCGTTGGTCCCATCGCGGAAAACTGCTGGCTACTCGCCGACGAGTCCGCCAAGCAAGCCGTGCTTATCGATCCCGGTGAAGAAGCTCAGCGATTGCTGGCCGCTGTCGACGCAACGGGTTGTGCGCTGACGGCCATCTGGCTGACGCACGCGCACTTCGATCACATCGGTGCCGTCGCGGACATTCTGCGCGAGCGCGCGGTGCCGGTGTATCTGCATCCCCTCGACCGTGTGCTCTACGACCATGCGCATGAGTCGGGGCAGCGCTTCGGCCTCAACGTCGAGACTCCGCCGCCGCCGGATCGCGAACTCGCCGAGGGTGACGCCGTCACCTGTGGCGCGTTCACGTTCGATGTCTGGCATTTGCCCGGTCATTCACCGGGGCACGTGGCGTTCATCGGCAATGATCTGTGCATCTCGGGTGATCTACTGTTCGAAGGCTCAATCGGACGCACCGATTTGCCATTCTGCGACCGTGACGCGATGCGCCGTTCGTTGGTAAGGATGACCACTTTGCCACCCGGGACTCGGGTACTCCCCGGTCATGGGGGTTATACCGAGATCGGGCTTGAACTCGCCACGAATCCCTATCTCGCGCCTCAATTCACCGGCAGGCCATGATGTTTGCCCCTTCGCGTACTCGTCGCCTCGCAATCGCGTCTCTCATCGGCGCAACCGCGTCGGTCGCAGCGTGCTCCAAACTCACCGAAGCCATCCCGACGCTCAACCGCTACGGCGCTGTGAACATCACAGCCCGCGGGTCATCCGCCGGGAGAGCCAGCGCCAACGCGACGGTGATCTTCTTCGAGGCGTTCTCAGCGGCAGTGCCGAGTAGCGCGCTTCAGGCAACCGATGTGTGCGCCTATGCGACGGTCGATACCCTCACCACGCTCACGATGGGCGTGAAGAAAGCGGGCGACAACGTCACCCTTTCGATCGGCACCAACGCCGTCAGTCTTCCCTACGAAAACGGCCTGTTCCGCTACGCGAACCTTGTCACCAACCCGTTCACGTATACCAGCGGTGACGCAGTCGTCGCCAACATCCCCGGTGCAAGCGACGGGTTCCCGTCGTCATCAATCACCGTGCGTCTCGCCGAGCCGGTGATTCCCGGTGCTGTCGCGATCCCCGCACCTGGCGCGCCACTCTCTGTCACCTGGAACGCGAGCCCGGACACCACTGCGGCGATTCTGCTGTCGCTCCGGTACAACAATCCGACCACCAGCAGCTATCCGAACGAGCAGATCTACTGCTCGCTCAAGGACGACGGAAAGTTTGAAATTCCGCCCAGCGGCCTCACCGCCTTTCTCGCGGCGCCGAACGCATCCCGCTCGCTCCGCCTTACCCGTTGGCGCACGCGCGAGACATTGATCGACCCGACGACGATTCTCCACATCGCCACGTCCATCGATACGACGATAAAATTTCCGTAATCAATAGCGTGCGCGTTACTCTGCAGTGCGCTCACGACATCGCGCGCACCGTGCGCATTCCGAAACGCATTGACGGCAACAAGTATCGGTAGGGCAGCCGGGCGCAGGCTTCGACATATCCCGACTTCCGCAGGCCCCGCCCACTGTTTCGTTGGTGCAGCATCATCTACACCGCCTGCAGACGGAGTACGAGGAGCGCTTGGTGAGCGAGGATGGCCCATAATGACCAGTCGTCGCCAATAAGTTCGTGGCCTGCGCCGCCCCGGTTGCTCGTTTCGATCGTTGGGCGCGAGTAATGACGTGTCGCCATGCCACCTTCTGAGGCCAATTCGCCATGCGCCGCTGGAATCCCGTTGTGTTGGTCCTCTCCGTCGTCTGCGGGACCGTCGTGCTCACTGACTCGGCCGCGCAGGCGCAAGTCGCTCCAAAGAGCCGCATCACGCGCCCCAGCGAGTTGCCGTCGTTCTCGTACGCGCTGACCGGTAACATGGAGGCGTTCGTTCGTGCCGGCACGTCGGCGCCGACGCTGGCGTTGAGCGCGGCCGTACGCCGCGATCTCGAATCGGTGCTGCGCACTTATGACATTGCCGATGCCGGACTCATTCGCTCCATTAAGTCGTCGCTCACGCAGATCGCCATGCTGGAAGGTCGCAACGACGACGCGCTGCAACTGATCGAGGAACGGAGCGCACTGGCCACGCGATTTGCCTCACGCGTGCTCACCGGAATCAATCCGCGCGCCATGATCGTGGCGCAGCGCGTGCACCCGGACATAGCGTCTCCTGGCTACGCCACCGCGGTTGGTCGGGAGCTGACCACACTGCTGCGCGCGCTTCCGTACGACTCGGTGCAGAATGATTTGCGCGAGGCCAAGTCTGGCTTCCCCTTCATGACCGACGCACTCGTTGTCGGTCAGTTACGAGGGGGCACGCAGGAGCTCGTCGACAAGCAGGGTTCCGTCACTCTGGCCATCGCGCGCGATCTCATTGCCACCGCGTATACCCTGCGATTCGAGCTGCCGATCAAACCAACGCTGGCTGCGGCCTTCGATACCGTGCTCGCGGGACGCACCCTCGCCGAGAAGGCCGATATCTGGAAGGATCGCAGCGTGACCTTCACGACAGCGAAAGATTTGACGCCTGTTGTTGTTGGCGTCTGGGACAGCGGAATTGATACCGCACTCTTCTCGCCGCAGCTGCTGCGCAACGCGCGCGGCCGACCCGTGGTCATGGGCTTCAATCAGTTCATCGAGCCAGAGAACACACCGACGGCGCGGATCTCTCCGGAGTTGATGGCACGTCGGGGTGAGATGACCAAGATCTTCAAGGGCATGAGCGATCTCGACGCGAACATGGACACACCGGACGCCAAGTACGTTCGCGAACGACTGGCCGCCCTCACACCGGACAGCGCGGAAATTTACGATCGGTGGCAGTCGCAGTGGAACGGCTACTCGCACCGGACGGCGGTCTCGAGTGTCGCGGTCGAGGGGAATCCGGCCGCACGCATTGTGCTGGGACGCATGCAGTTCAGCAGCTCCGCCATCCCCGATCCGTGTCCCTCCCGCGCCAACGCCCGGCGGGAGGCCCGCATGCTCGCGCGGATGGTGCAGCACTTTCGCACACACAAGGCGCGCGTGGTGAACATGTCCTGGATGCGTCCCGAATATGGGTTTCTGGGTGAGCTCGAGCGCTGCGCACCATCGCTGACGGCCGCTGAACGAGCGGCGATTGCACGGTACGCGGTAGCCACGCTCAAGCGCACGATGACTGCGAGCATGCGCGCCGCGCCGGAGAATCTGTTCGTGGCGGCAGCCGGGAACGCCGGTCAGGACACGGAATTCAACGACTTCGCGCTGCGCATCGACCTGCCAAACATGCTTATTGTCGGGGCAGTGGATCGCTCCGGAGACGTCGTGTCCTTCACCAACACGGGTCCGCTCGTCAAGATGTTTGCGAACGGCTACCTGGTGGAGACGCGTCAGATGCGCGGCGGAGGTACCGAGACCGTTTCGGGCACCTCCTTCGCGGCGCCCGGTGTGGTGAATACCGTGGCGAAGATGTTGGCGGTGCAGCCGACGCTCACCACCGCCGCGATCGTGGAGATTCTCTTTCGGACTGCCGATACACGGGGCGCGCCCAATCTGCGATTGCTGAATCCTGCCAAAGCGGTGGCAGAAGCGCGGGTGTCACCCGCCGCAACTTTGCGGAAGCCGTAGCCGCGGCGCCGGGGTAACGCAGTGTGAGTCCGCGGCCCTGACGCGCGCGATGTAGCTATTCACCTCCCGCAACACGGTTCGCCATGGACACCCGCATCGAGAAAGATCCACTCGGCGAACTCGCCGTTCCGGCCGACGCCCTCTACGGTGTGCAAACAGTACGCGCGGCGCAGAACTTTCCGATCAGCGGGCAGCGACCGCTCGAGCCGTTCGTGATTGCGCAGGTGTGGATCAAGCGGGCGGCCGCGCTGACGCACAAGCAAACAGGAAGGCTCGACGCACCACGCGCCGACGCAATCATCGCGGCGGCTGATGAAGTGCTCGCTGGCCAGCATCGCGATCAGTTCATCGTCGATCCGTACCAGGCGGGCGCAGGGACGTCGCACAACATGAACGTGAACGAAGTGCTGGCCAACCGCGCCAACGAACTTCTCGGTGGCACACGCGGGACCTATTCGCCCGTGCATCCGAACGATCATGTGAACATGGCGCAGAGTACAAACGACACGATCCCGACGAATATTCGGCTCGCTGTACTCCGGCAGTTGCCGTCGCTTGTTGGCGCGCTGGAGTTGTTGCGTGACGCGCTGCTCGAGAAAGGCGTTGCGTTCGATGGAATTGTGAAGGCGGGGCGGACGCACTTGCAGGACGCGATGCCCATTCGCCTGGGACAGGAGTTCACGGCCTACTCGGGCTCGCTCGATCGTTGCCGTCGCCGCGTACTTGAAGCCGCCGACTACCTCAACGATCTTGGAATCGGCGGTAGTGCCGTGGGCACCGGCGTCACGGTCGAACCGCAGTATCCGGCGCTGATGGTGGAGAACCTGAAAGCGACAACGGGAATCTCCACGCTGCGGGTCGGTGCCGATCGCATTCAGCTCATGCAGAGCATGGGTGACGCGGCGGCATTCTCCGCATCGCTTCGCGGACTGGCAATCGACTTATCAAAGATCGTCAGCGATCTGCGACTGATGGCATCCGGGCCGCGCACTGGTCTCGACGAGATCACACTCCCCGCTGTGCAGCCCGGCTCCTCGATCATGCCGGGCAAGATCAATCCCTCGATTCCGGAGATGGTCAATCAGGTGTGCTTTCAGGTGATCGGCTGCGATACCACCGTTGCCATCTCCGCGGAACACGGGCAGCTCGAACTGAACGTGATGATGCCCGTGATCGCGCACAACATTCTGCTGTCGATGCAGATCCTCACCAGCGCGATCACGGTGCTCGCGGAAAGGTGTGTGGTCGGCATTCAGGCCAACGCCGCCAGCTGTGAGTACTGGGTGGAACGCTCGGCGGCCTTGGCGACGGCATTGATGCCGCAGATCGGCTACGCCGCGGCGGCGGAACTTTCAAAGCGGTCCGTGAAGGAAGGCGTGCTCATTCGTGAGCTCGTACAGCGCGAGGAGGTCATTCCGGCGGATGAGATCGACGGTGTGCTCGACCTTCGGAAGATGACGGAGATCGGGGTGCCATCGGGCAAACACGCCACGATCGCGGGTGGCTGAGTCGCAAATCTGCTGACTTTTTGCTCGCGGTGCTTGTCGCGCCCGAGGAGTTCCCGTAGACTTTTTGTCATGCGCATCACTACCTGGGCCGAGTATGGTTTGATCTGCGCGCTGCATCTAGCGCGTCGAATCGAAGATGGACCGGTAACGGGTCGCGATATCGCGGCGCGAGAGAAACTCCCGGGTGACTACGTCGAACAGATTCTGCTGCGCATGCGACGAGCTGGGATCGTCAGCAGCACGCGTGGGGCACGTGGCGGATACAAGCTGGCCCGGGGCGCGGACGCGATCACGGTGCGTGATGTGATTCAGGCGTCCGAGCTGACGACGTTCGATCTGCATTGCGTTTCACATCCCGTCGATTCGTTGCGCTGCGGCGACTCGGAGACGTGCAGTATTCGCCCCGTCTGGCAGCTGCTGCAGCGACGCATCGATGAAGTGCTCGAAAGCGTTCGGCTCAGCGACCTGCTCGAAGGCGAGAGCGTCGTCCGTGAGCGAGTCGGGCTGCCAAGCTTCGAACACGAGGCGGCGCACAGATCCGGTAGCCTTCCAATCCTTCACAGCTGATTCGACGATGGGAATGCTCGGAGAATGGCGCGCCACCCGGGACCGTCGGCGTTTGGCTGCGAAGTACCTGCACGCGCTGCTGGTAGTATCAGAGCCGGCCGATCTGCAGTGGCTCACAGCCGTCAGCCGAGATGAGCAGGTGGCCCAACGCGAGCTTGCCTTCGCTCGACGTGCACTCGCGCTCATCGTCGCTGAGCGTGATGCTCTCGATGACCGCACTGCGTCGGATGTCGCGCACGAGTTGACCGCGGTCACCGAGCAGGAGTCTCGGCGTGACGAGCATGTTGGCAAGGCATGGTCGGCACGCTGGCGCGCGTACACTGAGGCGCTCGCCGTTCGCGGAGCGGCCGAATTGCCCGCATCGCGGTTGGCCCGGGTCATGCTCGCTGGGGCAGGAATCGCGGCGCCAACTCCTGAGCTCCTGTCCCGCGCCACCCAGTGCATTCACGTCATCCGCGCCAAGGCCAACGAGGCATTGCGTGCGGCCTTCGGTGTCGCATCGCTCCCGGACGATGTTCGTCCCTCAGCGATGCAGAGCTGACGTCCCGTCGGCGCGACACCCGAAACCGCCCGCGTCGGCCCGCACCTCCCGAAAAGACAAAACCTGAGTCGGAAACGACTGGGGCGCCGAGTGCCTAAGCACGTCGTGATCGCCACCGTTCGTAACCGACTCAGGTTGTCGTGGTAGTGCCAGAGGCGAGACTCGAACTCGCACGGGCTATCGCCCACTGCGCCCTGAACGCAGCGCGTCTACCAATTCCACCACTCCGGCAAGCCAACCGGCGCAAGCGCCGTGCAGCAGTTCCACTCAGGGTCGGGAAGAATAGGGGATGCGCCATCAAGAAGTCAACGCACGGACTGCGCGAACGCGCCGCGCGACGCTAACTTTCGCTTCGCATGGCCAACGACGATAAAGACGAATCCACCGAAGTGATCGCGCGGAACAAACGTGCGCGCCACGATTACGCAATCCTCGACACCTGGGAGACGGGCATCGTCCTCACCGGGACCGAGGTGAAGGCGTTGCGGGAAGGGAAGGCCAATCTCACCGACTCGTTCGGCGTCATAAAGGACGGCGAAGTTTTCCTGCTCAACCTGCACATCGGGTCCTACGGTCTCGGCAATTCGTTCAATCATGAGCCGACGCGGACACGCAAGCTGCTCATGCATCGACGCGAAATACGTCGCATGATCGGTGCGGTTGAACGGCAAGGGCTCACACTCGTTCCGCTCGATCTCTACTTCAAGGGTGGAAAAGTGAAAGCGACACTTGCACTCGTGAAGGGCAAGCAGCAGCACGACAAGCGAGAAGACCTGAAGAAGAAGGACGCGCAGCGTGAAATTGCGCGCGCGCTCAGGACCCGCTGACCGGCATGCTGCTCGCGCTGCTCTGCGCGCTGCAGGTTGCCGCGGCAACGATGCCGGCTTCGTCGGTTTCGCCGCTCATGGTTCGCGTTGGCGACCGTGTCCGCGCCATTGCTGTTGTGACCAAATCGGGGCAACAGTCCATACGCGTTGATCAACTCGTCGCGGCGCTTGGCGGGATCTTCAGCGATGAGGGTGATGGACGTCTGCAGATGCAGCTTAACGACCGGAAGCTGACGGTCCTCGAGCGCGCGCCGTACGTGATCGCGGGACGCGACACGTTGCAGCTCTCATCGGGCGTGTTCCGTCGTGCTGGGGTGGCGTACCTGCCACTCAGTTTTGCGACGCAGACCATTCCTCGCTTGGTTGCCACTCTCCGTTATGACGCATCGAAACGCGAAATGCGCCGGATCACCTCGGCGACGGCGCCACGCACTGAGTCGCCACGCGCCGAATCGGGAAACCCCAAGTCACCCATCCCCCCGACCGCGCGCCCGAAGTTGGCATCCACAACCGCATCGCTCCGACAGCGCGTCGTTGTCGTGGATGCCGGGCACGGTGGGCCGGACAACGGCATGAGCGGGCCCATTGGTGCGCCGCACAAGGTGAAAGAGAAGGACATCACGCTCGCGGTTGCGAAGGCGCTCCGCACCGCGCTCGAGCGGCGTGGCATCACCGTCGTCATGACGCGGAGCACCGACACCCTCATTGCGCTCTCCGACCGCGGCAAGATCGCCAACCACTCGAAGGGGGATCTGTTCCTCTCGGTGCACGTCAACGCCGCCAACCCGCGTTGGCGCGATCCGGGGGGCGCCCGAGGTTATGAGACCTACTTCCTCGCCGAGGCGAAGACCGAGGACGAAAAGCGTGTCGAGGCGATGGAAAATGAAGCCATTCGGTTCGAGACCACTGCCGATGCATCCCGCGACGACCCACTCGGCTTCATCATCCGCGACATGGCGCAAAACGAACATCTGCGCGAATCGGCGCAGCTCGCCGAGCTGATGCAGCGCGGGCTCCGCCGGATTCATCCCGGGACTGACCGCGGCGTGAAACAGGCCGGATTTCGGGTACTGGTGACTGCGTTCATGCCCGCGGTCCTCGTCGAGATCGGATTCGGCTCCAACAAGGCCGACTCCAGCTTCATGACCGACCCCGACCGTCAACGCGATCTCGCCGAGACGCTCGCCGACGCGGCCACGTCGTATTTTGAACGGTACGAGCGGAAGGTTGGAGGCACGCCGTGAGCGTCTCGCACGCGCCTGACTCGCACGCGCCTGACTCGCACGCGCCTGACTCGCACGCGCCTGACTCGCACACGCAGGTCGCGCGCCCGCACGTGGCGCGCCGCGTACTCGCGAGCGTGACGGCGTGCTGGTTGCTCGCATCGGGATGCGTGTACTACAACGGCATCTACAATGCCAAGGAAGCTGCACGAAGCGGCGATGCGCTGCTGCGTCGCGAATCGGAGTCGGAAGCAAACGGACAATTCCAGATCTCTGCGGCGCGCGCCGAGACGGTGCTGGTGCGGCATCCGACGTCGAGCTGGCGTCCGCGCGCGCTGTATCTCGCCGGGCGGGGCATGGCGTTCAGTGCGCAGTGCGAGCGTGCGATCCCGCTGTTGACGGAATTTCTGGCGCTGCCGGGGAGCATCGCCGACGATCGCGATCGCGCCCGCGTCGCGCTTGCATCGTGTGAGCTGCGCACGACCCGCATCCCGACGGCCCGCTTGCGCCTCGATTCATTGGTCGATGTTCCGAACAAGGAGACGGCTCGGCAGGCCCGCCTCTGGGCTGCCCGTTCGGCGCTCGCGGCCGGTGATCGGGATGCGGTTGCTGGGTATCTGCGTGATCTCAACGCAAGCGCATTGCAGTGGGAGCTGATTTCGTCGTCGCTCGCCGCTTCAGAATACGCGCGTGCGGAGTCTTTGCTCACCGCGCAGGCGGCAAACGGGGACTATCGAGATGAAGCGTCGCGCGTGCTGCGCGACTTGTGGGCTGCCGGACGTATTGAGTCGGCCGAAGCGATTCTGCGCCGGTACGACGGGTCCCGTGTCCGCGAAGATCGACGCGCGGCGATGCACTATGCACTCGGCGAGTTGAACGTGCGTGCCGGTCGCGATACGGTAGCACGGAGACACCTGTTGTTGGCGACGTCACTCGCCGGCCGTGACTCCGTTACGCTGCGGGAGGCGACCATTCGTCTCGCATTGCTCAGTCTTTCGACGGTCACATCGACCCGTGAAGTGGACTCAGTCTTTGCGCGCCAAGATAGCGTCGCGCGGAACACCCTCTACGCACGTCGGGTGCAGGAACAGGTGCTACTGGTCTCGTTACTTGAAAAGAACCCGGATCCGACCGGTGCGTCCCTCTATCTTGCCGCCGAAGTCGCACGGGATTCGTTGCGCGCACCCGAACTTGCGCAGACGTTGTTCCTGCGCGTTGCGCGGGACGTGAATGGGTCGCCGCTGGTGCCGCAGGCGTATTACGCGGCCGCGCTGCTGGCGCCCGACAGCGCGCCGCAGTGGCACGCGCGCATTCGCTCTGACTTTCCCAATTCCGCGGTCGCGGCCTTCATGCGCGGCGACGATCCGGGCGCGAAGCCGGATTTTGTGAGCACACCCGAACTGTTGAAGTTCAGTTGGATAGAAGGTGCGCGCCTCTGGGCAGATTCTGTACGCAAGCTGCGGACGGCCCGGGTGGGTCCAACGCCTGTTCCCGTGAAGAAGTAGCATAACACTCGCGTCATACATGACTCCTCCTGCGTCTTCTGCGCTATCGCCGACTGCTGCAACCGTGGCCGGGCTGCACTTCCGCAACCCGATCGTCCTCGCGTCGGGGACCGCGGGCTACGGTCGTGAGATCGAGGATGTGGTCGACCTGACGGCGATCGGTGGCATCGCGACCAAGGCGGTGAGCGTGGAGCCGAGGCATGGTGCGAAGCCACTGCGCGTGAGCGAGTTTGCTGGCGGCATGATCAACGCGATCGGCTTGGCCAACCCGGGACTCGAAGCGGTGCGTGAAGAGGCACTGCCTTGGCTCGCGCGCGCGTACTCCGACACGCGGGTCATCGTAAACGTCGTCGGCTACAGCGTTGAAGATTTTGAGACCGTGGTTGGCGGCCTCGATGGTGAACGCGGTGTCGATGCGTTCGAGCTGAACGTCAGCTGTCCAAACGTGAAAGCCGGCGGTCTGGAGTTTGGCGCGGACATAACCGCGCTCGCCGCACTCGTCCGCGCGACGCGTGCCCGCACCGCTCGCCCGATCTTTGTGAAGTTGTCGCCCACACTGGGGGCCGGAATCGTCGATGCGGCGCGCGTCGCGGTCGACCAAGGCGCCGACGGGCTGACGCTGGTGAACACCATGCCCGGGTTGGTCGTCGACACCGAACGCCGCAGGCCGAAGATCGGCTTCGGAACTGGCGGCGTGAGCGGACCGGCGCTGCTGCCTTTCGGGGTGTTGGCCACGTGGCGCGTGAGTCGGGCGCTGCCCGACGTGCCGATCATCGGTCTCGGGGGCATCTCCACGGCCAACGACGCGCTGCAGTACATCATGGCCGGTGCGTCCCTTGTGGGTGTGGGCACGGCCGCGCTGCGCGACCCGCGGGCACCGGAACGCATCGCTCGTGATCTGTCGGCGTGGGTGCGCGAGCACCGCGTGACCGACCTCCGGTCTCTTACCGGCACCTTGGAATGGCCGTCATGACCATGTCCCCCGATGCGACCGGATCGGCCGCCGACTCGGCACCGACTGGCGTGACGCCGATTGTCGCGCTCGACGTTCCTGATCTGCCGCGCGCGCGCGCCGTCGTCGAACGGTTGGGTGACAGTTGCGCGTTCTACAAAGTCGGGCTGGAACTCTTCGCCGCCGAAGGGCCGGCGGTGGTCGCCTGGCTTCGCGACCAAGGGAAGGAGGTCTTTGTCGACCTTAAACTGCACGACATTCCGAATACCGTCCGGAGCGCCGCCCGCTCCGTCGCGCGGCTCGGGGCGTCCTTGCTGACGGTCCATGCATCCGGGGGCACGGAGATGATCAGTGCCGCAGTTGAAGGCGCCAACGAGGCGTCCGACGGCCGCTGCGGGATCCTTGCGGTCACGATCCTGACGAGCCTCGATGCGGCTGGCGTTGAGCAGGCGTGGGGGCGGATCGGCGTAGCGGTCGAGCAGGAGGTGGTCCGACTGGCTGGACTGGCCCGGGCGTCGTCGGCGGCCGGTGTGGTCTGCTCGGGACATGAGGCCGCCGCGGTCCGTGGTGCCTACGGCCCATCGCTCGGCACCCTCGTGCCGGGGATCAGGCTGGCGGGGGGCGACGCGCATGATCAGCGCCGAGTGATGACGCCGGCGGCGGCGGCGGCGGCGGGGGCCCGCTGGTTGATCCTTGGCCGAGCCGTAACCGGTGCCGCTGACCCTGTCGCCGCGATGGCGAGCGTCCACTCGGCACTTGCCCAAGTGGCGTAAGTCGTCTAGGATACGGGTCTTGCCCTTTTTCGGGTTCGGTTTTCTCAGCTTCAGGCTGGCAGGAATCGAATACGCGGGCAGGAATTCGTAGGCCGACCCGCCGGTCACATCCGCTTCACGCGTGCGCGGGATCGGAAGCTGTGCCGCAGGAGATTTCTCCTCGCACCGAGCTTCGCGATGCATCACGCGTGATGAACACATGGGGAGTCCAGCCGGCCAACGAGAGTTGGTGCGGGAGGCTCCGTCGATGCATACGCGTCGAGGTATCCCGTGAAAGTTCGTAGCAGCGTTAAGCCGATTTGTGAGCACTGCAAGGTCGTCAAGCGACAGGGCGTGACTCGCATCATCTGCAAGCGTAATCCCAAGCACAAGCAGCGTCAGGGCTAAGGGAGCGCTCACATATGGCACGTATCGCAGGCGTCGATCTCCCTCGTGACAAAAAGGTTGAGATCGGACTTACCTACATCTTTGGAATCGGCCGCGCGATGGCGCAGCGGATTCTGGCTGCCGCCGGGGTAAGCCCGGCGCAGCGCATTCGCGATCTCAACGACGCGGACGTCAACAAGCTTCGTCAGGAAATCGAGCGCAATCATCGCGTCGAAGGTGCACTGCGCACCGAAGTCGCGATGAACATCAAGCGCCTGATGGACATCGGCTCGTATCGTGGCACGCGCCACCGTCGTGGCTTGCCCACGCGTGGGCAGCGCACGCACACCAACGCGCGCACCAAGAAGGGGCCGCGCCGCGCCATTGCGGGCAAGAAGAAGGTGACCAAGTAAACCATGGCTACCGCAAAGAAGACCAAGCGCGTCGTCGAGGCCGAAGGCATCGCCCACGTCAGCGCCACGTTCAACAACACGACCATCACGATCACCGACATGCATGGCAATGCCGTGTCATGGGGGTCCTCCGGCAAGGCGGGATTCAAGGGATCGAAGAAGTCGACGCCGTTTGCCGCCACGGTGGCCTCCGAGCAGTGCGCGCGCGAAGCGCTCACGGCCGGCGTCCGCCGCGTGCATGTGCGCGTGCAGGGTCCGGGGAGTGGTCGCGAGTCCGCCATTCAGGCGCTCGCGGCGGCCGGTCTCCAGGTCAAGTCCATTCGCGACGTGACCCCCATCCCGCACAATGGCGGCCGTCCCCCCAAGCGGCGGAGGGTCTGACCATGGCTCGGTAGACAGGTCCGAGGTGCCGCCAGTGCCGCCGCGAAGGAGAGAAGCTGTTCCTCAAGGCCAC
>Ga0105044_10004995_pt1 | contig 18247 bp, 10 predicted proteins | sample MAT01_FD_78092 | JGI IMG/M metagenome (GOLD analysis project Ga0105044, IMG submission 78092) | Freshwater microbial communities from Lake Fryxell liftoff mats and glacier meltwater in Antarctica - MAT-01 | ecosystem: Environmental > Aquatic > Freshwater > Ice > Liftoff microbial mat | place...
CGAGGGCCTCCGCGTCGTAGTCGGCATCGCTCGCGCCGAGGTGGTTCGACTTGTAGTCGAGCACCCAGTAACGCCCTTCATGTTCGAACACCAGGTCGGCAAAACCCATCAGCATGCCGCGCAACTCGCGCTCGGGCAGCGCCGGCCGCTCGCGTCCGCCCAGCAGGTGCTGGCGGCACAGGGCGTCGACCGCGCTGGCCTGCAGGCCGCTGCTCGGCATCCAGAATTCGAGCTCGGGCACCGGGCGGGCGATGTCGCGCAGCGCCGTGCCCAGCGGCGGCAGCGCGGTCTTCAGCAGCTGGCTCAGCCAATCGACCAGATCGGGCCAGCGTGCGGCCCAGCCATGGCGCTCGCAGCGGCGCATCAGCTGCTGCTGCAGTTCGGACGAGGTTTCGAGCGCAAAAGCTTCTCCGGCCAGCCACTCCAGCTGCTCGTGCAGAAAGTTGCCCGGCATGGCGCCGCGCGGGAAACGGTGCCATGGCGCGGCGCCAGCCGGCTGGACCGATGGCTCTGCGATGGCGGGCAACGGCAGGGCTGACAGCTCGGCCGCGGCCGCGGCCGGCAATTCATCGTCACGCACGGCGGCGGTGCTGGCTGACCACGCGCCGGCAGCCGACAGCGCACGCACCAGCACCGAGTAGCTGCCTACCGACCAGCGGCGCTCGAAGCTGGCCGTGTAGGGCAGCAACTCGCGCAGCGCGGGAGGCACACCGCGCGGCAGCAACTGCGTGTGCCGCGACTGCTCTGCCGGGGGCTCGGAAGGTGGCTCATCTGATCTCCCGGACGTTTCGCCCGGCGCTGCGCCCAAGCTCCCCGCCGGCAACAACACGATGTGCCCGCAAGGCTGCACCAGCTTGGCGATGTGGGCCGCCAGATCGCCCGGCGCCGCCGACACCGCGCCGCCCAGCAAATGGCCGATGGCGCTGCGCGGCCACACGCACTGCGGGCTCGGGCCGATCTTCAGTGCCGCCAGGCCGACCCACAGCGCGTGCCGCGCGCGCGTCATCGCAACGTACAGCAGGCGCAGATCTTCGCGCTGCCGTTCCTCGTCGGCGGCGTCGATCTGCTCGCTGCTCGGCTGCAGTTGCAGCCGGCGCGAGCCGTCGGCATCCGCCGGCTTGACGAACAACGTGCGAGCCTTGTTCACCGCCCTGAAGGCGCTGGCGAACGGCAGAAACACCAGCGGATATTCCAGGCCCTTGGACTTGTGCACGGTGACCACCTTGACGAGGTCGGCGTCGCTCTCCAGCCGCACGATCTGCTCGTCGCCACCGCCCGCGTTGCCGCCGCGCTGGCCGGCCAGCCAGCGGATCAATGCCTGCTCGCCGTCGAGCTGCGCGCTGGCCGCCTGCAACAGTTCAGCCAGGTGCAGGAAGTTGGTCAGCCGCCGCTCACCGCCGTCCGCCACCAGCCAGCGCGCCGGCAGGTCCAGCAGGTGCAGGGTCTGCCGCAGCATGCTCAGCACGCCCTGGCCGAGCCAGACGGCGTTCAGCTGGCGCAACTGCTCACAGCGCCGGTCGAAGGCCTCGTCGACGTTGGCCAGTTCCAGCAGTTCGGCGATGGAGAAGTCCAGCGTGCGCGTGGCGAGCGCGGCGCGCGCCAGCCGCACGTCGCGCGGCGACGCCACGGCGCGCAGCCAGTGCTGCAGGTCGCGTGCTTCGTCGCTGTCGAACACCGAGTCCTTGTCCGACAGATAGACCGACGCCACCTGGCGGCGGCGCAATTCGTCGCGCACTGCGGCGGCCTCGGTGCCGGTGCGCACGAGCACGGCGATGTCGGCCGGCCGCAGGCGCTCGAAGCGGCCTTCCGGGTGCGCGAAACCGGCGCCTGCGTCGTTCAGCAGCATGACGATGTGCTCGGCGCAGCGCGCCGCGAAGAGGCGCCGGCTGCGGCTGATGTCGAGCAGCCGTTCGTCGATTTCCAGCGTCAGCGCCGGGCGCGCGCCCGACGACGTGACGAAGGTTTCGGCGCGGCAGCGCGCCTGCACCTCGACGAACGGCAAGGCGTTTTCACCGTCGGCGCGGAACATGAATGCGCCCCCGGCTGCCTGCGCCTCGGCCTGGCTGAAGAGGTGGTTGACGGCCGCCACCAGCGCCGCCGTCGAACGGTGGTTGGTGCCCAGCAGGTAGTGGCGGCCTTCGGTGGCGCGGCGTGCCGTCAGGTAGCTGTGGATGTCGGCGCCACGGAAGCCGTAGATCGACTGCTTGGGGTCGCCTATCAGCAGCAGGGCGGTGGCCGGGTCGTTGTCGGCGATGCGGTAGAGGCGGTCGAAGATGCGCGACTGCATTGGCGATGTGTCCTGGAATTCGTCGATCAGCGCCACCGGGTACTGCGTCAGGATGCGCGCCCGCAGGCGTTGTGCGTGTTCGCCGTTCAGCCCGGCATCGAGCGCGCGGTCGAGCCGGTTCAGCATGTCGGCGAAGCCGAAACTGCCGGCCTGCTGCTTGAGTTCCGCCAGCCGCTCGGCGATGCGTGCCGCGGCGTGCAGCCGCAGGCTGCTGGCCAGCGGCGGCAGGGCTTCCAGCGCCAGCATCAGGGCCTCGAACTGCTCGAAAATCGGCGGCAGGTCGACCGTCTCGCCGGGCTTCAGCGCCTCCTTCATTCCCTGATGCGTAAAGCGCGTGCGGCCGGTCTTCATGTCGAGCGTTTCTGCCGCCGGGTCGCCGGCCCATGCAGCCAGCGCGTCCAGCCAGTTGCTCGTGTTCCGCGGCGCAAGCGAACGCTTGTCGTAGGGGCAGTTCTTCAGCGCGAGCTGCATGGCCAGCCAGTCGCGCATCTGCGTCGTGCGTTCGACCCAGCCGTCTTTCAGGGCAGCGAGCGCGCCGGCGCGCTCGCTGCGCACGCGGGTCAGCAGTTCGCCCAGGCTGCCTTCACCCGCATCGGCGGGCAACTCCTCGTCGAGCAACTGGCCGGCCTCGTCAGCCAGCTTGTCGACATGGCCCCACACCGCCAGCACCTCGTCGAGCGCGGCGCCGGCCAGCGGGTAGACCTGCTGGCGCCAGTAGTCATGCGTGGCTTCCAGCCTCATTGCGCCCTCGTTGACACTCAGCTCTTCGTCGAACAGGCAGCCACTGTCGAAAGCGTGCTCGCGCAGCATGCGCTGGCACCAGGCGTCTATCGTGTGCACCGACGCTTCGTCCATGCTCTCCGCCGCCATCGCCAGCCGCCAGGCGGCGGCGCGGCGGGCTGCGTCGTCGGGGCAGGCTTCCAGCAAGGCGGCCAGGAAGGTGTCGCCGTCCGGCACCGGCTTCTCGCCACGGAAACAGCGTGCGGCTTCCAGCAGGCGCGAGCGGATGCGATCCGACAGTTCGCGCGTGGCGGCCCGGGTGAAGGTCATCACCAGAATTTGCGACGGCGACAGCGGCCGCGTGTAGGCGTTCTCGCCGCCGTGGCCGAGCACCAGCCGCAGGTAGAGCGCGGCGATCGTCCAGGTCTTGCCGGTGCCGGCGCTGGCCTCGATCAGCCGGCTGCCCCACAGCGGCAGGCAGTCGGCTTGAAGGGTCTCAGTCATCGCTGCCGCCTTCGTCCTGCACATCGCTGATGACCGCATCTGCCGCCCATCGGGCCAAGGGGCCGGCCAGCGATCCGGCCAGGGCATCGAAGCGGCCATCGGCGAACAGAGCTTCGATGTCGGGGTAGACGCGGGACAGCGCCGGGTCTTCGACCTCGCCGCGCAGGTACAGGCCGCCTTCGAATATCGGCGCCAGGTCGTCGGTGCCGGCCACGCGGCCCAGCGCCGTGCGCAAGGCCAGCGGCAGCGGCGCGTTCATCCCGTCACGCCAGGCCTGCAGCAACGCGGCGAGCGCGTCGGCGGCCTCGGCGGGCTCCATCGGCGCAACGCTGACCGTGGCGTCGCGGCCGACGGTCACGCCGCTGACCGGGCAGCCGACGGCGCTCGTCACCAACGTGCGCACCCAGGCGCCGAGCAGCTTTTCGGGACGCACGGCCTTCTTCTTGCCCTTGCCGCACAGACGGCTGGCGGTCAGCGCCAGCCAGACGCCCGGTACCGCCGCGTCCAGCATCCCGGGCTCGCCAGACGTCGCGCGATGGCCGTCCTGCCAGTCGACCAGCAGCACATCGCCATGCTCGAAACGCAGTGGCTCGCGGGGCAGCGGCTGCGGGTGGCGCGCCAGCAGGTCGGCCCAGCGGGTGAGCAGCGGCACGAGCACCCCGGCCAGCTTCGATTCACTGCGCTGACCGAGTTCGGCCATCGGCAACCGCCCGGCGCGCCGCACCCTTTCCAGCCGCGCGCGCACCTGTTCAGCGAAGCTGCCGGCCGGCGTAACGGCCCGCGTCGAGCCCGGGTCCCCGGGCAGCATACTGGACAGCACTTCGTCGATCAGCCCGTATTCCTGCAGAGCGTCGAGCGCGAAAGGTTCTTCGTCTTCCGCGTCGTCATCGCGTTCGTCGAAGACGACGCCGAGGCGAGTGCGTAAGAACTCGCGCACAGGGTTGCGCAGGAAGCGCGTCAGCACCGCGATGGTCAGCGGCACGGCGGGGTCGGGCACGAAAGGCGGTGGCGGAGCTTGATCGGGCAGGCCGCCTTCCGCCGCCGTGGCATGGGCGGCGCGCCACTCGCGGGCATGGGTGAACAGCGGCGGCGGGCGTTTTCCGCCCTGCTCTTTGACCGGCTCTTCGGGCTCTTCGAAGTATCTGCGGCTGAACGGTTGCAGCGGGTGAGCCGTCGTGCGCGGGCCCAGCACGTCGCCGGCCCAGCCGGCGGCCAGGTGGTCGCGCAGTTGCGACACCAGCACCGAGGGCGGCTGTTCGCTCTGGTCGCGCACGCTGCGGCCGGCCCAGCTGATGTAGAGCACGCGGCGCGCCGACAGCAGCGCTTCCAGCATCAGCTGGCGGTCGTCGTCGCGCCGCGAGCGGTCGCCCGGGCGCGCCTGCCCTGGCTCGCCCATCAGGTCGAAGTCACTGCGGCTGGCGCGACGCGGGTAGTCGCCGTCGTTCATGCCGAGCAGGCACACGACCTCGAAAGGAATGGCGCGCATCGGCAGCAGCGTGCAGAAGGTGACGCCACCGGCGCGAAAGCGGCGGTTCAGGCCGGGCGCGTCGACAGCGGTCAGCCAGGCCTCGCGCGCCACCGCCAGCGTCACGGGCTCGTCGAAGCCGGCCGTCTCGCAGGCCAGCAGCCAGTCGCGCAGCGCCGACTGCAGCGCCTCGACGGTCTGCCGTTCGGCGTCGGCCGCGGGCGCGAACAGGGATTCCAGCAAGGCGCGGGCGCGGCCGCCCCATTCGTCTGGCGTGGCCGGGGTGGTGGCGAGCGTGGCCCAGTGCTGCAGCGCCTCGACCAGCGCCGCCAGCGAGCCGGCCAGCGCGGCGTCGAGCCCGCCGACCTCGTCATACGGCTCGATGCCCAGGAAGGCGCCACTGTCGCCACTGGCGTAGCCGAGCAGCAGCCGGCGCAGGCCGAACAGCCAGCTGTTCTGCTCGCCGCAGGCGGCCAGGCCGAGGCCGTCGCGCTGCGCCTGGCCTATGCCCCAGCGCATGCCCGCGCCCGCCATCCACGAGGCCAGCTGCGGCAGGTCGTCGGCCTGCAGACCGAAGCGCGCGGCCAGCGCCGGCACGTCGAGCAGGTCACGCAGCTCGCTGAGCGCGCAGCGCTGCTGAGGCAGGCGCAGCAGCCATTCCAGCGCCACCAGCAGCGGGTTGTGGCCGCGCTCCTGGAGGTCGGTGATGTCGAAGGGAATGAAACGCGGATCGCTGCGCGCCCAGGGACCGAAAACCGAGCGGATGGCCGGGGCGAAGACAGCGATGTCGGGCACCATCACCACCACGTCGCGCGGGTTCAGCACAGCAGCGCCCGGCGTCGCGCTGGCCGGCTGCGGCAGCAGTTCGAGCAGCTGGTCGTGCAGGATCTCGACCTCGCGCTGCACGCTGTGCGCGATGTGGAAGACGATGGAACGGTCGGCCGGATCGGCCTGTTCGCCCCACCCGGCCGGATGCTCGGCCAGCGGTTGCAGGTCTCGGATGTGAGCCTGCACCTGCCGCAGCAGGGTATCGCCGGGGCCGTCGTCGAAGAGGTCGACCCTGGCCAGCGGGAAACGCTGGCGGGCCAGCAGCACGTCGTCGAAGGCATCGAGCTGGCGCACGAAGTCGCGGCCCTGTCGGCCCCACGCGGCCAGCAAGGGGTGGGCGTGAGCGTGCATGTCTTCGAGCGGCACGCTGGCGAGGTCGCGGCCGGCGCGATGCGGCTGCCGCCGACGTTCCAGGCTCAGCAGTTCGCGGCCCTGGATGATGTCTGCCCAGTGGTAGCGGCAGGGGTTGGGGATCGCCAGCAGCACCTGGCTGTGCGCCGACAGCGCGGCCAGCGTCTGCAGGGTCTGCATCGGCACGTGGGTCATGCCGAACAGCACGACGCGCCGCGCCAGCGGCAGGCGCGGCGCCGTGCCGGGGGCATGTCCAGCCCGCCCGGCCCGCCCGGCCAGAGCGGCCAGCAGCCGCCGCTGCAGCTGCGGCCGGGTGGCGGCACGGTCTTCGTCGCCCAGTGGCGCGAGCAGCTCGCGCCACAGCGCGGCCTGCCAGCGCTGCTCGGCCGGCAGGGGCGGCGCTGTGGCGGGTGTTTCGTCCGGACCGCGCGGCAGCACGTCATGGCCGGCGGCCCAGGCGTCCAGCCAGTCGGCCCGGTAGACCTGGTACTGGTCGTACAGATCGGCCAGGCGCTCGGCCAGTTGCAGCCGCCGCGCCATGTCGCCACGCCGCAGAAAGCCTGCCAGCGGCTCGAAACCCGGGCGGTCCAGCAGGCCGGGCAGGCAGTGCATCAGGCGCCAGGTCATCGGCAGCTTGTCCAGCGCTGACAGCGCCGGCACAGCCTCTGCGCCCAGCACCTGCCGGCAGGTGCGCCAGAGAAAGCGGCCGGGGAGCTCGACCCGCGTGGCCGCGCAGATGCCGTCCGCCGTGGCGAGCGTCATCTTCAGCCACTCCGCCACGCCGTTGCTCTGGACGAGGAAGACTTCTTCTTCCAGCGGCTGCAGCGGCTGGCGTCGCAACCATTCGAAGACGGCCTCGGCCAGCAACTCGGCGCGGTTGCCGTGCAGAACGAGAAAGCCGGGCTGGATGTCGGTCATGCGCTGGGATGAGGGGAACTTCGTGGTTCAGGGGCCGGCAACATGACGAACCCGCGCGGATGGTGCATCAAGCCTGGCTCACGGAGTGAGCCAGGGTCGACGGGTCGCAAAGAGTTCTGCAATGGCCGGCGGCAGTGCGGCGGTTTCCGCGGTTTTCGCAGCCTCAATACCGTGCCACCGCCGCCGCCAGCCGGGCCCGCGCCGCCTTCACCAGCGCCGGCGGCGCGAGCACGCGAACCTGGTCGCCGTGGCGCAGGATGTCCATCAGGATCTCGGTCTCTTCGGTGTAGGGCACGGTCAGCTCGTAAGCGCCGCCGTCCAGCCAGCGGGTCTGCTGCTCGGGGTGCCATTCTTCCTTGCTCACCCACTGGGCGGCCTGCGCTTCGAAGGCCAGTGTGGCCCACTGCCGCTGGCCGCCGGCGTAGATGCCGTAGCCGCCGTCCATCTCGGTCTGCACCTGCTTCAGCGCCACCTCCTTTGCCTTCAGGGCCAGCACCTCGGCGCCTTCGATGGCGTCGAGCGCGAAGCGCAGCAGGCGCTCGCGGGTGTGGCACCAGGCGTCCACGTACCAGGTGCTGCGGTAGTGCACCAGGCGCTGCGGCGAGACGTCGCGCTCGCTGACCTCGCCGCGGCCGCGCGTCAGGTAACGCAGATGCAGGCGGCGGCGTTTCAGCAGCGCTTCGCCGATCAGCTCGAAGTACTGGCTCGACACCGGCCGCTTGGCCGAGCCGATGATCTTCACGCGCTTGAGCAGGGTCTTGGCGTCGGCCTCGCCGGTGCCCAGCATCTGGTGGATGCGTTCGAGCAGCGGCTTCAGGTGGCGGCTGATGACGCCGTCGGAATCCAGCTCGCTGAGCAACTGGTGCGCCATCAGCAGGCTGTACAGCTCGCGTTCGCTGAACCACAGGCCCGGCAGTTCATGCTTCTGGCTGCGGTAGCCCTCGCCGAAACGGTAGCCGTTGAGGAAACGGTCGTACTCGATGGGCGCGCCGAGCTGGTCCTTCAGGTATTCCAGGTCGCGCTTCAGCGTGGCGGGCGAGACCTCGAGCTCGCCGAGCAGGTCATGAAAGCTCACATGGCCGCGGTTGCGGATGAGCATCTCGATCTTGTAGACACGCGCGGTCTTGGTCATGGCGGGGCTCCGGCAAACGCCAGGGCTGGGGGACGGCGCCGCGTGCTGACGACGCGGCGCGGCCCATGACCTCCCCGACTAGCTGTTTTTCTTGCCACGAGGGTAACCGGCAACACACCGATTCATACAGAAAACCTTGAGGACCGACGACAACGACGGCATCGATGGCCGACGCTGAGTCAACGGCAAGCGAGGGTTTTCACTGAAGAATGGCGTTCGGCAGGGTCATTCCTTGAGCCTGCGGGCGGCGAAGCTTCATGCATCGGTGGGCCTGGAGCCCGCCCCGGGAGCAGCACCATGACACAGACAGCGATGCAGCAGGATGCCTTCGACCAGCCACCCGCGAGCGACCGAACGGCCTTCGAGATCGGCTGGGACTTCGCCCATTGCAGGCTCACGCCACCGGCCGACCACCTGCACGAAGGCCACCCGGTGCGCCAGGGCTGGGAAGCCGGGCAGGCAGTGTTCGGTCTGCGCACGCTGCGCGCCACAGTTCACGTCAGGAAATGGCTGCGCTTGCGGCTCGGCGCCTGGCTTCGCGGCAAGGCTTTCGAAGGTGTGCAGGTGACGCCCAACTTCCTGGCGCAGATCGACGTGGCGCTGTGCCCGATCACCGGCGACACGCTGACCCGCGCCAGCGGGCTGCCGAGCGACGCCTCGGTGGACCGCGTCAACAACGACGCCGGCTTTGCGGCGGGCAACCTGGCGGTGATGAGCCACCGCGCCAACCAGGCCAAGTCGTCGTACGACTGGCGTGACGCCGCTTCCTTCGCGCGCCAGATCGAACGGGGCGGGCTTAGCCAGATCGATGGCCTGGACGCCGGCGCCTGGGCGCGGTTGGCCGTGCTGATGAGCTTTGCCACGCCGCTGAGCCACGCCGAAGCGGCCCACCTGCCCCTGCTGCTGCTGCCGCCGGCGCGCCTGCGGGTGCCGAACCCGGCGCAGTCCCTGCAGGTGATGCTCACAATGCACTTCACGCAGCCCGGTCAGACGCCGCGCCTGGACCCGTTGTCCAGCCTGTTCCCGGCCGCCGTGCGCACTGAATTCCACAGCTTCATGACCACTCTGCTGGCTCGTCGCGTGGCGGCCGGCCCGCAACAGGACGTCGCGACGATGCGGCGAACGATGGCCGCTGCCTGGGCCCAACCGCTGGTGCTGAGCCGCTGGCAGCGGCTGGTGCTGCGGCTGACGGCGGCCTGCAGCGAGCGGATCGTGAACCTGGCGGTCGCGCGCGGCCTGGCCGGCGGCGGGCTGCGCTGCCTGAGCCTGGCGCAAGCCACCGACGGCTGGGCTCTTGCCACCCTCGCCCGTGTGGCGGGCCAGGATGTGGCGCTGCCCTCGGCCCGGGCCGGCGGTTTGCGTGCATCTCATCCTTCACCTCATCCTTCACAGAGACCGCCTGCCCAAGAAGACGCCTCGATGCGATTTCACCTCCCGTCACTGCAACCAGGCTCGGTGTGCACGGCGCTGAACTGAATTGCGTTGCCCTCCGGTCCAGGCCTTCTGAAGTCGGTGTCAGTTTTTGACAGTTGACTGGTTTTATCGAGTGTCGTTTAATGAGGAATGATTCCGAATGCCGCCCTGCCACGCTATTCCATCGACCAGCTTTCGGCGCTGGCCGGTGTGACGCCCCGCACCGTGCGTTATTACATCGCCCAGGGCCTGCTCGACCGCCCGGCCGGAGAAAAGCGCGGCGCCCACTACCTGCAGCGCCATCTGGAACAACTGCTTCTGGTGCGACGCTGGACCGACGCCGGCCTCAGCCTGGAGCGCATCCGCGAATTGCAGGCCGGCGCCCCGGAAGACGCGCCGCCACGCGCCACGCGCCCCGGCACGGTGGAGGTGTGGAGCCGGGTCACGCTGGCCGACGGGCTGGAACTTCAACTCGAACCCGGCCGCGCCGGGCTCAGTCCCGAACAGTTGCGCCAGTTCGTCAAGGAAGTCACGGCAGCTTACCGCCGGGTGCGCGGTGAAGAAACAGAGAAGAAAGAGGTGCACTGAAGACCCACCATGAAGGCGGCGCGGCGAAACGGCCGAGGCCAGCGCGAGTCAACAGCAGGAGGCGAACCGGTGTCATCCCGGCAGGCGCCCATGCGATCGACGTCAAAAACAATCAGATTGCTCAGGGAAAAACGATGGACCAGGAAAACGAGGCCGGCTTCGTGCTGCGCTCACGCAACGAAGATCTTGCTCACCCGGTGCTGGCGGGTGTGGAGGCCAGTGGCCATCTCGAAGGAGTCCTGTTCGAGCTGACCGTGCGTCAGACCTACCGCAACCACAGCGCCAGCACGCTGGAGGTGGTCTACAGCTTTCCGCTGCCGCCACAGGCCGTGCTGCTCGGCCTGGCGGCCGAGCTGGGTGGTCGCCGGCTCGAAGGCAGCGTGCTGGCGCGCGCCACCGCCGAACGCCACTACGAAGACGCGCTGGCCAGCGGAGACACCCCGGTTCTGCTGGAAAGCGCCGAACCGGGCCTGTACACCGCGAACATCGGCAACCTCAAGCCTGGAGACCAGGTCGTGCTCGAGGTGCGCTTCGCGCAGTGGCTGGCTTTCGATCAGGGCCGGCTGCGCCTGTGCCTGCCGACCACCATCGCGCCGCGCGCCGGCGCGCCGGCTGCCGCCGGACTGCTGGCGCACCAGGTGCCGCCGCTGGCAATGGACGCCGCCTACCCGTTGGCGCTGGCGGTCACAGTGTGTGGCACGCTGGCCTCGGCGGCGGTGGAATGCCCGACGCACACGCTGGAGCGCAAAGCGCTCGGCGGTCATCTGACGCTGGCACTGGGCGCCGGTTCCCGGCTCGACCGCGACCTGGTGCTGCTGATCACGCCGCGCCAGCCGCACACGTCCTTGATGCTGCATGCCGCCGACACCACGCCAGGCGCCGCGCCTCGCGTGGCGCTGGCCGCTTTTCAACTGCCCGCGTGTGAACCGCGCGCACGCATCGCGGTCAAGCTGCTGGTCGACTGTTCCGGCTCGATGGCCGGTGACAGCATGACCTCGGCCCGCCAGGCCTTGCGGGCGGCTGCCGAAACACTCAAGCCTTTGGACGGCGTCAGCCTGAGTTGCTTCGGCTCGACCATCAAACACGGGCTGGTCGCGCCGCGTTGCCAGCCAGAGATCCTGCAGCAGCTCGACACCCATCTGGCCGAGCTGCAGGCCGACCTTGGCAGCACCGAACTGCACGAGGCCTTGCGCGCCGTGTTCGCGCTGCGCATCGGCACGAACGCGGCCGAGGCCGACGTGCTGCTGGTGACCGACGGCGGCGTCTGGAACATCGAGCCACTGGTGCGCGCCGCGGCCAGCAGCGGCCACCGCATTTTCGCCATCGGCGTCGGCAGCGCACCCGCCGAAGGCCTGTTGCGCGAACTGGCCCTGGCCACCGGCGGCGCCTGCGAGTTCGTCACGCCGGGCGAACCCTTGCGCGCAGCCGCGCTGCGCATGATGCAGCGTCTGCGCCAGCGGCCCTGGCATGCGGTGCGCGTGGCCTGGGGCCAGGAGGCCGCGTGGCAGGCGCCCCTGCCGGCCGGCGCTTTTGGTGGCGACACCCTGCTGGCGATGGCAGGTTTTGCGACGCCGGGCGGGGCCGCCGCCGCGTTGACGGGCCCAGCGCGCCTGCTGGCGCGTGACGCCAACGGCCAAGAAGCGGAACTCGCGCGCACCGAAGCCGCACTGCCCTGCCCCGGCGACCTGCTGCCGCGCATGGCTGCAGCGCGCCGGCTGCAGGGTGCCGACTTTCTCGCCGACGAAGCGCGCGCCTGCGGCACGGCGCTGGCCTACGGCCTGCTGAGCCCGCATACCCGCTGCGTGCTGGTGCAGCAGCGCCCCGCGGGCGACAAGGCCGGCGAACAAGCCGAACTTCACCGCATCAACACCTTGCTGGCAGCGGGATGGGCAGGCACCGGCACGGTGCTGGCGCCGGCATCGTCAGCCACTTCGCAGGCCACTGCTGCTGCTCCCGGGCGACGCACCGACAGTTCCTGCGCGGAAGCCTGTCCCGCCACAACGCGGACCACAGATGCCGAGCTGGCGAGGGCTGTCCGCCGCACCGATACGCTCAACCGGAGCGCCCCGCTGCGCGAGGTGATGACCACGGTGGCGGAACACCTGGCGCATGGCGGGCAGATGCGCGGGCTGGCGGCATGCTGCGCCGCCTACGAGGCGGACGCACCCATAGCCAATGCGCTGCGCGCCGTGCAGGACTTGTCGGTCGGCGACGAAGGCGCCTGGCTTCTGCTCGCCTTGTGGGTGGCGCGGCGCCGGGGTCTCGACGGCGACCCGGCCAGCGCCGCGCTGCTGGCCCTGCATGCCGGTGCCATCGACGCCGTGCGCCGCCACCGCGCCTGGCCTGTGTTCGACCGCTTGCTCGGCGCCTACCGGAGCTTTGAAATGACGGCGACGCGCCAGGCGCCGGTCAGCAGCCTGCTGAGCCAGCCGGCTGGCTGAACAGGCGCATCGCCGGGCTGGCACAGCAGAAAAGCGCCTCGCGGTGCGCTGCGGCGTCTCACTGCAACAACGCCACCGACTTGACCATTACCCAGGCGTTCATGCCTTGCCGCAGGCCCAGGCTCTCGAAGGACCTTGCGGTGATGCGGGCCAGCAGCATCGATGCGCCCACGCTGACGCGCACCATCACCTGGGAAGGGTGGGCATCGGGGGCCGATGACTCGATGGTGCAAGGCAGGTGGTTCTGGATGCTGCTGGCCTGTGGCTCGCCGGTGGCGATGCTGACGTCGCGGGCCAGCACACGCAGCCGCACCGCATGCCCGACGGGCAAGCCGCTGTCTCGCAGCCAGAGGCTGCCGCCGTCGAAGGCCACGCGGCAGAGGTGCCAGCGGGGATCACGCTCGGCCACCTGCCCTGAAAGCAAGGCGCCGGCGTCATCGCCGGCCAGCACGGGGCTCTGGATCGACGACAGCACGGCGGCGGCCGGACCCTCGGCCTTCACCTGGCCGTGATCCAGCACCACGAGGTGATCGGCCAGCCGTGCCAGTTCATCGGCGGAATGGGTGACATACAGCATCGGTGTTTTCAGCTCGTCACGCAGGCGCTCCAGCCAGGGCAGGATCTCCTGCTTGCGCGCGTGGTCCAGCGCGGCCAGCGGCTCATCAAGAAGCAGCAGCCTCGGCTGCGTGGCAAGCGCCCGGGCGATCGCCACGCGCTGGCGTTCGCCACCCGACAACTGCGACGGCAAACGATCTAGCAGCTTGCCGATGCCGAGCAGGCTGATCGCCGAATCCAGCGCCTGGCTGGCGCCGAGCGAACCGCCGGGGAGACCGCCGCGCGAACTGCCGCCCGAACTGCCCCGTTTCAGCCCGTACCGGGTGTTCGCCCCGACCGTGAGATGCTCGAAGAGCGAAGCCTCCTGGAACACATAACCCACGGGCCGCCGCCAGGTCGGCAGGAAGATGCCGGCCGCGTCGTCCTGCCAGACCTCCGCGCCGATCTGCACGAGGCCCTGCCGTGCACGCTCCAGCCCCGCCACGCAGCGCAACACCGTGGTCTTGCCCGAACCCGAGGCGCCGAACAGCACCGTGATGCCGGTGGCCGGCAGCGCGAGATCGACCGCGAGTTCGAAGCCGGCGCGCGGCACCTCCAGGCGGATGCGGCTGCAGCCCGCGTCCTGCGTCATGGCACCTTCCGCCCGACGGGCCGCTTCATCAGCGACAAGGCCAGCAGCACCGTGAAGGACAGCAGCACCATGCCGCCGGCCAGCCAATGGGCCTGTGCGTACTCCATCGCTTCGACATGGCCGTAGATCTGCGTCGAGACCACGCGCGTCTTGCCCGGGATGTTGCCGCCGATCATCAGCACGACGCCGAACTCGCCGACGGTGTGTGCAAAGCTGAGGATGGCCGCGGTGACCAGGCCCGGCCTGGCCAGCGGCAGCGCCACGCTGAAGAAGGCGTCGAGCGGTCGCGCGCGCAAGGTGGCCGCCACCTCCATCGGCCGCGTGCCCTGGGCTTCGAACGCGTGCTGGATCGGCAGCACGGCAAACGGCAGCGAGAAGATGACCGAGCCGACGAGCAAGCCGCTGAAGGTGAACGGCAGCGTGCCCCAGCCCAGCGCCAGCGTCAACCGGCCGAGCAGCCCGTCCGGGCCCAGCGCTACCAGCAGGTAGAAACCCAGCACCGTGGGCGGCAGCACCAGCGGCAGCGTGACGAGCGCGCTGACGGGCGCCCGCCAGCGCGACCGCGTGGCCGACAACCACCAGGCGATGGGCGTGGCGATCAGCAGCAGCAGGAGCGTGGTCAGGCTCGCCAGTTCGAGGGTCAGCCGGATGGCCTGCAGGGCCTCGCCGCTCAGTGGCATGCTGGGGCTCTGCTTCTCAGAGGTCGTAGCCGGACGCGCGGATCAGTGCACGCGCCTTGCCGCCGTGCAGGTAGGCCAGCAGCGCCGCGGCCGCCGCGCTGTCCTTGCCTGCGCGCAGCAGCACGGCGTCCTGGCGGATCGGCGCGTGCAAGGTGGCGGGAACCACCCACGCCGAACCCGCCGCGAGCTTGCCGTCGAGATAGACCTGCGACAGCGCGACGAAACCGAGTTCGGCGTTCCCGCTGGCGACGAACTGGTACGTTTGGGCGATGTTCTCGCCCAGCACGAACTTCGGCGTCAGCGTGGCCGTCAGCCCGAGCCCGTTCAGCACCTCGGCGGCCGCCGCGCCATAAGGGGCGATCTTGGGATTGGCCAGTGCGATGTGCGCGAAGCCGCCGACTCTCAGCACATCGCCCTTGCCATCGACCCGCCCCGGCAGCCGGCTCCACAGCGCCAGCCGGCCGATGGCATAGGTGAACCGGGTGCCGGCCATGGCGAACCCTTCACGTTCCAGGCGTTGCGGCGTCTCGTCGTCCGCCGCCAGCAAGACCTGGAATGGCGCGCCGTTCGTGATCTGCGCATGGAATTTGCCCGTCGAGCCGAAGGCCAGCACCGCCTTGTGGCCGGTGTCTTTCTCAAAGGCCGCGGCGATTTTCTGCATCGGGGCGGCGAAGTTGGACGCCACCGCCACGCTGACCTCGGCCGCGAGCGCAGGCGCGGCCAGGGCAACACCGAAGAACAAACCGGCCCTCCATCGCTTCACGGATTCACTTCGCTATTCAAAATTGGAATAGCGAAGTGTATTTGAACCCTCCTCTCACCTCTTAACATCCGGCGATGAAACCCGGGAACCCCGGCCTTGCCGAAGTGCTCGGCCATGAGTCCACCGACAAGCGCATCGACATCCTGCGCCGCATCGGCGAGGGCGGCTCCATCTCCGAGGCAGCGAGGCGCGCAGGCGTCAGCTACAAGGCCGCATGGCAGGCCATCGAAACGCTCGGCAACCTTGCCGGCACGCCGATGGTGGAAAAAGCCGTCGGTGGCAGCGGCGGTGGCGGCGCCGTGCTCACGCCGGCAGGCCGGCGGGTGCTGGCAGCGGCGGCGATGTTCGCCGTGGCACGAGCCGGCGTCATGGCGCGGCTGGAGCCCATCGCAAGCGCCGGAGCGGGCGCGCCTGGCCTGGCGGCGCTGGCCTTGCGCACGAGCATGCGCAACCAGTTTCCCTGCGAGGTGAAGAGCCTCCGACCGACGGGCGGCGTCGTGCGGGTCGGCCTGCTGTTGCCCGGTGGCGCGCGGCTGTCTTCACGCCTCACACGTGAGAGCGCTCAACTGCTGCAACTTGAGCCAGGCATGCAGGTGCTTGCGCTGTGCAAGGCCACCGCGGTTCAGGTGGCTGCCGACGTGGCCCCGGCAGAAGCCCGCAACCTGCTGACCGGGAGCGTCAGGCGTGCTTCACGCTCGCTGCAAGGGGGTGAAGTCACACTGGTGCTTGAAGGTGGTGTGAGCCTGGTGGGCTTCACGGCGGCTGGTCAGCGGCTGAAGGTCGGAGACCGGGCCGTGGCCGGCGTCGAGGAATCGGCCGTCGTGGTGGCTATTCCGGGCTGATGCGGCCAGGCCGCCCGCCGCGCCACAAGGCCAGCCCGGCGACTGCCAGCAGAAGCACCCAGGGCGCCGACATCGCACCACCACCACCGCCGCCGGCCGCCGGCGGCAGAGGCTCGGGCACGGGCACCGGGTCCACCGGCACCGGCCTGCCCATCAGCACCGCGCAGGCGCGAATACGCGCGTCGGCCAGCGTCGGCGCCGTCGTCAAAGGCGCCGTGTAGGTGGCCGGCGAGGCGGCGAAACGCAGCGCCTGATCGGCGTCCAGCATGCCGGCGCCGCAGGTGCCCGTGGTGCAGGCGCAGCGCGCCCGGTTGTCGGCCAGCGAGCATGCGCCGAGCAGCGGCACGTCGACGTGCGGGCGCGCGGAACGGCGCAGTCCGTCGACGAGTTGCGCAACGTCCAGCGCCGGGTTCACCGACAACATCAGCGCGGCCGCCGCCGCCACCGCGGGCGCGGCAAAACTGGTGCCCGACGCGGCCACATAACCGGCCGCACCCGGCGTGGTGTCGCCCAGGTTGCCGGTGCTGACCAGCCCGCTGTCGGCCAGCTGGGCGTCGCAGGTGCCGCCGGTGTCGCCGTCGCCGCCCGGCGTGGCGAGCGCGATCTCGGGGCCGAAGCTCGAATAGGTGGCCTTGTAGCCCTCACGGTTCAACGAGGCCACCGCGAAGGCGCCGCTGCAGCTGGCCGGCCGGCCCACCGCGCGGCGCTGGTTGCCGGCCGCCACCACCACCAGCGCGCCGGCAGCCCGCACTTCCGCCAGTGTGTCGATGTAGAGGCGCGCGGTGGCCGCCACGCTGGCGTCGCTGCTGGCCGCGTCGCAGGGGTCGCTGCCGCCATAACTCAGCACGATGATGCGCGCCGGGTTCGGGTTGGTTGGCGCGCCCGCCACTTCCAGGCCGGCGGCCCAGCGCATGCCGTCGATGATGTCGCTGAGCGCCGCGCCGCACTGGCCGGCCACGCGCACCGGGATGACGAGGCCGCCCCAATGGGCCGCCGCCACACCGGCGCCGTTGTCGCTGACCGCCGCCAGCTGCCCGGCGATGGTGCTGCCATGCCAGCTGGAGCGTTCGGCCGCCGGGCAGTCCTTGAACGCCGCCGGGTTGGCGCTGCGCTGGGCGGCGGTGATGGCGTCACCGGGGTCGGCCGAGTCGGCGTCGCGCCCGCCGCCATCGTTCGCGTAGACCGGGTCGCTGACGAAGTCCCAGCCCGGCAGCAGGCGAGAGTTCAGCTCGGGATGCGAGGTGATGCCCGAGTCGAGCACGGCCACCGCCACCGGCGAGGCGGCGCCGGTGTTGCGCATCCATGCCGCCGTGAAGCCGGCCGCGCCGGTGTTGCCGGCGGCCACGGCGCGCAGCCACCACTGGTCATTGAAGCGCGGGTCGTTGGCGGTCACGTCCAGGCGCTGCTCGCGCACGTCCGGCACCACGGCGGCGATGCGGGGGTCGGCGCGCAGCCGGGCGGCCATCGTCCGCGCGGCTTCTTCGCCTAGCGGTGTGTCGGCTGCCACGCGGTGCCAGTCACCGCTGACCGCCGCACCCAGCCGCAGCGGGGCGCGCTGTTCGCCGAGCACGGCCTGCAGGCGCTGCCGGCGCTGCTCCGGGGTGGCGGTCGTGGTGGCCTGCGCGGTCTGCGCGGTCTGCGCGGCCGGTGCGGCCGGTGCGGCGTCACTGCGCAGCTGGACGATGAAACCGGTCACCGGGCCTGTGGCGGCGCCGGCCCCGGTGGCATGGGACATGAGGGCGAAGGCGGCGGCGCAGAGCGCGGCCTTGAAGGGATGACGTTGCATGGGCAGCAACTCTAGAGACCGCCGGCGAGCCGCCGATGACAGCGTCCGGTGACCATGATCCGAATGGATCAGTGCCGACATCGCGACCCAGCGGAAATTCACGCTCCGGTCACGGCAGGGCGATAGCGTAGCCCTTTTGACTTGAATGCAAATCTGGGTCTGCCACTTTGCCTGTCGCCCACAGTGGGCGGCCCGCTTCGGCCGGCCTGGGGCGAACAGCCCGCCCGCAGCCCGGCGCTGGCGGCAACCTCGCACCGTTGTCCTGGAAGTACCTACATGAACAGCATGACGGGCCTGGCCCCGCCGAGCGCCTTGAATTTGCTCAGCGACGATTCCCTGGAGA
>Ga0105044_10004998_pt1 | contig 18242 bp, 5 predicted proteins | sample MAT01_FD_78092 | JGI IMG/M metagenome (GOLD analysis project Ga0105044, IMG submission 78092) | Freshwater microbial communities from Lake Fryxell liftoff mats and glacier meltwater in Antarctica - MAT-01 | ecosystem: Environmental > Aquatic > Freshwater > Ice > Liftoff microbial mat | place...
GAAGATCGTGTTCAGCCAAGCCGGTGGGCAACTTAACTACTTCTACGATTATAACGTCTTCGTCGCTCCGCCGCTGCCTTTTCTGCCGAACGGGGTCGCCATCGATTCGAGCAGGCCGGACGGGGGCGTGACCAACGCCGCTGTGGCGGCCACCCAATCGTTCACGTACAACCCCGTGAACCCCTTCGCCCGGGCGATCGGCGACGCCACCACCATCGCCAATCCGAACTTCACGTTCTCGAACACGGCGATGCCCATCGGTGTCACTTTCATCTTCGTCGATTACGATCCGTTCTCCCCGTTCGCGGCCGGAGATGGTTTCACCGTACGCATCAACGCCACGACCAACGAACAGTTCACGATCAATCAGATCATCACCGGTTCGCGGCTCACGGCAATCGCTCCGGGCACTCTGGCAGTTCTACCATTGCTGGACCGTATCAACGTGGCTTCTAGTGCAGCGTTTAACGTCAACGATTTCATCCGGGTTGATGCCGAAGAAATGCAGATTACCGCTATCGCGGGGAATCAACTCACCGTCACGCGGGCCGTGAACGGAACGACGATCGTCCAGCACCCCGTAAATGCGACCGTGACGAATATTTCCCAAACCCGTTGGAACATCGTCGGCGGGCAGAATAGCACAACGCCGACCGCCCACCCGGCCCTTTCCCGCTTGAACCAAGTGAGTGCGACTACGTCGATTCCGAATATCAACACGTTCGTGCAGACGGTGAAAATCGATGTGGCGAATCTTACGTCGATCAACGATCTCGATGTCGCGTTGAGCATCGTCCACCCGAATCTGAGCCACCTGAGCATCGTGCTCATACCGCCGCCCGGCAGCGGCTTGGGGAACATCACGCTTGTGCAAAACCGTTTGGATGCCAACGGTGAGCCAATCAACGGTTTCGGCGGCACCCCTCGAGGGATTACCGGGCAGAACCTCGGCACGATCGAGTTGGGCGCCAGCCCATTTATCGATTACAACTCGGTCGGCACCGTATTCAACTCTTCGGCAGATCGACCGATCGTTGCGACGAACGCCGCGGCCCCGTATATCGGTTATTTCCGCCCCGAATCGGGCGGCTTCGGCGGTGGCCTCAACTCCGTGAACGGGTTGACGAACGAACAGCTGAGCGGCGATTGGACGCTCGTAATCACCGATTTTGTGAACGACACCACCACGCCGCCGTTCCCGACGCAATTTGTGCAAAATTGGACGCTGAACTTCACTGGTGTGATCGACACCAACGGTTTCGGGCAAGATGCCGATACCGGCGTCGTCATCGGACTATTGCCCTCCGTGACCAACGTCTACCCGACGACGAATACCGCGACGGGTACCCCCGGTATCGGGCAAGGTGTCTCCATCGCCGTGGACAACACCCTCGGCGGGTTCAGCCCGTACCAGGGCCGCATGTACATGGTTTACAACACTGGAGGCACCGGCGTTGCCATCGTGACTTCCGATGATAACGGCCAATCATGGAGCAGTCCGGTTCAGGTCGACGATGACGACGTCTCGGATAACTTTACCGAAGGGAACCGCCCGCAATTCACTCCGACCGTCACGGTCGATCCCGTGACCGGCACTGTAGTGGTCAGCTACTTCGACGCCCGGAACGACGCCGCCGGCGCCCGCGTGGCCACCGCCATCGTCACGAGCATCGACGGTGGTAAGACCTTCAGCAAGGTCGCTTACGCGAACCCGACGAAGACGGCCATCGACTTCCTTACCGGCAAGACGATCAACGTCGAAACGATTCCGGGGAATCAACGACTCGCCGGAACCCTCGGCTTCGGGGATCGCCAAGGCCTCGTCGCCTACGGCGGCAACATCATTCCCGTGTTCGCCAGCAATGCCAACTCGGGCGGGAGTTCCATCTTCACCGCGAAGGTGACCACCGCGGCCGGCCCGCGCGTAATCTACGGCGATTCCGGCTCCGTGACGCACGCGTTCACGTCCGACGTGATCACGGGCATCGTTTCGTACAACAATACGTTCGCCGCCGATGGTACCCGCCGACTCGATGGCTTCGTGGTGCAGTTCGATCGCCCCGTGGACATCACGTCGTTCACGGCGTCGGACGTTGTAGTTCAGTTCAAAGATGCAGTGACCGGGGCGATCTCGGTGATCGCGCTCGACGCAGCGCAGGGCGTCGTTCCGTTGGATATGCCGCAGAGCGCGTTCTCCGGTTTCGGGCCGAATCGCGTGGGCGTTGGCTCGCTGGCCACGCAATTCTTTATCAAACTCGCGGTGCCCCAAGGCCGCCCCGGCACCTACAGCTACGCCATCGGCAACGCGGTGTACGATCGCAATCGCGCCGCCAACAGCCCGGTCACGTTGATCGCCACTCCGCCCGCATACGCGGCCCCGTTCACGAATGCCGTGGCGGTGCCGACGGTCGATTTCGCTCCGGTCACCTCGGTGATCGCCGGGGTTCCGGCGTTGCCGGTGGGCCAAGTGATCGCGGGCGTGACCGTGACCGTCAACATTGCCCACGCGGCGGCCAGCCAACTCGACCTGTACTTGATCTCGCCGCGCGGCACCCGCATCCTGCTCTCCAACCAAAACGGCGGGGTGGGGGCGAACTACACGGCCACGATCTTCGATGATGTCGCGGCGAATTCGATCGTCTCGGGCACGGCGCCGTTCACGGGAACGTTTAAACCGGAGCAAGTCCTCGCCCAACTCATCGGCCAAGATCCGGCCGGAGATTGGACTTTGGAAGTGACGGATTTGGTCGCCGGTACCACCGGTGCGATCAACAGTTGGTCCCTCAACATCCTCGTCGGAACGAATATCAACGGCAACGCGATGGATCAGAACGCCAACGGTTTCGCGGGCGAAGCGATCGCCTACCTGCCCGGTGGCAACGTCAGCACCCTCACCGCGGCGGTCGCCGAAACCGACACCGCGATCACGCTCGCTTCCGTCGCCGGTTTCCCGGTGGCGCCGTTCGTCGTTCAAGTGAATGCCGAACAGATGCTCGTCACCGGCGTGAGCGGAAACACGCTCACCGTGATCCGCGCCTACAACGGCACGCTGCCCACTTCCCACCTCGCGGCGGATACCGTCGCGCAACTCGTATTGTTGAACGCCTCGACGCTCCTTGACGCCGATCTCGGGCGAACCGCGACGATCTTGGTTGTGCCTGTGCCCCTCACGAGTTTCCCGGTGGCGCCGTTCGTCGTTCAAATCGGCACCGAACAATTGCGTGTCACGGCGGACAATGGCTTCGGGATTTGGACTGTGATCCGCGGCTTCAACGGAACCGATGCGGCTCAGCACACGGCGGGCGATGTGATCGTTTCGGTGAACGCGCCGGATGTGTACTCGAACCCGTCGCCGCGCGGTTCGGCCGGGGCGACGATCGTCGGCGTGCCGTTCGCATCGCCGTTCAATTCGCAAACCTTGCCCCTCATCATCCCCGGTTTGCACGTCCAACGCACCAGCGCCCCGAATGCCTCGGGCGCTTACGTCTCTAACTCGCTAGTGACAACGACGGTAGCGGCGCTCGGCTTGATCGCTGGCACTCTCCCGATCTCAGAAACTTCAACCACGCTGACGACCGGCACCACGCTCGCGGTTAATATCCTCGCCGCGCCGCCGAACACGGCTCAGACAATTACGGTGACTGCCACCATTGCCCCCGGCCTCACCCTGCCGTTCATCGCCAACATCGGCGCCGAACGAATTCGCGTGACGGCGATCGCGGGCGACCAGTGGAGCGTGGTTCGCGGTATCGCCGGCACCGCTGCCACCGCCCAATTCGCAGGGGCGCCGGTCACATACACCCTGGCGTTGTCCTCCAGCACCACGCTGAATGCGAATATTGCCGCGAGGGCTTCGAACACACCCGATATTCTGACCGTCGCCTCGACGACGGCGCCCACAGTCGCGCTTCCGTTCTTCGCCAACATCGGAGCGGAAACGATCCAAGTGACGGCCATCAATGGCAACCAATGGTCGGTGCTCCGCGGCGTCAGCGGCACGACCGCCGTGGCTCGACTGGCGGGAACCGCGATCACGTTCAACGTGCCGATCGGGGCGAACTTGCCGCTCCTGGTTCGCGTTGGCAACGAATTGATGCGAGTGACGGCGATCGCTGGGGCCAACCTCACGGTGCTTCGCGGCCTCGAAAATACCTTGGCGGTTCCGCACTTGGTCGATTCGATCGTGACCGCGATCGGCGGGATCGACTCCACAGCCACCGAAATCCGAGTCGCTTCGAGCGTCGGCTTCCCGACCACCCCCCGAACCAATCCTTTCACGATTCAAATCGGCGGGGAAATGCTCGCGGTTACCGCCATCGATCTGACCAACAGCATTTGGACGGTGATTCGGGGCGTGAACGGCACCACGATTCCCGACGAACACGCTAACGGCGCCGTCATCACGCTCGTGCCCGCCGCGAGCCTCGCGCTCAACCGCACCACCAACTCCATCGATATCACCTTCGACCGCGCGGTGAACCCCGCATCGTTCGACGCCACAGATATCCTTTCGATCAACGGCCCGCTCGGGGCGATCACCGGCACCTTCACCGTGACCGCGAATCCGGCGGGCACCCCGGCGAGCCTCACGAACCGGGTGTTCCGTATCGGCTTCCCCACGCAAACCTTGAGCGGCAATTACAACGTCGTTCTCGCCCCGACCATCAACGATACGGCGGGGAACGCGGTTGATTCCAATTTGAACGCGGGCCTCGATCTGCTCCGCGGGGTCGCCGATCCACTCACCACCACAATCGAACGCAAGGTCTACCCCGCGAGCCCGGCACTCGCCATCCGAGCGAACACCACCGTTTCCACGCAGATTTCGATCGCCGATGTTTTCAACATCGTTCAATCGACATCGCAACTTTCGTTCACCGGCCCCATTACCACGAGCATCAACCAAGCCCTTCCCGTGCTGGCCGATCCGGCGCAAACGACACTCATCGTCCTTTCGAACCTCGGCTTCCCCAGCACGGCAACTACGGGCGTACCCTTCGTGGTGCAGATCGACGCGGAGCAAATTCAAGTAATCGATAACACGACGACCACCTGGACGATCGTCCGCGGCTTCAACGGTACTACCGTGGCCTCGCACGCCAACGGTGCGCAGATTCGGCTCGGGGAACCCAACACCATCCAAGTGCTGTTGAATATCACCCACGGCAATGTCCCCGATCTTTCGGTCACACTGACTTCGCCGGATGGTAAGGTGATCAATCTGTTCGCCAACAGCGCGGGCAGGTTCGGCACCATGGCCGATTTGTTCAACACGAGATTCGACGACAGCGCCATCACCCCGATTCAGAATGCGCCGTCGCCGATCCCTTCCGGGCCGTTCAACCCACAATCGCCGCTGAGCGTTCTGAACGGCAGCGGTTCCGCCGGGCTTTGGACCCTGAGCATCCGCAATCGCGGCAACACCACTGGCACGCTCACCAATTGGGAACTCCGCCTGCCCAAAACGGTGCCGACGAACGGCCTCGGCGAACCGGTGGCGGATCGGATCACCGCCACGTTCCGCATCTTCACCTTCGCCAGCACGAATCCGCAATCGAGCGACCAATGGACCCCGGTCGGCCCGGTCGGGAACACCCTCGATTCCGCGACGAATGGCGATAACGGCGGCCCGGTCGATTCCGTCACCGTCGATCCGTCCGACCCGTCCGGTAACACGGTGTACGCCGGGGCGGCCACGGGCGGCATCTGGAAAACTACGAACTTCCTCACGCAAGATCCCTCCGGCCCGAACTGGCTTCCGCTCACCGATTTCGGCCCCGGCAACAGCTTGAATATCGGCAGCATCGCCGTGTTCCCGCGCAACAACGATCCCGCCCAAACGATCATCATCGCCGGCACCGGAAACTCGGGAATCGTGACCCAAATCGGCAATCCGATCACCCCGAACACGTTCAATACCACCGGCGGTCCCGGCGTCGGTTTCATCCGCTCGTTGGATGGCGGCCGTACTTGGCAATTGCTCGATAGCACCACGAACGTGGATGGTCTCGGCAACATCCTCGCGTTCAACTCGGGTTTGCGCGATCGCGCCTTCGTGGGCACCAGCGGCTTCAAAGTGCTCTTCGACCCCACGCCCCTGCCGGGCGGTGGCGTCTTGGTGTACGCGGCACTTGCGGGTACCAACGGCGGCGTGTACCGCAGCTTCAACGCGGGGAACACCTGGCAATTGATCCGCGGCGGGAACGCCACGGATCTTTCGCTGGCCGCCGCCAGCCGCAATAACAACGGCAACCTCACGATCCTGTACGCCGCGTTCCGGGGGCAGGGGGTTTACCGATCGAACGGCGATGCCCCGAACACAACCGGAATGACGCTGCTCGTCGGCGGCGTGAATCCCATCACCCCGCGGCTCGATCTCGATCAGCCCACCACTCCGCAGATTCCGACCATCGCGCCGGTCTCGACACCCTCGGGCAACAAGGGGAACATCGTTCTGGCGGCTCCCTCGCTCTCCAATACCCCGCTCGCGGATACATTCTACCAGGGCTGGCTCTTCGCCGCCGTGGCCACGCAAACCGGCAATTTCGACGGTCTTTATGTGACCAAGGATTTCGGGTTCAACTGGACGAACATTACGTTACCGCTGGCGCCGGTGCCCTTCTTCGGCACGAACAACGACCGACGCGGCCCCAATTTCGATTTGAATCCTCTTGCGGGCGCCCAGCTCGTGGGCAACTATGCCCTCACGCTCACGGTCGATCCGAACAATCCGAACATCGTGTACCTCGGCGGCGCCGGCGGAGTCTACCGCGTCGACATCACGAAGATCGACGATCCGTACACCCTAGACGCGTACATAAACGACGACGCCGATGGCGGGTTGGCTGAAACCGCGACCGCCGGTGCCACCCGGCTCACTGCGCAAGGGGATCCTTACGGCATCGATATCTTCAAAGACATCACCGATGTCCGCAACGGATACTTCAATCTCTACCGCAACCCGAACGATCCGTTCGTCAGCCCGTCGTCGCTCGGCTACCGGAACGTGTTCGCCTTCCGCAACAGCGGCACGGAAATCACCTGGATGCCTTTCGCCCTCACCGGCTCGCGCAACTACCACCAAATCGTCGCGGTGAAGGATCCGCTCAGTGGCGGCACCCGGCTCCTCTTCGCCAACGATAGCGGCTTGCAAGTCGGCGTGGACGACGGCACCGGAAATTACATCACCAACATCGGCGCCAGCGTACTCTCCACCGGCTACCGCAACGGCAACATGCAAACGGCCCAGATCGTCTCGGGTTCGGCGCAGCCGAGCGCCTTGGCCGCCGCCTTGGCCGGTTCGATCTTTTACGGTTCCTCGACAACGATCTTCGACCTCAAAGCGAATCCGAACATCATCAGCACGGGCGATCTCCGTTGGTCCGGAACCAGCAGCAACGGTTCGATCGTGAGTTCTACGAGCGTGGCTTTGGGCCGCGTGACCGGGGCCGCCGGCGTGGGTGCGGATCAAACCGGCAACGGAACCTTCTACCAGTTCCAATACCCCTCGAACCTGAACCTACCCGCCTTCCTCCCGACCGACTTCTTCCAGTTCACCCCTGCTGGGCAAGCGGCGATCAGCCGCGTCTCCGGTTTGGTGCAAGGCGGTGACAACCCCAACGTACTGGTGAACACGGGCCAATGGCCATCGTACCAAGGTTCGAATTTCGCCGTGAACCCGATCGATTCTACGGGGCTGATCATCGCCTCGCAACAGGGGCGAATTTTCCGCTCCGCCGGGCCGACGCTCGGCTCCGGGGTGCAATGGTTCCAAACGGTAGCCACCGGTCAAACCGGCGCCGCGCCCGCTTTGGCATTCGGTTCGCTGAACACGGTGAACAACACCCGCAACGATTTCTTCTACGCCGGGTACGAAAGCGGTAGCCTGTTCGTCACCGTCAACGGCGGCAGCAGTTGGACGAACCTCTCTGCGGGGCTGGATGGTTCGGGCGTTAGTCAGATCGTCACCAACCCGACGCCGGGGAGCAAAGAAGCCTACGCCGTCACCGAGAATGGCGTGTACTGGATGAAAGATTCCAGCGTGATCGGCGCATCGTGGGTGAAAATCAACGATAACACCGGCCAAGTGACCACGCTGAATGCCACCATCAACGCGGTGGTGACCACATTGACCGTCGCCAGCCGCGTCGGTTTCCCCACCGCTCCGTTCGTGGTGACGCTCGGCACGGAACAAGTCCTCGTGACCGCGGCCACCAGCAACACTTGGACGATCCAACGCGGTTACAACAACACCACCCCGGTCGCCCACACCGGCGGCGGGGTCACCGCCGTGACCCAGTTCAATCCGCTCTTCGGCCTCACGAACAAGATCTTCAACGTGAACGGCGATATCGCCACTACACTGAAGTACCTCACTTCGATCCAAGCCGATTGGCGTTACGCCATCCCCGATCCGGTCGTGACCACCACGCTCGTGGGCAACATCACCGCGACCGCGACCTCGCTGACCGTGTTTTCCAACGTCGGCATTCCCCCCACTCCGTTCATCGTGACCATCGGAACGGAACAGCTGCGCGTGACCAACGCGACGACGACCACATGGACGGTCGTCCGCGGGGTCAACAACACCCAAGCCACCGCCAAATCCAACCTCGCGATCATCACGCCGACCGGCGGGACGCACCCGGTGCTGTACGTCGGCGGTTCCGGCGGTGTGTTCCGTTCCCGCGATAAAGGCCAAACGTGGCAGTTCTTCCCGAACGTGGCCACCGATGGCGCCGTGCAAGATGGCGGCTTGCTCCCGAACGTGAATGTGTCGGCGTTGAATCTCGCGCTCGGGAACATCAACCCGCAGACCGGCTACGCCGATCCTTCCAGCGGCTATAACCTGCTCTTAGCTTCGACCTTCGGCCGTGGCGATTTCGCCATCCGGTTGGACAACTCGTCGATTTCCCAGTTCATCGCGGTGCCGAATTCCGGGCCGATCATCACGAATTTCAACCCGATCGTTACCGTGAACGGTTCGCAGTTCAACGGCTTCACCATCAACTTCGGCGGCGCCGTCGATCCCACCAGCTTTACGGCGAGCGACATCACAGTCACCGGGCCGAACGGCCTAGTGTTGCTATCCACCGCCGCACCGGTGGTCGATCTCATCGGGGCCGTTCCGAACAACCGGTATCAGATTAACTTCGCCACGCCTCAGATCGTGGCCGGCAATTACATCGTCAACATCGGGCCGGACGTGCTGGATTACTCCGGCAACAAGATGGATCAGAACAGCAACAACGTCAACGGCGAAGCGGCGGACAAGTACGTGAACACGTTCAAGTTCACCTCGAACACGCCGCCGACGATTTCTTCGATCGCCACGCAAACGTTGCTGCCCGGCACTTCCTCCGCCCCGATCGCGTTCACCATCGGCGATAAAGAATCGCCGGCCGCGTCGCTGTCGCTCACGCCGACGCCGTTCGTCTCCGCGCTCCCCGGCTTCACCGGAACGCCCCCCACGCTCACCATCGGCGGCACCGGTGCCAGCCGCACCGTCACTGTCAATTCCCTCGCCGGATCCCACGGTTCCGCGACCGTGACCATCACGGTGCAAGATGCGGACGGCCTGCAAACCGCCACGAGCTTCACGGTGAACGTCGATTCGCCGCCGGTATTGCCCGCGATCAGCGCGGTGACGGTCCACCACGGCACCACCCCGGCGCCGATCAATTTGAACGCGACCGATCCCGATTTCGACCCGTTGACCTTCAGCGTTGCGTTCACCGATCCGCTCTTCGCGATCAAGCAACAGTTCGGCTTCACCCCGACCTCGGAACTGACGCAGTTCTTCAATAACTTCGGCAACGGCGAGCGCTACTTGATCGGTACCGGTGGCATCAATTACTTGCTCCTACCGGACGGCAAGCTGTATCTCCGATCGGGGAACACGGCCGGCGCGCTCATCGCAAACGTGGGCCTCACCGTGTACGCGAATCCCGATTTGCTGCTCACCACCACGGGAACACCGCTCGTTTCGATCTCGAACCCGCTGTACGACCTCAAGGTGAAGTACGGCATCATTCAGAACTACTTCCTCACCGCGAACACCGGCGAAAAGTACCTCACCAGCACCAACGGTTCCGGCGAGTTCCTGCTCACGACGTCCAACACGCTGATCACCCGGTACACCCGGCAACTCGTGGCCGATTTCACCGCCTTGGGTTACGGGAACGTGTACGCCAACCCGGGCTTGCTGGCCAATGCTAAGCTACTCACCGCCGATGCGATTTCCGCAGCTACCGTTTCCAACCCCGGCCCGGGTGCGGGCGGTTCGGTCACGCTCATTCCGAACCCGGCGTTCGTAGGTACCGTGGGCGTCACGGTCACGGCCACCGGTTTGGCCCTTTCGACGAGCCGAACGTTCAATTTCACCGTGAACGATGTGGCTCCGACGATCCCGGTCGTGGCTCCGCAATCGACCGGCCACAACACGCCGCTCAACCTGAGCCTGCCGATTACCGATAGCGATCCGGATGCGGGCACACGGACGTTCAACGTCGATTTCTCGAACCCGCTCTTCGACATCAAGGCGCAGTACGGGCTGATACGTGCGTTCGGGGCCGCCGATCCGAACCGCGGCGGAGCGAAGTTCTCGCAGAGCACCAACGGCAACAATGCCGCAGGCGGGTTCTGGTTCTATCTGCTGCCGGATAACAAGCTGTACTTCAACGGTTCCAACGCGGTGGCGCAAGACTTCGCCGGTTTGGGCGACGTGTACAACAACCCCGCATTGCTCACCGGTTCCAGCCCGGTACCGCCGACGGCGTTCCTGAACCGCGGGCCGCTCTACGATCTCAAGTTGCAGTACGGGATCAACTCGGCTCCCGCCCGTACCAATCAGGCGGCTCCGTTTGAAACGTACTACGCCAGCGCCAACGGCGGTTTCATCGCGGTGGTGCCCAATGCGGGCTTCACCGATGCGACGCTCGTCCCGTGGAACGGCGTTTCGGTCGCCACGAGCTTGGCTTCGCCGAGTGCGAGGAGCATCGGCATCGATGCTTACTTCAGCCCGAGCTTGCTGTTCAACGCGCAGCCGGTGTTCGTAGGGGATTCGCTCTTCGCCCTCCGCGAGCAATACGGCTTCTTCTACCCCGAAGCGTTCTTCAACGCCGGCGGCCAAAGCGAGAAGTACATGTACGCCGCGATCGCCACGCCCGGTGCCCCGGTCGGGTTCAACTTCTTCATCAAGCCGGACGGTTTCCTCTACCGACGGACAACGGCGAATGGTGTAGGTGTGGCCATCGCAAACGTGGGCGTAGCCGTCTACAACAACCCCGGATTGCTGTACAACGCCACGGGCCAAGCCCTGCCCGTGACCACCACCGGTTCCGCGATCGCCGGGAACAACTTGAACTTGGTGCTCACGCCGAATGCCGCATTCACCGGAACGGTGCGGGTGAAGGTGACGATCTCGGACGGGGCACTCAGCAGCTCGCAAAGCTTCCTGTACACCGTGACGAATACCGCCCCGACCGCCCCGACGCCAATTGCTTCACCCGTGAGCGCGACTTCGGCTTCCGGCGGCACAGTGGTCTCGTTGGCCCCGCCGATATTCAACGACGTGGATACGCTATCGTACCTCGTATCCATCAAAGATCCGCTCTTCGATCTGCGCACGAAGTACGGCCTCAACAGTCCGGCCACGGCGATCACACCGAGCCGGGATAACGCCCGCTTCCTGCTGAGCAACAACGGCAGCAGTCCGCTGGGCAGCAACTACTTCGTGATCAAACCGGTGGCCGGGCAGTACCAACTCCTCGCCTCGGATGGCAGTTCCAGCGGCGGCACGGTGGTCTTCGCCGACGTCGGCTTGGCCGTGTACAACAACCCGGCCCTGCTGACCAGCGCGACCACTCCGGCGGCCTTGGCGGGCGTGACGTCCAGCATCGCAGGTACGAACCTCAGCATCGCCTGGCCGACTACTTACGTGGGAACGTTCTTGGTGGACGTGTTCGCCAACGACGGCGCCGCTTCGACGAAGCAATCGTTCCTCGTGAAGGTGTCGTAAGCTTTCGTTGGGAAATGGATTACTCGGGCAACCCGCACGGCTTGAGTATGATTGAATCGATCGGCTCGATGAGGTTTCATCCTCATCGGGCCGATGCCTTTCCAATCTTCGCGCACTCCTCATCGCATTCGCGTTCCAGTTCGCTGCCACTTCCCTACAATTTTCAGATACTCCGCAGCCCACTTTCGGTGAACGATGACCGCCGCGCCCATTCCCAATCCGGTTCAACTGGACGATCCTTCGCTCTACTTCAACCGGGAACTCAGTTGGCTGGAATTCAACCGCCGCGTGCTCGAAGAAGCTTTCGATCCCGGGGTGCCGCTGCTCGAACGCCTCAAATTCCTCGCCATTTTCAGCAGCAACCTCGACGAATTCTTCATGGTGCGCGTCGGCGGGCTGCACCAAAAGGTTCAAGCGAACATCCCCATCGGCACCGGTGCGGATCGCATGTTGCCGCTCACGCAATTGCGGCAGGTGAACAGCACCGTCCGCGAATTGGTGGGCATTCAGTACCGCTGCCTCACCGGGGAAATCCTGCCGGCGCTGCGGGAGAAGGGCATCACCATCCGCGAGGCCAAAGAGCTTTCTTCGTCGGAACTCAAGCACTTGGGCGAAGTGTTCCGCGCGCAGATCTTCCCCGTGCTCACGCCGTTGGCCACCGATCCGACGCACCCGTTCCCGCATTTATTGAACAAGAGTTTGAACTTGGCGGTGATGCTGCGCCGCCCCGGCGATTCCGATCCGCTCTTCGCCCTCGTGCAGGTGCCGAGCCTGATCCCGCGTTTGGTGCAGTTGAAAACGCCGGACGAACACTCGGCCGCGTTCATCCCGCTCGAAACGATGATCCGCTTGCACCTCACCGATCTGTTCCCCGGAATGGAAATTCAGCAAGTGCTCGGCTTCCGCGTGACCCGCGACAGCGAGTACGAACTCGACGACGAAGTGGACGACCTTTTGCGGGCCATCGAAGAGAACGTGAAGCTGCGCCGCCTCGGCCACCCCGTGCGTTTGGAAATCGAAGCCGACGCCCCGGCGGAAGTCGAACAGTTCCTCATCGGATCGTTGAACCTGCACCCGGACGACGTCACCCGCGTGCCGGGGATTATCGATCTCACGGGCATGTTCCAAGTTCACGCGCTGCCCGGCTTCCCCGATCTCCGCGATCCGCCGTTCGTGCCCACGCAAGTGCGAGATTTCCTCCAAGCCTCGTCGATCTTCGCCGCGATTCGGGCCAAGGATATTCTGGTTCACCACCCGTACGAATCGTTCAAACACGTGGTCGATTTCATCGAGACGGCCGCGTCGGATGATAAAGTCCTCGCCATCAAACAAACGTTGTACCGCACCAGCAGCGATAGCCCCATCGTGAAGGCGTTGCAACGCGCCGCGGACAACGGCAAGCAAGTGACGGCCGTGATCGAACTGAAAGCCCGCCTCGACGAAGAGCGGAACATCCTCTGGGCCAAGGCGCTGGAAAAAGCGGGCGTGCACGTGGTGTTCGGCTTCATCGGGTTGAAAACGCATTGCAAGGTCGCTTCGGTGATCCGCGCCGACGAAGACGGCGTGATCCGACAATACATGCACCTCGCCACCGGGAACTACAATCCGCAAACGGCCCGCTACTACACCGATCTCGGCCTGTTCACCGCCAATACCGATTTCGCCCACGATGTCACACTGTTGTTCAACCACCTCACCGGTTACGCCGAGTTGCCGCAGTACCGCAAGTTGGTGGTCGCGCCGGGCCGGATGCAGAACTTCATGATCGAACGGATCGAGCGCGAAGCCACGAATCAGAAGGCGGGGAAGAAATCGCGGATCACTGTAAAGGTGAATGGACTGTTGGAGCCGGTGATCGTGAAGGCGCTCTACCGGGCCAGCCAAGCCGGGGTGAAGATCGACATCATGTGCCGGGGAATCTGCGCCTTGCGGCCGGGCGTGCCGGGCGTGAGCGAGAACATCCGCGTGATCTCGGTGATCGATCGGTTCCTCGAACACAGCCGGATTTTCTACTTCGAGAACGCCGGGGATCCGGAAGTGCTCATCGGTAGCGCCGATTGGATGGATCGCAACTTGAGCCGCCGCGTCGAAGTGGTATTCCCACTGGAGCAACCCGATTTGAAAGCCCGCGTGATCGATGAAATTTTGGCGATCAGCTTGCGGGATACCGCGAAGTGCCGGGAGTTGAACTCGGAAGGCAACTACACCCGCGTGGAACCGAACGAAGGGGAACCGCCGCTCCGCAGCCAGAATCGATTTTTGGAACTCGCCTCGGATGCCGAGAAGAAGCATCTGTTGGCATCCCGCCCCGCCGAAACGAACGTTCCCTCCGCGCCGAAACTCGCCCCCCGCATCATGAAGAAAAAGAAGGGGTGACGAATCTGAAAATAATCCTCCGCACTCTGTCACAAAACCGGAAGGGCCGCGTAACACTGGGCGAAAGGAGTTGCGAGTTGCAGCTCCCACCCAACAAACGCGGGCCGAAACGGCCCACTACGGAGGATGGATCATGAAGACGATTCGCAACATGCTGGCCGGTTTGATCGTGGCGGTATTCGGCTTGGCCGGCGCGGTTCGCGCCGACAACATCAAGCAAACCGAGCCGGTGAAGACCGCCCCGGTGAAGGCGGGCAAGAAGTACACGGCGGAAGATTTGATGGAAGTGTTCGAGAATATCGGTTTCACAGTCAAACCGGTTCACGACAAAGACGGTACCTTGGTGCAACTGAACTTGGAAATCGAACAAAGCGGTTGGAACTTCCGCCCAACGATTCGATGGAACAAAGAACAAAGCTACTTCATTCTCACCGCCACCATTGTCACCGTCGATGGTTCGGGTGCGATCAGCGGTGAAATGTGCAAACAACTGATGCGTTTGAATGGGGATTTCTTCCCCGGATCGCTCTGCTACCAAGAGTACAGCGACGGCTACAAGCAAATCAACTTGTACATGATGATCGATAACGTAGATTTGAAGCCCGCGACGTTCCGCACCAAGCTCACCGCTTTCTGCGACATGATTAAGATCGCCGTGGAAACCCGCGAGAAGGCCGCCAAGGCGGAAGCCGTCAAGAAGGCCGATGTCGACGCGAAGCTCGATCCGATGCAACCGCTCGTTCCCTAATCGGAGTGCGAATGCTTGTAGCGGAAGTCTGGCGACTTCCGTTAAGGTGACTTGAAACCGCTGTAAATGGAGTGCGAAACGAAACTCCCCGGCCACACCGGGGAGTTTTTTCGTTTCCAGTGTCACGTTTCCCTTACCGGCGGCGTAGCACAGTTCGTGAGAAGCGCAGGTGCTTTTCCCGCGTATCGGAGGTCGAAATTGGCTACGCTGTACCGCATGGTCGAGAAGACATCCAGTTCACTGCTCCGCCGCCTCCGCAACCCCGCCGACCGCGAGAGTTGGGGGGAGTTCGTCAACATTTACGAACCCCTCCTGATTCGTTACGTCCGCAAGAAAGGGGTCAACGAGCACGACGCCCAAGATGTAGTGCAAGGCATCTTCATCTCGCTGCTGAGGCAACTGCCGAAGTTCGAGTTGAACCGGGGCAAAGGGCGATTCCGCACTTGGCTTTGGCAAGTGACGCACAATGCCGTGATCGATTGGGCCAGGGCGAGGAAACGCCGGCAGAACCTCCAAGACGAAGTCCGGCATAATTGGGACGAAGCCGCCGAGGTGCCCGATTCGGATTGGGATCAGGAATTGCAAAAGCGGGTGTTGGAATACGCGACCGGCAAGATCCGACTGCAAACCAACCCGCAAACGTGGGCCTGCTTCGAGAAGTACCTGTTGGCCGGACGGACCGGTGCCGAAGTGGCCGCCGAGTTGAACCTGCCGGTGAACACGGTGTATGTATACGCCGCCCGGGTGATGGCCCGCGTGCGGGAGCAATGCGAAGCTTATCTAGAAGAGTTGGCGCAGGATTGAGTTTATCTGGTTCCCCTCTCCCCCGGCGGGAGAGGAGCTAGGGGTGAGGGGGATCCTGCAACATGAAACATTCAATATTTCAACTCGGCAATGCACGCCGATTGCGCCGGGAGATGACCCCTGCCGAAACTGCGATGTGGCGAATTCTGCGAGGTCGCAAAGTCGGCGGCCTGAAGTTTCGACGACAGGAAGCGATTGATCGGTATTTTGCAGATTTCGTCTGCTTTGAGGCACGCTTGATTGTGGAGTTAGACGGTGACTCCCACTTGGGACGCGAGGAATACGACCGGGAACGCGAGATCTATTTGAAATCGCAGGGTTTTGAGGTGATCCGGTTCGAGAATTTTCAAACCGAGCTGACTGAGAATGTCGTGGTCGAGCGGATTGTGAAGGCTTGTCGCGAGCAGGGGATCGAGTTCCCCCTAACCCCCAACCCCTCTCCCGCCGAGGGAGAGGGGAGCCAGATGTAGTACCCCCTCACCCCCAACCCCTCTCCCGCCGAGGGAGAGGGGAGAAAGCATAAGCCATGATCCGCACATGCCCCCCCGATGAAGAACTGCTGCCGATGATCACCGGCGAAACGCTGGACGATTCGCTCCGTTCGCACCTCGATTCTTGCCCCGCGTGCCAGCATCGCTTCGACAGTTTCCGCAGCGATCTCGCCGCACTCAAAGCCGCAATGCCTTCCGGCTTCTCCACGGATACGGTCGAACCGGCGAAGGAGCGCATCGCCACGATCGGCAAATACCTCGTTTGCGGTCGCATCGACGGCGGCGGCCAAGCCGACGTGTACCGCGCGCTGCACCCGACGCTCGATACCGAAGTGGCGATCAAACTCGGTCGCAAAGCGGTGGGGCGAATCTCGGAACAGCGCCCGCTCCTCGTGGCCGAAGGCAAGATGCTCGCCAAGCTCGATCATCCGAACCTCGCCCGAGTGTTCGATCTCGACTTCCACGAAGACCGCCCCTTCCTGGCGATGGAGTACATCCGCGGGGTGAACCTGCGGGCCTACCCGGAACAGAACGCACTCGCCCCCCGCAAGGCCGCCGCAATCTTGGCGAAGGTGGCCCGCGCCGTCGCGGTCGTTCACCGCCAAGGCATCGTTCACATGGATATCAAACCGCAGAACATCCTCATCGACGAGAAGGATCAACCCCGGCTCATCGATTTCGGCCTCGCCAAAGTCCGCCACGCTTGGGACGACGACGGGAAAGGTTTCGGCGGCACACCGGCTTACATGGCCCCCGAACAGGCCCGTGGCGAGGCCGCCGCTGTCGGCCCGCGAACCGATGTCTTTGCCCTCGGCGGCGTCCTCTATTTCCTCCTCACCGGCCAACCGCCGTTCCGCGGCAGCGGAATTTCGGAAACCCTCGAACATGCCGGGCGAGCTTTCTTCGATCGCAAGGCCCTCGAAGCCCCGGGCATTCCGAGCAGCTTAAGAATGATCGTGTTGAAGGCGATGGCACTGAAGCCGGAGGAACGCTACCACAGTGCCGAGGAGATGGCCCACGAGTTAGAACGCTACGCGAGTGCCCCCACCCGGCGGAAACAGATGGCCCTCATGGGCGGCGCGATCCTCGGCGCAGCCGGGCTGTTCGCCGCAACTTGGTTCGCCAGCCGACCGGCGGTGGTACCGACCGTGGCCGCACCCGCCGCGTATTCCCCCTTGGAGATCCAAGTGACCCGCAAGGGGGAACCCTTGGAATTCTCGAAAGCGCTGCCGCTTCGCCCCGAAACGGATCGGGTGCAGCTGATCGGCCGTGCTCCCGCCGCTCAGCACGTGGCATTCTATCTCGTGAACGCTCGTGGGAAGGTGAAGCGATTGCCGGCGGCCGGTTCGCCCGGCGAGAATTTCACCCGCTATGTATTCCCCGCGCAAGGGTTCGTGGTGGAATTCGATCCGGCCGGGGCGGGAACCGAGTTCGTGCTGATCGTGGGAGCGGAGAACGAAAGCGAATTGAACGGCTTGGAGGAAGTGATCGAGAGTTCGCTGGGGGTACTACCGCCGCTGCCGGAAAAGACGGTGGTGGAGTTGAACAGGGACGAGCCGAAACGGGTAACGGTTCCCTTCGGCCAAGCGGTGCGCGATCCCGTGGCGGAAGTGGAATCGAAGCTCGATTTCTTGCGGCTGCGGTTGATCGAAAAGAAGATGCAAACCGTCCGCGGCATCGCGTACAAACGGTGAACATCGGGCCGTGTCGCGTAGCCATCCGCGGCCCCTGTTAAAGATGGTGGGTTCGCACCTTCATCCTGACAGGAGGCCACGGTTTTGTTCAGCCCATTGTGGGATCGGGA
>Ga0105044_10005000_pt1 | contig 18235 bp, 13 predicted proteins | sample MAT01_FD_78092 | JGI IMG/M metagenome (GOLD analysis project Ga0105044, IMG submission 78092) | Freshwater microbial communities from Lake Fryxell liftoff mats and glacier meltwater in Antarctica - MAT-01 | ecosystem: Environmental > Aquatic > Freshwater > Ice > Liftoff microbial mat | place...
AACCCTTCATCTGGGCAATGTAGCAGTGGCCCCTTTCGTAACAGCCGATCTTGGAGCTGCATATTATGAAGGACTTGTGGGTTTTTGCGGATTCTTCCCATGCGCCTCTACGTCCAAACGAGTGGAATCGCCTGTCATTAACTGTTCTGCCAATACAGGCATTTCGATCGCATTCGTATATATGGAAGGAGGAAATGTTATTGATAATGCCACTTTATGGTACAACGATGGCTCCACGTGGACCCAAATAACCGATATGGCCAAAACAGTATTAGGCTGCACTCCTCAAGGCACTTGGACATCTTTTACACTCAACCTTCCTGCTTCTGCCAACAATAATCCCAATGTAAGAATTGGTTTTCAATGGATTAATAATGATGATGGCGATGCAACTGATCCAAGTTTTGCCGTAGATGATATTGAAGTGAGCGGCACCACAAGTGGCGCAGATACGACACCTCCGGTTATTACTTGCCCTGGTGCTCAAGTGCTTTCATTAGGAGCGGCCTGCACGGCCACCCTTCCCAGCTTCATTCCACTTACCATCGCCACTGACAACATAACGCCCAATCCTGTCATCACACAAAGTCCTGCTGCAGGCACGCCAGTTACAGGTGCTGTGTTAGTTACCATGACTGCCACCGACGGGGCAGGCAATACCGCCACCTGCACCATCAATGTGACTGCGACCGATCAGACTCCCCCCGCGGTCAATTGTACCTCAGGAACGGTGAATGTTCCACTAGGAATGTCTTGCAATGCTGTAATTCCAAGTTATGTATCCAATGTGGCCTTGTCGGATAATTGCACACCCTCCGGCTCATTGGTAGTGCTACAAAACCCGGCCGTAGGCACAGTTATTACCACCGCCACCTTGGTCACTGTGACTGCCACGGACGCGGCAAACAATTCTTCCTCATGCACTTATACTGTGGTTCCCCAAGATCAAACGCCCTTTGTAATCAATTGCCCAGGTTCAATTACCGTGGCTGTCGCTATCGGGGAAACGAATGCAGACGTGACAGTTCCATTACCCACATTCTCAGATAATTGCACCCAATCTGTCGTTTTCACCAACAGCTTCAACGGAAGTGCAAACGCGAGCGGAAACTATCCGCTCGGAACTACCACGGTCACGTTCACTGGTACAAACAACCTGAGTGAAACGGATGACTGTACGTTTCAGATAGTAGTGACAGATGCCGAGTGCTGTCCGCCGGATCTCAATTGTGATGGCTACGTGGGAGTGTCAGACTTGCTCATCTTCAATGCCAATTTTGGCTGTCTAACGGGATGCGTAGGAGACATCAACGGCGACGGTCTTGTCACCGTTGCCGACCTGCTGATATTCACAGCAGCTTTTGGTACCTTCTGTCCATAAGTGGGAAACCAATAGAATCGCCTTTGGCAGATTGCCACGCGCGTGAGGGCTTGTTTGCAGTACATTTGTCCGAATTTATTACTTCGGTAAATTCACACGTTCATGTCATTTATTGCTGAAAAAATTGTGGGAGAAGGACTCACGTACGACGATGTACTTCTTCTTCCCGCATATTCTGAGGTACTGCCTCGGGAAGTATCTACCCAATCCTTTTTTTCCAGAAACATAATCCTCCACGTTCCGGTGGTTTCGGCAGCTATGGATACGGTTACCGGCTCCACAATGGCCATTGCCATGGCACGCGAAGGCGGAATCGGTGTCATTCATAAAAGTATGTCCATCGCCGACCAGGCGGCAGAGGTGAGGAGAGTGAAGCGTTCCGAGAGCGGGATGATTCAGGATCCTGTTACATTGCCTTTGGACGCCAATGTGGGTGATGCACTGCAACTCATGCATGAGCATAAGATCGGCGGTATCCCGGTAGTAGATGCCTCAGGACTTTTGAGAGGGATTGTCACCAATCGTGATCTGCGTTTCGAGAAGGTAAACTCTAGGCCCATCACGGAAGTGATGACTTCGGAAAACCTTATCACCACCGACAAACCAAAGGACCTCCAGACGGCCGAGCTCATTCTTCAAGAATATAAAATCGAGAAGCTACCAGTGGTAGACCCGTCCGGTCGATTAATCGGCTTGATCACCTACAAGGATATCCTGAAACTCCATAAGTATCCGAAAGCATGCAAAGACTCATTTGGACGTCTTCGGGTAGCGGCCGCGGTAGGCGTTACAGCAGATACTCTCGAGCGAGTAGAGGCTCTTGTAGGCGCGGGTGTTGATGCAGTGATTATTGATACCGCTCACGGGCACTCTGCCGGGGTGATTCGAACCCTTCGTGAAGTAAAGGCAGCCTATGGTGCTAAAGTGGACGTGATCGTAGGAAATATTGCTACAGCGGATGCAGCCCGTGCACTGGTGGAAGCGGGCGCCGACGGGGTAAAAGTGGGAATTGGACCAGGTTCAATTTGTACTACCCGCGTGATTGCGGGAGTGGGAGTACCCCAACTCACCGCAGTGATGGAAGTGGCTCAGGGCATCGCCGGAAGTGGTGTGCCCGTTATTGCCGACGGAGGCATTCGCTACACCGGTGATATTCCAAAGGCGTTGGCCGGCGGCGCGTCTTCGATCATGATCGGATCAATGCTAGCAGGTACCGAAGAGTCGCCCGGCGAAACGATCATATACGAAGGGCGTAAGTTCAAATCATACCGAGGAATGGGCTCCATAGAGGCTATGCAAAAGGGTTCCAAAGACCGCTATTTTCAAGATGCAGAGGACGATATCAAGAAACTTGTACCGGAGGGCATCTCCGGACGTGTTCCGTACAATGGAACTGTGCAGGAAGTAATGTATCAGTTGATCGGCGGACTGCGAGCAGGAATGGGCTATTGCGGCGCGGCGGATATCACCGGCCTGCAAAAGGCCCGTTTTATCCGAATCACAAACAGTGGCATTCGGGAAAGCCATCCGCACGATGTAATCATCTCGAGGGAAGCCCCTAATTACAGCCATAAATAATACGCGCGTAGGCACTTGCGGCTGTGTACATTTGCACGCTGTTTTAAAACCATGTATATGAAGTGGATCTATCTCTTGACGGCTTGTTTAGTATTCTCATCCGCGTCGATATCGGCTCAGGATAAAAAGGCAACCGTTCTCAAAATTGAAAATGAGCAGGTTTCGCTCGAGGAATTTGAAAACATTTTCCGGAAGAATAATCGAGATACAGCGGTTACTCCGCAGTCTCTAGATGAGTACATGGAAATGTTTATCAATTTCAAATTGAAGGTTCGAGCTGCGCGAGACCTTGGTATGGATACGGTCACTAAGTTCCGCAATGAGCTTGCGGGCTATCGCACGCAGCTTGCCCGTCCATACATGACAGACGATTCTATGCTAGATGAGCTGATCAAGCAAGCCTACGAGCTCAAGAAAGAAGAGATTCGGGCGAGTCATATTCTCATCAAATGCGAACCCACTTCGAGTCCGGCGGATACGTTGAATGCCCTTAACCGGGCCAAACAACTTCGAGCCCGTATCGTCAATGGAGAAGACTTTGCCTCAGTGGCGAAAGAGAGTAGTGAGGATCCTTCTGCAAAAGACAATGCCGGCGATCTGGGCTATTTCACTGTGTTTCAAATGGTGTTTCCGTTCGAAGAGGCGGCGTACAATACACCGGTTGGTCAAGTTAGTCAACCCATTCGCACACGCTATGGATATCATATTATCAAAGTGGTGGATCGCCGCGCCGCACGTGGCGAAATCCTTGCCGCCCATATTATGGTCAAGGATAAAAAGGACGAATCGGGAAATGCGGTGGGTGAGGCCAAGATTCAGGAAATTCATCAAAAATTGATAAGTGGCGAGAGCTTCGAAGATCTAGCTGCGAAGTTCAGTGAAGATGGAAGCACCGCCAAGAAAGGTGGAGAATTGCCATGGTTTGGAACGAACAAAATGGTGATTGAGTTTGAAGATGCGGCGTTTTCTCTTTCGAAAAATGGAGAAATTGGAAAGCCATTCCGCACTTCGTATGGCTGGCACATCATCAAGCGTATCGACTACCGCGGAATACCTTCTTTCGAAGAATCTGAGCGCGATATCCGTGGAAAAGTTTCGAAAGACTCCCGCGCGGAAATCACCCGAGCCTCATTCGTTCAAAATCTTAAAAAGCAGTATGGATATACTTATAATCAGGCCGCTTTGCAGTCATTGATGGCGAGGGCAGATACCTCCGTTTTTAAAGGAGTGCTGAAGGTGAAGAAGAAGGCTCTGAAGAAAGTGCTGTTTACCATTGACGGTAAAAATTACCTCGTACAGGACTACTACAACAGCCTGACTGCGCGCAAAAACGTGAAGTCAAAGCTTTCTCCTTCAGAATACGTAAGAACGGAAGGTGCGGCATTCGCTCAGGATAATCTGTTGAAGTATGAGGATAGCCGTTTGGAGCAAAAACATGACGGATTTCGCTTGCTGATGAACGAATACCGCGATGGAATTTTGTTGTTCGAGTTAACCGAACAAAAGGTCTGGTCGCGCGCGGTGAAAGATTCGGCAGGACTTCAGGAATTTTTCCAAAAGAACCAAGAAAAATTTATGTGGCCGGAGCGTATGGAAGCTGTAATCTACACGTGTGCAGATGCAACTATTGCGTCTAAAGCTCGCGCTATGGTCAGCGCAGGAACGGATCGTTCGGAAATCGCTGCCCAACTCAACCAAGGTTCACAACTGAATATCGAGATACAAGAAGGGGTGTTTACCCGCGAAGACAAGGATGTGTTAGCGCAGATTCAGTGGACGAAAGGACTGAGCAAAAACGTAGAATTGAATGGACAGGTGTTTATCGTATTTGTAAAGGATATTCTTGCACCAAGTCCAAAGAAGTTCACCGAAGCCAAAGGTGTAGCCACTTCTGAATACCAGAATTATCTGGAGCAACAGTGGATTCGGGAATTGCGTTCGAAATATTCATACAGTAGCTACAAAGACGTTCTGTACTCCATTCATTGAATCTTCCAACCCGATATTGGCTTCTGCTTATTGCAGCATGCGTTTTTGCCGCTTGTAACCAATCCGGTGAGAAGGACGTCATAGCAGCGAAGGTGGGCGACAAGCAGCTAATATGGGCGGATATCAGCGAAATTATTCCCGACAACTCTTCTCCGGAAGACAGCGCGGAGTTGGCCGATCAGGTTATCCAATCGTGGATTCGCGAACAGGTCATTCTCAATGAGGCTGAACTTACGCTGGCCGATGATCAGAAGAATTTCGATCAACTTATTGAGAACTACCGTAAGTCGCTGCTCACTTATACCTACGAGCAGGAATGGGTTAAGCAAAAGCTTGATACCAATGTGACCCAGGACGAAATTGAGACATACTACAACGAGAACATCCAGAACTTTCAATTAAGGGATTATATCCTGAAAGTGAAATTTTGCGCAATTAGCATTGATACTGATACGCGCCAACTGAAGAACCTAAGAAAGCTCTTTTACTCCACCAAGGAGGAGGATATTACTCCATGGATCGCATTCTGTGTCAATAATGGAGCGAGTTACTTTTTCGACGAAGACAAGTGGCTCTTATGGGACGATTTTGTGAAGCAAATTCCAGTGAAAGCATTTGACAGGGAGGCTTTTCTCAAACAAACTAAAGAAGTGGAATTTGAGTTGGACAATAATCTTTACCTGATCCGCATTCTCGATTACCAGCTTAGCGGAAGTCAATCTCCCCTCAGTTTTGAGAAAGAGAATATCCGAAACATGATATTGAACAGGAGAAAGCTTGATTTACTCGTGCGCATGCGCGAAGACTTATACAACAAGGCTCTAGCAGGAAAGAAAATTGAAATCTATTATACGCAACCATGAGAATTGCTCTGATACTCGCGCTCTTCGTGCCCTTTTGTGCGAATTCCCAGCAAGACCTTATGCTGGTGGACAAAATCATTGGGGTGGTAGGGGATGAGATTATTCTTTACTCGGATCTCAAGTCTTCGGAGCTTGAAATGACGAAGGGCCAAGCGAATCTCTCCGCTCCTGAACTATGCGTGCTTGTGGAGAGCCTGCTTTATCAAAAGCTCTTGCTCCATCATGCGCGCCTCGATAGCGTGGAGGTTGCTGATGCAGAAGTGCAAAGTCAGGTAGAACGTAGATTGACCTATTTCGTTTCCATGTTTGGTTCTGCCGAGCAGTTCGAACAGTATTATGGGAAAACAGTCGCTCAAATGAAGGAGGAGTACTTTGATGTAATCAAGGAACAACTGCTCGTTCAACGGATGCAAAGCGAGATTACTAAGGACATCAAAATCACACCGGCGGATGTGCTTCGTTATCACAACAGCCTGCCCACTGATTCACTTCCACTTATTGGAGAGCAAGTGCAGTACTCACAGCTTGTAATTGACCCGGTGATCCGTGAATCTGCACGTCAGCAAATAATCCAGTTTCTAGATTCAATCCGCCTCGACATTATCAATGGACGCACTTCAATGACCTTGCAGGCCGCCCGTCACAGCGAGGATCCCGGCTCCAGGTACAAAGGAGGATGTTATCCCCTTCAGTCACGCGGATCGTTTGTGCCGCCCTATGAAGCTGCAATTTTCAGCACCCCTGAAGGCGAGTACTCCCCCGTTTTTGAAAGCGATTATGGCTATCACTTCATAAAAGTGGTTGAGAAGCGTGGTGACTACTACGAGTCATGCCACATTCTAATGTCAGCAAAAGTGACGATAGCCGATTTTGACGGCGCAAAACTCAAAGCAGATTCGCTTCACAAAGAAATTATTGCTGGACGCATGAGCTTCAAGAACGCAGCAGTGAGATTCAGCACGGATAAGGCCACTCGCAATCAGGAAGGTCGTGTGGCAAATCCAGCCTCGGGTTTCCGCTTCGATGTGGCACAATTGCCGGCCGAAATGAACCTGATTCTTCAGGGACTTGACAAGGGCGCTCTTTCGGAACCAGTGCTTGTGACCAATTCAGAAGGCGCTCAGTCTTACGTAATCTATCGCCTCGACGAGCGCCTTCCTGCGCATCGGGCTAATATGGAGCAGGACTATGAGATTTTTCAATCTCAGTGTGATGCCGCAGAAAAGCAAAAAGAAGTCGATCGTTGGGTTGCCAAAAAATTGGCCTGGACGTATGTCTCTGTCAATGAGGATTACCAGCAATGCTCATTTGAGTTCGACTGGCTGAAGAAGCCTCGCTGAGAACACTTCCTAGGTTTTCGTCCTTTTAAAGTAAATTCGCGAAGCGATAAATTGAGATCTAAATACTATGTCTGAAAATCAATTCCGGTCCGACGCCGAAGCCCTCGATACTCTCAAGGTAAAATATGCCGTACTGCAAAAAGAAATCCGCAAAGCCATTGTCGGGCAGGATGCAGTAGTGAAGGATGTCCTCATTTCTATTTTCGGAAATGGCCACTGTTTGCTCGTAGGTGTCCCAGGATTGGCCAAAACTCTTTTGGTCAACACCATCGCACAGTCACTTGGCTTATCATTCAATCGTATTCAGTTCACCCCTGACCTAATGCCGAGCGATATTATCGGATCAGAAATTCTGGATGAAAATCGCCATTTCCGTTTTGTTAAGGGCCCTCTTTTCTCCAATATTATTCTGGCAGACGAAATCAACCGTACCCCGCCCAAAACGCAATCCGCCTTGCTGGAAGCCATGCAAGAGCGAAGAGTAACGACAGCGGGGCATTCGTACGATCTGCCTTCTCCTTTTTTCGTGCTCGCCACGCAAAACCCAATCGAACAGGAAGGAACATACCCTCTTCCTGAAGCGCAGCTCGACCGTTTCATGTTCAACGTGTGGGTCGATTACCCGAGCTTTCAAGAGGAAGTGGAAATCGTAAAGTCGACTACCGGTAATGCCGTCGCAGATGTGCAGCCAGTGATAAGCGGTCAGGAAATTCTTTTTTTCCAGCAGCTTATTCGCAAAATGCCTGTTCCCGATAGTGTAGTGGAATACTGCGTTAAATTAGTTTCTAAGACACGCCCGGGCACCGAAATGGCGCCCGCTTTGGTCAATGATTTCTTGACGTGGGGCGCTGGTCCTCGCGCTTCACAGTACTTGATTGTGGCGGCGAAATGCCATGCCGCATTGAATGGAAAGTACAGTCCTGATATGGAAGATGTGCATGCCGTAGTCACTCCGATTCTGCGTCATCGTATTGTTCGCAATTACAAAGCGGAAGCCGAAGGCTATACCGTAGAGCGAATTGTGAAGGAATTGCTCTAATAAAACGAACGGACACCTCGCAGTGTCCGTTTTCGTTAGGTCTTAGGTTTAGTTCACATCGCTTGACAATGAATGTGCACCTCTTTCGTGCCTTCACTGATATCAGGAATTTTTAGGTATTTGCTTAGATCGAATAAGAAAAGATTTCTCGAGAAAACGACTCGAACCTTCTCCGAGAAATAGGACATAGGCGAAAATCATCGCCAGCCCAAAGTCCCATAAATTCATCACAATCGCGATGAAAAGGTGAAGGCCAACTCCTATGAGAAGAAACCATCCCCGATGCTTTTTCCACAATACCATGAGAGGAAAAAGTACCTGATAGCTGAAGGCGAAGTAGCTCAGCGTAAGAAGAAGGAAATCATTTTCCAGAAATGATCCGTTGCGCAGAACAGGATGACTAAATCGCTCGATATGCAAGGAATAATATACAGCTTCTCCCGAAAGCCACTGCTCGCCCGTGAGTTTGTAGATCGAGGGAAACAAATAGCACAGCAAGACTTGAAGAGCGCCGGCATACCATGAAAACTGATTGAGTACTCTTCTGAACGAATGACTGGCACCCACAAAAACGGGGATGCTATAGAAGGCGAGCAGGAGCATCAACAGCATACCCGAGTTGAACGCAGGGATGGCTCCGAAATACAGCATCAGTCCGCTAAACCATGCCAACGTGCGAGGTATAAAGGCCCATTTCCAATTCCATATTCCGGCCAGTGAACATGCTACGTGTCCAAAGTAAATCACAGGAAATATGCTGGGAACATACATGAGTTTGTACACCACATTTTCAATGAGTCCGAGTGTCGCTCCATAGCGCATCAGAAGCGTGTCGCTGCCCCAAAGCATATCCCGAACGTCCCAAACCATAAACGCATTGATCACCATCCAACTGAACACCGCAACTGGAAACAGTCGCAGCACTGAGGCCCGCAACGCAGGGTCTGTGAGTCGCGCGATCCAATTGTCGAGGCGTTCCATCATGGCTGATACGAGTATACAGGTAATTCAAGATGGCTGACCTGACTGCTATGCGCCTGATCCATTGCGGGAGTGAATCTAAATCTTACCCTGACCTGAATTGAATCCTGAATAGGAGCAGGCTGAATGCGACCATGCAGAGTGTGAGTGAAAAATAAGGCACGCTGATAATCAAAACTCGAAACGATGCGATCGAACTGCGCCCGCTGATTTCGGGAATAGAGGTTGTTTGCAATCTGCCAGGCAAGAGAACTCGTGAGCGATTGCTCCAAAGTTTCAATGCGTGAATTGTACGAAAAACCGTTTCCTGCGGAAACGTCACGCCAAAAACTCCATTTGCCATTTTCTGGAAACCGGTACTCTAGCTGACAGTCGTACTCGGGCACGCTCGGCGCGAACAATTTCCAGTTTTGGTGAAATAGCGGAGCGCTATATCGAGTTGAAACGTACCGCATAAACTCAGTCGCTGGCACAGGTTGAAAACTATACAATGTGGTCAGCGCGAAGTGCCCGCAAAAAGCAGCGATCAGGAAAAGCACAAACCAGCGCAAGGAACGATTCATCGGGCCCAAAGTAAACAAGGAATGGCCCGATCGTTTATTTCCGGGGCTTCAATTTGCGATCGCGGAAGCAGGAAGTACATTTACCAGCGAGTAATCCTCCTAGCCATGTCCGAAATTAAAGCCAATGACCCCCGACTGAAGAGCTGGGTTGAAGTACCCGCTCACAGCGATTTTCCAATTCAGAACTTGCCTTTTGGAGTGTTCAGAACAGAGAGCCAATTGCCTCGCGTGGGAGTGGCGATAGGTGATAAAGTCCTTGATTTAAAGGCTCTGCACATATTAGGCTATCTGGAAAACTTGCCATTTACTCTTGAGGATTTTTTATCGGATAGCTTGAACCGAATGATGAGACACGGCAAGGCGCCAATTCGAGACCTGCGGAATCGGGTGTCTAAATTGCTTAGGTCCGATATGCCCGATTTGCGTGATCGTGAGCACCACGTGCGTCAGGTGCTGGTAAGCCAAAACGAAGTTCAGATGCTTCTTCCAGTCAAGGTGGGTGATTACACTGATTTTTATAGCAGCATGGATCACGCGCGCAACGTGGGTGTCATGTTTCGTGATCCAGCCAAAGCGCTTTTACCTAACTGGAAGCATTTACCTGTGGGATATCACGGTCGCGCATCCAGCATTGTGGTGAGTGGCACACCCATTCATCGTCCGCTCGGACAGACCAATGCGTCCGACGAAACACTGCCCACATTCGGCCCTTCTAAACAAGTCGATTTTGAATTGGAAATGGGATTTATCACCTTCGATGGAAAGCCGCTTGGACAGCGCATTTCCACCGAAGAAGCTGATGAGTATATTTTCGGATTAGTGCTGTTCAACGACTGGAGTGCACGCGACATACAACGCTGGGAATATGTGCCACTCGGGCCATTTCTTGCCAAGAATTTTGGATCCGTTTCTTCCCCGTGGGTTGTAACCCTTGATGCATTGGAGCCTTTCCGAGTGTCCGGTCCAGTCCAGGATCCTGAGGTTTTACCCTATCTGAAATACACGGGTTACAAGCACCTTGACATTCATCTTTCCGTCGCGATTCAGCCGAAGGATGGAGCTGAAACCATAGTTTCAGACAGCAATTTCAGCCACATGTATTGGAATATGAATCAGCAACTCGCGCACCATACCGTAAATGGGTGCAATATGAGATGCGGTGATTTATTGGCCAGTGGAACCATAAGCGGTCCCACCGAAGGGTCGTTCGGTTCGATGCTGGAAATAGCCTGGAAGGGCACTAAACCTGTGGCATTAAACGATGGCAACACAAGATCTTTTATCCAAGACGAGGATACCGTGATCTTACGCGGTTTTGCGGAGAAGGATGGCGTTCGTATAGGCTTCGGAGAGTGTTCAGGAAAAATTCTGGCCTCGCTTCCGGAGTAATTTACTTCGAGCAATCAAAGAGGGTAAGGTCAGTACTAGCGCGATCCGCGCGCTTTGACGCGACTTTTCCGTAATGCTTGTTCTTTTTGGCGTGATGCGAATAATCGAATCCAGCACGCGAGTTCGTGCATGAAGCCAGCAGTGCGATAAGCAGCATGGTCACCAAGACTTTCAGAACTTTCATTAGGATGGAGGATTAAGCCTTAGGAGAACCGTTTTTTGATCGGGAATATTGCGGTTGAAGCAAATCAGTTCGCACAAAATTATCTTGAGAAAGACTTTCGATTTTGATTTGAAAAGTGCAGTGCGAGCTGCAAATGAAAAAGAGGAGCAAAATCAGTGAATTGATTTGGCTCCTCTTAAAAGTGGACCCGGCGGGAGTCGAACCCGCGTCCAAACAGGGAATCACTAAGGTTTCTTCATGCTTATCGGGTGATTATTTTTCGATGCCGGTCAGGCCACCCGCGGCCGAATCCTGCACTTATCCTGTGTTTTTTAACCGCTGACTACAGAATTCGTCATTGGCGATTTCCCTTTGATGAAGCCTCATTGCCGGAAACCAGGAACAGGGTTGTCCGACGAGACTTGCTTGTCCTCCCTAACTTGGAAGGATTAGGCGTAATCACAAACTGTGATTAGGCTGCAAGCGCATAAGAAGTGTTGTCATTTCTGACTGGTGTCCTCAGATTTAAGAGCGAAAACACCAAATGCTCTGCATGCTTGCTTAATCATTCTGCCCGCTGTCAAAACCTAGGTCGGGCCCGAATATTCACATTGATTCAGAAGCGTTCTTCTGATTATCCTTCTATTTCTATCGGGCCATCGCGATTCCAAACATGAACTTTGAGGAGCCCTTTTCTAATCACTGATTGCAGAGATAGAGTTTAAGATGGGGCTGCAAAGATACCAGCATTCCCCCCCTTTACCCCACTAACCACACGCTATCTTCGCGGCCTCAAATTCAGCAGGAATGAAATCAGTGACCTTAGGCATCATACGGGAAGGAAAGACTCCACCTGATTTTCGCGTACCTCTAACTCCTGCGCAATGCGCAGCGGCTCAAAGTCAATTCCCCGGACTTACCATTCTTGTTCAGCCCAGTCCTATACGAAGAGTCGCGGACAAGGAGTATCTCGATGCCGGAATCGAGTTGCGTGAAGATTTATCGGTGTGCGATATTTTACTCGGCGTAAAGGAAGTGCCTCTGGATATGCTTATTCCCGGAAAAACATACTTATTTTTCTCCCATACAATTAAGAAACAACCACACAATGCGAAGCTCCTGAAAGCGATTCTGGAGAAAAAAATCCGACTAATCGATTATGAAACACTTCGCGGTACAGACGGCAAACGACTGATCGGTTTTGGCCGATACGCTGGTATAGTAGGCGCGTACGAAGGCTTTCGCACTTTTGGAAAGAAGCACAAATTGTATGAGCTTAAGTCGCCTTCTGATTGTCATGACCGATCTGAAATGGAGCGCGAAATGAAGAAAATTGTATTGCCTTCGGATTTTCGCCTCGTCGTTACGGGCTTCGGACGGGTAGGCCACGGTGCTCGTGAGATCCTAAGTATTCTTCCGGTGAAAGAAGTGAGCGCCAAAGATTTTTTTACCGTCAAGTTTTCCGAACCCGTTTTTGTGCACCTAGATACTCATGAGTATTACGAGCGACATAAAGACGGCGGTTTCGAAAAACGTGATTTTTACACCAATCCCGATCATTATTTCTCTGTTCTGCCTAGCTTTTTGCGCAGGTCTGATATGTACATGGCTTGCCACTTGTGGGCATCAGGAAATCCGCCACTCATTGAGCGCCACGACCTCGAAGTTGCGGACTGGAAGTGCAAGGTGATTGCGGACATCAGTTGCGATACCAATGGTCCAATTGCGAGTACTATACGCGCATCCAAAATCGCTGATCCGGATTATGGCTATCACCGGCTACATCATATCGAATGTGACCTCGCTGAACCCGAAGCGATTGCCGTTATGGCGATTGATAACCTCCCCTGCGAATTGCCAAGAGACTCCTCAGAAGATTTCGGGCAGGAATTAGTGAAGCATATCTTTCCTCTGATACTTGGAGAGGATCCGGATAACATCATCTGGAAGGCGAGTGAAACCACACTCGACGGTGAACTCACACCGCATTTTGAATACCTGCGCGATTACGCTCTTAATGCGTAATTGGATGAGGAGTTATTGACGGGAAAAAGTAAAAGTGATTTTGCCGCGTTGTTTCTTCCCGGCTGAAGTGTTGTAGTCAAACTTCCATTTCTCTGCATAGCCCTTTGATTCTCCTCGGATACATTCGTCTGCACTGCTCAGTGCTTCGTCAATTGTCGCGCTGATCACATTTCCCATCTGATCTACTTCGATATTCACCACCACCTTTCCATCTGTTTGACATCGATAGGTAGGGCGGGGTGTGGCGCGGGTGGATCGGCCGGCAAGGTCAAATTCAGCAGACACTGGTCCGGAATAGCTCTTATCACTCTGGTTTTTGAACCAGTCGTAGTTCTCGCGGTCCGCATTCTTTCCGTCTTTATTCTTTGGCTCAGCTTTATCTGGAATAGATTCGCTCACTTCGCTGCGGCCCGTGCGGAGACGCTCGAACTCAGCCTCTTCCAGTCCGCGCAGTTGCTCAGCTACTTCAGCTTCAATCTCTGCTTTTGATTTCCCCGTGAATTGAACCATGGAGCCTGTGCGGACGGACTGTGCTCCGGCGATGAGGTCTTTGACAGATTCGGTAGATTCTTCTGGGTTAGCTTGTTCTATAGCAAGTTCTTCTTCTTCTACGAACTGCAAATCAAACTCTTCTAGCAAAGGCTCTGTGTCACCAGTCTGCACGGCAGAATCCGACCGGGCCGTGGAGAAATAAATGAGGGCGAGGACAAAAATGTGCAGTCCGATGGCCAAAATCGCCGCCTGATAGAACAGAGCAGTTTGTCGGGTAGGGGCACTATTCAGAATGTCCTGAACCCGCTTTGGAATGTCCGGTCCGCTAGTGCTCGTGGAGGAAGGGGGAAAAGTGCTCATGGAACAATAGAGTGACAAAGGTAGACCATTCTCACAGCGCCATTAGCAGTTTGCATTGAAGCCTCATTCACTCGATTTAATGAGTTCGATTTATCCACGGAGAATGCAATCCGAATGTTAAAGAGGGAAATTTGTGATTGGATTTCAGCAATAAATGGTATAGATTTGCGTGTACACGAACATTAAAACGACTTAACACATATCCAATGAAAAAAGTATTTGCCCTTTTCGCGTTTATTCTGTTGGTTGGCGTTGCTGCTAACGCTCAGGTTTCTGCATCTTCGCCACAGCCTGTGGAGAAAGTGAAGAAAGAGAAAGTGACAATGACAAAGTCTGAAGCCAAGTCAGAAGCTACCAAGACTGAGAAAGCAGCGTGCAGCTCTTCTGAGAAGGCAGCATGTGACAAAGACGCAAAGGCTTCGGGTTGCTGCAGCAAGGATGGAGCTAAGGCTTCAGCCGGGGCGGAAGGTTCTACCGGAAAATCATCTTGCTCAAGCGCGAGCACTAAGGACGGCAAAGCATGCTGTTCGAAAGGCGGTGAGAAGAAAGCCGAGAACAAAGAAGAAAAGAAATAATCTGATTTCAGATTCAGAAAAACCCCGCTCATGCGGGGTTTTTTTATGCCTTCTTAATTCCGAAGTGCTCTTCCGCCATTTGGCGCACATTGTCTCCAATCGCAAGAGCAGCAGTAGCTGCCGGAGATGGGGCGTTTAGCACGTGTATGCTCTGATCGGTGTATTCAATGCGGAAGTCATCGCGGGTATCACCATCGCGACGCAACAGGAGCGCCCTCACACCCGCCCTTCCTGGCTCGATGTCTTCCATAGTAAGAGAAGGAACGAGACGTTGGAGAGTTTTCAGGAAGAGGCGCTTCGAGAACGCACGACGGTATTCGTCGATACCAAACTTCATGTTTTGGAAGAAAAGACGCCAGGTGCCAATGTAACTCAACGCATCGAGGGTATCGCGCAGGCTGAAATCTGTTTTCCCATACCCTTCCCGCTTAAACGTGAATACGGCATTTGGCCCACATTCTACTGAACCATCTACCATTCGGGTGAAGTGTACACCAAGAAACGGGAAATCGGGATTGGGAACTGGATAGATGAGATTTTTGACTTTATGCTTTGCTTGAGGCGTGAGGTCGTAGTAATCACCACGAAATCCAACCACTTTTTCCTCCAATTTGACCCCGTCCTTGCGGGCGAGCCGGTCGGCCTGAAGTCCGCCGCAAAAGATCATTTTGCCCGCGGCGTATCGCCCTTTATCAGTAATCACCACTGTGTGGCCGTCGGATTGACGCTGAAATTCAAGGGCTTTTTCGCCCGTATGCACTTCGGTGAGAGGTTGGATGGCGATAGAAAGCTCAGCCATTTTATCAGTAGCACCTCTGAAGTCAATGATCCCAGTGCATCCCACGAATATCCCAGCGATTCCTGTGCAATACGGTTCAATTTCACGAATCTCTTCAGCAGTTACTTTGCGCATGTCCTCGATGCCGTTGGCAATACCGTTTTGATAGATATTTTCAAGGTGTGGTAGTTCTTTTTCATCAATTGCCACGATGAGCTTACCGCAGATCTCGTAAGCAATGCCGTGGTCTTTGGCAAACTGAACAAGTTCTCTTCGCCCGTTTACACAGTTGATTGCTTTTTGAGACCCGGGTTTGTAGTATATGCCAGAATGGATCACACCACTATTGTGACCTGTTTGATGATCCGCCAGCCTATTTTCCTTCTCAATCAGAAGAAGTTTCAGATGGGGAAAATTGAATTGAAGCTTATAGAGAGTGGCCGCGCCAACGATACCTCCGCCAATGATGACAATGTCAAACGGTTTTTCCAAAATAGGAATTTTCGACAAAAGTAGGGCAGGCGAAGGTGAACTAAGGTGTCGTTCGCAAAGGGAATGCGCTACATTTCCACCATGAAAGCAACGCGCAAAGTTCAGAATGCTTGGGCATTTTATGATTGGGCGAATTCCACGTACAACCTAGTGATCGGAACAGCCATATTCCCGCTCTTCTTCGGAGCGATAACCTCCACAAAGGATGAATATGGAAAATTGATTTCAGACGAAGTGGTCTTTTTCGGTACGTCCCTACACAATACTCAGTTGTACTCCTATTGTTTAGCTTTTGGTATGGCACTCGTTTGTTTTATAACGCCAGCTCTTGCGGGTGTTGCCGACTTCATGGGCCGCAAGAAGCTCTTCCTTCAGATTTTCTGTTATCTCGGCTCTGCTTCATGCGCAACGCTGTATTTTTTCGATCCGGCCTACCTCGAATGGAGCATGCTTTCAATTGTTTTGGCTAGTGTAGGATTCTGGTGCAGCTATGCATTTGCCAATTCGTTTCTCCCTGAAATAGCTGAGCCTGAAGAGCAGGATAAATTGAGTGCAAAAGGCTACGCACTGGGTTATGCGGGAAGTGTGATTCTGCTGCTGATCAATTTGGGTCTCATCATGGGGCTTGGTGAAGAGAAATCGGAGCTGATGACGCGCCTAGCATTTGTGTCAGTGGGCGTTTGGTGGGCTGGATTTGCTCAATATACCTTTCGTCACCTACCGGAAAAAAGGAAGGCGGTAGGAGTTCGGAAGGGAGCACTTGGACATGGTTTTCGCGAACTGAAAAAAGTGTGGAAGGATCTGCGAGAAACGCGCCGACTCAAACGCTATCTTCTATCGTTTTTTATTTTCAGTATGGGCGTTCAAACGATCATGCAAATGGCCCAGTTCTTTGGTCAAAAGGAAGTGGTTCGAATTGACGCAGCAGGCCACGAGATTACAGGGTTGTCCACCCCCCAGCTGATTATTGCAATCATCTTTGTTCAACTCATCGCTATCCCAGGGGCGATTGTGTTTTCGAGAAGTTCGAGAAAGTGGGGCAATCTCAACGTATTGCGGGTAGCCCTTTTGATATGGGTTGGCGTATGTTGCTTTGCTTATTTCGTGGTGCGCAGCCCGATGTCCTTTTTTGTCGCTGCAGGTTTTATTGGCTTCGTGATGGGTGGCACTCAATCACTTGCGCGCAGCTCGTATTCAAAGTTTTTACCTGAAACAAATGATCACGCCTCTTATTTCAGTTTTTATGATGTCACCGAAAAGGTGGGGTTAATTATCGGACTCTTTGCTTTCGGCTATATCGAAGGTTTGGCGGGTAGCTTGAGAGCTTCAGTACTTGCGTTGATATTCTTTTTTGCCATTGGATTGATTCTGCTTTTGTTGGTTCCGAAAAAGGAACTTACCACGATCGGCGAGGAATATCGGGTCTGAGTGCGTTCAGGAGACGATCCAATCACCAGCAAACCAAGTGAAGAGTATTCCTCCAGCCATTACCAACTTGAGCCATAAACTCGCTTTGTAGAATTGTGCTTTTTCACGAGCCCCCGCCGTTATTTTGAGGCAAAACACCAGAGGAAGCATTACGAGCAATAAGCTCATACCAAACACAAAACGGTTTGAAGGTTCAATCGGATTGAACATCCATGCGGAGGCGAGCATGACAAGCAATGCGGTGCCTGAAAGCAAACGTTTTACATACCGTGCCGACCGTTCCTCACCCCAAATAATGGGAAGTGTGCGATACTCACCAAGTCGGTCACCTTCGATGTCTTCTAGATCCTTCAAAGCTTCTCTCGCTAGAGTGAGAAGAAAAGCAAAAACGGCATAAGCGACAAGCCACAGCCACAATTCACCGAATACACCATCCGGATCGGTCATCATATCCGTGTAGCTGTCGCGCAGAAGCGGAATTTCAAAGAAGCCGGTCCAGCACGGTACCGCTGCCACCATGAGCGCCACCATAAAATTGCCAATAAAGGGTTGCTTTTTAAAAACTGGCGAATACCACCAAAGTGCACTTGCAATGAGAACTGGAAACAAGAGGCCGCTCCAACGGCCTGTTTGAAGTACAATGACCAGCGTGAGAATTAGTGCCAGAATATTTAAGCCCTGATGCATCAGCATGGCGATGCGCCGTTTGACGAGTTTACCCACAATCAGACGCTCTGGCTTGTTGATTCGATCCACTTTTCGGTCGAAATAGTCATTGATGACATTCCCCGCCGCTCCG
>Ga0105044_10005005_pt1 | contig 18232 bp, 12 predicted proteins | sample MAT01_FD_78092 | JGI IMG/M metagenome (GOLD analysis project Ga0105044, IMG submission 78092) | Freshwater microbial communities from Lake Fryxell liftoff mats and glacier meltwater in Antarctica - MAT-01 | ecosystem: Environmental > Aquatic > Freshwater > Ice > Liftoff microbial mat | place...
CGAACCGCTCCGAGGATCCCCGCGGATCCGGTCGCGCAGGAGCGCTCCGCTCCGAGGATCCCCGCGGAACCGGTCGCGCAGGAGCGCTCCGCTCCGAGGATCCCCGCGGATCCGGTCGCGCAGGAGCGCTCCGCTCCGAGGATCCCCCGCGGATCCGGTCGCGCAGGAGCGCTTCGCTCCGAGGATCCCCCGCGGATCCGGTCGCGCAGGAGCGCTCCGCTCCGAGGATCCCCCGGAGCCGAGCGCTCCTGCGCGACCACGAGGCGCTCCCGCGCCCGGACCTGCTTCCCAGTCTCTACGCGACGCGCACCGTAGCCGCCGAGCCCCCGACTGCCGCAATTCCTTCACCCCTCTGCCAACGAAGATCGGCCCAGAGATCGCCGCCCTCCCAGAACTTTTTCGCCCTCGTCCCGCAACTCCAGTTGCGGAACGCCCTTGTCCCGGCAATTCCATTGCCCCCCCAGCGGGCCGCCCGGCGACAAGCCCCGCCGCCACCCTCCGTTGCGCAGACAAGCGCGTGCCGAAAAGGAGTTTCGGCACGAGGGGAAAACCCACCATCCCTTGGGCGAAGCGCGCGCTTTGCAAAGTCTTGCGATTGTCACCCGGTAATTCTCGCCTTCCGCCCGGCCCTTCTGCTTTTGTGGGGCGGCTTCACCCCCAAACCCATGCCCGCGCAGCCTGGCATTTAGAGAACGCCAGCACCTCTCCGCAATAACCACCAGGCGCGAACTGCGCCAAAAACATACCGACTAACCTCAAGAAAAACTCCATCAAATCCACGACCGTCTGCGTCTTGGCGCTCTCGGTGGCCACCCTCCTCACCACTACCTCCGTCCGAGCCGACATCTTTGGCAGCGGGGGTAATGCGTTCACCATTGATTTCGTGACCATCGGCAATCCCGGCAATCCGGTGGATACTGGGACGACGGGGAACTACTTCTCATCCTACGGCGGGGTGGGCACCACGTTTCAGATGGGCAAGTATGAGATCAGCGAGGACATGATCAACAAGGCGAACACGCTGGGCGGGCTGCTGATCACGAGGGACACGCGCGGGGTGAACAAGGCGGCGACGGGCGTGAGTTGGAACGAGGCGGCGCGGTTTGTGAACTGGCTGAACGTGAGTTCGGGCTCCAGCGCGGCGTATAAATTTGCGGTGCAGCCTGGAGGCGGGGGCTACACGGGCAATGAGAACCTGGTGCTGTGGACGGTGAGCGATGCGGGGTATGACGCGGGGAATCTGTATCGGAATAAGAAAGCGCGTTATTTTCTGCCGAGCGAGAACGAGTGGTATAAGGCGGCTTTTTACAGCGGGAGCGGGACGACGTATTTCGACTGCGGTGGCGAGCGGGACGGGAGCAGGGAGTGCGGTCTACGGGCAGACTTTTGCGACGGGCCCAGCGGACATCACGCAAGCTGGTGGACTGAGTGCTTACGGGACGATGGGGCAGAACGGGAATGTGTGGGAATGGAATGAGAGTGCTTTTGATGGGATAAACAATTCCTCGTCCGAGGATCGCGCGATCCGCGCTGGAGCCTGGGGCAACACCGGGAACGGCCTGCGCGCCTCGGTCCGCTTCGACAGCTCGCCGGCGGTCTCGAGCAGCAATGTGGGTTTCCGTGTTGCGAGTGTCCCTGAACCCTCGTGCGCGATGCTGCTGCTCAGCGCCGGTTTGCTTGCGCTCGCACGGAGACGCCGCCGGAGCGCGCGGGAGTAACCGCCCCGCTTCGTGTCGCCGGGGATCAATGCTCCCGGCCACCGCCCGCCCCGCCGGTGCAAACCAGCGTGGCGTTTTGCTGTCTCCCCCCGGCTCCCCGTTTGCCCGCAGACCTCCCGCGGCCCAAAAAAATGGCGCGGCGGAGCGACATCAGCCGTCGCTTTTCCGCCGCGCCAAAGAGATTGCCCCGCACGTGCCGTCCGGAAGGAGCTCCACGTTCCCCCAAAGGTTAACGGGCGGCGACCTGGGACGGGCCTCGATCTTCCTAGAAAGGCATGATCTAAAACCGCCCACCCCGGCCTCCTGAGTTGATGTTAATACCGGATCGGGATTTCCATCCTTTGGTCGAACACAGCAGGGCAAATGATGCGTGAGGGCGAACCCGCCTGGGCGGCGCTCGCCGGTCACAAGAAAGTGAAAAAGAACTGCGCGGCAGCCGCGTCTGTTGCTGGTCAGGAGTTTCGGTTTTGCGCCGCGGATGTCAACGCCCCGCGCGAGGAGATTTTTGTCGTGGAGCCACCGCCGCCGCCTACTCGCGCAGACTCACCGCCAGCTCCGCCTTCAAGCGCTCCTTCAGCTTCGCGTGCGCTGCATTCACCTCGTCCGCCGTGAGCGTCCGCTCGGCGCTGCGGTAGGTCAGTGAATAGGCGAGCGACTTCATATCCGCCGGCACCTTCGCACCGGTCGGGTCCGTGAAAACATCGAACAGCTCCACCTTCGCCAGCAGCGGCTCCTTCGCCGCGTGCAGCGTGGAAATGACCTGCGCGTGCCCCAGCGCGAGCGGCGCGAGCAGCGCGATGTCCCGCGCCGTCGCCGGGAATCGCGGAACCTCCCGATAGCGCTGCGCCGCGGACGCCGCCGGCAGCGCACCGAGATCCACCTCCGCGAAAAGCACCGGCGCCTCCGCATCCAGCGCCCGCGCATCCGCCGGCCAGAGCTGGCCGGCAAAGCCCACGCACTTGCCGCCCACCTTGACCGTCAGCGACAGTGCGAGTGTCGGGTTCTCGTCCGCGTCGAATTCCGTATCCGCGCCGAGCGCCGCTGCGACGATCCCTTTCAAATCGAACAAGTCCGCCTCCCGTCCCGCGGCCCCCCGCCACGAGCGTTCCCCCGTCGGCCCCGTCAGCACCAGCGCCAGATGCGTCCGCTCCTCCGGCACCTGCGCGTGGAAAGTGCGCCCGATCTCAAACAGCCGGATCGCCTTTGTCCCCGTCCGCGCATTCTCCCCCAGCGCCCGCAGCAGCCCCGCCGCCAGCCCCGGCCGCAGAATCACCTGCTCATCATTCATCGGATTTTTCACCCGCAGCAGCGCCGCCGCTCCCCCGTCCGCAAAGGCCGGCCCGCCCACCTTCGCCCCCACCAGCGTCAGCGTGCGAGCCTCGGCAAAGCCCTGCCCCACCAGCGCACGACGCAGCGTCATCGCCCGGTCGTATGCGCGATCCGTCGCGCTCATCGGCGAAAACTGCGCCTGCACCCGCGCGGGAATCCGCTCCAAGCCGATCACCCGCGCGATCTCCTCGATCAGATCCACCTCCCGCGTCAGATCCTGGCGAAACGACGGAATCTCCCAGCCCGCGTCTGTCTTCCCGAGGCCGAAGCCCGTGAGGATGGAATCGATCTCGTGCGCGGGCACCTCCACGCCGAGCAGCGCCGACACACGCTCCTCGCGCAGCAGCACGGTGTGGGTGAAAACCGGCTCGCCCGTGTCGTGCATCGCCGCCGTCGGGTCGTAGCCCACCGGTGAATCGCCCGCCATGCCGATGCCCAGTTCCCCGCGCGTCCCGCCCGCCAGCTCCATGATCAGCGCCGCCGCACGATGCGACGCGCGGAGCACGCCCGCCAGATCCACCCCGCGCTCAAAGCGGTAGCTCGAATCGCTCGCCAGCCCGAGCTGCCGCGACGTGCGTCGGATCGCCGCCGCGTCAAACAGCGCGCTTTCCAAAATGATATTCCTCGTCGCCGCCGTCACCCCGCTCCCCTCGCCGCCCATCACCCCGCCGAGCGCCAGCGCGCCGCTGGCGTCGGCGATGACAAGATGCTGCGCGCCGAGTTTGTAAGTGCGCCCATCCAGCGCCGGAAATTCCTCGCCCTCGCGCGCCATCCGCACGCGGATGTCCCCGTCGAGCTTGTCGGCATCGAAGGCATGGAGCGGCTGCCCCATTTCCAGCATGACGAAATTGGTCGCGTCCACGACATTGTTGACCGCCCGCAACCCGACCGCCTCCAGCTTCCGCCGCAGCCACTCCGGGCTCGGGCTCACCTGCACATTGTCAATCTCCAGCGCGCTGTAAAAACGGCACGCATCCGCCGCCACATCGATCGCTTCCGAGGCAAAGCCCTCCCCAGTCCGGGCCGCCGGCGGCAGCCGCAGCGCCGCCCCCGCCAGCACCGAAATCTCCCGCGCGATTCCCAGGTGGCTGAGCAAGTCCGGCCGGTTCGGAGTGACCTCCAAATCCAGCACCGTATCCCCCGGATACAGCTCCGCCAAAGCCGCGCCCACCCGCGCCTCCGCCGGCAAAATCAGCAGCCCATCCGCCCCCTTTGGCAGCCCCAACTCCTCCGCACTGCACAGCATCCCCTGGCTCTCCACCCCGCGCAGCTTCCCCACCTTGATCGTGAACTCCGGCCCCAGCACGGCCCCCGGCAGCGCCAGCGGCACCTTATCCCCGACCGCATAATTCTTCGCCCCGCAGACGATCTGCCGCGCCACCCCCGAGCCATCATCCACCTGGCACACACTCAGCCGGTCCGCATTCGGGTGCTGCACCGACGCCTTGATCTGCGCCACCACCACCTTCGCAATCGCCACCCCCGTCTTCTCCACCCCCTCCACCTCCACCCCAGCCAGCGTCAGCCAATCCACCAACTCCGCCACCGTCCCCGGCAGATCGACGAGTTCACTGAGCCAATGGAGAGAGACTTTCATACGTGGAAAAAATGGGCCGCTACCAAAGACGCACCCTCTGCATCCCGCAAGCCCTCTCTGACTCTCTCGCGCGCCGCGCGCACCTTTTCGGCCCGCAGGGCTGGTGTCGCGCAAAGTCGGCATGCAATATCCGAACAGCCACCCTCCTTTCGCACCACTCATGGACCCCACCGAACTCTCCACCCTCTGGGCACCCTGGCGCGCGGAATACTTCTCCGCGCCGGCCACGCCGGATTTCCTCCTGCTGGCAGCGGGCACGACAGACGACGCGGCGCATCTGGTGGTGGCGCGGCGCAAGAGCGCGTTTCTCATCATGAACCGCTACCCGTATGCGGTCGGGCACCTGATGTCGGTGCCGTATCGGAAAGTGCGGACGCTTGGCGAGCTGACGGATGGGGAGAAGCTGGATGTGCTGGAGTTGGCGGAGCATGCGCAGGAAATCCTCCGCGCGGCAGTGCAGGCGCAGGGTTTTAACCTCGGCCTCAATCTCGGCAAATGCGCGGGTGCGGGCGTGGTGGATCACCTCCACCTGCACATTGTTCCCCGGTGGGAGGGCGATCAGAATTTCATGCCCACGCTCGGCGCGACGCGGGTGCTGGCGGAGGCACTGGACGCGCTTTACGCGAAGCTCCTCGCGGCTCAGTCCGCGCTGGCGGTTTCCGCGGGGAAATAGCCCTGGCTACCGCCAAATAGGACACGCCAGTTCCAAACTGCTTTTCGGGCGGAACGTCCGGCCGCAGCCCGGTTTACGGAGCGAGCAACTCTCGTTAAAAGTTCGGCAAATATCCGTCTCTTGCGCTGTTTCTCTCTTAAAGCATCTTCACTTCACTCCTCCCCTTATGAACACAGATCCCTCCTGCTCCTGCTCCGACAAGTTCCGCCGCGAACATTCGCTCTCGCTCGACAGTCTGATCTTCACCCGGCGGCAGTTCCTCGAACGCACCGGGATGGGCATGGGGGCGCTCAGCCTCGCCAGCATCCTCGGGATGGATCTCCGGGCTGATGCCGCCCCGACGGCGGGAGCTGCGCTCACTCCGCTAGCCGCGCACAAGCCGCACTTCCCGGTGAAGGCGAAAGCGGTGATTCATATTTTCGCGGAAGGCGGTCCGTCGCAGGTCGATACCTGGGATCCGAAGCCGGAGCTGACAAAGTTTGATGGGAAGAGCATTCCGGGACATGACGGACTGGCGTTTGGATCGCCGTTTCAGTTTACACCGATGGGTAAGTCGGGCATCCCGGTGAGTTCCGTTTTCCCGAAGCTCGGCGAGTGCGTGGATGACATGGCGATCGTCCGCTCGCTGTGGACGGACATCCCGGCGCATGAGGTGGCGCAGCGCTTTATGAATACCGGCTCGCTTCAGTTGCCGAAGCCGTCAATGGGCTCGTGGGTGGTGTATGGGCTGGGCACGGAGAATCAGAACATGCCCGGCTTCATCACGCTCGGCGGCAAGCCGGAATGGCGGCAGGCGTCGTTCCTGCCCGGCGTTTTCCAAGGCTGCAATGTGAACTACAGCTCGAAGATGAAGCTGGACGAAGTGCTGCTGAATATCAGCAATCAGTTCACCCTGCCGGACCGCCAGCGGCGCCAGCTCGACCTCGTGCATCAGCTCAATGACATGCACAAGGAAGCGCTGCAAAAGGACGCCCAGCTCGAGGCGCGGATCGAGGCGTTCGAGATGGCTTTCAAGATGCAGACGGAGGCCACGGAGGCGTTCGATATCAACAAGGAGCCGCAGCCCATGCGCGATCTTTACGGCCCGACGGAACTCGGCGCGAAGATGCTGGTGGCGCGTCGGCTGGTCGAGCGCGGCGTCCGTTTCGTGCAGGTCAGCGCGGGTGGGTGGGATCACCACAACAAGCTGGACGAAAACCTCGCGAGAAAGGCCGGGGAAGTGGACGGCCCGGCGGCGGCGCTGCTGAAGGATTTGAAGCAACGCGGGATGCTCGACTCGACGCTGGTGATCTGGGGCGGGGAGTTCGGCCGCACCATCGTGCGCGATCGCAATGGGAACGAATCTCCGGGGCGCGATCACAACGGTCGCGCGATGGTGGCGTGGATGGCCGGCGGCGGCGTGAAAGGCGGCACGACTTACGGTTCGACCGATGAGTTCGGCGCGCGCGCGGCGGAAAACAAAGTCCACATCCACGACTTTCACGCCACGATCATGGCGCTGCTCGGCTTCGATCACACGAAGCTGACCTACCGCTACAACGGCCGCGATTTCCGGTTCACCGACAACTTCGGCAACGTCGTCAAAGACCTCATCGCCTAAACCGCCATGCCACACCGCTCCCTCCTCCTCGCCGCGTTCGCCGCCGCGGGCGCACCCGCTTTCGGTGCCGCGACCGCGGAGCCGACGAAAGAGCAAGCCGCGTTTTTCGAGAGTAAGATCCGCCCGGTGCTCGCGGACAACTGCTACAAGTGCCACAGTCTCGAAAAGGGAAAGTCGAAGGGCGGACTGACGCTGGACACCAAGGCCGGGGTGCTCAAAGGCGGGGAAATCGGACCGGTGGTGGTCCCCGGCAAACCCGAGGAAAGTCCGCTGATCAAAGCCGTGAACTACCACGACAAGGATCTGCAAATGCCGCCGACAAAGGAGGGCGGAGGAAAATTGCCGGAGGCGCAGATTGCCGCCCTCACCGAGTGGGTGAAAATGGGTGCGCCAGACCCGCGCAAAGATGACGTCAAATCAAAGCTCACTGGCCTGACCGAGGCGGCCCGCAAACATTGGGCCTACCTGCCTCTGACCAAGCCCTCGCAACCCGCGGTTAAAAACAGCGCGTGGCCACGCACCGCGGTGGACACTTTCATCCTCGCGAAGCTCGAAGCGAACGGCATGTTGCCGATCGCGGATGCCACCAAGGAGACGCTCCTCCGCCGCGCGACCTACGATCTCACGGGGCTGCCGCCCACCCCCAGGGAGGTCCAGGATTTTACGAGCGACGCCTCACCCCAGGCCTTTGCCAAAGTCGTCGAGCGGCTGCTCGCCTCGCCCACCTATGGCGAACGCTGGGGCCGCTACTGGCTGGATACCGCGCGCTACGCCGACACCGTCGGCGGCGACCGTAACAACCGGAAATCCGACTACCGCTTTCCCTATGCGTGGACCTACCGGGATTACGTCATCAAGGCCTTCAACGAGGACAAGCCCTACGACCAATTCATCATCGAGCAACTCGCCGCCGACCGCATGCCCGGCATCACACCTGACGATCCGCGGATGGCCGCGCTCGGGTTTCTGACCGTCGGCGAGCGCTTCAACAACAACAACGACGTCATCAATGACCGCATCGACGCAGTGACCAAAGGCTTCCTTGGCCTGACCGTCGCGTGCGCCCGCTGCCACGACCACAAATTCGATCCGATCCCCACGAAGGATTACTACGCGCTGCACGGCGTCTTCGCGAGCACCCTGGAGCCGCTGGACAAGCCGATCATTTCCATGCCCCCGCTGGATCAGCTCGCCGACTACCACACGAAGCTGGCTGCACTGGAGCAGGAAAACCGCGACATTTACTACCGCATCCTCGGTGAGCAAACGGCGAAGTTTCGCGCCAACCCCGCCGCCTACCTGCTCGCGAGCCGGCGCAAAAAAGACAAGGCTAGCGAGGAGGAACTCAAGGCGCGCTTCGCCCTCATCGCCGCGCACAAACTCGACAACGAAGTCCTTGAATCCGTGAGCCGCAGTCTGCGGCCGGCCGATCCCGTCTTCGCGCCCCTGCGTGCTTTGATGGCCCTGGAACCCTCCGAGTTCGCCGGGAAAGCGCCCGCGATCATCGCCGATTTCGTCGCGGCCAAGGGCCCGAAACGCGCGGGTGGCAACCCGGTCGTCATCGCCGCATTCAAGGACGCCAAGCCGCAATCCATCGAAGACGTGGCGGCTCTTTATAAGCAAATTTTCGCTGAGCTGGAGCCGCGCGTGAAAGGCTTTTTCCAAGCTGCGTCCACGGCCAAGGCCCTGCCCATCCCCGGCTTCGATGCCGCAGTTACGCAGCTCATGGAGATGCCGTTCAAAGTGGAAGCCGGCGGGGCGATGACCACGGCGCACCTGCGGGAGACGACCGGACGCTGGCCGAATCAGATGCTGAACCGCGCCCCCTTCAACTTCACGAAGATCAACGAACTCACGCTGACCAACCCCGGAGCGCCGGTCCGCGCGATGGTGATGGCCGATGCGCCCAAGCCGAGGGATTCCGCCGTTTTCATCCGCGGCCAGGCCGAAACCAAGGGCGACATCGTCCCGCGTCGTTTCTTGGAAGTTCTCGCGCCGGACACGAAGCCCTTCGCCAGGGACTCCAGCGGCCGTCTCGACCTCGCCCACTGCATCGCCAGCAAGACCAATCCGCTCACCGCTCGCGTGCTCGTGAACCGCGTGTGGATGCATCATTTCGGCGAGGGATTCGTCCGCACCGCGGATGACCTCGGCACGCAGAGCGAGCCGCCCTCGCATCCCGAGTTGCTCGACTATCTCGCCGGTTACTTCATGGAAAAAGGCTGGTCCGTCAAACAACTCCACCGCCTCATCATGCTCTCGCGCGTCTATCAGCAGAGCAGCCATACGAACCCAGCCTACGAGCAAATCGACCCGCAAAACCGCCTCATCTGGCATGCCAATATCCGGCGGCTCGACTTCGAGGCGATGCGCGATTCGCTCCTTCTCTTCAGCGGCAAACTCGACCCCGCCATCGGCGGCCAGCCCGTCAACCTGACCGACGAGCCCTACAGCTACCGCCGCTCCGTGTATGGCTACATCGACCGCGGCAATCTGCCCGAACTCATGCAGAGCTTCGACTTCAGCGATCCCGACATGCCGAACAGCAAACGCGCCACGACCATCGTCCCCCAGCAAGCGCTCTTCCTGATGAACAGCCCCATGGCCATCGACGTCGCCCGCCGCGTCGCCGCCCGCCCCGAGGTCGCTGGCGCGAGCGATGATCTCGCCCGCGTCATCGCGCTCTATCGCATCATCTTCCAGCGGAATCCGCTGCCGCCCGAAATCAAGATGGCGATGAAATTTGTCGGGACGGAAGGCAAAGCTCAGGTCGATGTCGTCGCGGCAACCCCCGTCGATCCCAAGCTCAACGCCAAAATCGCCGCGAAGCGCGCCGCGATGAAAAAGAACCGCGACGGCACCAGGGCGATTCAAAACGAAGGCGAAATCGTCGAGCGCAAGCCGCTGACTCCGTGGGAAACCTACGCGCAGGCCCTCCTCTTCTCGAACGAAGCGGCTTACGTAAATTGAGAAATTGGCGGGCGACCCGACTCCGCGCTCGCCGGGACCAGGGGGTGAGCGGTAAACAGCGGCGTGGAGAAAACCATCGCCTCGCTCGCCCGAGTTCCGGGCATCGGCCCGCGCCTGCTGAGGGCTTATTGGAAGTACATCGCTTGGAGAACCGATCCCAAACGGCGGATTCGGCACGCCATGGCCGGGCGCGAGTCTGTGTCTATCCTCGTCATCGGCGCGAACGATGGCCCGTCCACCGACCCGATCTTTCCGCTGATGCACGAACACCCGGATTGGCGGGGCACCTTTGTCGAGCCCGTTCCCTACTTGTTTGAAAAACTCCGCTGGAACTACGCCGCTCGCGCCGACTGCACGTTCGTCAATGTCGCCGTCTCCACCACCACCGGCGCGCTGCAGTTTTACTACGTCTCCCCGCAGGCGCGGAAAGAGCACCCCGAGTTTCCCACCTGGGTCGAGCAGCTCGGCACCTTCGACAAGTCGATCATCCTGAACTGCCTCGAAGGGCGGTTGGAGCCGTACATCGTCGAGGTCGAAATCGAAGCCATCACCCTGCGCGAACTCTTCACCCGCGCCGACCTCACCACCCTCGACGTGCTCATGATCGACACCGAGGGCCACGACTGGAAAATCCTCCAGCAGCTCGATCTCCAGCAGTTCCAGCCCGGCGTCATCCTTTTCGAGAACTGTTTCCTTTCCTCCGAGGACCGCGCCGCGGCCCGCCTCTTTCTTGAGCCTTCCTATAGCATCGAGGACTTGGGCAAAGACTACTTCTGCCGGCTGAAAACACCGCGCTGATTTTCCGCGCCGAGGTTGCGCTTGTCCTCCTGCGGCGAATCCCGTTTCTTCTGCGCCCTATGCTCCGCATCAAAGCCTTTCAAGGTCTCCGCCCCGCACCCGGGCTCGTCGCCGAAGTCGCCTGCGTCCCCTACGACGTCGTCGATCGCGAGGAATCCGCCGCCCTCGCCGCGGGCCAGCCGCACACCCTCCTCCGCGTCGATCGCGCCGAGATCGACCTCCCGCCCGACACCGATCCCTACTCCGATGCGGTCTACGAAAAAGCCCGTGAAAACTTCCTCTCCCTCCAGGAAAACGGCGCGCTCCTCCGCGAAACCGAGCCCTGCCTTTACCTCTACCAGCAGCGCATGGGCGCGCACGTCCAGACCGGCCTGGCCGCCGTCTGCCACATCGAGGACTACGAGCGCGACATCATCAAAAAGCACGAGAAGACCCGCCCCGACAAAGAGAACGACCGCACCCGCCTCATCGGCACCCTCAGCGCCGACACCGGCCCCGTCTTCCTCACCTACCGCGACTCCGAGGCCATCGACATCCTCACTGCCGGCGCCTTGAAAACCGCGCCGCTCTACGACTTCACCGCCCCCGACGGCATCCAGCACACCGTCTGGCGCGTCGCCGGCGGCGAGGCTTTCGTCGAAAAATTCCGCGACGTCCCCGTCGCCTATGTCGCCGACGGTCATCACCGCACCGCCAGCGCCTGCCGCGTCGGCCGCGAGCGCCGCGACGCGAACCCCGCGCACACCGGCAGCGAAGACTACAACTGGTTCCTCGCCGTCCTCTTCCCCGCCAGCCAGCTCCAGATCCTCCCCTACAACCGCGCCGTCAAAGACCTCCAAGGCCGCACCAAAGACGCCTTCCTCGAAGCCGTCTCCCGCGTCTTCACCCTCCGCCACGGCGGCACTCCCAACCCCGCGCGCCCTGGCGAAATCCGCATGTATCTCGACGGCACCTGGTACGACCTCACCTGGCGGGCAGCGCCCGACGCCGACCCCATCTCCCAGCTCGACGTCACCGCCCTTCAAAACCGCGTCCTCGCCCCCCTCCTCGGCATCGACGACCCCCGCACCAGCAAACGCATCGACTTCATCGGCGGCATCCGCGGCCCCGGCGAGCTCGTGAAACTGGTCGATTCCGGCAAAGCCGCCGTCGCCTTCAGCATGTATCCCACCACCGTCGAGCAGCTCATCGCCATCGCCGACGCCGGCCAGATCATGCCCCCGAAGAGCACCTGGTTCGAGCCGAAGCTCCGTTCCGGGCTGTTTATCCATACGTTCTGAGAAAACGGCTCCGTCGAAAAGAGCCTACCGTCCTGAAACTCCGTTCAGCACCGCTCATTCACCGCTCGTCGAGCTTTCTCTCCTTCTCCGCATTGACTGGCATCTGGTTGCGATACAGCCGCCTCGTCGCCCCCTCTTCGGGCTTCAACCAGCCCTCGTCGAAAAACGCGCGGTCCTCATTGTCCGTCGCGCAGCCCCCCAGCGTCAGCGCCAGTGCGAAAGCAGCGAGCGCCTTCATCAGTTCGTCTTCAGCACCGCGATGAACGCCTCCTGCGGGATGTTCACCCGCCCGATGGATTTCATCCGCTTCTTTCCCTCCTTCTGCTTCTCCAAAAGCTTCCGCTTCCGGCTGATGTCGCCGCCGTAGCATTTCGCGGTCACGTCCTTGCGCATCGCGCTCACGCTTTCCCGAGCGATGATCTTCCCGCCAATCGCCGCCTGGATGGCGACCTGGTAAAGCTGCGTGGGGATGACCTCCTTGAGCTTCGCCGCGAGCTGCCGCCCGCGGGCCTCGGCCTTGTCGCGATGCACGATGGAGCTGAAGGCATCGACCGGCTCGGCATTTACGAGGATGTCGAGCTTCACCAGCTTCTCCGCGCGATGGCCACAGTGCTCGTAATCCATCGAGCCGTAACCGCGGGTCAGCGACTTAATCTTGTCGTTGAAATCCACGACGATCTCATTGAGCGGCAGCACGCAGGTGAGCATCACGCGCTTGGGATCGAGCGTCTCCGTGTGATCGAGGATGCCGCGCTTGTCCATGATGAGCTGCATGATCGCCGAGATGTATTCGTTCGGCACCATGATGAAGCACTTCACGATCGGCTCGCGGATTTCCGCAATGACGCTCGCGTCCGGGAGGAACTCGGGATTGTCCACCGTGAGGATTTCGCCGTTCGTCTTTTCCACCTCGTAGATCACCGACGGATACGTGGCGATGATGTCCATGTTGTACTCCCGCCGGAGCCGCTCCTGGATGATCTCCATGTGCAGCAGCCCGAGAAAGCCGCAGCGGAAACCGAAGCCGAGCGCAACGCTCGATTCGGCCTGAAAGACGAAGGACGAGTCGTTGAGCTGGAGCTTGCCCATCGCTGCTTTGAGATGCTCGAAGTCAGCGGTGTTGATCGGGTAGATGCCGCTGAAAACCATCGGCTGCACCACTTGGAAACCCGCCAGCGGCTCGGTCGCGGGCTGGTGCGTGCCGGTCAGCGTATCACCGATCTTGATCTCGGAGGTCGTCTTGATATTGGCGATGACGTAGCCCGTGTCCCCCGCGTGCAGCACCGTCATGGCGTGCATCTTTGGGCGGAAAACGCCGACCTCTTTCACCTCATAAGGCCGGTTGTTGCTCATCATCTTCACCCCGTCGCCGGCCCGGATGGAACCGCTCATCATCCGCACGTAAGTGACCACGCCGCGGTAGCTGTCAAAGGTCGAATCGAAGACCAGCGCGCGCACTTTTTCATCGTCCCATTTCTTCGGCGCCGGGATGCGCGCAATCACGGCTTCGAGGATTTCTTCGATGCCGATCCCCGCCTTGGCGCTGGCCAGGATCGCCTCCTCCGCGGGGATCGAGAGGATTTCTTCCAACTGCTTTTTCACCGTCGGAATGTCCGCGTTCGGCAGATCGATCTTGTTGATCACCGGCACGATCGTCAGCCCCTGCTTGTTCGCGAGATGCACGGTCGCCACGGTCTGCGCCTCCACGCCCTGGGCAGCATCCACGATCACCAGCGCGCCTTCGCACGCCGCCAGCGAGCGCGAGACCTCATAGGCGAAATCAACGTGCCCCGGGGTATCGAGGAGGTTGAGTTTGTAGGTGTGCCCGTCCTTCGCCTTATAGGTCATCGCCACGGGGTGCATCTTGATCGTGATCCCGCGCTCCCGCTCCAGGTCCATCGCGTCGAGATGCTGATCCTGCGCGTCGCGGTCGGCGACCGTCCCGGTCAACTGCAAAAGTCGGTCAGAGAGCGTGGTCTTCCCGTGGTCGATGTGCGCGATGATGCAGAAATTGCGGGTGCGGGAGAGGAGCATGAAAAAGGGCGGCGAATATGCGCGCCCTCCCCTCCCCGGTCAACAGGTCAAAGCCGTCTGCGGCGTGGCGTTTTCATGGAGCGCGAAAAACAACACGCGCATAGCCGTAGGCCAGGAATTCACCAACCACCGCGCGGACGCCCAGGCTCGACCTCCACCAGTGCTCCGGGTCGTAATGCTTTTCCGCCAGCGCGATCACGCCGATTCGCGAACCCTCCCCAAACGCCTTTTCATACAGCAGCCGGCTCCGCCGCGCATGCCCGCCACTGGTTATCACATTGACCTTTTCCGCCGGCCACCCGCGCTCGCTCAGCCAGGCTTTCAGGGCCAGCGCCGAGGCGTAAGTGCGGTCGCGCCGCACCGTCTCCCACGGGACCGGCTGGAGGAGGCCGGGCGTTCCCCCCATTTTCTCGAAAGCGGCCACGGTCATCGCCGCGTAAGTGGGATACTCCGAAAGCGGCGCACCCTTCTCCAGCGGGTCTCCCGTCACGCACCACACGAGATACCCGCCGCGCTGAAATTCCTCCCAGGCCACCGCCAGCGCGTCGTCGCCCACCCAGCCCTCCATCACCAGCACCCCTCCCGGCACCGAGTCTTGCACCGCGAGAAAATGATGCGCCCCGCGCAGCGCCAGGCCCCCGGCTAGGCCGGCCGCGAGCAGCAGCGCCAGCCAGCCACGCCACGTCGGCAGCACGCACATCCGCCGTTGGAGCAGCCCCAGGCAAAGGCCTGACGGGGACGTTTTGGCGGAGGCAAAGAGAGGGGGCATGAGTGAGGAAACCGCGGACGCTAACGCCGCCGGCGAGCCTAGGGAAGCGCGCTCACGCTGGCTTGGTGACTGTGAAGTAAGTCCGAACGCTGCTGGCAAACCGCGCTCCGGCGCGCGGGGAGAGACTTGCTCCACATCTCCTCGGGATGCACCCTGGCGGTGGCGCCGGCCCGCTTGATCATTCCTATGAAACTGGGCATCGTAGGATCGCAGCGCAGCTCCGAAACTCAACGCCGGCCTGACACGGCGATGGAAAACTTTCAGACTCCCCTTTCGCCCATGCCGTCTCCTCCCGCACTCCTGAACGACACGCCGGAAGCTGTCGCACCTGAAGTCAAAGAGCGGAAACTTTTCGAAGCGCTCTGCGCGCAACTCGAGGCCGCCATCCAGGCGCGGGAGAAAGCCTTGGAGGAACTTGGCCAGATGAAGGAAGGCCGGACGCAGGAGCCGGACGGCGCGGCCTCGCCGAAAGAGCGCGACAAGCTCGCGGCGGAACTCGCCACGGCGCGAAAAGCCCGCGACGAATTTGCCCGGCAGCTCGCCGACGCCGAGCAGAACCACCGCCAGAAAAGCGACGCCCTCAAAGCCGAGCACGACCGGCTCGCGCACGAACGGCACGAGTCCCGATCACGCCCGCCCAGCCCGCCGCAAGCCTACGAGCAGGAAATCGCCTTCATGGCTCACGAGCGCGACGTCGCGCTCAAGCGGCGCGACAGCCTGCTTTCCGATCTCGATCTGGAAAAAAAAGCGCGCTCCGAACTCGTCGCGAATTTGCGCAAGGAAATCGACGCGCTCACCGGCGAGCGCGACACCCTCGCAGCCAGCCTCCAGCGCGAGCGGACGGATCTTTCGGGGAAAATCGCGACGCTCACCGGCGAGCGCGATCAGACCCTCGCGGAGCGGGACAGCCACTCCGCGCAGCTCGCGAAGGCCCGCCAGCAGCACGCCCAGGAACTCCAGGCGATCACCGACCGCCACGATCACGCCGCCGGGGAGCAGCAGCGGATTTCCAGCGCTCTCGCGCAATTCCGCGACCGCCACGAAAAGGAAATCGCCGACCTCCAGCGGGATCGCGGCGAACTCACGCGCGCCCGAGATGACAGCGCTGCACAGCTCACCGCCGCGCGCGGCGAGCACCGGCGCGATCTCGATGCCTTCACCGCGGAGCGCGAGCATTTCCGCGCGGAGATCGCGCTCCTCAGCAAGCAGCGCGACGACGCTTCCGTCGAACGCGACGGCCTCACCTCCCAGCTCGCGGAATTGCGCGAAAGCGCCGGGAAGACCTCCGGGACGCTCACTCGGGAACGCGACGAGCTCAGCCGGGCGCGGGGCGAACTCACCGGCCAGCTCAGCCAATTGCGGGAGGCGCACGCCCGCGAGGTCAAGGCCCACATCGGCCGCAATGAAAAACTCGCCGCCGAACTCGCGAGGGAACACCATCTCCATCTTTCCGACTCCTCCACACTCCGCGAGACCCACGGCCAGCAGGTGGAGAGGCTCACCGCCGAATGCGCCACGCTCACCGCCTCGCGCGATGAGCTGCGCGCCCACCTCGGAGCCCTCCACAGCTCCCACCGGCAGGACCTGGAGACCGCGCGGCGAGAGCACATCGCGATCGCCAACGAATGCGAGGAAGCCCGCGCGCTCCTGGACCGCGACCACCAGTCATGGCGCCGCCAGATCGACTTTTTCACCGAGGAGCGCGACACGCTCACCCGCGAGCGTGAGGAAGCCTTCGCCGAACTCGCCCACGAGAGACAAACCCTCGGCAAGCAGCTCGATCTGCGCGCGCGGGAGTGTGACAGTCTCGCCAAACAACGCACCGAATCGCTCGCCCAGATCGAGGTTCTGCGCACCGCGCAGAACCGGCAGGGCGAGCTTTTCTCCGCCGAGCGCGAAGTTCTCCTCAAAGCCGGGGAAGAGGCCGCGGCGAAGCTCGACCTCGCTTTGAAATCCCTCGGCATGGACCGCGTCACCCTGCTCCAGGCACGCATGGACGCCGTGGCCCAGCTCGATGCCGGAATCGCCAGTCACCGGGAGACGCTCGCCGAGCGAGAGCGCGAGCGCGATGCCGCCCTGCAGGAACGCGACACCGCGCACCAGGCACTCACCCCCTTTCATGAAGCCCAGCAGCGGGAGGTGGCCGCCCTCGGCACCGTCGCCGCCCGCAAACACGAACTCGGCAGCGCCGTGGCCGACGACGGCTTGCACACGGTCTGCAATGCGAAGGACCTGGTCCTGCACCGCGAGGTCGAGATCAAAGTCATCCGCAACGTCGAGACGTCGCCCGAGCAACGGCGCGGGCTGCTCGATGAAGCACGCCGCCTGGCCCGCCTCCAGCACCCGAACATCCCCGCCATCTACGAAGTGGGGCTGAGTGAAAGCGGGCAGGTTTTTTACACCATGAAAGCCGTGCGCGGCATAACGATGCGCGAAATGCTCGACCAGCTCGAACACGCCAAGACCGGCGCGATGCTTCATTTCACCCTCAAGCGCCTGCTCTCCATTTTCCACAAAATCTGCGACGCGCTCGCGTTTGCGCACGCGCAAGGAATCACCCACGGCGGCGTCCGCCCCGAGTGCATCGTCCTCGGCGATTTTGGCGAGGTCTTCGTCACGCAGTGGCGGCTGCCGCGCGCCGTTCATGGCCGGGAGCTCGATATCCACGAGGACATCGCCTCCCTCGGGCGGTTGCTCTACGAGATCGTCACGCTCGAACCGGTGGACGAATCTCCCGCCCCGCATCCAGGCACGCGCCATGGGCACACTGTTGTAAAACCCAGCCTGCACTGGGCCGGCGAGGAAAGCGTCCGCACGCTCGTGGACACCGCCCGTCGCGCGCTCGACCGCAAGGCGGCGGACAAATTTTCCTCGGTCCGCGAATTCCAGACCCGCGTCGATGTGTTCAAAGACGCCTTCCTCGACCCCACGCAACTCACGCTCGCACGCCTCTTCGCGCGATGGATGCGGCAGCACAAGGTGGCGATCATCATCATCGGCGTGCTCCTCCTCGCCCTCACCACGATTGTCGCCACCGGAGTCATCAGGAAGATGCTCGACTCCAAAGCGTCCGCGGAAACGCAGGTCCCCGCGAATCCGGAGGCGAACCAAACGCCGTCATTCTGAGCCGTCCGCAAACCGGGGTGGCCTGAGAGGGTGGACCGGAACTCAAAAGGCGTGTCATCCTGAGCCGGAACGATGCAGTTGGTGGGCGACGCAGATTGCGTAACTCAGGCTTCCAGCCTGAGCCGTCGCGCGGGCATCCTGCCCGCCGGAGAGGCCCCGAATGGTGCGCCGGTGCAGCTTGGAAGGCTGCCCGACCGCTCAGGCTGGAAGCCTGAGTTATACGATTTTCACCGTCCGATTGCACGAACCGCGGCGCAAGAACCTGCAAGGAGCCGGGGCGTCCCGCCCCGTTCTCCTGACCATTCGGGGCGAGACGCCCCGACTCCTTGGGAACCCGC
>Ga0105044_10005008_pt1 | contig 18227 bp, 22 predicted proteins | sample MAT01_FD_78092 | JGI IMG/M metagenome (GOLD analysis project Ga0105044, IMG submission 78092) | Freshwater microbial communities from Lake Fryxell liftoff mats and glacier meltwater in Antarctica - MAT-01 | ecosystem: Environmental > Aquatic > Freshwater > Ice > Liftoff microbial mat | place...
AGGAAGTTGCCGAAGATGTTGCCCACGCCGATGGCCGAGCCGAGCATGCCCAGGGTGGCGAGGCCGATACCGAAGTATTTGAAGGATTCGGGTTCCATGATGAGTATCCTATTCAGTCAGGTTGGATGGATTGGCGAAAACTGGGACGGCCTTAGTGGCCTTCACCCAGGTTGACCACATCATTGAGGTAGATGCTGGCCAGAACGGCGAAAACGAAGGCCTGAAGGAAGGCCACGAGGAACTCCAGAGCGGTGATTCCGACGACCATGCCCATCGACAGCGCGGCGACGGGCAGGCCCAGCAGACCCAGGCCGCCGGCTGCCGCAAGACCGCCCATCGACACCACGAAGCCCGCGAAAATCTTCAGGGCGATGTGGCCACCCAGCATGTTGCCGAACAGACGCAGGGCCAAGGTGATGGGACGCAACAGGAATGACAGAAACTCGATCGCACCGACAACGGGACGCAACACCAGCGGCGCGCTGGCGGGCCAGAACAGGCTGAAGAAACCCAGACCGTGTTTGGCGAAACCGATGCCGACAACCAGCAGGATGGTGATCAGGGCAAAGGTGCTGGTCACCGCCAGTTGCGACGTCGCGGTGAACGACAGGAACATACCCAGCAGGTTCATGGCCAGGATCAGCATGAACAGGGTGAAGACGAACGGGAAATATTTGCGCCCGTCATGGCCGATAATGGAGTCGGTCACGCCGTCGATCAGGTCAAACAAGGTCTCGCCCGCCGCCTGGAGACGACCGGGAACGACCTTGGCGTTGGACGTTACGAGCGTCAGGAACAGCACGACGGCTGCGAAGGCGATCGTCATGGCCAGGTGCGAATTGGTGAAGGCCACCTGCACACTGCCGAGAATCGGAACGGTGACCTCGCCGAAATCCAGCCCCGCGATGGGCTTGACCTGAAACTGCTCAATCGGATCGGCCAACCGCCTATCGCTCCTTGTCTTCTTCGCCGGCTTCCTCGTAGGGCACGGCCTGAGCCGTGACACCTGCCGCCTTCGCCTGCGCCATCAGCCGGTTGGCCGTACGACGCGCCATATAGATCGACAGGGCAAAGCCCAGAAGGACTCCACCGATGATGCCCCACGGAGTGGTTCCAAGGAACCAGTCCACGAGAAAGCCCGCCCCCAGACCCACGAAGACGCCACCGAACAGATCGGCGAGAATCTTCCATGCCTGTCCCGCCGCCGCCTGACCCGCCGCCTCGTGCGAGATCTGCCGGGCGGTGCGCGCCTCCAGATCGGATGCGCTGGACTGAAGGCGTTCTATCGCCTCTTCGCGCGATTCCGTTGGCAGGGACATGATGGCCTCAGCACTGCGACACTGACGCCGAAAGGCGGGCGTCACAGGGCGTCTGAATTCGGCGCGGAAGCTATAGGGGGGACCCGATTTGGTCAAGGCGGTGCGACGATCCGTTAAGACGCTGTATCTTCTGCAATTCCCGACGGCGGTCACGGCGAAGGATCACGCCGGTTCACCCCCCGCGTCAGCGCCGCGGAGCGGGGGCCGCGTCGGCAGGCGTGGCAGGCGTCGGGCCGCCCGCATCGCCCGCTGCCTGGCAGTCCTGACCGGCGTAGAGCCCATTCAGATAGTACCAACGGTGACGAACAGCCGACGCCTGCGCTTCCTTGCGTTCACGGTCGGGGCGGGTCAGGGCGTCGGCACCGGCCATGACCAGACCCGCGCCGGGAATCACCATGGCCGCACCGGCCTGGGCCACGCCGCCTATGGCGCTGAGGAAACCGCCGCCGGGCGCTCCGCCCATCTGCTCGCTGAGTCGGGCCGCATCTTCGGATATCTGCGGGCAGGTCATGGCGGTGTCTGTGTCGCGCATAATCTCGATGGGGGCGTCTTCACGCGGCGCGGCGGCGGCCACCTGGGCGGACGCGGCGAACGGAACGACCGCCGCGACCAGACCGGCGACGGCGGAAAGCAAGGCGGTTCTCATGATACTCAACCTTCAAAGCCCCGCGTCAGAACGGATGCGGAGGGTCGGGGTTGCGTTCAGGCGGCGAAGCGCCCCTTCGTCAGGCCCGGACGGCCCGGCTGACCTCGACACCCAGCGCCTGAAGCGCCGCTGCGGCGATGTGCTCTGCGTTCAGCCCGGCCGTGGCGTACATGGCGACCGGGTTGTCCTGGTCCTGGAAGACGTCGGGCAGATGCAGCGTGCGGATCTTCAGGCCCGCGTCGAGCGCGCCCTTTTCGGCCAGAAGCTGGAGCACGAAGGCGCCGAAGCCGCCCCTGGCCCCCTCCTCCACAGTGATCAGGCATTCATGCTCGCGGGCAAGGCGCAGGATCAGGTCGGCGTCCAGCGGCTTGGCGAAGCGGGCGTCGGCGACGGTGGCCGAGACGCCGCGGGCGGCCAGGGCGTCGGCGGCCTTGAGCGATTCCTGCAGGCGGGTGCCAAGCGACAGGATGGCGACGGTGGTGCCCTCGCGCATGATACGGCCCTTGCCGATCTCGAGCGGGGCCGCGAGCTCGGGAATCTCGACGCCGATGCCGTCGCCACGCGGATAGCGGAAGGCCGAGGGGCGATCGTCGATCTCCAGGCTGGTGGCGATCATGGCGGCCAGATCGGCCTCGTCGGCGGCGGCCATCAGAACCATGCCCGGCAGCGCGCCCATATAGCCGATGTCGAAACTGCCCGCGTGGGTGCAGCCGTCGGCGCCGACCAGGCCGGCGCGGTCCATGGCGAAACGGACCGGCAGCTTCTGGATCGCCACATCGTGGACGACCTGGTCGTAGCCGCGCTGGAGGAAGGTCGAATAGATGGCGCAGACCGGCTTCATGCCGTCGGCGGCCAGACCGGCGGCGAAGGTGACGGCGTGCTGTTCGGCGATGCCGACGTCATAGGTGCGGGTCGGATAGGCCTGGCCGAACAGGTCCAGACCGGTGCCCGAGGGCATGGCGGCGGTGATGGCGACGATGGTCGGGTCGAGCGCCGCGCGCTTGATCAGTTCGGTGCCGAACACCTTGGTGTAGCTGGGGGCGTTGGAGACGGATTTGGACTGCTGGCCCGAGACGATGTCGAATTTGGCGACCGCGTGCAGTTTGTCGGCACTGGACTCCGCGGGGGCATAGCCCTTGCCCTTTTGCGTCACGACGTGGACCACCACCGGGCGGTCGGTGATGGCGGCGGCGTTCTTCAGGATCGGGACCAGATTGTCCATGTCGTGGCCGTCGACCGGACCGACATAGTAGAAGCCCAGTTCCTCGAAGAAGGTGCCGCCCACGATCATGCCGCGGGCGTATTCCTCGGCCTTTCGCGCGGCGTTGCGGAACGGGCGCGGCAGGTGTTCGGCGACCGATTTTCCGAAGCGGCGGAAATTGCGATAGGCGTCGCCGGAGACCTGTTTGGCCAGATAGGCGCTCATGCCGCCCACGGGGGGGGCGATCGACATGTCGTTGTCGTTCAGGATCACCACCAGCTGTTTGGTGGTCTCGGCGGCGTTGTTCATGGCCTCATAGGCCATGCCGGCGGACATGGAGCCGTCGCCGATGACGGCCACGACCTTGTTGGTCTCGCCCTTCTGATCGCGGGCGGCGCAAAAGCCGAGTGCGGCACTGATCGAGGTCGAGGCATGGGCGGCACCGAACGGATCGTATTCGCTCTCGCTGCGCTTGGTGAACCCCGACAGGCCGCCTGGCATGCGCAGGGTGCGGATGCGGTCGCGGCGGCCGGTCAGTATCTTGTGCGGATAGCACTGGTGGCCGACGTCCCAGATCAGGATGTCCTTCGGCGTCTCGAAGACGTGGTGCAGGGCGACGGTCAGTTCCACCACGCCGAGGCCGGCACCGAGGTGGCCGCCGGTCGTGGAGACGGCGTCGATCGTCTCGGCCCGAAGCTCGTCGGCCAGCTGGCGCAGTTGCGCGATGTCGAAACGCCGCGTGTCGGCGGGAAGGCGAACCTGATCGAGCAACGGGGTGTCGGGCATGCGGGGCTTCGTACCTAAACCTTGGTCTTCCAACACGCTGTACCCCATTTCGCTGCGGATCGGATCGACACGGTCTGAAAAATCGATGCAGGATCGGTGCAGCCCCGAACCTGCATCAGGACCGGCGTTTCAGCACGAAGTCCACACTGGCCTTGAGGATTTCGGCGTCCTGGCCAAACACGTCGAGGTGGGCCCGAGCCTGGTCGGCCAGGTGCGCGACCCTGTGCCGCGCCGCCGGAGCACCCAGCAGGGTGACGAAATTGGTCTTGCCTTGGGCCGCGTCCTTGTTGGCCGCCTTGCCCAGGATGTCCTCGTCGCCCTCGACGTCCAGCAGGTCGTCGACGATCTGGTAGGCCAGGCCGATGTCGTGGGCGAAACTGGTCAGGGCCTGGCGATGCAGTTCGCGGGCGCGGGCGATAATCAGGGGAATCTCGAAGGCGTAGGTGAACAGGGCCCCGGTCTTGAGCCGCTGCATCCGGGCCACGCCGCCCAGATCGTCGCGCACGCCCAGCAAGTCGATCATCTGGCCGCCGGCCATGCCGCGCGCGCCCGAGGCCAGCGACAGGCGCGCGGCCAGTTCGCAGCGGATTTCGGCGTCGTCGTGGGTATCGGGGTGCAGCAGGATGTCGAAGGCGGCGGTCTGCAGGGCATCGCCGGCGAGGACGGCGGTCGCCTCGTCGTAGGCCTTGTGCACCGTCGGGCGACCCCGGCGCATGTCGTCGTCGTCCATGCACGGCAGGTCGTCGTGGACGAGGCTGTAGGCATGGACGCATTCCAGGGCGCAGGCGGCGCGCAGCACCGGCCGCTCCTCGATGTCGAACAGGCTGGCCGCCTCGAGCGCGAAGAAGGGCCGCAGCCGCTTGCCGGGGCCGAGAGCGGCATAGCGCATGGCCTCAGTCAGGCGCGATTCAGGGCCGTCGGCGCGCGGCAGAAGCTCGTCCAGCGCCACGGTGACGAGATCGGCGACCTCGGCCACCCGGTCGATGACCCCCTGTTCGGGAGAGTTGGCGGCGCGGATGTGGGTCAGAACAGCCTCCCGCCCAACGGGACCTCGCGGTCGACACCGACGAGGACGACCTCGCCCGCCGCATCGGGAAACCCCAGGGTCAGCACCTCTGACATGAAGGGGCCGATCTGGCGCGGGGGAAAGTTGACCACGGCAGCGACCTTGCGACCGACCAGCGCCTCGCGCGTGTAGTGGGTGGTGATCTGGGCCGAGGATTTCCGCACGCCGATGTCGGGACCAAAATCGATGGTCAGTTTGTAAGCGGGCTTGCGCGCCTCCGGAAACGGGTCGGCGGACACGACCTGGCCGATGCGGACATCGACCTTGAGAAAGTCGTCGAACGCGATCTGGTCGGCGGCCGGTGCCATCAGTTGAACTCGGCCGGTTCGACGCCCCTCGCCTGGCCGTCGGCACCGACGACGATCTTCTCGACCCGGAGTTGGGCGGCCTTCAGCCGGCTCTCGCAGTGACCCTTCAGATGCGCGCCCTCTTCATACATCGCGATCGACTCCTCAAGCGGGGCCTGACCCGACTCCAGTTTGGAGACGATGGCTTCAAGACGCTGGAGGGCGTCCTCGAAGCTGAGGTCGGCGGGGATGGCGGGTTCGGTCTTCGCAGCGTTGGTCATAGGCTGCGACCCTAGAGGGCGTAAACCCGCGCCTCAAGCACCGGTGACGCTTGATCTCCGCATTTCCCGGTCGGAACCATGGGACGCAGCCCCGACGCGGCGTGCGGAGACGATCCGGACACGGGCCTCCAGCATCTGGCCGCGCATGAAGCCCTCGCCCTCGGTGGGGGATTTGGGGGCCACGAGGATCTGGCGGACCACGTCCATGCCCGCGATCACCCGCCCGAAGGCGGCGAAGCCGGGATCGTCCGGCGTGGCCCGACCGGCGTCGAGGGAGGACAGATTGCCGACGATGATGAAGAAGTCGCCCGTCGCCGTGCCCGGATCGAAGCGGGCCATCGACAGGACTCCGTCCGTATGGCTGAGCCCGGTCCGGCTGGTCGGCTCGTGGGGGATCGGCGCGAGCACCCGGTCAGGGGCGTTGCCGGTCCCGCCCTGGACCACGCCAGCGTCGGGGCCGAGGACCATGCCGCGATAGAAGGTCGTCCCGTCGAACCGGCGCTCGTCCACATAGCGCAGGAAATTGGCCGAGGTGACCGGCGCGCGCGGGTCGGTTTCGATCAGGATGGTCCCTGCGGTGGTTTCAAGCGCCACCCGCGTGGCCGGGACAGGGGCGGCGGCCTGAACAGCGTCCTGGAGCGGAGACCGGGCGAGGCCTGGGACCGGATTCAGCACGATGCCGGCGAGGCCAAGGGCCGCCAGGACGAGGGACCGCCGCTTCATCGCCCTATCCCCACCGTCACCGCCTCTCGTAGCGGCGCTGGGACCAGTATTTGAAGCCCTGGTTGTGCACCAGCTTCCAGCCGTCCAGACGCAGGCGGCGACCGACCATATGGTTGAAATAGCCGTGGGCGAGGACCAGCACGTCCTGACCGGTTTCGGCGCGGGCGATCAGGGCGCGGGCGGCCTTTTCCGAACGGGCCTCGGCCTGCAAACGCGTTTCCTGGCCCTCGTGGTGGTCGAAGGTGTGCCACCAGAAGCGGGCGACCGCTCCCCAGTATTTGGGCGGCAACCGGAACCAGGACGGAAAGTGCGGCGGCGGCAGGGGCGCCTCGATGAACAGGGCGTCCGACATGACCGCGCGACCGGCGCAGATGGCGGCGGCGGTCTCCTGGGCGCGGGGGCGGGTCGAGGCGTAGATGGCCCCTGCACCCTGGGCCGTGACCAGCAGTTCGGGGGGCGGCGTCTGGCCGGCCAGCAGCCCGCCGACTTCGTATCTGGCCCACCAGTCGCGATACTGATCAGAGGTCAGCAGGCATTTGCGCGACAGGGCCGGCTCGCCGTGCCGGGCGAGGGTGATGTTACCCGGACGCGCCGCGACCGGGGCGGCCCGAGCCGGCGCTGGCTCTGGCACCGGGGGCTCCGGCACCGGGGCTACGGGCGGTTCGGCCATCACTGAGTCTCTGGCGGGGGCGGGCATGATGAGCGGACCATAGGCCTTTGGCGTATCGTCCCTTAGTCCTCCCTCAGCGCCTGGACATGGGCCACCGCAGACCGGCCCAACCCCTCTAGGTCGTAACCGCCCTCGAGCGAGGACACAACCTTGCCCCCGCAGCACGATCGCGCGACCTCGAGAACGGCGCGGGTGGCCCAGGCGAAATCCCCGGCTTCCAGACTTTGATGGGCCAGCGGATCGCGGCGGTGCGCGTCGAACCCGGCCGAGATCAGGATCAGGTCGGGGCCGAAGGCCTCCAGCGCCGGCATCAGGCCTCCCGAGAATGTGGCGCGCCAGGCTTCGCGTGCGGCGTGGGGCGGCACGGGGACGTTGACGATGTTGCCGACGCCGGTCTCGGACGCCGCACCCGTGCCGGGATAGAGCGGCATCTGGTGGATCGAGCCGAGGAACAGGCTGGCGTCATTCTCGAACGCGGCCTGGGTGCCGTTGCCGTGATGGACGTCGAAATCGATCACGGCGACCCGGCCCATGCCCTCGGCCTGGGCCACCCGGGCGGCGACGGCGACGTTGGAGAACAGGCAGAAGCCCATCGGCGTCCCGGGCTCGGCATGGTGGCCCGGCGGGCGAATGGCGGCGAAGGCGCGATCGACCTCGCCGCAGGCGACGGCCCTCACGGCGTCGATCACCGCTCCGGCGGCCAGCCGGGCGGCGCGGACGCTGCCGGGCGACAGGACGGTGTCGGCGTCGATCTGGTTCAGCCCGGTGGCCGGCGAAGCGGCCAGCAGGCGGGCAACATGGGCCGCAGGGTGCAGCCGTTCGAGGTCGGCCACGGCGGCTTCGGTCGCGGCACGGCGGTCGAGGCGGAGGCCGGCGTCGTCGAGGGCATCCAGCACGGCCTGAAGCCGGTCGGGGCTTTCGGGATGGCCGACCCCGGGGCGATGCTCCAGCATGTCGGGATGGGTAAACAGGGCGACGCTCATTATCGGGAGGATACGAGCCTCCGGCCCCAATCCCAACCCCCGCTCATCCCGGCCAAGGCCGGGCCCCTGATCACCAACGGGGGCCGGTGCGCGCATGTACCGGGCCGACCAGGTCGGACGTCGAGACCTGACATCCGGGCCCGGGCCTTCGCCGGGGTGAGCGGAATCAAAATCGATCTTGATCGATCGTGACCGAGGGTCCTATTCGCGCAGCATGACCGACGCCGCGATCCGCCCCGCCATCGACGCCGACGTAGAAGCCCTGGGCGCGCTGGGGCGCCAGACCTTCCTCGACACCTTCGTGGCGGCGGACGGGTTCGCCATCCCCTATCCGGCCGACGATCTGGCGGCCTTCCTCGACGCCAGTTTCAGCGCTGAGGCAATCCGGTCGAAACTGCGGGAGCCGGGCGCGGCCTGGTGGGTGGCGGAGCGGGACGGCGAACTGCTGGCCTTCGCCAATACGGGGCCGAACACCCTGCCCCATCCGGAGGCTCGGGCCAGCCATGCGGAGTTGCGGCGGCTGTATGTGTCGAAGGCGGCGCAGGGACTGGGGCTGGGGACCAAACTGTTGGACGTGGCGCTGGACTGGATGGCGGCCAACACCGACGGGCCGGTCTGGATCGGGGTGTGGAGCGGGAACATGAAGGCGCAAAGGCTTTACGCGGCCTATGGGTTCGAGACGGCGGGCGAATATCAGTATCCGGTCGGGACGTGGCTGGACGACGAATTCATCCTGCGGCGGGGGTAGGCAGCAGGGCGCAACCGTGGCTTGATCGACCGATCCGAGGGAAAATCGATGATCGCCCGACTGCTGTGCCTGACCACCGTACTGGTCTCCACCCCGCTCGCCGCGCGAGAGGCCGCGCCGCCGCCCCAGCGGGCCACGCCCGAACAGGTCGAGGCCGCCCGGGCGGAAGCCGACCGGATCATTGCGGCGGCCGAGGCCGGCGATCTGTTCGTGAACATGACCGGAAACGCGTTTCCGACTGTGCGGCACAAGGCGAGCGGCCTGATCTGCCACTTTAGCGGCTCGCCCGAGATCGACCGGATCCAGATATTTCCAAACTCGCCCCGGGGCGACGATGTCGGCTGCACCACGCGCGACCCGGGCGTCTGGGTGGAACTGACCTATTACGCGACCCGCTACACTCCGATGCCAACCGAACAGGCCATCCTCGACGACGCCTCGGCGGCCATCCGTAACCGGTTCCCGAGCGCCCGACCGTTCGATGGCGAGTTGAGCTCGCTAAGTACGGATACAGTCGCCCCGATAAGCGCCGCTTTCGTCGTAGATTCGACCGTCGGAACCCTGTTTACCATAGCAACGGTTGAACATCTGGACGGCTGGAGCTTCAAGGCGCGGGCCACAGGCCCCGTTGAGAAGGCGGCCGAGGTCAATCTCAGAACGTTGAACTTCACCGTGATGTTGATGCTCCGCAACATTGAGCCGTTCGCCAGCGCCGGCGAATAGCGGCCCGGTTTCCGATCGCGGTCGCGGCGCGTTATAATGACCCCATGACCCGCGACGAACTTCTGATCAAGCTGCGCGAACTGAAGCCCTGGCTGGAAGAGCAGGGCATCGTCAATGTGCGCCTGTTCGGCAGCTATGCGCGCGACGAGGCGGGGCCGGAAAGCGATGTGGACCTGCTGGTGGAAACGAGCAAACCGCTCGGCTTCCACTTCTTCGCCATAGAACGGGAGTTGGGCGCGAAACTAGGCACCACGGTCGAGATGGGTAGCGAAGAAGGCATGCATCGACTGGTGAGGAAGCAGGCGATGCGCGACCTCTTGCATGTCTAGCGAGAGAAACCGGCTGTATCTGACCGAGATGCTGACGGCTGTGACCCGAATCTCGTGCAATCTGCGTCCCTTCACATATGAGGAATGGGTCGAGATCGAGCCGTTGGTCGCCGTGGTCTGCATGAACATGATCGTGCTGGGCGAAGGTGCCAATCAACTCTCGCCGGGGCTAAAGGCGAAGGAGCCGCAGGTGCCGTGGGAAGGCATGATCGGGATGCGAAATCGCCTCGCCCATGTCTACCTTCGAGTGAACCTCAAGAGGGTTTGGGAGGCAGCGACCGATCAAGCGCCAAAGCTGGAGAAACCGCTTAAGCGTCTGCTTGCCAGCCTGGGCCCGGAGCAGGACTGATGCTCCTCCCCTTCTTCACCGCCCTGAGAGACGCCCGCGTTCCGGTGTCGATGAAGGAATGGCTTCATCTGATGGAGGCGATGGATCGCGACATCGCCGGGCGCAAGGTCGACGATTTCTACCACCTGTCCCGCACCGTGCTGGTCAAGGATGAGAAACACTATGACCGGTTCGATCAGGTGTTCGGCAAGGTGTTCGCCGGGATCGAGACCGTCGGCGCGGGCGAGGAGCCGTCGCTCGACGTGCCCGGGGACTGGCTGCAACTGCTCAACGAGAAATATCTGACCGACGAAGAGAAGGCGCAGATCGAGGCGCTGGGCGGGTTCGACAAGCTGATGGAGACGCTGAAACAGCGGCTCGAGGAACAGCAGGGCCGCCACGAGGGCGGGTCGAAATGGATCGGCACAGGCGGGACCAGCCCGTTCGGGCATGGCGGTTACAATCCCGAGGGCATCCGCGTCGGCGGCCCCGGCAAACAGGGCCGCGCCGTCAAGGTCTGGGAGAAGCGCGAATACCGCAATCTGGACGACCAGGTCGAACTGGGCACGCGCAACATCAAGGTGGCCCTGCGCCGCCTGCGCCGGTTCGCGCGGCAGGGGGCGCAGGACGAGCTGGACATGGACGCCACCATCGACGGCACGGCGCGGCAGGGCTGGCTGGACATCCATATGCGGGCCGAGCGGCGCAATACGATCAAGGTGCTGCTGTTCCTCGACATCGGCGGCTCGATGGATGCCCATGTGAAGATGTGCGAGGAGCTGTTCTCGGCGGCCAGGACCGAGTTCAAACACTTGGAATTCTTCTATTTCCACAACTGCCTCTACGAAGGCGTATGGAAGGACAACCGGCGTCGGCACGAAGCCAGAATCCCGACTTGGGAGTTGCTGAACAAATACCCCGCCGACTGGCGCGCCATCTTCGTCGGCGACGCCACCATGAGCCCCTATGAGGTGACCATGCCCGGCGGCTCGGTCGAGCACTGGAACGAAGAAGCCGGTGCGGTCTGGATGCAGCGGGCCACGCGGCAGTGGGACAAGGTGGCCTGGATGAACCCGTCGGCCGAGCGCTACTGGACCTATTCGGCCTCGGTCGGAATGGTGCGCGAACTGGTCGACGAGCGGATGTATCCGCTGACGCTGGAAGGGCTTGAGAAGGCGATGCGGGCCTTGGCCAAATAGGCCGACGTCAGCCCGTCGCCGCCGGCCGTAGCGGTTCGACATTGGAGTCGACCGTCGGGTCCGGGGCGGTTTTTCGCCCCAGGGTCCAGTTCGACTGGACCCTGACCTTGGGATTGGCCGCGCTCCAGATTTCGCCGGACCCGTCGAGGGCCACCACCCAGATCAGATGGTGCTCCTGGCCGTAGTCGATGACCGCGAAAGCAAAGCCGGAGCCCTTGCCCTCGACGGTCACCGGCACGGTGGGGTTCAGTTGGGTGAACGCCACGCCGGAAGGCCTAATTTCGGTTGTCGCGCAGCGTATCCTTCAGGCCGCCGACCGCATTCTGGACCTTGCCCTCGACCTGGTCCGCCTTGCCTTCAGCCTTCAGCTTCTCGTCGCCGGTCACCTTGCCGGCGGCTTCCTTGATGTTGCCGCCGAGGTTTTTGGCGGCGCCTTCGACGCGATCATGATCGGGCATGAACTCTCTCCTGACAAAAGCCCGCCACCACGGCGGCGCTTCGGCAAAGGAGCGATCCGGCGCGAGAGCCGTTCCGTATGGCTCAGCTAGCTATGACGCCTCAACCACGCCGCCACGGCCCAGGCATGGGCTTCGTGGCGCAGGTCCGTCAACGCCGCGTGCGGGTGCAGCCAGACCAGTTCGTGATCGGCCTCGACCTTGGCGGCGGGGTCGAGGGACAGCCTCTCGGCGAGCCAGACCCCGCCGGAGTTGTTGACCGGCGCGCCGTCGGATTTGCGGAAATACTGCGCAGCCTCGGCGATGCGGGCCAGGGGGCGGACCGCCATGCCGGTCTCCTCGACGAATTCGCGGATCAAGGCCTGTCGCTCGGTTTCGTCGCCGTCCACGGCACCGCCGGGCAGATCGAAATAGCTGCCCTCTCCCCGGTCCACGCGGACACAGGCCAGCTTGCCATCGTGGAAGACCAGGCCAAAGGCCGTGGGGCGGATCAGATAGTCGAGACCGGGCTCGGCCACCCCGAACTGCGGCTGGATATCCATGCTCAGAGGTCGAAGGCGAGGCGGGCGCGGACACCCGGGTGCGCCGGGTCGATCTCGACCGCCGACCGCAGCCCGGCCGCCATGGCCGAGACGATCTTTCCGCCCAGGCCGGTGCCCTTGACCCGGCCGTCCCCCATGCCCGGGCCATCGTCCTCGACGGTCAGGACGGCGCGGTCCTTCCCGTCCGGGGTGAGGATCACACGGATCTCTCCAGCCTGACCGGGCGCATAGGCGTATTTCACCGCATTGGTGACCAGTTCGGTGACGACCACGCCCAGCGACACGGCCTGGTCGACCGAGACCCGCAGCGGGGTGGCGCTGAGCACCAGTCGCGGCGAGGTGTCGGCGGGGGCGAGCGACTTGCGCAGTTCGTCGACCAGCCCGCCCAGATATTCGTCCATCGCCACCGAGGCCATGTCGCCGGAGGTATAGAGCCGGCGATGCACATGGGCGACAGCCTCGATGCGGGCCTGGGATTCCTTCAGCGCCGCGCGCGCCTTCTCATCGGTCAAATGGCGCAGCTGCAAAGACATGAAGGTCGACACCAGCTGCAGCGAATTGCCGACCCGGTGATTGACCTCGCGCAGCATGACCTCGGCGCGGTCGCGGGCCAGACGAACCTCTTCCTGGGCCTCGTCTTTTTCGCGTTTCAGGCGCCGTCGGAGGATGGCACCCTCCAGCGCGTTGCGTAGCAGGGCGGTGAAATTCTCCGACACGTCCTTTATGACATAGTCCGCCGCGCCCGCCCGAAGCGCGGCGACGGCGATCCGCCCTTCCTGTGCGCCGGTCACATAGACCACCGGCGGCGGGTTCTCGAGCGTCAGGATGTCGGGCAGGATATCCAGCCCCTCGCGACCGGGCATGTAGTGGTCGAGGGCACAGACGTCGAAGACTTGGCCCGACCGCAACAACGCGAGGCCCGCGTCGCCGTCGGCAGCACAGGTGACGACATAGCCGTGGCGGCCAAGCTCCTTCTCGACCAGACGCGACAGGCCTCGGTCATCGTCGATGTAAAGCAGACGGATGACTTCGCCTTCGGACCCCACGGTTTCCCTCACTCGATGTCGGGTGCCTGCATCACTGACAGGAACAGCCCCAGTTGCCGGATGGCCCCGGCGAAGCTCTCATAATCGACCGGCTTGGTGATGTAGACATTACACCCCAGGTCGTAGCAGCGATCGATCTCGCCCCGGTCGTCGGTGGTGGTCAGGATGACGACGAGCGCGCGCCTCAGGCGATCGTCGCCCTTGATCCGCGCCAGGATGTCGGTGCCGGACATGTCCGGCAGATTCAGGTCCAGCAGGATCAATATCGGCCCGTTGAGGCGTGTCTCGTCGCCGAACAGATAGTCGAGGGCCGAGCCGCCATCTGCGAAATGCATGATTTCGTTGGAGATGTTGGCGCGCCGAATATTTTTTTCGATCAGTTTGGCGTGGCCGAGGTCGTCCTCGATCATCACGATCCTGACGGCATTGGTCATACGAATTCTCCGGTCCCCGGAAGGGTCAGGCGTTTGGGGAAATTGAGTATGAATGTCGAGCCCTTTCCAAGCTCTGACTCGAGGGTGATATCGCCGCCCAGACGACGCACGCTGTGGCGCACGAAGGCCAGGCCGAGGCCCTCGCCCGGTTGATCCTGTTTGCCCGAACGGCGAAACAGTTCGAAGATCCGCTCGTGGTCGCGGTCCGAAATGCCGCGACCGTTGTCCGAAACGCGATAAACGACCCAGCCGTCGGCGGACTCGCGGCCCGATACGACGATGCGGCCCGGACGCGCCGGATCGAGGTATTTGACGGCGTTGTCGATCAGATTGCCGAACACCAGTTCCAGCGACAGGCGGTCGCTTTCGATCGGGGGCAGCACCTCGACGACGATTTTGGCTGACGCGGCCTGGGTCTGGTGGCGGACGCTGTCGGCGACGCCCTGGACCATGGCCGAGAGGTCCAGCGGTTCCGGCGTCAGATCGCGCCGGCCCTCGCGGGACAGTTTGAGGATGGCGTTGATCAGCCGGTCCATCTTTTCGGTCGAGGCGCGGATGAAGCCGATCGCCTCGGGCATGTCCTCGCGCACGGCGGTCAGGGCATCCTGTTCGACCACCTTCGGGGCCCCGGTTTCAACAGCGGTCATCTGACGGTCGATGATCCGCCCGGCCTGTTCCAGTTCGGACGTATAGCCCATGACATTGACCAGCGGCGCGCGCAGGTCGTGGCTGACGATATAGGCGAACCGCTGGACCTCCTCGTTTGCGCGCGTCAGCTCGAGCGTGCGGTCGCGCACCCGCTGCTCCAGCCCGGCGTTCAATCGATCCAGCGCCTGCTGCGCACTCTGGATCTCGATGACATAGCGGCGGATGAGCCAGCCGCTGATGCCCGCGAGCCCGAGGATCAGCAGGCCGCCGAAGGCATTGACCCAGACGGTGGCAATGGCCGCCGACTCCGTCTGACGGGTCAGCGACTGCAACCGGGCGGCCTTGATGTCTTCTATGGCGGTGACCTCGACCCGAATCAGGTCCATCAAACTCTTTCCCTGACCCGACCGGACCACCTGGATGGCCTCGTCCATCCGGCCGGTGCGGCCAAGGACGATGCTCCGGTCGATCACGACCATCCGCCGCAGGGACAGGGCGCGAAGGCGGGCGACCCGCGGCGCCAGTTCGGGATCGCCTCGGGTCAGCCGACCGAGCTCGTCGAGTTGTTCGTCGAGCCGACCGGTCGCGTCGGTATAGGGCTCCAGATAACCCAGCCGCCCTGTGAGCAGGAAGCCCCGCTGGCCGGTCTCGGTGTCGACCGACGTCGTCAGCACCTCCCTCGCCCTCAGGTGGATATCCTGGTCGCGTTCGACCGTGTCGTTGAACGCGGCCGTTCGCTGGATCATGACGAAGACAGCAAGGTTGACCACCATCAGCAGGACGATGGCCCCCGACAGCAGAATCACCAGGGATCGGCTGAGCGACGACGTGCGCAGAAGCTGACTGAAGGCCTGCAGCGTGGGGCGGAAAGCGACGATCATCCGGCGCGACCATGGGCGGCGTGGTTTGGTGTGTCCAGTCGCGCGTCGGGAGAAACCCCGACAGGCCCCGGGATTTAGGGTAGAGGTAGGAGACGTCAGGACAGGGGAGAACGACATGGTCTGGTGGTGGTGGGTCGTTCCTGCGGTCGTGGTGCTGGTCGGCGGGCTGTTGCTGGTCCGGGGACTGGGCGCCCTGTTCCGGGGCCGTCTGTTCAGCGGGCTGCTGGTCGGGGCCGGTGGCGCGGGCTTCATGGCCGCAGCGGTCATCGCGGCCCTGCTGGCGCTGGACATCCAGACCTATGGCCGGCTGACCTATGAGCGCCCGGTGGCGACGGTCACCACCCGCCAGTTGGGTCCGCAGTATTTCGAGGCCACGGTGATGCAGTCGGGCCCGGGCGAGGACGCGGCGGGCCTCAGCAACCTGTATCCGCTGCACGGCGACGAATGGCGCGTCGAGGCCCAGGTGCTGAAGTGGAAGCCCTGGGCCAATGTCCTGGGACTGGACACCCAGTACCGGTTGGACCGTCTGTCGGGCCGCTATCAGTCGATCCAGCAGGAAATCAACGCGACCCGCAGTGTCCACCCGCTGTCCGGCGGCGACCCCCGCGTCGAGGGCCTGCCGTGGAAGGTCAGCGCCTGGGACATGGCGCGCAAATACCGGAAATACGTCGATGCGGTCGACACCCTTTACGGCGGCGGTGCATACATGCCGATGGCCGACGGCGCCAAATACGAGGTGTGGATCACCCAGTCCGGCCTGGTGGCGCGACCCGTCAATGACGCGGCAAGGGCGGCATCGTCGGGGGGCTGGACGGAGGTTCGGTAGTCAAACCGTGCCGACAGTCCGCAGCCGCGCTCTCGGGTGGACCTCGTTCTGGCTCATCACCACCGTCTGGCCGCGGAAGCGTTCGATGATCGAGCGGACATAGGGGCGGATCTGCGGGCCGGTCAGCAGGACCGCCGTCTCGCCGGCCATGGCGGCGCGTTCGAACACGTCGCGGACGGCACGGATGAAGTCCTGAAGCCGTGACGGGGCCATGGCCAGCTGCTTCTCCTCGCCCTGGCCGATCAGGGCCTCGGCGAAGGCGGCCTCCCACTCGGGCGACAAGGTGACGATCGGCAGGGCCCCATCGTCGCCCTTGTGCTGCCAGCACAGCTGACGAGCCAGCCGGGCGCGGACGTGCTCGACCAGGGTGGTAACGGACGAGGTATGCGGGGCGGCCTCGGCCAGACCTTCCAGAATGGCACCCAGATCGCGGATCGAGACCTTTTCGCGCAGCAGGGTCTGCAGCACCCGTTGCAGGGTGGTGACGGTGACCACCGACGGGATCAGTTCGTCGACCAGCTTCTTCTCCTCGACCCCCAGCTCCTTCATCAGCTTCTGCACCTCCGCATAGGTCAGCAGGTCGGCCATATTCTCCTTGAGTATCTCGGTCAGATGGGTGGTCAGCACCGTCGAGGGGTCGACGATGGTGTAGCCGCGGAAGGTGGCCTCCTCGCGCAGGCTCTCGTCGATCCAGGTCGCGGGCAGGCCGAAGGCCGGCTCCTTGGTATGCTCGCCCGGGAGTTCGACCTGACGGCCGGCGGGGTCCATGGCCATCAGGCAACCGAGCCGGACCTCGCCGGTGCCCGCCTCCATCTCCTTGATGCGGATGGCATAGGCCTGGGTGCCGAGCCGCATGTTGTCGAGGATGCGCACCGACGGCATGACGAAGCCGTACTCCTGGGCCAGAGACCGGCGCAGGGCGCGAACCTGGTCGGTCAGGCGGCGACCCTCCAGATCGTTGATCAGGGACAGCAGGGAGTAGCCCAGCTCGATCTTGACCTCGTCGATGGTCAGGGCGGTGCCGATGGGCTCTTCGATGTCCTCTTTCGGACCGGCGGCGGTGGCGGCGAGCTGGGCCTCGGTCGGCATGGGCCGCAGCTTCGCGCGCCCCAGCTTCCAGGCCATGAACCCCGTGCCGATGGCGAGCGCCGCGAACGGCATCAGCGGCATGCCGGGGATCAGGCCGATCAGACCGGCGGCGCCCGCCACGACGCCCAGGCTGACCGGGTTCGTCGCCAGCTGCGCGACCAGGGCCTTGTCGGCGGTGCCCTCGACACCCGCCTTGGAGACCAGGAAGCCGGCGGCGATGGAGATGATGATGGCGGGCACCTGGGTCACCAAACCGTCGCCGACGGTAAGGCTGACATAGGCGTTCGCCGCGTCGCCGATCGACATGCCGTGCTGGACGGTGCCGATCAATATGCCGCCGATCACGTTGATGAAGACGATGATCAGGCCTGCGACGGCATCGCCGCGAACGAATTTCGAGGCGCCGTCCATGGCCCCGAAGAAGGTCGATTCCTGTTCCAGCTCCTTGCGGCGCAGTTTGGCCTGATCTTCGGTGAGCAGGCCGGACGACAGGTCGGCGTCGATGGCCATCTGCTTGCCCGGCATCGAGTCCAGGGTGAAACGGGCCGAAACCTCGGCGATGCGGGTCGAGCCCTTGGTGATGACGACGAAATTGACCACCAGGATGATGGCGAAGACGATGATGCCGATAATGAAACTGCCGCCCATCATCAGGGCGCCGAAGGCCTGGATCACCTGACCCGCGCCGTCGGGTCCTTCATGCCCGTGGGCGAGCACCAAGCGGGTCGAGGCCAGGTTCAGGCCGAGCCGGAACAGGGTCGAGACCAGCAGCACCGTAGGGAAGATGGCGAAGTCCAGCGGCCGCTTCATCATCACGGCGGTCATCAGGATCAGCACGCTGGACACCAGCGAGAATGCCAGCAGGATATCCAGCAGCCAGGTCGGGATCGGCAGGATCAGCAGCAGGATCACGCCGATCACGCCGATGGCCATGCCCACATCGCTGCGTGCGACCCAGCCCAGCATGTCGCGCCCGGTCGGACGGGCCATGCCGTCCTTCATCAGGGTCGAGGCGGG
>Ga0105044_10005010_pt1 | contig 18225 bp, 15 predicted proteins | sample MAT01_FD_78092 | JGI IMG/M metagenome (GOLD analysis project Ga0105044, IMG submission 78092) | Freshwater microbial communities from Lake Fryxell liftoff mats and glacier meltwater in Antarctica - MAT-01 | ecosystem: Environmental > Aquatic > Freshwater > Ice > Liftoff microbial mat | place...
CCGGCCAAGAGGCGGGAGGACGGCAGGAAGAGGGGGGGGGGGAGGTTCATAGGTGGGTTAGGAAGGGTAAGGGTGGGGGGGGGGGGGTGGGAACGAGCGTGGGAGAGAAGCGCGGTGTTTTGTTATAGTCGGGCGGCTGGGTGCGGGATGTTGTTGTGAAGAGTTATGTTAGCGTAAGTTACATTCGGGCATTTGTGCCACCAGCTCGGCGATGGCGCGGCAGCGGTCGTTGGCGGAGCCTTGAGCAGCTTCTGCGGCGGTGAGGACGGCTTGGTTGGATTGTTCGCTGAGCACGAGACCTGTGAGACGGATCGCGGCGGAGTCGGTTACGTTTTGCGCCCAGGCTGGATCTCTGGCTGCATTGCCCCAGCGCAGACGCGGAAACGGAAGGTTTGAGATGGGCCAACGAAGCTGGTGGGCCATGGCCCACCGCTGGACCATGGAGTTTGAGTCGGCGTAATCGGCATCATCTTGGGAGTAGCCGTCGGGGGTGGCGCGATCAAAGAGGCCTGCGCCGCTGCGCTGGAGGAACTCGAGCGTGGCCCAAGGGTTATTTGCGTTTGTGGTGCGAACTAGTCGCAGGGCGTAATCTAAAGGGTGGGCGAGGCGGGGCTGCATCTCTGCGAAGAAAGCGGGGTGCGCGGCGAGCGCGAGGAGGACTTCGCGCATGTCGCCGCCGGTGGATTCAAAGACTCCGGCCAGGTGGGTGACGAGCTTTGGATCAGGCGGGGATTGCGTGTAATGGGCCGCGAGCTTGGAGCAAACGAAAGTAGCGGTGCTGGGGTGGGCGGCAAGAAGTTCAAGGACTGATCGCACGCGATCATAACGCTGCGAACGCTCTGCCTTGGGGAAGGTGACGCCCAGGATCGTGGTTTGATCGCCTTGAGCGAGGGCGGGATCAAAGCGGAAGGAATGTAAGCGGAGTTCGCCGCCGCTGCGGCCGTCGCCGATTTGAGCGGAGGTCCAGCCGGTGAGCAGGTGTGCCAAGGCGGTGACATCGGCTTGGTTATATCCGCCTTTGACGCCCAGTGTGTGCAGCTCCATCACTTCGCGGGCATAATTTTCGTTGACAGCTCCGGCGAAACTCGCGTCCTGATCAAGGTAGCGAAGCATGGCGGGGCCGGTTGCGCTGGCGAAGAGAAGCTCGGAGAAGGGGGCGACTCCCAGCTGAGAGAAAGTGATATGTTCGGACCACTTACGTTCGCCCTCGGTTTTGTTGATCCAGGTTGAGAAGTGGTTCTGGGCCCAGAGCGAGAAACGCATGCGGACAGGGTTGCTGGTGCCGATCGCCTGCTGCAGGGCGCGACCTTTTACCTCAAACTCAGAGCGTTGATTGCGGTAGAAGAGCAGCCCGCGGCCGAGCGCGGTAAGATCGCCGGTTTCGGTAGTGCGAGAAGTTAAGTGATTGCGGAGCCAAGAATCTTCGCCTAGCGATAAGAGTTGCGCTAACTGCTCTTCATCCGGCCCGAATGCGAATCGGTTGAGCAGGCGGATGGCGCGCTCGTAGCGGGTTGGGGTGGGAGGTGCATCGTCGGCGAGGCGGGTGAAAGTGCGGTCGGCGCTTGTGGTTGTGTTCCCGGCTTCATCGCGGACCCGCACCGCGATTGTGTGCGGACCGGGCTCCAAGCGGCGGGCCATGATTGGGATTACGACGCGGCCGGGCTCGCGGGGCATCCAGCGAGAGAGGCCGGTCTGCACGCCGTTGATGATCAGTTCGGCTTCGACGAGCACGCGATCATCTGCGGCTTCAATTACAATGGCGTCGGCGGAGCGGCCTGCCCAAAGGTTGTCGGACCCCGGCTGCTGCGGCTGGGGGTAGAGAATACGAACGGTGGGGGGCGTCTGGTCCGTTGCTTTGGTGACGCGGCGGAGCGATATCGACTGCACTGTAACATTACGATCGCCCGCGCCTTCTTCGTAAAGATCATTTACAAAGGCGATGCGGAGGGTTTTAGGACCGGAGGGGAGATCAACCTCGCCAGCCTCGTGCTCGCCCCACCAGTGCGGGATGGGGGTTAAGTGGAGGGGCGTTACGGCGTCGCTGCGGAGTAACGAGGAGGCAAGCTCGGGCTTGCCCTTATATTCGGTGCCCTGGGCTGAAATTAAGATTTGGAAGCGGCCGGAAAGATCGTCGGGGAGTTTGACATCCGCCGCGGCGTTGCTGGTGAAGGAGAAGGCGGAGTGCTCTTCGTTATCTGCGGCGGTGAGCAGGGAGTGTGCGGCGGAAGCCCATGCTGGATCGCGGACGCCGTAGCGCAGGAAGTGGGGGCCATCGGCGGGTGTGATCGGTCCGAACCACTCGACGGACTGGAGGGGAGTGCGTGCGGTGGTGCCGTCGGGCGCGGTGGCGATGAGCTGCACTGAGTTACGACCGGGCTTCCACGCGGAAGAGTCGGGCTCAAAGACCGGGGCGGCGGACCACTGGCGGGCATACTCCTCACCATTAATAATTAAAGATGCGACGGGCGCGGGCGAGCCGGGGGTTTCAAGCTCTTGCCACCAGACGCGGCCGGAGATCCGGAGATCGCCCGGGACGATTTGACCGTGGAGGGGGCGTTCAAAGGCGACACGGAGCGGGAGGGATGCTTGGCCCCAGGGGTCAGAGGAATCGGATGCGTTGGGGCTGGCGGCCATCTGGTTGGCCATCTGGTTGGCCATGGAGTTGGCCATTTGGCCGGAGGCGGGCTTGGGGGCCGTGGCTGTCATGCCACCCCCCATCATGCCTCTCATAGTGCCCCTCGCCATTGCCGAGGCTGCTTCAGCGGGCGCGATGGCATCGGCCGTACGGACCACTTCAAGCCGATCAATCTTAAGATTACGATCGGCCAGACGTTCAACATAAAAATCAGTCTCGAAGTAGGGCGTGAGCACACGCGCGCCAGCTTCGAGCTGCACGGGCACGCCCAGGGGAACTCTGTGCCAGGATTCGCGGATGATGCGGGTGTTGGTTGCGCCATACTCCGCTCCATCAATGATAAGCGAAACTGTTGGGAGGGTGCCTGCGGCGGAGGAGCCACCGAATGTGCCGATGACCTGATACCAGCCCGTTTTTTCTACTCGCACGGGGGCGCACATGGCGGGCTCGGATGAATAGTTTGCGAGGAAGCCGCCGTTGCTGCAGGTTTCATCGACTCCGACCGAAAGGCGGGTGTCGGCAAATCGCGCGGGCCTTTTTACTTTGTAGTTTGTTTCGGCTTCGAGTGTAAGTAAGCCGGCATCGGTGGGGCGGATGACGCTGAGTGTAATAGGTAGACCAGCAGCGCGTGAACCATCCTGGCCCACCGCGATGGGTGTAAGTGTAACTACATCGCTCGCCGCGGCATCGGCATCGAGATCAAAGGTGGCAGAACGCAGCGGCCCCCACCCTTGCGCTGAGACTGATGCAGCGGTGAGGGTCTTCGCGGACTTTATACTGGGACCGCTTACTTCAAGCTCGACGGTTGAAAGTAAGTTTGAATCCGCAACTTCAACGCCTACGGCGATCTTCCCCCAGATTACCGCGCCGTTGGCGGGCGCATAAATCTGCGGCGCGTCCGGGGCGCCCACGCCGGAGATTACGTTGACGACCGTGGGCGTATCGGCGATTGACAGCGTGGCCTTGCCCGGCGTGACGCCGCGGACGCGGAGGAAGATTCGGTCTGCGGAGATGGAGGTGCGAGCGGTTCCGATTACTTCAAACGGGGAGTTTGGCAGTGGGGTAACAGTTATGTTTGGCGGGAGCGATGCGATGCCGACCGCGCGCACGGCAATCATCCGCGTCTCGCCTACGCGTACGGTCGCGGCGGGAGCTGGCAGTTTGCCGTCACCGGGAGCGACGAAAACGGCGAGCAAGAGCAGAGTGAGCGTTGCGATCATTGTTAGGCTTTTAGGGGATGAACGATTAGGATTGGCCGCGAAACAAATTACGATGGATTGGAGGCCCTAAGCAGTGGCGGGGGCCAAGCGGGGCGAAACTCTGAAACCGCCATTCTGAAACCGACAATCTAAAACCGCCGATAGGATTAAGTTCGGCTCTCCGGCGAAGAGGTTCCCGGCGACCGGGCGATCCGCCCTCGGGGTCTACAGGCAAAGTGTACACAGACCGTAAATCAAGGGGGCAAGGCGATCCCGCCGCGAGGGGGGAGGTGATGCAAGCCGCGGGGTGAGACCGCAAACGCGCGCATTGCGGCACCAGAGCGGCTATTATTTCGCTGTTGGGGCGCGTAGCTCAGTTGGCTAGAGCGCGGCTGTCACATAGCCGAGGTCACAGGTTCGAGCCCTGTTGCGCCCATTTCTGCACGTTTTGCTGGGTTTCGCCGGACACCACAGCCCGCTGAATCAGCAAGTTTTGGGTAGTGTGTTTCGTGAGCTGGCCTGCCCTTGGGTCGGCCTGGATTTCACTGACCACGTCTTCTTCGACCAGATCTGCGTCTGCCTCGTTGAGGTCAAGTTGCTACTGAGCGACTGCACTAAAGCTTGGCAGAAGCTCGGCTGGCTTCTCGCTACCACGGTCGGGAAGCTCGTTAAGATGATGGCCGACCATGACCTATACATCGTCAAGCGAGCGAAAGCCTTGCGCGATGCTGGTTACAACATCTCGATTGATTCAGGGCACGATCAGTAAGCACTTCTTACTTCACCGATCCCCGGTAGACACACCCCCGCCACCGACTCGCGTAGCTCCAGCACACGCTCGGCGGCCTGTATGCACAGAGGAAAGAGCGCGAGCCGATGCTCCGCCAGCTGCAACCCGGCGCGCCTGCGGTCCGCATAAGCCTGGGCATCATCTTGCGTAAGCGCAATCACCGCTGCGGTACCTTCGTGAAGATCTAGCAGCCGCGAATAAACCGATTATCTTGCACAGTTCCATCCCGAGGCGGACTGATTTTACTCTATGGACCACGGCCAACGTTAGTGCCATAATAACTGGAGTTCATATGCAAATTCCGATCGGTGATCTAATCGTTCGCCCAAGTTTTCAGTTTAGCTTTCTGCGTCTCACTGCCTTGGCTATCGCTACGGCTTCATCCGCTTCTGCCCAGTGCATCGACTTTCAACCTCTTTCGGAGATTAGCGCGGTACCGCCCAGCTGCGAACCCTCCACCATCGTTGAGTTTCGTTCCAGCGATGGGCTGGAATTTGACCGATGCGTTGATAGCGTATCGGCGTGTGAGTACGGAACGGCCGTGGTGCGCGCGTGTCAGCGGATGACGCGGCGGTGTGACAGCATCGCGTTCCACGCATCTATATCGATGCTGGCCACGGCGGAAAGCAACCGGTGAGCTGCTCCTTTCTCCGAGGTGCATAACCTCGCCAGCGTCGTGTTTGATCTCCCCTGCCGCGGCTTCGTGCGTGTGTCGGGATCGCTTTTGTGCCGCCAAGGTCGGGGTGACATTCGCTTTCGAGATTTGGTGGAGGAACGTGAGTTGTACCGGGAGGCGGGCTCTCAGCGGGTCTTCTTTGACGAAACGAACACGCATCTATCGACTCGCTTCGTGCTCGAAATTGAGTTCACCGAAGAGTTCTGGACCGGCCCGATCTTCCCTCAGTCCCGCGACACGCAGGGCGAGTATGCTGTTCTACTTGAGTTCACGCCGTGGTGCATCAGTGATGTCAATGCCGATGGCGGTATCGATGGTGGCGATATCGAAGCTTTCTTTGTCGCATGGTCCGCGGGCCTGGAGTTGGGAGACGTCGACTGCAACGGGGGCTGCGACGGCGCGGATGTGGATGCGTTCTTCCGGGTGTGGGAAGCCGGTGGCTGTTAACCGAGGGCAGCGAAGGTCCGTTGGGTGCTATTGGTTGATAACGTAACGCGGCGCGGTTTCAGCCAGTCTTTTCGGCGTGTCCAAAGTTTACCGTCGGTGTGGAAGGCTTGATGTCAGAGCTCCCTGCCCCACCACTGGCTCTTCCTCGCTACCCAAAGGTCTGTTGAAAAGCGTTTCGAAGGCTTACACGCAACCGGTTTCGAGCTTTTTTTTACCCTCGAAGACTGGCGTCAGAGAAAGAGAATTTGGTTTAAAACGAATCGTTTTCGGATCGCTGACGAACATTTCAACGCCATAATAAATCTACCATCTTGCATCAACAGCATCGTACATACACTCCCTCACCTTAGCGACCTCTCCACAGACTTGCAGCAACAAAACAAGGATGATTTCCATGCGTACCAAGCATATGCTGTTGTGTATCCTGTCTCTGCTCGTGATCGCCCCAATCACAGCCGCCCAATCGGTTGATTTCGCCGAGAATAACGCCGCCCAGTGGGGCACCTTTGCCTCTGACAATGCCGCGGCATCTATCGTCAACAGCACAGTGCGTGTGAAAGATGGATCGCAAGCCCTCCTCTTCACCACAGCGAGCGGTTTCGATACTGGCGTGAAGTATCCTGCTTCACCTACGCTTAACTTCAACGCCTCCGGGTACAACACATTAACTTTCTGGGAATATCCGGAGAACTCTACCCCCATCGGTTGGCAGGATAATCAGCCCATCATCGTGATCACAACCGCGACAGGCACCATCCGCCTCGCGGCTCAATCGCAGATGACTCCGAACTTCGCGTGGCGGCTCTTTAAGGTCCCGCTCGCGGGCGGCACCGGCTGGACGCGGACCACCACCGGCACACCAAACTTGGCGAGCGTAAGACAGATAGAGATTCACCACGATACATGGGATTCTGGCTTCCGCATCTGGTTCGATGGGGTTCGCTTTATGAACCTTGATCCTAACGGGTTACCGCCTGCGGGTCCGCCCCCGCCCCCTGGTGTCGATCCCGATGTGGTCCGCGCCAAAGTACTGCTCTACGTGCTTAACCCCATCATGGAGAACTTTGGCAGCCGCCGCATGCACCAGGTCTACGGGTGGCAGAACCCAGTTACCCTCGCAGCGCAAGTGCGTCAGGACCTCTTAACCTCAAGTCACGGTCGCGCCGCGTACGACATTGTCCAGACTGTCGTCGCGGATGAATACCCGAGATTTCAGAACGGCTTTCAGCACAACGATGTGACGTTCGCGGCCGACTGGGCCAACCGCATCTGGCCCAACAGCACCTTTGACTACGTAGGCTTCTGCAACACTCATAATATCGGCGCTCGCGTGGATGCTGGCGAGATCGATGAACTCTGGATCTACGCCCCACCCATCGGCGGCATGTGGGAATCCTGCATGGCTGGCCGGGGCGCGTACTGGATCAATGGCCCTGCATACCCCGCCGCGGGCGGTCAGCGGGCGTTCGTCATCATGGGATGGAACTTCGAACGCGGCGTGGGCGAGGCCATCCACTCGTGGGGGCACCGCGCGGAGAATATCATGGTACACTCTTACGGCCCTTGGCAGGCTAATCGTAACACGACCTGGAACCGGTTTACTCTGCTTGATCGCGATGCGCCCGGCTTGGGCGGCGTGGGCAACGTTCACTTCCCGGTCAACGCGACCTCCGATTACAACTATGCCAACTCGCGGTTTGTCAACAGCAACGCGGATGCCTGGCTTCTGTACCCCAACCTCAACAACACAACGCGAGCTATGAACTTCCGCGAGTGGTCTCCGAATAACCTTGATTCACAGCGAGAATACTTAAACTGGTGGTACTCGCACATGCCCCGCGCTCGTGGCCGCGCGCCTGACTACTACCTCGCCAACTGGTGGCGATACCTGATCGATGTCGATCAGTTCAAGGGGTGGGATGGACGGCTTTTTCTTACCATCGGCCAGCCGACGGCCAGGGTGGTCTCACCTGTGTCCGGCACGTTGATCACATCTTCTGATCCGATCGTGATTCGCGCCGATGCCGAGGTCGATGGGGCCTTGGGGCGCGTTGACTTCTACGTCAACGGCATCTACCGGAGTTCCGACTACCTCGCGCCGTATACCTTCGTGTGGACGCCGCCGTGTAACTCACCGGGGTCATTTGCCGTTGTCGCGAAGGCGTACGAACTTCAGAATGGCACCGAGGGTGTCTCGCCTCCCGTAGTCGTTCAGATCGCGTGCCCGTATTGCCCCGCCGACTTTAACCAAGACGGCGGCATCGATGGTGCGGATATCAGTGCGTTCTTCGCCTCCTGGGTGAACGCCGATGCCGCCGCGGATGTCAATCAGGATGGCGGCGTGGATGGGGCGGACGTAGACACCTTCTTCGTGGCTTGGGCAGCGGGCGGTTGCTGACCGTTGCTGGAACAGCGGCCTCTTCTGCGAAATGCGGCAAATGATCGCACGTCGGACGGGTTGCTGCGTTCTGCGGTATTTATGCCGGGGCGCTTGGAAGGTCCGTCAATCTGAAATAGCCCGGTCAATGAGCTTGGCACTACTACATGTATCGTTGTAGTTTTCGACCTGCTACAAGATGGGAGCGAGATCGCGGCGACAAGCACGAGCAGTGTTGCTGAGAACACGGCAAAGGTGCGAACCGCGGATGGCATGGTGAGAGACTTCATTTGCTATCACACTTTTGGCGACCTTTGCCATTCAAACACTCTGGTGAATAGTGGTTATCCGTCCGCCCTTGTGACCCGCCTGAATTTCACGCCGAAATAATTATATCCGACGCGCCCGGATCATTCACTCATCCAAAGTGCCAACCACATAACCCCCCAAAGCCACAAGTACCCAGAACGTTGTGCCGCGATCTCGCCACGGCGCAACGACAGCCAACACCAGGTGCAACAGAAGTAGCCCTATCGCCGCGATACCGCAATTGATGGCGAGCACCTTCGGAAGTTGAATGTGTCGGAAGGGTGATGGGAAGACCTGCAGATACAGCACGAACGCCGCGAGAAGGACGCTCGCGCCGCCGATGAACGACACGACTTGAGCGCCTAGTTTCACATGACCCTTCGTCAGCGATGCTGGGAATATTAATTATGTTTTCCGAATCGCACGCCATGCGCCGCGCGCTAGCTCTTCATCCAATTGTCGCAGCACGAGGCCTTGTCCGTTTACATTCCCTGACTCATCTTCGTGAGCGGCAACAACAGCCCCGCGGCCACCGCGCCCACGATCCCTGCGATGATAACCAAAAGCAGCGGCTCGATGAGTTTCACCGCGGTATTGAGCAGCCGATCAAGGCGTGATTCAAGCGTGTCGGAGATCTTAAGCAGCACATCGGCCAGGTTGTTCGCGCTCTCACCAACGCGGATCATCTCAATAATATCATCATCGATGAGGCCGCTCTTCTCAAACGGCGGAGTAAGTGCCTGCCCCTGCTTGATGGACTCGGTTGCATCCTCGACAGCCCGGCGCATCAGTGTGTTGCCCGTTCCGTCGCGTGCAATAGTTAAGGCCGCGAGCATCGGAACATTACTTGAAAGCATCGTCCCCAGCAACCGGCAAAGCCCCGCGGTTGCGAACCCGCGGATAAGCCCGCCCACGATTGGGAGGCGCAACTTACGTTGCTCTACCCACAACGCAAACGCGGGCCGGCGAGAGAGCAACCGAAACACAACCACCCCACCGGCGATGACAAGTGCCGTGAGCAGCCCGTAAGTAGTCAGCGCGTCGCTGATCGCAAAGATAAGCTTGGTGATGCCCGGCAACCCCGGCCCACCGGCCGCCTCCATCTTCGAGAACATAAGCCGTGATCGGGGCACGAAAACCCCGAAGATCACCCCGCCAATCAGCAGGCCAAACGCTACCAGCACCATCGGATAAATTAAGTTTCCGATCAGCTTGGCCCGCAGTTCCGCCCGCTTGATCACCAGCCGCCCCAGCTGTGCCAGGACCGTATCAAGAAACCCGCCCCGCTCACCCGCCCGCACCATCGCAGTGTGCCCCGGCGCAAAGATCTCGGGTTGCTCCTCCATCGCCGCGGCGAGGTCGCTGCCTCGCTCTACTCGCTGCGCGAGCTCTCGAAAGACAGCCGCCGCGCGAGGCTTACTTTTGCGATTCCCAAGCAGCGTCAGCCCCCGAAGGAGGGGCACCCCGGCATCGAGCAGATCTGACAGCATCTGATACGAATCGCCCAACAAACGAGCCGACAATCCTCGCGGCCGCAAGGCCGACTTAAGCTTTGACACGAGGCGACTCGTCCCGTCCGAAGGCCCCTTCTGAGTGCCCCGGGCATCCTCATCGCGCCGGGTCACTTGCACCGGCGTAAGTGATCGCGCTTCGAGCTCGGCCAGCACCGCCTGTTCACTCTCGCCCGTGAGCGTGCCCACCAGCCGTTGGCCGGTAGCATTAAGGGCGATGTATCCGAAGGTTGCCACGTTACGCCAAGGATAGGAAGCCAGTTGAAGCCAACGGATGCAAGCCCTCGATGGCCGGTTTACCCGGGACGGCCTGCAAAATTAAGATTAAGGTAACTACTCAAGCCGATACATCGGATCAAGCTGCTCGAGCATCCGCTCGATGTACCGCCACGCGTTCAGTTGCACGCGGGCCCCGGCCAACAACTGCGGATCCGACCCCGCCTCATAACTTTTTAGTAGCGCACCAATGGAAGACTTATATTCCTGCCGCCGTGCCCCCGCCCACGCTCGCCAACGCGCCCGCGCCTCCTCCGCGTCCCCGGCATTCCCCCCAATTTCCACCTCCATCGTTTCCCGAACTTCTAACATTTCCGCGAGCAACCCGGGCGGAAGCGACTTGTTCTCAGAAGCGCCTGGCCCTCCCCACGCCGCGATAACGGCGATCGCCCGCTGTTCATCATCCAGCAAGCACGCCTTCGCGGCAGAAAGTTCGGTGCTGTCGTCGAGATTCTCAGCAGCGGCCAAAGTTCGATCCGGGTGTAACTGTGCCGAGCGACGCAGGAACGCGCGGTTGACAACGGCGGGCTCAAGGTTGTACGCAATGGGAAGGCCCAGCAGTTCAAAGGCGTTTTTCTCGACTCGCCTTCGCGGCGTGTCGTCGGGTGTGTGGGCCATTGGCAGGATGATATCGCCCAAGCGATGGCCGAAACAACCGCCGTAGTCGCCCGGCGCGCTTGGGGGTTGCTATTCTTTCCCGTGACTCAGGTTTCTATAAATGGTGGGCAAACACCGGCCGTCAACTCTGGGCTCTTGGCTTCCAGCCATAGTTTGGGTTCTGCGCACATCGGGATCGCCGCGGTGAGCGCGGTGGGGGGTGCGATCTTTCTGCGGACGTTAAGTCAACTGGCGAGCTCTGCCGGTAACCTTCCGGCCGACTTTCGTTGCTCGTTCCACCACGAGCCCCTGGCCCATTATCTCGAAGCGATTCATAAGAATGACTGGATCAGAGTAAGTGTTCTGCTCAAACGCTCGAACGAGCTTCTGGCCCGGTGCGGCGCAAAGTTCTGCGTCACGCCCGACGCGGCTGTCCAGCAGGTTTTGGAACTGGCGGGGGTTGGCTCGGCGATTCCGTGGGTTTCGATGACTGACTTGGTGGCGGACCAGGTCTCTAAGGATGGACATAAGCGGGTAGCCATTCTGGGTACCGACCTTGTGATGAACTCCTCTACTTTCCAGATTCCGTTAGGGCTCAAGGGTGTTCAGGTGCAGATCCCAAACCCCGAGGACTGCCACGAAGTAGATAGAATTATATTTGAAGAGTTACTTTATGGCAAGGTGGTGCCGAAGTCGCTGGCGTTTGCTTCGCAGCTCATCGCCAAGTTAAAGTATGAGAAGCAGTGCGACGCGGTGATTCTCGCGAGCAGCGAGGCGCCGTTGCTGGTTGACAAAGAAAACTCGGCGCTGCCCGTGTATCACGCTGCGGATCTGCTGGCGAGCGCTGCGATTGTGCGTGCGGCGGCGCTTTAGGAGCGGAGCCAAAGACGTAATATAACGTTATCACTCCGCGTCGCGTTCCAGGTCGCGGATGGCCGCTTGATTGCGCAGGCGTGCGGCTTGCAGCATCTTATCGATGATAAGCACGCCGTTGAGATGGTCTAGCTCGTGCTGCCAGCAGCGGGCGAGCAGGCCCGCACCCGTCTGCGTGAAGAGGCGGCCCTGTTCATCGAGCGCGGTGATTGTAACTATTGGTGGCCGAAGGACGTCTCCGCGGATATCTGGGAGTGAGAGGCAGCCCTCTTCAAAGGGTTCGACCGGTCCGGTCGGTTTGCTGATCAAGGGGTTAATATAAACAGCCAGCCCGTCGGTGGCGGTGGGGGGTGATTCGGCGGTGCCTGTGCTTGTTCGCCCCTCTTTGGCCGGGATATCAACGATGAATAGCCGCCAACTTAACCCAACCTGCGGCGCGGCTAAGCCGATGCCCTCGTTCTCGCGCATGATCCGCAGCATTGACTGAATCGCAGCGCGCACGTCATCGTTGACCTGAGCGATCGCCGCGGCTTTCTTTCGGAGCGATGCCCCGGGGTACGTGACTAACGTAAGTAGATCATAGTTGATTGGTTTCTCGCCCCTTGCCGTCTCTCCGCGCTTAGCCATATGCCCTAATGGTATCAGCGATTGTCATGATTTGCAGCGGTTGCGCTGGGGTTGTCAGACGCAGAAAGTAGCTGTGGCGAGGATTCCGGGGTTGAAAAAAGAGTTTGCGAAGGGGGAAGTGCCCATCTGGGCGTGGCTCGCTGGCCCGGGCTCGCGCCTGAACCAGGCCTGGATCACGCCAATAACTTGCCCATGAGTTGCCCGTAGATTGCCCATAACTTGTCCGTAACCTGCCAATAGCATGCCAATAGCATGCCACTAGCATGCCAATATCATGCCAATAGCACGCCAATGTCATGCCAATATCATGCCCCATAAAGCGGGACCGCACAACGGCGATTGCACTCGTGCCCCTACACGCGGCGGCTGGGTCGGTGGGTAGATGTGCCGCTTATCTTCGTCGTCGCGTCCGCGATTGTAAGTGCGTTGCGGTTCCTGCGAGGCTTGGGCGAGAGACCGTCACCATTATTTTACGTTGGAGTTCCGTTGGTGCTGGGGTCGGTGATGGTAGTTATGTCTGCCTAGCTTGATTTCGCGACAGATGAAGCGGCAGTCGCGCAGAGCACGGCTGGGCGGTGGCGGTGGGAGTTAAGTATGGGCTGGGACTTGCGCGAAGTTTGCGTCGGGGTCGTGTGCGCATCCAGCTGCCTCTCTGACCGCACCCCCCTTGTTCGACACCCCTAACATTGCGAAGCGTTCGCAGAAGCGCGGTGCGGCATGCGCACCTTCACTGGAGACTGTTCGACCGCGAGGACGGGGCGAGGGGGGTTGATCTTTGCCTAGCGGCCTTGGGCTCTGGGCGGGTAATGCAGTGGTGAATCGGGCGGCGTGCTTCTGCGAATCGGTCGTGACGGACGTATCGATTGTGCCCGCACTTTCAGTCGGAGATAACCCTGACCCCACTCCTGCACGTATTAATTTGGACAGTCGTCGGTGAGGCCGCCCTGACTCTGATACTTACGCTTTCCCCGCGCATCTCCGCACGATTCTCGGAAGTGTTAGCACGCGCGCCGATGCTCGACCTTGTCGTGGCGCTGATCACCTGGGTGCCTTGGGTGGCGGCGGGTGTGTATGCGGGGTGGTTGGGTGCCGCGGTGGCACTGGGTGGGCAGTTCATTGTGCTCTTTGCCTGGGGGCTTTTGCATGAGTTAGCGCACCCCAGCGCGCGGCGTGGACCGCGAATCGTAAAGGTGCTCAACCGCGTGGTGGGCAGAGCTCCTAATCACTTGGCGTTGTGGGTCTGTTTACTTGCGTTGCCGGTCTTCTGGGGTCTGCGAGCCGCGGAGATCTTTGTCTATCCGCTCTTGCCGCTGTTGCTGGGCTTCCCCAAATATAAGCACGGGGAATGGATCAACGTAAGCAGGCACAAGTTTGGCGGGCTGGTGGGGCATGACTTAATTTGGTGCTTGTATTGTGATTGGATGACGGGCGTGTATTCATTGGGCGGGGAGATGCTGCGCAACGTCGAATCTTTCTGGTGTCCGATCCGGTTTTACGATGGGAAGAAGTGCGACAACTGCAAAGTAGATTTTCCCGACATCAATGGAGGATGGGTTCCTGCGGACGGGACGATGGCGCAGGTGGCGACGGTGCTGGAAGATAAGTATGGTTCCGGCCGGCGAGAGTGGTTCGGGCACCCGGTTCGGCTTACTTCCAGCGCGCCACGGAAGGTCAAAGCGAGCGAGGATGAAGCACAGTTCCCTGACCGATCATAGTTGTGGCGGATGTGGGTGAGACAGCGAGGCTGTTAACACCGTCCCTGGCATGGGCTGCCGGGGTGGCATCGTTAGCAATGGTAAACACTAGCCATGTGTGAGCCAACGCCAAGGTATTGAAAGTAAGAACGCGCGGGCACGCCGCCGAGTGTCACGTTGCCGTGCTACACTTACGTTGATGACAATCCCACACGTCGTGATCATCGGTGGCGGGTTTGCGGGGCTTTACGCGGCGAAGGTGCTGGGGAGATCGCCGGTTCGTATTACGTTGGTAGATCGTTACAATCACCATCTGTTCCAGCCGCTTTTGTATCAAGTTGCGACCGCCTCGCTCTCACCGGCGAACATTGCGGCGCCCATCAGGCGGGTCCTAAGGCGTCAACGTAATACGACCGTTCTCCTGGCTCAGGCCGCTGCTATCAATGTCCACCAGCGGACGGTGGAGCTAAGCGATGGGCAGTTGACTTACGATTATCTGATCCTCGCGGCTGGTGCCACTCATTCGTATTTGGGGCACGACGAGTGGGCGAAGCATGCACGCGGGCTTAAGACTATCGACGACGCGGTTGAGATTCGACGGCGCTTTTTACTAGCATTTGAGGCCGCCGAACGCGAGCCGGACCCGGTGCGGCGGAGTGCGGAGGTACAGTTTGTGGTAGTGGGGGCGGGCCCCACCGGGGTCGAGCTCGCTGGAGCGATGATAGAGATTGCACGCTCGGCGCTCCCGCGAGATTTCAGGCGTGTGGATACGACCACGGCGAAAGTATTACTAATTGAAGCGGGCGACCGAGTGTTGCCGGGGTTTCCACGCGAGTCCTCTGCATCTGCACAGGCCGCACTTGAGAAGATGGGGGTGATCGTGCGAGTGAACGCCAAGGTCACCGAGATCGACGGCGGCGGGGTGAACATCGGTGTCGAACGCATCAACGCGGCGAGCGTCTTCTGGGCGGCGGGGGTCGCGGCGTCACCGTTGGGGAAGTCGCTGGGCGCGCCACTTGATGGGGCGGGGCGAGTAATCGTGGAACCTGACTTAAGCATTCCGGGTCATCCCGAGGTATTCGTGGTGGGGGATCTGGCGGCGTCGTTTAATAAACTTAACGGACGCATCGTGCCCGGGGTCTGCCCCGCGGCGATCCAGATGGGTGAGTACGCCGCGAAGATTGTGCGACGCCGCGTGAGTGGCGCGGTGGGGGCGGCCGCACCATTTAAATACTTTGACAAAGGGACGCTCGCCACAATCGGCCGTAACAAAGCGGTTGCGGTTTTGGGGAAATTTAAGTTCTCGGGCCTGCTGGCTTGGCTTTTGTGGGCGCTGGTACACGTCATGTTTCTGGTGGGGTTCCGCAGCCGACTGCTGGTGATGGTGGAATGGGCGTGGATTTATGTTTGCTTTGATCGGGGTGCCAGATTGATTACGGGAGAACGACGAGGCGAGAGCGAGGGTGAGGCGCCAGACCGCGGCTCAACGCGATCTGCGATTTGAAGATTTCATGTAGATATGAGCAAATATGCATGATCTCAGCGGCTGTCAGAATATAATTAGTATTGAGGAGACAAGGGCCGCTGTGGACTTGCGGTGCGCAACTAAAAATGGCCCGACCGAGGTAATCGGTCGGGCCATTTAATATCATGACGCAGAGTGGACACTACCGCTTATGATCCGCCGCGGGGCGTATCGCAGGTGGTTTGGGGCTCGCGGAGAGAGGATCAGCAGCCGCCGTTGGTCCAGATGACGAAGAAGGCTTCAACATCGTCGCCATCCACGCCGCCGCTCTGGTTGACATCGGCGGTTGCTCCGGCATTTGTCCACACTTCGAAGAAGGCCGCGACGTCTTCGCCATCGACGCCGCCGTTTTGGTCAAAGTCGGCGACGCAGAAGGGTGCCGCGACCAGGCCATTGACCTGTCCGAAGCTGTTCGCCGTGACGTCGTAGTTAAATGAAATCGAGGGCGCGCCAGAACTGGTGGCCACTGGCTGGGTAGCGTCGATCATCGTGTCCGGCGCGTCTGGGTTCTGCATTCCGATCACGATGATATAAGTATCGGGCGCGAGGGGGCCGTTGGGAGTCCAGGATCGATCGGCCGCGGCGATGGAGGGCGAACCAACATAATTTTCCGGAACGGTGCCGAACAGGACCGCGAAGGCGCTGGTGTATTCGTTCTGGGGATCCTGGGCTGGATCGAGCGTGAAGTTAAAGGTCGGGAAATCGGTGATCGAATCGCCGGGGTTGACGTCTAGCGTAATTGGGCGGACTGCATCGGCGGGAATGTCGAGTGTTGTCACAGTTAACTCATACTCGGAAGTCACGCCCGTGACGCCGTCGGTGGTGCTGAGCGTCCAGAGGGAGTTAGAGTTGATTGCGTCGGTCAGATCTAAGGCGGAGCTGAGGCCGATCGAACCGGCGGTGCCGCTGCCTGTAAAGCGCGCGGGATAGATGTCGCCACTGAAGAGGTTGTTCGCCGATTGAAGCCGAACGAAGTTATCGAGGTTGGAATCGTCGGTGAATCCGCTGGCGTTGATGCCAATGCCCAGAATATAAACGGGAGGATCCAGGGGCGAGAAAGAGATAACGTCGGGCTCAAAGCTTACACTGACGGAGAGAGCGGGGGGCTCGCCGACGCGCAGCCCGCTGACCTGGGACTCGCTGGCGAATGTAATTCCAAAGTTATAGTTGCCGATGCTCGGGGCGGTGTTGACAGGCTCGGGCGTGGAGGATTCTATGATGCCAAATCCGCTGTCGTCGTTGCGGAGTTGGATGTCCAGCAGGTACAGATCGTCGGCTAGGGGACCGTCGGGTGTCCAGGAGGTGTCGGAAGGTTGGATGGAGGGAGAGAAGACCGAGTTACTTTGCGCTTGAGCGAACATACCCGCGAAGGCATTGTCGTATTCCGCATCGCTGTTGGAACTGAAGTCAATGCCAAAGTTAAACGAGGGGAATGGATCGATAGTGACGTCGGGCAGTGCATCAATAACGATGGTCCGCAGGTACTCGGCGGGGATGCCGGATGTAGACACGGACAATGAGTAAGAATCGGTTTGATCGAGCGTCGCATCGTACAGCTCGATCATCCAGGTGCCCGAGTTATTAATTCCATCGGCAAGGTCGATTATGGAGCCGAATCCGATTGAGCTGCTGCCGCCCGCTCCGGTCCCGGGGAAAGTTTCGCCTTGGAAGCTGCCATCGCCCGAGCGTGCGCGAATGATGTTGCCGGGGTTGACATCGTTGGCGAACCCAGTGGCGTCGAGATTCATGAAGAGCACATACACGGGGTCGCCGGTGGGAGAGAAGGAGATCACCTGCGGCACAACGCGGAGTGAGACATTCACCTGGGCAACGGCGGGGGCCGCGCCAGCTGCTGCGAGGAGCAGCAACGCCGCGGACGGGAGGAAGCAGCGGGATGAGAACGTGTTAAGCAGGGTGGGGAGCATATTCATGACTAAGATCACCTTCTTGTTTCGGGCGAATACCGGAGGGTTGCACGTCTGCGGCCGGTGAGCATCGCGGTCGCGATGCCGACTGGTCCGCCAAAACGCAAGCTGCGAAGACGCACAGCTGCATGTAATTAAGCGACAATCCACTTCCTTGCGGGCCGCTCAGGCAAGATCTATCCGTTGGCCCGTGTGCCGAACTATATATCAGTCTCAAGCGTGCGAAGCGAGGTTCTCGGACGGACGCGTTCGCCAAGCATAACTTCGTGAGTGATGCCGAGCACGCGCAGACTGTGCGGTGGCTGCGCGCGCACAAAGTACGTCAAAGGTAAGCATGCATGATTCCGCGTGGTGGGCGAGGGTCGGGCGAGGGGCTGGGGAGGGGAGGGGGAGGGGCGGGGGACGTGGCGCTCGTGCCTCATTGCTTAAGAAATTCGATAAGGGGGCCGGTAGTGTGATGAAAACGGGTGCTACTGCCTGGACGCTTGAGCATATCAGCAGCGTGGCGGACGCAGCGGAGGCTGAGGGACTAATCAGAGCGTTTTGATCGTTATTAGTTGCGAAGGCCCATGAAAGCACTCTGCTGCTGCTGGCGCGGAGGGACTTGGCGACAGTACGCCGTGCCTTTTAGCCATGGGCTAGGAGCGGACTTATGTTGGCCGTAAGGTGTTGCCGATATCAAGCACGAATCGGTACCGGACTTGACCTTTTTGTAACTTTTTGAAGGCGTCGTTGACGTCTTTGATATCGATGACTTCTACGTC
>Ga0105044_10005014_pt1 | contig 18214 bp, 19 predicted proteins | sample MAT01_FD_78092 | JGI IMG/M metagenome (GOLD analysis project Ga0105044, IMG submission 78092) | Freshwater microbial communities from Lake Fryxell liftoff mats and glacier meltwater in Antarctica - MAT-01 | ecosystem: Environmental > Aquatic > Freshwater > Ice > Liftoff microbial mat | place...
ATTTAAAGGGGAACACTCGGTGCGGAAATTCGCTGGCGTCGTCGTGCTGCTGGGCTGCATGTCTTCCGCACAGGCCATCCCGATTCAGTGGACGCTAACGGACGTCCTCTTTGACGATGGTGGCACCGCCACCGGTTCGTTCGACTTTGATGCCGACACTGCGACCTACTCGAATATTTCCATTACGACCACCACTCCGGCGCTGCTGCCCCTGGCAACTTTTACGTCCCTCCTGACGGGCTCCACAACGGATGGCGCGTTCACGCCGGGTCCTGGCAACCAGACCGGCCAGCCGTTCCTGCAGTTGCTCTACTTCCAGTTGCCGCTCTCTAATGCGGGCGGCACGCGCTACCTCATTAACCCCTTCTTTCCGAGCACCTCGTCATTCGATGGCACCTGCCTGAATGCGAGCTGCAGCTCTGTGGACTACGGGCGGATCATGGTGGATGGCGGCATTGTGGCGTCGACACCGGCGGTGATTCCCGTGCCGGCAGCGGCCTGGCTGTTTGCTTCCGCCCTGGCCAGTGCAGTCGCGTTGCGCAGACGGAAAGCCTAGCCAGGCAGCCTGTCCCGCTGGATATTCCCAAAGAAAAGGCGCCCCGCGGGGCGCCTTTTTTGTCTCCGTAGGAGCGCGTAGGAGCGCGTAGGAGCGCCTTCAGGCGCGATTCAATATACCCACCGGCTGCCTCATTCGTCGCGCCCTATCCCCAGGATCGCCAACAGGTTGACGAAGATATTGAAGAGGCTCACGTACAGGCTCACCGTCGCCAGAATGTAGTTGGTCTGGCCACCGTTGATGATGGCGCTGGTTTCGTAAAGGATGCAGCCCGCCATCAACAGGACCACCGCGGTGGAGATCACCATCTGAAACGCGGACAGGTCCACGAAGAGTCCCACGACAATGACGCCCAGCAGCCCAATCAGACCCACGGTCAGGAAGCTGCCCATGAAGCTCATATCGCGGCGCGACTTGACGACGTAGGCGCTAAGGCCGGCAAACAGCGCGCCCGTGATGCCCAGGCTGGTCATCACCAGCTCGCCACCGTTGGGCACCGACTGCAGGTAGGCACTCAGCATCGGCCCGAGGGTCAGCCCCATGAAGCCCGTCAGTGCGAACACCGCCCCGATGCCCGCAGCCGAGTTCTTCAGCCGGTACGTCAGGAAGAGCAGGCCAAAGTAGCCAACCAGGGTCACAACCGGCCCCAGGTAGGGCATGCCCATTGCCATCGCGAGCCCGGCCATTGCTGCGCTGAACAACAGGGTGGCCGACAGCAGCAGGTAAGTGTTGCGCAGCACCCGGTTGGTCGTGAGCTCAGACGGGTGGTCGGCGGTGGTGCCACCCTGGGCTGCCGGGAGGACACTCAAGTTACGGTCTGCTGCCATGCACGTGCTCCTTGGGGTTGGGTATGGTCACGGTATCAGACCACGCTGCCGGGCCAAAGTTTCCTCTCCGGACCTGCTTCTGACGCTCCGCGGCGCTTGAATGTGGGTCCCCAGGTGGTGACAATTCGCCACTTCCATCGGAGAGGTGGCAGAGCGGTCGAATGCGGCGGTCTTGAAAACCGTTGAACCGCAAGGTTCCGGGGGTTCGAATCCCTCCCTCTCCGCCAGCGTCCCCTTGAGGAGCGTACCCAAATCATGACCTTCCACCGCCGGTTTCTGGCCAGCCTTGTCTGTTGCGCGTCGCTCGTGCTGGGGGGCTGCTCGTTACCCCACGTCGTGGGCCTGGGCTCTTACTACGCCATCACCGACACGACGTCCGGCCGGGTCTACTACAGTGACAACCTCTCGCGGGAAAGGCGGGGCGTCGTGGAGTTCCGGGACTCCAGGTCGGGGGCCTGGGTCAGCATTCCGGCTGCCACAGTCCGACAGCTCACTCAGGCTGAGTTTCGTGCGGGTCCGGTCGAGGAAGCTGCTGGCCAGCCAACCTCCGCCCAGTGAGCAACGTGACCCGATAGTCTCGTGGCCATGGATCCCAAGCGTCGCCGGCGACGCCAGAGACGGGCAGGTGCAGTGTCGGCATTCATGGTGCTGGCCCTGGGTATGGCCTTTTTCTTCGAGTCCCAGGCCACGACAACCGTGATTGTGGTCCGGCACGCCGATGTCGTGGCCGCTATCGGCGAAGATCCCGATCTCAGCCCGCAAGGGGCGATTCGCGCCGAGGAGCTGGCCCGGGTACTTGTTGAAGTGGACGTTGACCGGCCCCTCAAGGCCATTCTCGTCGCTCCCGGCAAAGCCTACCGGGAGACGGCGGAGCCACTGGCGCGCCGTATCAACTTGCCGGTGCAGGAAGTGGCTATCACTGATCCCGACGCTCTCGCCAAAAGGATTCTCAAGAAGTACAAGGGCGAGATCGTGCTCGTGGTCGCGGACGCCATGACCATTCCGAACCTGATCCCCGAGTTCCAGGGCAGCAAGCGGGTGCCCGATCTTGCTGACGGGGAGTACGACAATCTCTATATCGTCAGTATTCCCTGGTACGGGCGGGTCAAGACCCTGCGCGTGCGCTACGGCACTCGCCCCGTACCGCTGGCAACCGCTGCGCCGCCGGCAACCTGACCTGGCGCCAGGTCACGCGAATGGATTGGCGGCCATGTCGCCGTCTGCGGTAAGCGGCGGGTAGGGCAGGCCGCGCACCCGGCAACGGGCTGCAATGTCCGGGTGACACCATTCAAAAAGTGTGTGGGCAAACACCTCGTCACTCAGGCGGCAGATGGTGTAAAGACCGGCTGCTTCCCTTTGGCGGGCCGCTTCGTAGAGGAAGAGGGCCGCCGCTACCGACACGTTGAGGGACGTCGCCAGTCCGCGCATGGGCAGGCTGGCGTGGTGATCGGCCAGGGCAGCGGCCTCTGCCGACACGCCGCGGAGTTCCGAGCCCAGGAGCAGCACGGTGGGAGGGGTGTAATCCACGTTTCGGTAATCTACGGCTGCACCTGTTAAATGTGCTGCAATAATCTGAAAACCACAGGATTTAAGGGTGTGAATGGCGGGTATGAGGGCACCATGCATTTGGGCGCCGACGCGGGGTGCCGTGCCCCCGGAAATCCCCCGTGCCCGCTTAAATCCGCTAGCGGACCCGACCGCGTGAATCTCCAGGATGCCGACCGCATCGCAGGTCCTCAGCAGTGCGGCGATGTTGTGGGGCTTGTGGACGTCGTCCGCCAGCACGGTCAGGTCCGGCTGGCGGCGCGACAGAGCGGCCTTCATCGTGCGAAAGCGTTCAGGGGTCATCGCGCCATCACTGGTTATCCTGCTATGGCCGGGAAAATCGTCTGCGACATTCACTGCGGAGACACTGCCGGGTTGAGTTAGACTTTGTCCCGCGTGCCCCGGTAGCTCAGGGGATAGAGCGCTCGCCTCCTAAGCGAGAGGTCCCAGGTTCGAATCCTGGTCGGGGCGCCATTTCAGGACTGCTCCAGCCATTTCAGCATGCCTGCCATGCGCTTGACGAAAGCGGCCGGGTCCGAGTCCTTGATCTGCAGGGCCTGCAGTGCGGTCTCGATGCCAATCACCATCTCGTAGTCCCGGCGCAACAGGCCATCGACGACCTGTTCGGCGCAGTCTTCGGCGCTCATCCCGGTCATGTCTCCGGAGCGGCTTGGCCCGTATTCAGAGCCATCCGCTCTGAGAGCGTGCTCGTAAACATTGCTCCGTATGCCTGCGATGACCAGCAGGGTTACATCGATGTTGTCTGCCAGATGCTCGATCCGGAGCGTGTCGAAGTAACCGTGCAGGGCGTGCTTTGCCGCACAATAGGCGCTGTGATGAGGAACCGCGTGCTTGCCCGCGACCGATGAAGTGACAACGAGATGACCACTCTTCTGCGCGATCATCCGGGGCAGCACCAGCTTCGCGAGCGCCACCGGCGCGAAGAAGTCCACCTCCATGATGCGGCGTTCAACTTCCGCCAGGGTGTCCTTCGCGGCTGACCGCTGGCCGATGCCCGCGTTGTTGACCAGGATGTCCAGTCGCTCGAAGTCAGCGAGCACGCTCCGGGCTGCAGACTCGCGCTGGTGGGCGTCGACCATGTCGAAGGGCAGGACGTGCACACGGCCGGGTCCAGCGGTGCACAGGGCTTTCACCCGCTCCAGTTCAGCCTGGCGCCGCGCCGAGAGGATGAGGTGAGCACCTTCCCGGTGGAACACTTTGGCCATACCCTCACCGACACCGGAGGAGGCCCCGGTGATCCAGATGGTCTTGTCCTGCAGTTTCAAGATCCTGGTGCCAGTTTGGCCTGCGGCACACCCAGCCACCGGGCGATCGACATCAGTAGCCAGACCGTCATCGCGGTCAGCAGGGTGCCGGCATACATGATCATCGTCAGCCTTGGTGCGCCCAGGATGCTCTCGGAAGAGTTGGCATAGAAGACCAGCATGAGCAGCAGCGCCGGCGCGGCGACAGCGATTTTCGCCCGGGTCGAGAGGCCGAGCCCATGCATCTGGATGATGAGGAAGGTCGTTACCCCGCCGAACAGGAACGCTGACCAGGGCGAGCGCCCGGCCTGATTCATGATGGTGTGCGCGACGACGGCGCCGTGAATGACAAACAGGCACTCCAGAAAAACTGTCCACCAGCGATTCGTGTGGTAGCGGGTAAAGAAGAGGCTGCTCTGCAGGATCAGCAGGCTCATATAGGCAAAGCCGGCCAGGTGCCCCGAGGTCATCTCCACGGGGTGATACCAGAAGGTGTAAATGATGGCCCAGGAAAAGTAGTAGCCATGATAGCGACGCACCGCATCGCCGACCCCGAAGAGAGCCTTGACCGGCTGGCCCAGGAACAGGCCCCGCCGGCGGTTCTCCAGGAGGAAGATCAGGAACAGCATCAGGGTGACGGAACCCATGGAGGTCGCTTCGTGCACGTCCTGAGCGAGGCCGTCATAGCTGAACTTGGTCTGGAGGATATGCAGGATCACGAAAAAGGCATTGATGGCCAGCGCCTGCACATTGAACAGGTGGAGGCCGAAGACATAGCGGGGGCGGGCTCGCTGTGCCGTGGCGATCAGGTACCAGATGGCGATCTGGTGCAGGCTGTAGGGAACCCAGGCCGCGAGCCGCGTCCACACCGAAGGGTCCGGGAGTTGCCAGTAGTACCACCAGGTCCCGGGTTTATCGGGATTGAAGGTGATCGCTGCGCTATAAGGGGCCATGAGGATGATCATGCCCAGGAACACGGCACAGCCCAGCAGGCCCCACCAGGGCTTGAAGGTAAACACCCGCTCCGACGGGTGGTTCTGGCCTGTGGAGGTCTGCATACCGTGGCCTTCCGGAACCGATCAGGACTGTAGCCGAAAAGCCGTGCTCGAGTCCCGTAAGGACGGCAGCCTTAGCAGGAGGCGGCCACCAGTCGCCTGCCTCGACTCCGGTAAGCTAGTCTCCGCAGTAGCTTGTTGTTTCCTCTACTGAAGACATGATCTGGCTCCTCCTCCTGGGCTCTCTCGCCGCGATCCTGATCGCGGCTGAGTTCTTTACCAACGCCCTTGAACACCTGGGCGAGCGGCTGGGAATCTCAGAAGGCGTCACGGGCTCCCTGTTTGCCGCCGTGGGGACGGCAATGCCGGAAACCATGGTTCCGGTACTGGCGCTGATGGCCGGCACCGATGATCCTGTGCTCAACCAGGAAATCGGGGTCGGGGCCATCTCCGCGTTACTTCTCTCCCTGCTGATCATTCCGGTTGCCACCGAGCTGCCGGAGAACGTCAACGGCGTGCTGTGGATCCGGCGGCGTAAGGACACTCTGCCGGTGGGCAACATTACGGGCGCCATGGTGTTTCAGGGCACGATGCTTCCCGCCCTGGGGCTCCTGCTGACGTCCTGGCAGCCTCAGCCTGCTGTGCTGGCTGCCTACGCGACCACAGTGGCCGGTGCGTTGTGGCTGCGCCTCCAGGCCTCCGGACGTGGACTGAAGGTCTGGCACCTCGGAGTGAGTGGTCCGCTTTATCTGGCGTTTTTGTCGATGGCGTTGTCAGGGTTGAGCTGAAGTGAACCCGTCGCCGACTCCGACTGTGCTTGTGACCGGCGCCAGCCGGGGCCTCGGGCTGGAACTGGTCCGGCAGTACGCCGCGGACGGCGCCCGGGTGATCGCCACCTGTCGCAACCCGGCGCAGTCGCCGGAGCTCGCGGCGCTGGCCTCCGTGTACCCGGCCGCAATTCACGTCGCAGCACTGGATGTGATCGACCACTCGGCAATTGACGCCCTGGCCACCCGGTACCGGGGCCAACCGATTGATATCCTGATCAACAACGCGGGGGACATCGGCCCCCGGGATCCTAACCGCACACGGCTGCATGAGCAGCAGTTTGGAACGATGAACTACGCCGAGTGGCGCCGAGTACTCGAGATCAACACTATCGCACCGTTGAGGATGGCCGAGGCCTTCGTCGCGCAGGTCGCAGGCAGTCAGCTCAGGCAGATGATCTTTGTGTCCAGCACGACCGGCTCCAATGTCGAGGGGCTTTACGCCACTTTTGGGTACTGCTCCAGCAAGGCCGCCCTCAACAAGGTGGTGACCATGCTTGCCATCGCCTTGAAGCCGCAGGGGATCGTCTGTGCGGCTGTCTGCCCGGGCTACGTCAAAACCCGCCTGGGTGGTAATGCCGCGTTGCTCGGTGTGGAGGAGAGCATTACGGGTCTCCGTCGGGTCATTACCGGCCTTACGCTCCAGCGCACCGGTAGTTTCACCCGGTACAACGGCGAGACCATCGCCTGGTAGTTCCGGGCCTTTGGCGGCCGCGTTGTGGCGCCCGGGACAGATCCGGGTTGCTACCTGCCACGAACAGCCGATGATGCGCCCCGTGAAGGAATCAACCGCAAGCAGCACTGCACTCTGGGGTGGAATCCTTTTCAGCTTCGCTTTCACGGCGCTGATCTGGTACGCGGGAGCGCACTGGCTGGTGCCCGGAGCCCTGACTCCCGACCGTCCGGGGTTCTGGTACGAGTGGCAGCTTCAGGAGCCGACCGTCTGGACCCGCGCGACTGCCTGGGCAGGCTACGTGCTGCACCAGGTGGGGATCTGGTGGCTGATCTGGACCGCCCAAAAGGAGCGGCCGGGCTATACCGGGCGGCTACACCGTTTTAACGTGCTCGCTCTCGGCGTCAATGCCGTGGGCATTGCCCTGCATTTCGTGCAGACCCAGATCTGGTATGACGGGCTTGCCCAGGACGTGCACGAAGGCACTGCCCAGTGGTCCGTGATCCTGCTTCTGATCGTCGTGCTGGCCATGGAGAACAAGCGGCGCGGCCTGCTGTTCGGCACCGGGTTCACCTGGGTGGAAAGAGCAGGGCCGTTCTTGCGGCGCTACCATGGGTACTATTTTTCCTGGGCGATCATTTATGTGTTTTGGTATCACCCCATGGAAGACACCTGGGGGCACCTGTTTGGTTTTCTGTACATGTTCCTCCTGATGTTGCAGGGCAGCCTGTTTTTCACGCGTGCCCACGTGAACCGCAAGTGGACTGTGGTTCTGGAGGTGTCGTTTGCCTTCCACGGCGCCATGGTGGCTTACCTGGCGGCGCACGGCTGGCGCATGTTTCTCATGGGCGGGCTCGCCACCTTCATCATCACCCAGATGCACGGGCTCGGTCTGAGTCGCCGGGCCCGCTGGCTGATCGGCTTTGGGTATCTGGCTGGTATTGGTGTCCTGTATGCGGGCCATGGTTGGCAGCGCATTCCTGAAGTCGCGGGAATTCCCCTGACGCTGCTCGGTGGCGTATTCGTCCTGTCTCTGCTGATACTGGGCGGCCAGCGAGTGCTGCGCCCGGCGTAATTGCGACCTGGGTCCAGCGCCGCCACCGCCCCGCCTCCTATCATGCCCCTTTAGTCCGCAGAGTCACTGCCTTGGGGGATAGAGAATCCGGCAAGCCGGCCCGCAGCCACTGGCGGGACTGGCTCACACGCATCGCGGGGGGTGGGGTTGTGACCGCGCCTCCCGTTCCGGAGCGCCGTGACAGCGAGCGACGCAGCAGTTCCTTCTGGTCGTTCACCTACGGCAGTTTTCGTCCCCGCCGGCGCCTGGGTCGCCGGGATGGTGACCACGAGCGGATCTTCCTGGACTGGCACGAACCCCGGGTCCTTTACCTGGTTCTCGCCATCGTGCTGATGTGCTGTGCTGATGCGCTGTTCACTCTCAACCTCATGGCCATTGGTGCCGAGGAAATGAATATCCTGATGGGCGTCCTGATCGCCCACGACGTGCAGTACTTCCTGGTCCTGAAGATCGGGGTGACCTGTGCCAGCGTGGTGCTGCTCGCGGTCGCTGCACGCAGGCAGTTCATGGGCGTGATTCCGGTGATTCGGGTCCTGCAGGTGTTCTGTGCGGGCTACGTGGTGCTCATTCTCTGGGAGCTCTGGATGTTCTCTGTCTACATTACCGCCTTGCCCTTTCACTGGCGTCCCTGGTCGGACTAGTCCCACCGGCCGGGTTCCGCCCGGCGCCCTTCCGGGAATTTGTCCTTGATCCCGGACGCTACAGACTTATAGTGGCGGCTCCGCAGTGCACGGGACCCCCATGAACCAGAATTTGCGCCAGATGTATGCCTCGTCGCCGCTGTTTGGCGGTAATGCCGCCTATGTGGAAGACCTGTATGCCAACTGGCTTCAGGACCCGGCCGCGGTGCCGGCCCGTTGGCGGCAGTTCTTCGCCGAGCAGGCGCCGCCGGGCCCCCAGGTTCTGAGGCCGCCAACGCCGGCGGGTTCCGCCGGGGCTGGAACTCAGCGCAGCACTGCCACCCCGGCCTCCAGTTTGGCGCGCGTCCGGTCATCAGGCGGGAATGCAGATGATGGCGGCCCGCTGACCGAAAAGCAGGCCGAAGTCTCCCGCCTCATCCAGGTGTACAGCCTGCGGGGTCACCAGATTGCAGACCTGGATCCGCTGGGTATGCAGGAACGGCCCATGCCCAACGTCATGCGCCTCGACTACGCAGGCCTGACGGAGGCCGACCTCGATACCGAGTTCTACGTGGGCAATTTTGCCGGGCAGACCGATGTGCGCATGCGCCTGCGCGATTTGCTCGTGACCCTCAAGACCGTCTATGGCGGCAAGGTGGGCGCTGACTTTGCGCATCTGTCCCGTGGCCGTGAGCGGGTCTGGATCCGGGAGCGCCTTGAGCGCGGCATGCTCAAAAATCCCCTGTCAGACGACGAGCGGCGCCACATCCTCGTGCAGCTTACGGCGGCTGAGGGTATCGAACGCTACCTCCACACCCGTTACGTGGGGCAGAAGCGCTTCTCCCTTGAGGGCGGCGACAGCCTGCTGCCCCTGCTGGACGACCTGATTCAGCAGGGCGGCGCGGGCGGGATCCGGGAAATCGTGCTGGGCATGGCCCATCGGGGCCGGATCAACGTGCTGGTGAACGTGCTGGGCAAGGCGCCGCAGGAACTGTTTTCCGAGTTCGAGGGTGCTTACGACCCCGCCCGCGTGAAGGGTTCCGGAGACGTCAAGTACCACAAGGGTTTCTCGGCGGACTTGCGGACCCCGGGTGGCAACGTGCACGTGGTGCTGGCCTTCAACCCATCCCACCTGGAAATCGTGGATCCCGTGGTGCAGGGCTCGGTGCGGGCCCGTCAGGAACGTCGCGGCGATGAGGACGGCAGCGAGATCCTCCCCATCCTTGTCCATGGTGACGCGGCCTTCGCCGGCCAGGGCGTCGTTGCGGAAACCTTTCAGCTTTCCCAGGCCCGGGGCTTCAAGACGGGCGGTACGGTCCACATAGTCATCAACAACCAGGTGGGTTTCACTATCAGTGACCCGCGGGATGCCCGGTCCACGCCTTACTGCAGCGATATTGCCCGGATGATTGAGGCGCCGGTATTCCACGTGAACGGCGATGATCCCGAGGCGGTGGTCTTCGTCACCCGGCTTGCACTGGAGTACCGCCAGACCTTCCACAAGGATGTCGTGATCGATCTGGTCTGCTATCGGCGGCACGGGCACAACGAAGCGGACGAACCGGCGGCGACCCAGCCCCAGATGTACCAGGTGATCCGCAAGCACCCGACGACGCGCCAGATCTATACCCGCAGACTGATGGAAAGGGGCGTGCTCGACGCCCCCGAAGCTGAGCGCCTGAATGAGGACTATCGCCGCCGGGTAGAGGGCGGGCAGCCGCTCCCCCAGGCCGCCCTTGGCATGATCGGCAATGAATACACGGTTGACTGGACCCGCTACGAAAAGGGCGACTGGGACGAACTGCACAGCACCGGTATTCCTGCGGAGGAGATCGCCGATCTGGCCCGCGACATGAATCGCGTGCCAGGGAACTTCAGCCTGCATCCCCGCGTCGCAAAGATTGTCGCCGATCGCGACCGCATGGCGGCGGGCGAGATCCCGATGGACTGGGGATTCGCCGAGCTCATGGCTTACGGCAGCCTGATCAGGCAGGGATCACGCATTCGGCTGACCGGTCAGGACAGCGCGCGTGGCACCTTCTTTCATCGCCACTGCGTCCTGCATGATCAGCTCACTGACCAGACCTTCACGCCACTCGACAATCTCGCTACCACGGGCCGCGGGGCCTTTACGGTCACGGATTCCCTGCTGTCCGAAGAAGCGGTCCTGGGCTTTGAATATGGCTTCTCTACCACCGACCCGGACTCCCTGGTCATCTGGGAGGCGCAGTTCGGCGACTTCTGCAACGGCGCCCAGGTGGTCATCGACCAGTTCATCAGTTCGGGCGAGGCCAAGTGGGGGCGGCTCTGCGGCCTCACGCTGTTTCTTCCCCACGGTCAGGAGGGGCAGGGGCCCGAGCACTCGTCTGCTCGGCTGGAGCGTTTCCTGCAGTTGTGCGCCGAGCTGAACATGCAGGTCTGCATCCCGTCCACTCCAGGCCAGATGTTTCACATGCTCCGCCGGCAGATGCTGCGCGCCTTGCGCAAGCCACTGATCGTGATGACGCCAAAGAGCCTTCTACGGCACCGGCTGTCCAGTTCGCCGCTGGCCGAACTCAAGACGGGGCGTTTTCAGCTGGTCATGCCGGAGGTGGATCCCCTCGAGACGGCCGGCGTGCAGCGGATCGTGTTCTGCAGCGGCAAGGTCTACTTTGACCTGTTGGAGGCCCGCCGTGCGAAGGGTTCAACCGACGTGGCGCTGGTTCGCATTGAGCAGTTGTACCCGTTCCCCACGGCGGAGTACGCCGCGGTCCTCGCGAGCTATCCGGCTGCCCGGGAGGTTGTCTGGTGCCAGGAGGAACCCCAGAATCAGGGCGCCTGGTACCAGATCCGTCATCAGCTGCAACGGCCACTTCAGGCGGGCCAGCAGGTGTTCTATGCTGGGAGGCGGGGCGCTGCCGCACCGGCGCCTGGCATCTTCCAGTTGCACGTCCAACAGCAGCAGTCTCTAGTCGAGACTGCGCTCTCGGCCCAGGTTCAGTAGTTAAAGAAAGCCACGAAGTAGCAAATCCATGAGCATAGAAGTCAAGGTCCCCAGCCTGCCGGAATCTGTGGCCGATGCCACTCTGGTGACGTGGCACAAGGCGGCTGGCGACACCGTCGAGCGCGACGAGAACCTTGCTGACCTCGAGACTGACAAGGTGGTACTTGAGGTGCCGGCCCCTGCACGGGGCGTGCTCCGGGAGTTGCGCGTTCCCGGCGGAACCACCGTCACTAGCGGGCAGTTACTCGCCATCCTTGACCCGGCGGCGGAGGTCTCGGCTGCACGGCCCGTGCCGGCAGCGGCCGCCGTCGTCCCGCCGGTGGCGGTTGTTGCGCCGGTCGCTGCCCTGGCGGGCAGGAGCGCCGGCAAGACCGGGCCGGCTGCCCGGCGCGTTCTTCAGGAAAAGGGCATCGATGCCGCGACGGTTCAGGGTTCCGGCCCCGACGGCCGGATCATGAAAGCCGATGTCCTGAAACAGGACGCGTCCAGTCCCGCCATGCGGCAGGTCCCGGCTGCGCAGTCGCCGGTTTCCCCGGTGGTTGCTCCGGGAGGCCGAGTGGAGCGCCGGGTGGCCATGTCCCGGCTGCGCACGCGCATCGCGCAGCGCATGGTAGAGGCCCAGCAGAACGCTGCCATGCTGACGACCTTCAACGAAGTCGACCTGTCGGCCGTAATGGCACTGCGCGCCCGTTACAAGGACACCTTCGAGAGTCAGCACGGCGTCAAGCTGGGCTTCATGAGTTTTTTCGTCAAAGCTGCCATCGAGGCGCTGCAGCGCTATCCCGTCGTGAATGCCTCCGTGGAAGGCAACGACATCGTTTATCACGACTACTACGACGTGGGCATTGCCGTCTCCACCGACAGGGGCCTCATCGTTCCCGTGCTGCGGGATGCGGACCGCTTTACGTTTCCTGGAATCGAGGGCGCCATCGCCGAGTTCGGCCGGAAGGCGCGGGAAGGCGCCCTCAGCATGGACGACCTGACGGGTGGCACGTTTACGCTCACCAATGGCGGCGTCTTTGGTTCACTGCTCTCCACGCCGATCCTTAACCCGCCCCAGAGCGGGATCCTTGGAATGCACAAGATCCAGGAGCGTCCGGTGGTGGTTGATGGCCAGGTCGTGGCGCGGCCGATGATGTACGTCGCACTCACCTACGACCACCGCATTATCGATGGCCGCGATGCCGTGCAATTCCTGGTGACGATGAAGAACACTCTTGAGGATCCTGCCCGACTCCTGCTTGGAGTCTGACCGTGAGCACATCCGGAACAGTTGGGGGCGGCAAGTACGACGTCGTGGTCATCGGCGGCGGACCCGCCGGCTATGTCGGTGCGATCCGCGCCGCACAGAATGGCCTGCGCGTTGCCTGCATTGACGCCTGGGAGAACCGGGACGGTCAGCCGGCATTCGGCGGCACCTGTCTGAATGCCGGCTGCATTCCTTCCAAGGCACTGCTCGAGTCTTCCGAGCTGTTTCACCGGGCAGGCAGTGAATTCGCGTTGCATGGCATCCGCGTGAATCCCCCGGAACTTGATCTGCCGGCAATGCAGGCGCGCAAGGCCCGCATTGTCAGTCAGTTCAGCGGTGGCATCCAGGAACTCTTCAAGGCCAATGGTGTGACTGGCCTGGTTGGGCGTGGCCATTTGTTGCCCGGGAACAAAGTTCGTTACACGCCCCGGGGAGGCAAACCAGAATTGCTGGAAGCAGAACATGTGGTGCTGGCCACCGGTTCCACACCGATCGAGCTGCCATTTGCCCGCTTCGATGGGCAAGCGATCGTTGATTCCTGGGGCGGACTGGATCTGGCTGCTGTCCCGGGTCGACTGGGCGTGATTGGTGGCGGGGTCATCGGGCTGGAACTTGGCAGCATCTGGAGCCGGCTCGGTTCGCAGGTGACAGTGCTGGAAGCCATGGACCGGTTTCTGTTCATGGTTGACGGCCAGATTGCCAAGGATGCCCAGCGGCAGCTAAAGAAACAGGGTCTGGATATCCGCCTGGGCGCAAAGGTCACCTCGGCAGAGATCGGCCCCAACGGAGTGGTCCTCAGCTATGAAGACCAGCGTGGCCGTCACAGCGTTGAGGTGGATCGCCTGATCGTCGCGGTCGGTCGCCGGCCGAACACCGAGGGCTTGCTTGATCCCCTCGCTGGCGTGAAGCTTGCCGACCGGGGCTTCATCGAGGTTGACGGCGAGTGCCGGGCCTCGGCACCGAACGTCTGGGCCGTCGGGGATGTCGTGCGGGGCCCCATGCTGGCCCACAAGGGCTCGGAGGAGGGCGTGATGGTGGCGGATCTTATTGCCGGCCGTTACGGTCACGTGAACTATGCCGTCATCCCCAGCGTCATCTACACCACCCCGGAGATTGCCTGGGTTGGCCAGACCGAAGAGCAGCTCAAGGAGGCGCGCATTGACTACAAGGTGGGCACCTTTAACTTTGCGGCCAGCGGCCGGGCCCGGGCCATGGAGCAGGCGGCGGGTCTGGTCAAGGTTCTGGCCAGCACGGCTGACGACCGGATCCTCGGCGTGCACATCGTTGGGCCCATGGCGGGGGAACTGATCGGCGAGGCGGTGGTGGCCATGGAATTCCAGGCCACCGCTGAAGACCTCCAGCGCACCATTCATGCGCACCCGTCTCTGGCCGAAGCACTTCACGAAGCGGCTTTGTCCGTCGACCGTCGGGCCCTGCACGCCATCAATCGCTGATTCCAATTCGGTTATCATGCTCGCGTTGTTGCGAGGAATGAGCTATGCGGAATCAGTCGGGCCCGGCGCTCCTGATCCTGAGCCTGGCCTGCTTGCCGGTAGCGACGGGCGCCCACGAAATCGATCTCAGCGTTAACGCGGACGCGTTTCGCGCGGCTTACGCCACGTCCCTTGGTACCAGTGCGCGGTTCGAGGGCGGCGTGTTGCACAATAGCGACGCTGGCGATGTTTTCAGTGCCGGGGTTCTGGCGGTTGGTGACCCGTTGGTTGGCCAACTGAAGCTGACGGCTGGCATCGGCGGACGGCTGGCCTACCTGGATGGCGACGGCAGTCAGCGGGACGGCTATGCCCTTGGTCTGGGTGGCAGCGTCCGCTGGGTTTTGCCGCGCTACGACCGGGTCGCGCTTTCCGCTGAAGGCTACTGGGCGCCCGAGGTTCTCTGCGGTGGCGATGCGGACGAATACCTGGACGGGACGGTGCGGGCGGGCTTCAGCATCACTCGCCAGGCGGATGTCTATGTGGGTGCCCGCTACGTGCGCGCGGACTATGACGACCGCCCGGCTACCCACTTTGACACCGGGCTGAACATCGGTTTCAACCTGCGCTTCTGATGCAGCCTGCTTTTACAGGTTAGGGTGTGTTGAGCGGCCCCATCCGGATACTCGGCATCGACCCCGGCTCCCGGATTACGGGCTTCGGGGTGATCGATTCTGATGGACGCCGATCCGTGCACGTCGCCAGCGGGTGCATTCGTACGCTTGACGGCGCGCTGCCCGCCCGTCTCCAGGTCATCTACGCCGGTGTGCAGGAGCTTATGACCCGATACCGGCCTGCGGCGGTGGCAGTCGAGCAGGTGTTCCTGGCACGCAATGCGGATTCAGCACTCAAGCTGGGCCAGGCGCGCTCGGCAGCCATCTGCGGCACGTTTGCCCTGGGTGCCGAAGTGTTTGAGTACGCGGCGCGGGCTGTCAAGCAGGCCATAGTGGGGCTCGGCCAGGCGGACAAGGCCCAGGTCAGCCATATGGTGGCGGTGCTGCTGAATCATCGCGCTCCGCTCCAGGTGGATGCAGCCGACGCTCTGGCGGTCGCTTTGTGTCATGCCCACACACGGCCGTTGCTCGCCAGGCTGGCCCGACTGTCTCCGGCGCTGGCGCCGGCCCGGACCGGAGCCGCGTTACCGCACCGCAGACGCGAGTCCGGCCGGGGGTTGCGCCGGTGATCGGCTTCCTGCGCGGCGTATTGGACCACAAGGAGCCGCCATTCCTGGTCGTCGAAGTGGGCGGGATCGGCTACGAGGTCATGGCGCCGCTCTCCACCTGTTTTCGCCTGCCTGAGGTGGGTCAGGCAGTCCTTCTGCGCACTCATCTACTGGTTCGCGAAGATCAGCACACCCTCTTCGGATTCTCGACGGAAACGGAGCGCCGGTTGTTTCGCGACTTGCTGAGGGTGAGCGGGGTCGGCGCCAAGACAGCTTTAGGCGTGCTTTCGGGCATGACGGTTGATGCCTTCGTCCGCGCGGTGGAGGCTGACGATGTGGCCTCCCTCGTCCGGCTCCCGGGCATCGGGCGCAAGACGGCCGAACGTCTGATCATCGAAATGCGCGACCGGGTCCCGGGCCTGGCGGGTGTCAGCGATGGACGTCCTGCCGCGCCGGCAGAACCGCGGGCAGAGGCCCTGGATGCACTGGTGGCGCTGGGCTACAAGCCGCCTGAAGCCCGGCGGATGCTGGACAGGGTGCCTGACTCCGCGACCTCGGTTGAAGAACTGCTGCGGGCCGTGCTGCGGTCCGCTGCCGGTGCAAAGAACTGAGCATGGCCACGGGTGACCGACTGATTACGACGGGGGCGCTGGTCGACGACGAGGCGGACCGCTCGATTCGGCCCCAGCGTCTCGCTGACTACGTCGGCCAGGCGGCCGTAAAGCGCCAGCTCCAGGTCTTTGTGACGGCGGCCCGCCAGCGCGGCGAGGCTCTGGACCACACGCTGATCTTTGGCCCCCCCGGGCTGGGCAAGACGACGCTGGCTAACATCCTTGCCAACGAGCTGGGCGTCAATTTGCGCCACACGTCGGGCCCGGTACTGGAGCGACCGGGCGATCTGGCGGCCATGCTGACCAACCTGGAACCGCGGGACGTGCTTTTCGTCGATGAGATCCACCGACTCAGTCCCGTGGTTGAGGAGGTGCTTTATCCGGCCATGGAAGACTTTCAGCTGGATATCATGATTGGAGAGGGTCCTGCGGCGCGCTCCATCAAGCTGGATCTGCCACCGTTCACGCTGGTGGGCGCGACGACCAGGGCCGGCCTGCTGACGTCTCCGCTGCGTGACCGCTTCGGTATCGTCCAGCGCCTGGAATTCTATGGGCGCGAGGAGTTGCACCAGATTCTCCTGCGCTCGGCCCGGATTCTCGGCGTGGCTCTGGATGATGGTGGCGCCTGGCAGCTGGCAGACCGGTCGCGGGGCACCCCGCGTATCGCCAATCGGCTGCTGCGCCGGGTGCGGGATTTTGCCCAGGTGGAGGGCAATGGCAGCATCGACGAAGCCACAGCCTGCTCAGCGATGAACCTGCTGGACGTGGACCCGAATGGATTCGACCTGCTGGACCGGCGCCTGCTCACGCTGATTATCGAGCGCTTCGATGGCGGACCCGTGGGTGTTGAGTCCCTGGCGGCCGCCCTGGGCGAGGAGCGGGGCACCATCGAGGACGTACTGGAGCCCTTTCTGATCCAGCAGGGCTTCATGAGCCGCACCGCTCGCGGCCGCATTGCCACCCGGCGGGCTTACCAGCACTTTGGTTTGCAGCCACCCCGAGGCCTGGCGGATGCCGGGAGCAACCTGTTCGACTCTGAGGAAACCTGAGATGACGGCGAATCCCTCGATTCTCGACCTGATCCTGTCCGCCAGCATCATAGTCCAGCTCGTCATGCTGCTGTTGCTGTCCGCATCAGTCCTGTCCTGGGCCATCATTGTCCGGAAACGGCGCGTACTTAATGAGGCGACCCTGGGCTCTGATGATTTCGAAACGAGCTTCTGGTCCGGCGGTGACCTGTCGGCGATCTACCGGGACGTGACCCGGGGCGGACAGCCAGCCGCTGACATGGCCGGATTGTTTGAGGCGGGCTTCCGGGAGTTCCGGCGCCTGAGTGAACAGCCTGGTATGTCGGCAGACCAGATACTGGAGGGCGTGCGGCGCGCCATGCACGTGGCACAGATGCGGGAGATGGACCGGCTGGAGGAGAGCCTGTCCACTCTGGCCACGATCGGCTCGACCAGTCCCTACGTCGGTCTCTTCGGTACGGTGTGGGGCATCATGAATTCCTTTCGGGGTTTGGGCAACGTGCAGTCCGCCACGCTGGCCGCGGTGGCCCCGGGGATCTCGGAGGCGCTGATTGCCACGGCTATCGGCCTGTTCGCGGCAATTCCAGCGGTCATTGCCTACAATCGCTACGCCGACAAGGTAAGCCGTCTCGAAGTCCGGTACGACAGCTTCATCGAGGAGTTCTTCAGCGTACTCCAGCGGCAGGCTCACGCCCGGTCGTACCCCCCATCCCAGCCGTCGCCCAGCCCGCAGGGCGCGGCATCCGGCAGAGCCCGTTAAGCCGTGCGTAAGTCGCGCAAGCGCAGGCTGATGGCAGAGATCAACGTCGTGCCCTATATCGACGTCATGCTGGTGCTGCTCGTGATTTTCATGGTCACGGCGCCCCTGTTGACGCAGGGGGTTGATGTGCAGTTGCCCCAGGCGGCGGCAGATCCCATCGTTGCGCCGCAGAATCAGACTCCCCTGGTGCTGTCCATTGACGCCGGGGGAGCCTTGTACCTCAGTGTCGGGGATGATGAGGACGCACCGCTGGCGGCCGAGCGTGTGGTTGAACTGGCGGCTGCGGTGCTCCGGAGGAACCCGAAGACGCCCGTCCTGCTGAAGGCAGACCAGCGCGTTGCCTACGGCGCCGTCGTGCAGGCGATGGTCCTGCTCCAGCAGGCGGGCGCTGCCAACGTCGGCTTTCTCACTGAGGCCCCAGCCAGTCCTCGGCGACGGAGTTAACAGGCCCTACTGAATGGAGCGGTCAAGGATGACTGAAACGGCTCGACCCGCCCCGACGGGAGGGCATTGATCTGGCCGCCCTCGCACCGATTGCGGGCGGGAGG
>Ga0105044_10005017_pt1 | contig 18211 bp, 14 predicted proteins | sample MAT01_FD_78092 | JGI IMG/M metagenome (GOLD analysis project Ga0105044, IMG submission 78092) | Freshwater microbial communities from Lake Fryxell liftoff mats and glacier meltwater in Antarctica - MAT-01 | ecosystem: Environmental > Aquatic > Freshwater > Ice > Liftoff microbial mat | place...
ACCGGGCCGACATCGCCCACAGACCCATCGATCCTTGCGAGAGAACGGGTGTGGAGAGACGAGACCACCGCTCCCCACTGAGCACGTGGTGACCACCGATCAGATCTCCCTCTCGAACGAGCTGTCCACCGATCTTGACGGCACTCTGGCTTGGCGGCGAAAGCCCGGTCGTCTTGACCAACTGGCCACGCTGCGCCATCGCGCCGGCTATCTCGACAATCGAATAAGCGAAGTCCTCGTTCCACCCAACTCGACCAGACCGCACCTGCGCGACGGTGCGTGCCGAAGTCGGAAGTCCGATCACCGAATCCCCAGGAAGCACCACTCCGACCACTTCGCTCGCGAACGCATCAAATCGATACAGTCCACGCGTCGTCAGGGGCCCGAATCCAGGCGATGACTGCCCACCGGTCCAATACGCACCACCCAATCCCGTTGACCCCACCCCACCCATATCCCGCCACACCGCCGTGAAACCCGGACCCACAGCCATCTGTTCCGCGCCCAGAACCACGTTCGATCGCACCACACAATCCAGAGAGCCGATGCTTCCGAGCGCGTTGCAGCCGCCGCTCTCCAGCATCCCGCTCCAAGTCACCACACCGGCTTCATCGACCCCGAATGATCGCTCCATCGACGTGATGATGTGCGGCGAACCCTGTCCATCCGCAACCAGCATCAGTCCATTCGCGGTTGAGCCACCGCCCCGACCCCAGACCGCGTCATGGCTCATGCCGTTGGGACCAGTGATCCGAAGTTGAACCGCCAAACCACCATCTGGTGTGATCACAACTGTTCGAATGCCGGAAATGGATCCAGCAGAGGTAGGTTGGCTTTCCATAAGGAACGGAACGAGCGGAGGTTGCGCCAGAACTACCGACGCCGTGCAACTGACCAGCACACACGCGGCAAGGGAATACGTTCGTGAGAAACAAAGGTGTACGGACATGACTTATCCTCTAAACAGGTGTCGCGGCATCCGAAATGTCACCTATCAGTCGAACGCCGAAGCGGTGTGTGAGCCGAATTCCAATGCGCAGTGCGGTTTTGTTGACGACTTCACAAGACCTTTGCAGATCCTCGCGCCGCTCCTCTTGCGGCGACCATCACAGCGACAAACTCACCCAGCCGCGCGCAACACCCCTCCCCCCCGAATCGGGTTGAGAAGGTTCCAGTCGGAAACCGGTCTCAGCACGCTTCTGGCGAGCATGGCGATCTGTGGCACATTAGAGGTACGGTCGAGCAGTCCACTCGACCGCATCGCCACGAGGCTCACGCCAAGTGCTTCATCCTCTCAACACCTGTTGACAAATGGCATCATCGTGCAGCGCGATCCGCGGCGTATGACCTCGCCAGAAGGGGTCTTCACTCCGGCACTCCGTTTGTACTTCAGAATCCAAGATGGTCCGCAACTCACCCAAGACCCGCTGCTTCCCCTTGTGCTGGCTCGCTCAGGCCTTGCCCGCGTTGGTTATCACGCTCACCATCAGCACCATGTTCGGTGGTTGCACGACGCAAGTTGTCAGACGCGAGGCCCCTTCGCTTCAAGCATTTGGCGGCGATCAGGGCGGTGCATCCGAAGTGATCTTTACCACACCCGAGCTGAGCGCTGCATTGGAATCCGACCCGACGCTCGCATCCGGCGATCAATCCAGGCGTGATTACACCTTGAACATTCGCGATGAGCAACCTCTGCTCGCAACCGCCGAATGGCCCCAGAGAGCACGCGCCAGTCTTGAGCGGCCACGATATGTCCATTTTCGTGATCGCGACGGCCGTTTGACGTTCTTCGTTCCCGATCGCCGCGATACGCGCCACTACCAGCACTGGCATTATCCCTACCAATGATTGGCCTCTGAAGCGATCAGGAAAAAAGGGCACGCCCGGGTCGGAGGCAGGACCCGGGCGGCCAAATCAATCATAAAGCAACTCGTGGCGGCGATCAGTCTGAGAGACCCGACGTCGCGGGGAGTTCCGCATTCTCGAGCGAGATGCTCGTGTCGATACGGAAGTTCGACTGCGTGCGGTGGCGTTCGGCGAAGAAGAACTTGAGGCTGTACCGCTGGCCATCTTCCAACCAACTGCACCGATCAACATCGATCGTCTGGCTCACGGCCGAGTGAACACCGCCGATGTCAATCACCAGCTTGCCATCGATAAATACCCAGACATCGTCGTCGCCGGTAAAGGTAAAGACCTGGCCAGTGCCGCGCTTGTAGACAAAGCTCGTGTCAAGCTCATACGTGAAGTGGAAGTTCTTCGTAGGTGTTGAGCCACCCGAGTTCCCCATCAACTGTCCATTGATGGGGAAGAACCCACCCGTGGTCGAATACGTCGGATCCAACCGATCGTTGAACGTGTACATGTTCGTGCCGGGATTGCGCACAAGCGTGATCGCGAGCGGCACACTGAGGTTCGAGCCGTTGGTGTCGCGGTACCACTGCGCGAAGTTCTCCGTTGTCGTGAGCGAACCGCCCTCGACCTTCTCGACGGTACCAGCCTGATCGCCGCTCCGCGCTGCGATGTAATCGCGAGCACCAATGACGTTGCGGCCGCTCGAATCCTTCGCCTGCTTGGTCAGTTTGTACCCGGTTGATTTGAACTCCGGCTTGCCATCGACATCGAGGTTGTTTGAGACTTGCGTCACATAGTGCCCGAAGCCGCGCGTCGGCTGCCGCTCAAAGTCGGCGTGACCACCCGATGCGGTGCGCTCGCGGAAGTCGCGGATCACACCCGTGAGCGCGATCGCATTCGGAAGTCCGGCACTGCTGTCCGAACCGCTCGTGGATCCCGACAGCGAGCCGCCGCTGGTGCCCGATGTGGTGCCCGCGTCGCGTGTGCTTGTCGTCTGAGCCGATGCGCTGCCGGGACCGGAAAGGGTGAACGCCGCAGCGAGGAGCAGAGCAGTCGCCGACGCGGCCGTGCCGTTGCGAAAAGATGTGAACGTCATGAGACTTCCTTTGCTTTCGTGATCGGCCGTTGCATACTGAGGCCGACGGCCTGTGCTCAATCGCTCTGGCCAGGTGCCCGGTGACGCACTTCGTCCGCACGAATCGGGAACACCCCGATCGTGCCCCGCCGCGGTACGGCGAGCCGGTCCTTTCTACTTTCAGATTCGCACCCCGCCTTCGCAACCCTCTCGACCACCCAGCCTCTCATTCCGCGCCCATCTGTAACGTCTACGACCATCAACCCCCGGTCCGCCCCGTGGCTTTCGCAAAAACAAAGCACCCGGCGTCTCGTGCGCCGGGTGCGTTCAGGGTCTGATATTCTCCGCGTGTCCGCGTTCGACGACATTCAGAGTGAATCAGTCGAACGAGTCGGTCACCGCCGGAGGCTGCACAGGCACCAACTTGAGCGTCGTCTCCACTCGAAAGTTCGACTGAACAGTGCGCCGCTCAGCGTGAAAGATCTTGAACTGATATGCTTTGTTGTCCGCAAGCCACGTCAGCCGGTCCAGCTCGAGGGTCTGGGCCTTCTTTGGGTGAACTCCTCCAAGATCGATCACCAGCCGTCCGTCGATGAAGCACCACACATCATCATCACCGGTAAAGGTAAAGACCTGACCGGTACCACGCTCATACACGAAGCGAGCATCGAGCTCCGTTGTAAAGTGGTAGTTCTTGTTCGTAGATCCAAAGTTGCCAAACAACTCCCCGTTGATCGGGTAGAAGCCCCCGAGCGTCTTGTAAGGCTGATCGTTCGCGGAATCAAAGATATACCGGTTCGTCCCCGCAACACGATTAAAGGTCAGCGATGTGACCTTCGACATGTTCATGCCCGGCGTGTCGTTGTACCAGCTCTGAAACGACGCCGCGGAAGTAATACCGTTCGTGTTGTTACCATCCGTGATGGCTGCTGAAACATCACGACGCGATGAGTCAAACAGAAAGTACGGGATCGGTCGTCCTGCCGAGTCCTTGAAGTCAGATGCCAGTTGACGACCGTTTGAACTTCTGAAAATCGGCTTTCCATCCGCGCCAAGCCGTTCCCCCACCAGCCCTACCCGACCACTCCCGGTAAACGACTCGAAGTCCGGGTGTCCGCCACGCTCGGCCTTGCCGCGGAAGTCGCGGATAACCGCTGATATCTGGAGCTGGTCGGGCAGTGTTTCCACCACAGCGTTCCCGCCCCGCCCGGTTGAACCTGCGGGCGGGTTTGCGGTCGAACTCAACGGGCCAACGAAGGCCGCGATGACGACCGCGCCCAGAGCGCAGCCTGCCAGGGCCAGCAGTTGTTGACGACGGTTGGTCTTCATTCTTTGATACTCCTGATCGGGCCGGGGGTCACGGTGCCTGGCTTTCCGACGCGGCGGCCACTTAATGGCCACCTGAGGAACCGTCGTAAGCTCTGTCCGAACAACCTTCGATCCGATGCCACCCCGGCAACATCCACTGGCTGTAAAGCCGGGCAACCGCGACGGTCTGTGCCGACTCGGTGGTCTGCGCGGTTCCGAGAACAATCGTTGCGGCCAAGCCGCTGCGCGAGCCGATCATCGATTGCGACAACGGGTGAACTCGCGTGTGCAAACCTCAACCCAACTCCACCTCCTGAACATCCGCCCTCCGCACCATCGACCCGAACTGAGCACCCAACAATCACCTTTCCGGAGATCGGACCCTTGGACCACTTTGTCATCAACGGCGGCAATCGACTCTCCGGTCGTCTCACGATCAAAGGCTCAAAGAACGCCACCCTGCCCCTCATGGCCGCGGCGTTGCTCACCGATCGGCCCATGGTCCTGACCGATGTCCCCGACCTCGCCGATACTCGCAACATGGTGGGCCTGCTCTCCGAGCTTGGCTGCCGGATCGAGTTCACACCGGCCTCTTCATTCAACGCCGCCGGCGGCACCATGCTCCTCCACGCCCACGATCAGAGCCAGAGCCACGCCCGCTATGAGATCGTCCGCACCATGCGGGCCAGCATCTGCGTCCTCGGTCCCATGCTCGCCAAACGCGGCTTCGCCCGCGTCTCCATGCCCGGCGGTTGTGCCATCGGAGACCGCCCCGTTGATCTCCACCTTCGCGGCCTCGAGGCGCTCGGCGCCGATGTGCAACTCCATCAAGGAGACATCATCGTTCGAGTTCCGGGTGGAACCAACGGCCGCCTCAAGGGTGCCCGAATCTTCCTCGGTGGGCCTATGGGTTCAACAGTCCTCGGCACCGCCAACGTCATGTCCGCCGCCACGCTCGCCGAAGGTCAGTCCATCATCGAAAGCGCGGCCTGCGAGCCCGAAGTGGTCGATCTCGCCAAGATGCTCAACGCCATGGGTGCCCGCATCCGCGGCGCAGGCTCGCCCCGAATCATCGTCGATGGTGTCGAGAGCCTCGGCGGAACCGAGCACCGCGTCATCCCCGACCGCATCGAGGCCGGAACATACATGTGTGCGGCCGCGATGACCAACGGCGATATCACACTCGAAAACTGCCCGAGCGATGCCCTCATGGCCGCGTCGGATGCCTTCGAGCGCATCGGCCTCATCTTCTCACCCGAGCAGAGCGTTGTCGGCGGTGTCGCTGCTCAAAGCTCCACCAGCCGCGACCCCATGCGGGCCACCGTCCGCGTGACCTGCTCACGAGTCCTTCGTCCAGTTGAGATCACCACCCAGCCCCACCCGGGCTTTCCCACAGATATTCAAGCCCAGATCATGGCCTTGCTCTGCCTGGCCGATGGCAACTCGATCATCACCGAGCGCATCTACCCGGAGCGCTTTCTGCACGTCGCCGAGCTGAGCCGCATGGGCGCCAAGATCGTGCGCCAAGGCTCAACCGCCGTGGTCACTGGTGTTCGCAAGCTCGTCGGTGCGCAGGTCATGGCCAGCGATCTCCGCGCCAGCGCGTGCCTCGTCCTTGCCGGCCTCGCCGCCGAAGGCACCACCACCATCAACCGTGTCTATCACCTCGACCGTGGGTACGAAAGCATGGAAGACCGCCTCCGTATGCTCGGCGCAAGCATCGAACGGGTGTGTGAGAAAAACCCTACCAACGCCCATGAGGTCGCGGCCGTCTGACCTCGCGGATCGTGACCCCATGGGCATCCCCCGGCTCATTGGTGCCCGCTCAGCCCCATCGGCTGGGCTCTCTTTCGCTTCACCATGACTTCCCCAACCTGTCCAGCCTGCGATCGCCTCGCCCGACTTCGTTCGGGCAACGATCCCTTCTTCCTCGCCGAGTTGCGCGAGTCGTACGCCATCCTGCACAAACACCAGCCCTATGCAGACATGGGTGTTGAGGGGGTGGTTGGGGTGGTGGGGGGGGTGGGGGGGTGGTGTACGTTGTGGCTCAAGGACCACCACGAACATCTCGGGCTTCTCGATCGCGAGCGGCAGTCACGCCTGGCCGAAGATGTCTCAGAACTGGCCGCGGCCATGCACAGGGCCTTGCCCAGCCTGCGCCGCATCAACTACGAATGTCTCGGAAACGTGGTCGCCCACATCCACTGGCACCTGATCCCACGCTTCGAGTGGCCAATCGACCCCGACCCGGGCGCAACCGTCTGGGTCAGACCGCCGAATGAACTCGAATGCGGCGTCACGGACTCCGTGCGCGATGATCTGATCCAAAGACTGCGGGCCGAGCTTCAAGCCTGAACTGAAGTACTCAACCCATTGGCCGGATCACGCCGACGGCGAAGCCTCTTCCGGAGTGGCGGGCACTGCTTCAGTTGAATCTTCGTCAACCGCAACCACGACATCCGCCACGACCGAGCCTTCGTCAACAGCAGCCTCGGCCGGGCCTTCGTTCTTCAAGGGCTTGGCCTTCTCCACCAGTTCATAGAAGCCGCCACCCGTGTTCCGGATCTGCCCCTGCTTTTCCAGCTCTTCCCAATAGATCCGCGGATACAGATGCGGAGCCGGGGGCAGGATAGCGACGATGTTCGACTTCGATCCGCCGGTAAGGGGCGAACGCCCGATCCGCGATTCCTGGTCGAGCTTCGTCAGTTTGAGCCGCTTCTTGAACGCCGCCAGCGCGGTCTTGAGCTGCTGAGGTGTGGGTTTCTCCGCCCGCACCATGATCAGCGGTTGCGATGCTGGCCGCTGTGACCCCGCCTCACCCGTCGCGGCCATGCTCCCGCCATACTGAGCCCGAGGCTGCGGCGGTGGAGCCTTGGCAATCTCTTCCAGCAGGCCACGCATGGCCTCAACATTCCGCTCAGCAATGTACCGTGCCAGTCGCATCTGGTCACATGGAGCCTTCTTAAGCGTGGTGTGAAGGATCTTCCACTGCGTTCCGGATCGCTTCGGGTCAGTCCCCGTTGCAGGTGTGGAGAGATCGGCGAGGAGCTTGCGGGCTTGTTCGAGCATCAATGGAGGTTAGGCGCGTTACAACCGGGTAGGCACCCCTCTCATCGCCTTCCGAACCGTCATTCCTCATCAAAACCACCCTCGACCAGTTTTTTCAGGGCCGCGCAGGCCGCTTCGGCATCATCCCCTTCGGCAACGATCTCCAGTTCCGTCCCCTTCGTCGCCGCCAGCATCATCATCTGCATGATCGATTTGCCATCCACGCACTGCCCCTGCCGCTTCACCGTAATGGCCGACGCAAACACGTTCGCGGCATCCACAAAGCACATCGCCGGGCGCGCGTGCAGCCCGAGGCGGTTCGAGATCAAGACTTTGGCGGTAATAGTGGGCACGGGCAAGGATCGAGCGAAGGGTGGTTGGCGTGGTGGTAGGTGGGAGTGGGGGTGGAGTGGGGGTGGGGTGGGGGTGAGGGTGGGGGTGAGGGTAGAGGTAGAGGTAGAGGACAGATGGATCCAGCATCAAAGAGTGGCGAGATCACCTGCGTGATGGCTGCCCATCCGCCTCTTCCAACAGGCTCCGAACATCTTCCGCCGAGTGGGCCTGCCGCATAAAGCGCCGGAAGCTCTCGTTGCTCAGATTCTTAAAGATGACTTCCATGGCACTCAGGTGCGTGTCCGGATCATTGGTCGGAGAGAGCAGCAGGAAGATCGTGTACACCGGCTGTCGGTCCAGAGCATGAAACTCAACCCCCGTCGGTGAGAGCCCGATCGCCACCGCCATGCCCTTTGTACTCTTGTGCTTCACATGCGGCACAGCCACACCCTTGCCGAACCCTGTCGAACCCTGTTTTTCACGGTCCAGCACGCGGGCGATCAACTCGTCACGCAGCGCAGGATCGGCCGCGCCTGATGAGACCAGCGCATCGATCAACTCCGCGATCACCTCATCCCGTTCGTTGGAGACGAGCTTGGGAACAATCGCTCCCGGCGCGACGATCTGGCTGAGCTTGAGCACGTGGAAGTCTCGGAGGAGGGGCACAAGGCGATCGGTCACAACAGTGTTCAGTGGCGGAGCTTCTCTTTGAAGTCCTTGAGCTGGCGGGCCGACTTCTCAATGCACTCATCGATGCAGTGGTAAAGATCACTCCCGTGAGCACGGCTGATAAAGTCCTCGTGCTTCACGACATCGACCTGAATCTCGACCGCAAACTCCTTGGCCTTTCCGGCGGGGCTTTCAAGTATAACGCGGACCTGCTGCGTCCCATCAAAGAACTTCGTGAGCTTATCCGCCTTCATCTCCGCGTGAGCGCGGATCGCCGGTGTGATGTCGAGGTGCCTGCCGATGATATCGATTCGCATGGGTATGGAGCTTTCCGGTTATTCTTGAGGGCGACTTTCAACGCTCTATCCGATCATTGATTCATGCCAAACACGGGAACGAAAGACCCAGAGACGCATGATAGTAAGGCGTTAGGTCTCGTCCCCTCACCACAGTGTACTTCGCTTCAGGTGCCGACGAAGATCGCCCAGAAACGCGCCCCGATCGGCCCGAACATCACACAGAGGCGCGGCAAGTCCACCGCGACACTGCGCAGCGACTTGAATCCTTCAACCTCAACGCGGTTCAACATCAGTTGACTTTAGACCCGCGGCCCCGCCGCACGAACCGCATCCGGCATTTCAAACTTCTTGTCGTTCTCGCGGAATCCGCCCGCCAGCTTCTTCGCCATCGCGTCGTACGCGCCTTTGTCCGCCCACGTGTTCCGTGGGTGCAGCACCTCGCTCGGAACGCCCTCCACCGCCTCGGGTATCGGCAGCCCGAAAATCGCATCCGGGCTGTATCTAGCGTGCGCCAACTTCCCGTTCAGGATCGCCGTCACAAAGGCGCGCGTATACGCCAGCTTGAACCGCTCCCCTTCACCATACTTCCCGCCCGTCCACCCTGTGTTCAGCAGCCAGACGTTGGCGTTGTGCTTGGCAATCCGAGCGGCCAGCATCTCCGCATACACCTTCGGCGGACGCGGCAGAAAGGGCTGTCCAAAGCACGGGCTGAAGTTCGGCTCGGGTTCTTTCACGCCCGCCTCCGTCCCGCCCAGTTTCGAGGTGTACCCGTTGATGAAGTAATACATCGCCTGCTCACGCGTCAGCTTCGAGATCGGCGGGATCACGCCATACGCATCCGCCGTCAGAAAGATCACGTTCTTCGGGTGACCACCCAGAGACGGAATCACCGCATCCTGTATGTAATCGATCGGGTAGGTTGCGCGGCTATTTTCCGCCAGCGCCGCCGAGTCATAGTCCGGCACGCGCGTCTCGGCATCGATCACCGTGTTCTCGAGCACCGAGCCAAACCTGATCGCGTTCCAGATCTGCGGCTCACCCTCCTTGCTCAGCCTGATGCACTTGGCGTAGCACCCCCCCTCGAAGTTGAATACCCCCTGATCGCTCCACCCATGCTCATCATCGCCTATCAGCGCGCGGTCCGGGTCGGCACTCAGCGTCGTCTTCCCCGTTCCCGATAGGCCGAAGAAGAGCGCGACGTTCGACGGGTCCTTCTTGTCCACGTTCGACGAGCAGTGCATCGGAAACACGCCGACTTCGGGCATGTCAAAGTTCATCGCAAAGAACAGGCTCTTCTTGATCTCGCCCGCGTACTCCGTGCCGAGTATCACCACCGTCTTGCGGCTGAGCGATTGCGCAATCAGCACCGGACCCTTCGCGCCGCACCTCTTCTGCTCATCGGCACTCAAACGCCGCTTCCCAGCGTTGATCACCGTCCAGTCGTGGTTCCACCTCGCGTTCGCGCCCGCCGCCCTGCTCCCCTGCGGTATGAACAGCGTTCGTGCGAACAACGAATGCCACGCCTGCTCACAGATCACCTGCACATTCAAGCGGTGTGTCGGGTCGGCACCCACAAACCCCTCGAACGTGAACAGCTTGTCCTGCTTGTTCAGATGCTCGGTCGCGATGGCCAGCGCCCCATCAAACTGCGCGCTGGTGACAGGCATGTTGACAGCGCCCCACCAGATCTTGTCGTGGTAGCTCGACACATCCTCAAGGTGCTTGTCCTTGGGCGATCGGCCCGTACGGTCGCCGGTTTTGCACACCAACGCCCCATTCGAGGCCAGCACCCCTTCGTTCCGCGCCAACGCCTCTTCAACCAGTTGCGCCACACTCAGGTTCTTCTTGACTCGTGCGCCAGACAGATCGATCGTCTCTGCCGAACTGGCTTGTGGGGTGGCGGTTGCGGCGGCCATTTGGATGAACTCCCGTGTTTGAGCAGATGGGCCTGGCGAAACGGTCACGTAGCCGCTATTCGCGGCCTCCACGATAGCCCAAACCTACTGATCGAAACAAGGGCAACTTGAACGGAAGATCCGCAAGTCTCCCCCTTTCCTCAATCGCGGCCTCCATCGGCCTGCGTTCCAAAACCCCACCGCACCGTTGGGCAACCTCCAACCAACAGGCTATCGTTACCATCTTCACCGTAAACCAGACTTGGGCCTCGGTCGTCGGGCTTGTCTGATAGGTAAAAGTTCGGTTGGTGGTTGTAGCTCAGTTGGTTAGAGCACGAGATTGTGATTCTCGGGGTCGCGGGTTCGAGTCCCGTCATCCACCCTTCCCCTTTCGATTCGTCCGCCGCAGCCCGCCCTTCGCGTTCAGTTCGTCTCCGCCAAAGATCCGTGCGCACGTGGCCACCAGCACGTGCCGGTCGATCGGCTTGGTCAGATACTCATCGCACCCCGCCGACAGGCACTTCTCGCGATCACCCGCCAACGCGTGCGCGGTCAACGCCACGATCGGCTTGCGATACCCCTTGCCCCGCAACTGCGATGTGGCCGAATACCCATCCAGCTCGGGCATCTGCATGTCCATCAGAATAATGTCAAATGGCCGCGACGACGCCACCGCTTCCAACGCCATGTCGCGCCCAATCCGCCCGTTCTCCGCAGTCTCCACGGTTGCGCCCGCGTGCCTGAGGTGAAAGCAGACCAGGCGGCGATTGTCCGATCCATCTTCCGCATACAGAATTTTCAAACCACTCAAAGGACGTTCACCGACGCGCTCGACCGTCATCGCTGGCAGCCCGCTCTGTACACAGTCAGTTGCCCGAAGCGTCTCCCTCATGGTCACATGCGTCAGGTCACCGGCCGAGATGGTCAACACAAAGTTTGCTCCGCGCCCGGGCACGCTCTTCACCGTTATACCACCGCCCAGCAACTCCGCCACACGACGCGCAATCGTGAGCCCGATCCCCAGCCCACCATGCTTTCTCGAGTGCGATCCATCCCCTTGCTTAAACGGCTCAAAGATCTCTCGCACTTGCAGAGCATCCAGCCCCACGCCCGTATCAATCACTTCAAACCGTATCCGAGAATCAGCCCCGCGCGACCCTTCCACCATCGATACCCGCAAAGTCACCGACCCCTGATCCGTAAACTTGATCGCGTTGTCCATCAGTTGCACAAGCACCTGCCGAACCCGCGAGGCATCGGTCTGAATCGCCGTCGGCACCGACGGCACAATCTCCCCGATCACCGTGAGAGACTTGACCCTCGCCCTGCTCTCCACCTCGCCAAGCACCTCCTCGACGAGCTGCATCGGTGAAATGGCCGCGAGCTTCAGGTTCGGTTGCTCGGTCTCAAGTTGTGCAAGGTCCAGCACATCCACCATCAGCGTCGTCAGATGCTGCGCGTTGCGCCGTATCGACCGCACAAGCTCATCGTGCTCCGCCGCATCACGCCCTTCGCTCTCCAGCAAGTCCACATACCCGAGTATCGCCGTCATCGGCGTTCTCAGCTCATGGCTGACATTCGACAGGAACCGGCTCTTCGTCTCTTCGGTCGCCCCCGCACGTTGTGCCCACGCGCCAACCTCAGACCGCTTTCCGCGTCTGTGCAATCCCCTGCCGATCAGGCCCGCAACGCCGAGCGCGCACGACCCCATCAGCAGGCTTGCACCCGTCACCGGAATGACCGACGAAAGCGCCGCCGCAAGTCCCAGGCTAGCCGCGCCGGCCAGCACGCTGTTCGATCCCATCATGACAATCGTGGTCATGCGTTTCATGGAGAGGCTCCTGCAACATGGAAGGAGTTGCCACGTACGCCGTGGCAAGGTAGTTCCGACACAGTTCAATCAGCTTCATCCGATCAATCGGCTTGGTCATGTGCGCATCGCACCCCGCCGCGATCGACCGCTCCCGATCCTCGGGCATCGCGTGCGCTGTCAGCGCAACGATGGGGGTCTTCACCCCGCGCGATCTGAGCAGCCGCGTCGCCGCGTATCCATCCATCTCCGGCATCTTCACATCCATCAATACCATCGCATACCGGCGTGACTCCGCCATCGCCCCCATCACCGCTTCCACCGCCAGCAGCCCGTTCTCCACCACATCGACTTCCGCCCCCGCCTTTCGCAGGTGAAACGAGATCAATCGCTGGCTATCCAGACTGTCCTCAGCAACCAATATCCGCCCCAGCATCGGCACTTCCATCGCATTGACCGTGACCGCGGGCGCGGGCTTCTGGCACGGGTCTGCGTGATCGCCAACGCCGTTCCACACAGTCGCCGAATCCTCATCACTGATCGCCAGCTCCAGCCTGAACGTTGACCCAAGGCCCGGCGTGCTCTCCACCAAGAGATCTCCACCCAGCAACGCGGCCAGTTTCTTCGAGATCGCCAACCCCAGCCCGGTTCCCCCGAACCGGCGCGAGACCGACGTATCCGCCTGCATGAACGTCGTGAACAGACGCGACATCTGCTCCTGCGTCATCCCGATCCCGCTGTCCCTCACCGCGATGCACAGCCGACCCGGCGGCCCCGCCTCAAACCTCACCCTGATCTCCACACTTCCCTGCTCGGTAAACTTGATGGCGTTGCCGACAAGGTTGGTCAGCGTCTGCCTCAGCCTCAAGGGGTCGGTACGAATCTTCCGCGGCAACGGATACTCCAGCACCGTTTCGAGCACGATGCCCCTCTGCTCGGCACGCACCTTCAGCAGGCCAACAACATCTTCCACCACCCACTCGACACTGCACGCAATCGCTTCGATCGTCATCTGCCCCGCTTCGATCTTTGAGATATCCAGAATCTCATTGATCAACCCCAGCAGGTGCTCCCCATTCCGACGGACCGTCGATATCGCCTCCACCCGCTCCTTCGTTCCCAGTTGATATTCATCCGCCTGCGCCAGCAGATCGATGTACCCGATGATCGCAGTCATCGGCGTACGGATCTCGTGGCTCATGTTCGCAAGAAACTCCGACTTGGCCCGGCTTGCATCCACCGCCTCGAGCCGCGCAAGCTCCATCGATCGCTCCGCATCCCTGCGGTCGGTGATGTCAACGCACGTGCCGATAAAGCCCACAAAGCTCCCCGCCGCCGAAACACGCGGCACACCGTGGTCAAGCACCCATCGAAACTCCCCATCATGGCGACGCAGTCGATACTCCTTCTCGAACGGCTTGCGAGCCTCGTAGCTCCGTGCGTACGTCTCCATGCACCAGGAGCGATCATCCGGGTGAATGCCCTCCGACCATCCCTGCCCGACCTCCTGCTCCATCGTGCGCCCGGTAAACTCCAGCCATCCACGGTTGAAGTACGAGCCGCGCTTGTCGCTCTCCGAAACCCAAACCATCATCGGCGCGTGGTCCGCAAGGCTCCTGAACCGCGATTCACTCTCGATCAAGGCGTGCTGCGCCTCCTCGGTCGTTCGCAGGAGCCCATTCATCACCACGCCCAGCGATGTAAGTTCGTCGCCTCCATCCTCGCTCACCCTCGCCGATAAATCGCCGCGATGCTTGATGTTGTTGATCTCGCTGTTCAGCCTCGCCACGCGCCGAACCACCAGCCGGTTCATCGCGTATATCGTCGCGATGATCGAGACGATCGCCGCCACGCTCAACGCCACAAAGAAGTACGTCAGACTTTGAACAGCCTGCCGGTAGACCGCCCGATCATTCGTGCTGCACAGCAACGCCACCGGCTGCCCCGCCACATCATCGAGCATTGCCCGTGCATGGATCCGCTCCGCATCAGTCACGCACGACCATCCGCCCCGTGCCTGTCGCAGTTCTTCCGCGACAGTCTGTTCCTGATCACTCAACATCGCACCCGCAAGGGGCGCGATCGCAATCTCCGTTCCAAGCCGGAACGAAATCGCCCGAACAAAGTCGTCATCCACACGTTTCAAGAACGCGATCGTTCCACGCGACGGACCCGCCGATTGGCTCGTCAGGATCGGTCTCCACGCGATCATGTGCAGCCCCGCGGGCAATGCGACAAAGCCGCTTCCCGCTTGCTCTGAATCATTCCCCAACCGTGCTTCAACGAATCGATCAACCCCCGGCATCGCCGCGGAAATGTCCGTCGATTCCTCCCCCGACACCCGCGCTGTGATCGGCTTTCCAACGCTGTCCCACAGCACAATCGCATCGATCTTCAACAGCTCGGTCGCCGACGGTGTGAGGTTTGACTGAATGAACGCCGTGTTTCGTTCCGCGGCGAACGCGTAGCTGTCATCCCAGCTTGCCCAGTCCGAGACCTTGATGCCAAGTTCCACCCCCGCCTGTCGCATCGCGCTCGCCGAACGACGAAGATCATCCAGGGCGTGCTGGTTCTCGATCGTTCGATACCCGCGCATCACCACCGCAGCACCCACCACGAACAGTCCCGTCATCGCCACCACCAGCGAGCCGCCGATAGCCGAGAGCATTCGATGCTGGAGCTTCATCCGTGCATGACCCCTTGCGCGCCGAACCATCCCGCACCCTCGGCGACTCCCCTCATCATCGACATTTCCGACTATTGATCTGAGCGCGCCTCGCCAACAGGCCTCCTCCGCCAACCCGATAACCCCACGCACAAGCCGTTCGCGCGCGTGCCCGGCCATCACGTCAGCTTGCCGTCGTCATTCCGCCTGCGCTGGCTCATGGCTCAGTTCGCAGAAAGCTCGTTCTTCGAGCGACTCGCGGCCTCCGCATCGTCCCGCGCCCGCCCGATCTCTTCGCGCGCCAACCAGCAGATCGTGCCCGCTACATCTGCTTTCTCAGCACGCACGCGTGCGCAGGTCGATCATCACGCTTGAACTTCCGTTCATAGTTTGTTCCCACCAACTCCCCCTCGACCACCCATTCCGGCGGAGTGAACGCACGCTGAACAAACGGCGCACGCCCCACACTCAAACCCACGAGCGTCGAGCGATCAACCCCAAGCTCACCCTCTCCATCCTTCGCCGCCCACCTGTTGAAGTGCTCCACATCCCACGACCACAGATCATCATGGTCGGTCACCACGCGAAGCTCTCCGCCCGCAACCAGCACCTTCCACGCATCCGCAAGAAAGCTGTCCTGAATGACCCGTTTCTTGTGGTGCTTGTGCTTCGGCCAGGGGTCGGAAAAATACAGGTGAATCACCCGCACGATCCCCCCCGGGCAGCGCCACTTCAAATAGTCCGCCGCGCCCGCGTGCAGCATCCGCACGTTCTGCAATCCCTCGGTCGCCGCACGCCGTCTCAGGCGATCGGCCGAGTACAGATAAAACTCGTGCGCCCACTCGATCCCAAGGTAGTTGGTCGCGCGATCGTTCGTGGTCTGATTGACCAGGAACGTCCCCTTCCCCACACCGATCTCGATCTCAAACGGAAGGGTCGGGTCGGCAAACCACGCGCGCGGATCAATCCTCCCCGCCTCACGGTCCGCAATCACCGCATCCGGCAGCGGCGGCAACTCCGCCTCCCTCACGCCGATCCCGGCATCATCAAGCTCACGATCTCGCGCCAATCCAAATGACATCCCCGACTCTAGGGACCACCAACACCCGATCGCAGCAGCAGCACCCGCGGCGAAGCTCCGGCCGTGTTCCTCACCGATTTCGGGTACGATGAAACACCCACAATGGACCGAGAACCTGATCCTTTGCTCCCTTTGCTGCGTATAGATGGTGTCTCGTGGTGCAGCTTCTCTCGATACCGCCCGGACTCGCCGATAAGGACGATGCGGAATCGAGTCATCCGGATGCCGCGTTCGCGCGGGCGTCGCGCCCATCCGGCTGGGTTCCTTGGATAGGTTGACGGTGAAAGTGCGGTCACGCCGCGCGTTCCCGACCGCTCGGGGGTAACCAGCGTTCAGGAACCTGCGGCTGACCAATGGAGCGAGGCCATGGCAGAGGACACGCGCCGTTCTGGATCCCCATCGAATGAACGCTCTTCCGAGCCCGGTGGCCAGACCGCCGGAACCGGTTCGGGCGATGGTAACGCCGAGCTGATGTCGATGATCGAAACCCGTATCGACCGACGCTCGTTCCAGCAACATCATTGGGAAGGTGCGTTCGCTGACTATCTTGATATTGTTTCACGAAATCCGTCTGTTGTGCGCAATGCTTATCAACGAATGTATGATGCCATCCTCTCATACGGATATGAGAAATATCGACTCTTTAAGAAAGACTGTGTCCGCTACCACTTCTTCAGCGACCCGATCGACAACGGTGCCGACGGGATCTACGGCCTCGACTTCGCCCTCATGCAGCTCGTCGATGTCTTCCGTTCCGCCGCCGAGGGCTACGGCACGGACAAGCGCATCCTGTTGCTGCACGGGCCGGTCGGATCGAGCAAAAGCACCATCGCGCGCCTGCTGAAGAAGGGTGTCGAGGCCTACTCAAAGACCGATGCGGGCGCGCTGTACAGCTACTCCTGGATGCTCGATGAAAGCGCCGGGGCCACGTCATCAGACACCGAGTTCGCCTGTCCCATGCACGAGGAACCGCTCCTGCTGGTTCCGCGCGAGGCGCGGGGCGAGATGCTCGCCAAGCTCAACAGCAAGTACACCACGCAGCACCGCGGCGGAATGCTCAAGCTCTCGGGCGAACTCTGCCCCTTCTGCCGGCGCGTGATGGCCGACCTGATGAAGCACTATGGCGGTGACTGGCGTCAGGTGATGAAGCACATCAAGGTCCGGCGCATCATCCTCAGCGAGAAGGACCGCGTAGGCGTGGGCACCTTCCAGCCCAAGGATGAGAAGAACCAGGATTCGACCGAGCTGACCGGCGACATCAACTACCGCAAAATCGCGCAGTTCGGGTCCGACTCCGATCCGCGCGCGTTCAACTTCGATGGAGAGCTCAACATCGCCAACCGCGGCGTCTGCGAGTTCATCGAGGTCCTCAAGCTCGATGTCGCGTTCCTCTACGACCTGCTCGGCGCGAGCCAGGAACACCTCATCAAGCCGAAGAAGTTTGCACAGACGCACATCGACGAGGTCATCCTCGGCCATACCAACGAGCCCGAGTACAAGCGGTTGCAATCGAATGAAATGATGGAAGCCTTCCGCGATCGCACGATCAAGATCGATGTTCCTTACAACATTCGCCTTGATGACGAGATCAAGATCTATCAGAAGGACTTCGGCCCCGAGCGGATTAAGAACATCCACATCGCGCCCCACACGCTCGAAGTCGCGGCCATGTGGGCCGTGCTCAGCAGGCTTGAGCCCCCGAAGAAGGCCGGCCTCACGCTGATGCAGAAAATGAAGCTCTACAACGGCAAGGCCATCGCCGGCTTTACCGAAGACTCGATCAAGGAACTCAAGGAAGAGACCAGCCGCGAAGGGATGAACGGCATCTCGCCGCGATATGTGCAGGATAAGGTGAGCAACACTCTTGTCAGCCGTCAGGCCGTTGATGAGAAGTGCATCAACCCCTTCATGGTGCTCAACGAGCTTGAGAGCGGCCTCTCGCACCACTCGCTCATCAACGATGAGGAGATCAAGAAGCGCTATCGCGAACTGCTCAGCGTGGTGAAGGAAGAGTACGAGGACATCATCAAGGGCGAAGTGCAGCGCGCCATCAGCGCGGATGAAGACGCGATCAAGCGTCTGTGCCAGAACTACATAGAGAACGTCCGCGCTTACACCCAGCGTGAGCGCGTCAAGAACCGCTACACCGGGCGCGATGATGAGCCCGATGAACG
>Ga0105044_10005021_pt1 | contig 18204 bp, 15 predicted proteins | sample MAT01_FD_78092 | JGI IMG/M metagenome (GOLD analysis project Ga0105044, IMG submission 78092) | Freshwater microbial communities from Lake Fryxell liftoff mats and glacier meltwater in Antarctica - MAT-01 | ecosystem: Environmental > Aquatic > Freshwater > Ice > Liftoff microbial mat | place...
CGGCAGTTGGCGTAGGCGGAATACTAGATCGCACAACCGGTGACGCCGTAGCCGTCGGACGCAGCGTCGGTGTCGGCGTCGACCGATCGCGGCCACAAGCAGCCGCCACCAAGGCCACGGCACCACTCAACATACCCCCCAGAAAATGCCGCCGATCCAACGGTTTCTTTTCGACAGGGGTGGGTTCAGATGTCTGGGCTTCGCTTATCTGCTCTTCTGGTGAATTCTCTTCTGGCGAATGCTCTTCCAACGATTGGCGAGAATCGATTGGCAGTTCATCAAGGGGTAAAATTGGGTTATTACTCATGGTCCATACTATAGCATTGCTCATGGGTTGCTACAAATCGTAGCATTTCTAAAAGAGTAGCCTTGCTTCAAATGTGCGTTACGCTTGCGCCTTGCACACGCAATGCCAACACGCAACAGTCGGCTTTTGTGGGGCAAAGCAACTAACGTAACGAGCCATGGCAGTGAATTGTTCCCAGTCGCGCCAAGCGCTTATAACCCGGTCGGCAGATCGATAAAGTCAAACTCAATGCCAAATTTTTCTTGAAGATGCTTGCCCAGCGCCTGCACGCCCACTGTCTCGGTGGTATAGTGACCGCCATAGATCACATTTATGCCAGCATTTTGCGCATCATAATATTGGGCATGGCTGGTTTCGCCCGTGATGTACAGATCGCAGCCCAACGCAGTTGCTTCGTCGATCTCGCGTGCCCCGAAGCCGCTGAGAATGCCCACGCGATGGATAATGCGCGGCCCATACGCTTGGACCAGTTTTGCCGAGCCAACGCTGTGTTCAAAGCGATCCACCAGATAATCCAGTTTGGTGCCGTGGGGGGCGGTGGCCAAGGCAGCCAATTTAACGCCGTTGGCATTGCCCCACCAATCGATCACTTCCAGCCCCAAGCGACGGGCTAGTTCAGCATTGTTCCCCACCTCTGGGTGGGCATCTAACGCCAAATGGGCCGCATACAGATTCAACCCCGCGTCGAACAGCGTGCGCACCAGGCGGCCATAACTGCCGCGCAACAGCTTGGGCGCGCCCCAAAAGATCCCGTGATGGACCAACATCAGATCCGCGCCCTGGCTCAGCGCAGCATCGACACAGGGCTGGTGGGCATCGACCAAGCCAATAATTTTCTGAACTTCGTCCCGCCCCTCTACCTGCAATCCTTGGGGGCCGTAATCGCGAATGTCACCAATACGGAGAAACTTATCCAGATAGGTAACTAATTCTGTACGCTTCATGTGTTATCCTCCTTGGGCGTGTCCGCGACTTGATTGCCGCGGCGCAAAAAGCGCTTGGCACGCCGGGCAAATTGGCGGCGCGGCAGCATCACGCGCCGTCCACAAGTGAGACACGCCAGGCCAATATCCGCGCCAACCCGCACCACTTCCCAATTCAAGCTGCCACAAGGGTGCGGTTTGCGCATTTCTACTACATCGCCAACGTAAAGCTGTTCGTAAATTTCCATCAAACTACTCCGGCGAACAGATCTTTCTCTACTGCGCCATTGGGTGCCGGATAGGCACGCGTAAAGGATTCGTTGATCAAAAACTGCCGCCGTATAAAACTGGGTAGCACCCGTACAAAAGTCGGTCCGCCACTGTATTGGCTGGCATGGGCGCGGCTGGCGGCCTCCTTTTGGGGCAGATAGGGCTCAATATTGATCTCGGCATGAACCGGTGTCTCCCATCCGCTAATCTCGACCAAGTTAATGTCTTTGTTGCGGCCAATCGCGGTCGGATCTTTACCCATCAACGGCATGAACTTGACAATCAGCTTGAGCACCCGTTTATCAAAGGCAGTGTAATAGAGCTTTTGTGGCCCCGGATAGCCATTGCCATTACGCTGCGCCTCGCTGCGCACCAGGTGAAACGCCGCAGTTACTGTTTCGCAGAGCCGTATATGATCGGGATGCCCATAGCCGCCAAAGGGATCATGGGTGACGATCACCTCGGGTTGCAGCCGCCGGATATATTCGGCAAGTTGTTGCACCAGCGCATCGATTGGCTGCTGAAAGAGCGCTGCGGGATGCAGATTTTCTGGCGTGTTGCGCATACCGCTATCGCGATAGGGCAAGGACCAAATGCTTGTTACACCCAAGGCAACCGCGGCATTCGATAGTTCGCGCGACCGTACTTGGGCCAGGGTGTCATGTGTAATCAGATGTTTTGGATCCTCAACCGAGCCAGCGATCCCATCTGTCGCAATGATAATATGAACCTGCTTGCCCTCGGCAGCATAGCGCGCCATCGACCCACCGGGGCCGAAGCTCTCGTCATCTGGGTGGGCGAACACGCCTACCAATGTTTGTTGTCGTGTCATCATAGAGTCAACCCCATATCCCATTGCAGTTAGTAAGAAAAAACGCGCAGCAATCATGCGCCAAGGCAGCCCCGTACATGCGGCGCGCCAACTGCTATTATCCGCCATTCGCAACGCGGTGACAAGTAGGTAGATTACCGATTGGCTTACACAAGCCGTCTGACGTTGGCTAGGGAACCGCACGCCAGCGCCGTTCGTCTTCTCACAAGGCGAAGTGATTGGTGTGTCCAGTGACGCCAGAAGCGGCCTAGGATCGTTCTTCACAGCAACCATTTTAAGGTAGCCAAGCAGCCCACACGCCCTATTTTTGTCAAATTTCTCTAGAATAGCGGCTGGCAAAAGTAGATTGTGCTACTGACCTTAACATGATTTGGTGCAATAATGATGAATTAATAATTATGTGAACTTATTCGAGTAGGAGAGTATACAATGCGTTTTGCGCCTCTTTTACGAGTGCTAGGCGCGCTGGTTTATGGTTTTATCGGCTGGGAGTTGGGTATCGCTTTGGCCCAGACCACCGATCTGACAACGCAATCAGCGATTTATATTGTACCAGCCACGCTGATCTGTGGCGTGCTTGGCTATCTCATGGCGCCTTGGCTGGTGATTGCACCCGCCAGAGCTGCCCGTAACAACTTGCGCGCGATTCCCACCGGCGATCTGATCGCCGGTACCATTGGATTAATGATTGGGCTGTTCATTGCCGCGCTGCTCAGTTATCCGATTGCCCAATTGCCACCACCCTTTGGCAGCATTCTGCCGCTGGTACTGGTCATCATTTTTGGGTACTTGGGTGCCGTCGGCGCGGTCATACGACAGGAAGATCTGCTAACCTTTTTCCGGGTAAGTCGCCCCCCAGCCACGACTAGGAGCGCCAACGGCAAAACAGGTAGCCACGGCAAAGCCTACCAAACGCCCAAACTATTGCTGGATACGAGCGTGATCATTGATGGGCGGATCGCCGACATTGCCCAAACCGGCTTTGTCCCCGGCATTCTGTCTGTGCCGCGCTTTGTGCTGAACGAGTTGCAATATATTGCAGATTCTTCGGATGCGTTGCGGCGCAACCGCGGCCGCCGCGGGCTGGAGATGCTGGATCGCCTGCAAAATACGGATGATGTCGAGATCGAGTTTATCGATCAAGATCCGCAAGATACCCAACAAGTTGATGACAAATTGATCAGCCTGGCGCTTACCCTGGATGCTGCGATTGTCACCAACGACTACAACCTCAACCGCGTGGCGCGGTTGCAGGGCATCAAAGTGTTGAATATCAACGAACTGGCGAATGCCGTCAAAGCGGTATTGCTGCCCGGCGAAGAATTGCCGCTACGCATTATCCAAGAAGGTAAAGAAGCCAGCCAAGGTGTCGGCTTTTTGGAAGACGGCACCATGGTAGTGGTGGAAAATGGCCGCCGTTTTCTCAATCAGGAAGTGTTGGTCCAGGTTACCAAGGTGTTGCAGACCAATGCCGGTCGCCTGATCTTTGCTACGCCAGAATAGACAAGCCATTCTCCCCCCAGAAGTCAATAACGCTCTGCGGTTGTACAATGAAAGCGAGCCTAGCTAGCAGGCTCGCTTTCATTGCGTGACGGGTGTTGGCAAATACAACATGCCTCACGCATTGTGTTATAATCGGTGGATGCAAAATCGTGGACGGCGCATGAGCCCGTTTCCAGTGACACGGCAACCTGTCAACCCACCAAGAGGTGTTTGTCGTGGTCTACTGCATAGTGCTACAATTTGTGACAACTATAATTGCAACCAACGCCATTCAGAAAAATTCTATCCGACGTTGCCCTGGCGGATGGTGCATAATTTTTCTGAAAAATGATACAGATAGGACCTGTCCGTATGAGCCTTCGCATTTTTAATACGCTCACTCGTCAGAAGGAAGAGTTCCAAACACTCGAGCCGGGCAAAGTCAGTATGTATGTCTGCGGTCCCACTGTCTATGCCAACGCCCACATTGGGCACGCTATGGCGGCTACGGTCTTTGACATGGTGCGCCGCTATCTGATCTATCGCGGCTATCAGGTGCGCTATGTTACCAACTTTACCGATGTGGATGACAAGATCATTCGGCGCGCCAACGAGAGCGGTCAAGACCCCATTGCCCTGGCCACCCACTATGCCGACGAATATATCCGTCATCTCAACGACCTGAATGTTATGCCCGCCGATGTCTATCCCAAAGTCAGCGAGACCATGCCGGAAATTATCCAGATGGTGCAAAGCCTGGGCGAAGAGGGCTACGCATATCAACTGAATGGCGATGTCTATTTCCGTGTGACCAAGGATGAGGACTATGGCAAGCTCAGCCGGCGCAGTTTGGAAGAGGCGCTGAGTGGGACACGCGTCGAAGAGGACCAACGCAAAGAACATCCCGGCGACTTCGCACTCTGGAAGTCGGCCAAGCCAGGGGAACCAGCGTGGGAAAGCCCGTGGGGCAATGGTCGGCCCGGTTGGCACATTGAATGCTCGGCCATGAGTTTGCGTCATCTGGGCGAGCAGATTGATATTCATGGCGGCGGCAATGATCTGATCTTTCCACACCACGAAAATGAAATTGCCCAAACCGAGAGCATGACTGGCAAATCCTTTGCGCGCTACTGGATGCACAACGGCATGTTGCAGCTGGCTGGCGAAAAGATGAGCAAGTCGCTGGGCAACCTGATCACGATTGATAAATTTCTGACCAAGCACAGCAGCGACGCGTTGCGCATCCTGATCTATTCTGGCCACTATCGCAAGCCGGTCGTCTATAATGATGAGACGTTGGCAACCGCCAAACGTGTGCTCACCCGTCTGACAACGGCATTGCGGCCCAGCAAAGGTCAGAAAAGCACCGGCGAAGCGGTCGATACGCTGCGCGAAGCCACAGAAAAAGCGCGCGCCAGCTTTATCGAAGCGATGGATGACGACTTTAATACCAGCAGTGGCATGGCCGCGATCTTTGAACTGGTCCACGCCCTGAACAGTGCGCGCGATGCAGGGGTGAGCGGTCCCTTCTTCAGCGCCGCCCAGCAAACCATGCGCGAGTTGACCGGCGTGTTGGGGTTGACGTTGGCCGAGGAAACCGTAGAACCCAGCGGCAGCGGCGATGTCAAGCCTTTTGTCGATCTGCTGGTCACTATCCGCACAGAATTGCGCACGGCCAAACAGTGGGCACTGGCGGATCGGGTACGCAACGGGTTGAAAGAGCAAGGCATCAACATTGAAGATACACCAGAAGGGCCCATGTGGCGCTTTGGAGAATAAGCATACAATATTATGAGTGAATTAATTTATGGCCGCCGCGCCGTCCTGGAAACCATGCGCGCCAAGCGCCGTCGCCTGTTTCGCCTTTGGCTAGAGGGCACAGAAGAGCCAGCGCGTGCGGGGATTATCGGTGACATCATTGCCCAGGCCGAAACTCTGAGCATTCCCATGCGCACGATCAAAGGCGGCATGTTCGACAAATTCGCGACGCAAGGCTCCAACGCACAAGGGGTGGTGTTGGAAGTGGGTGATTATCCGTATGTCGAATTGGATGATTGCTTGGACTACGCCAAAGCGGTGGGCGAGGCACCGCTGATCTTACTGTTGGATCATCTACAAGATCCGCAAAATTTGGGCACCCTCTTTCGCACGGCAGAGGCGATGGGTGTGCATGGCGTGGTCATTCCCGACCGCCGAGCGGCCCAGGTAACGGCATCGGTCAGTAATGCCAGCGCGGGCGCAGTCGAACATCTGCGCGTGGCCCAGATCGCCAATATCAATCGCACGATTGATGAACTTAAAAAAAGCAACATCTGGGTAGCCGGGCTGGACAATGTTGATAGTGCGCTAAACCTGGGCGATGCCAATCTTGATGGGGCACTTGCCTTGGTTGTCGGCAGCGAGGGTGATGGTCTCAATCGGTTGACCCGAGAACGCTGCGATTTCCTAGTACGCTTGCCCATGCTCGGCCAGATCGAAAGTCTGAATGCGGCGGTGGCGGGCAGCATTGTGCTCTACACAGCCCGGCAGGCGCGCACGCCCAGTAAAAAATCCAAATAGCGTTATGCATCAATCAGCGGCTCAGTAGGGATCAAGCAGTAGGCATCAAGCGGCAGGGATAAGATGATCAAGATCGTGGTGCTCGACAGTCATGGCTTCCATTGGCGCGCCGATCTCGACACGCTTTATCACCTACTGGGCGGCGGGCAGAATCCCACGCTGTTGCCCTATCATTTTTTGCATGCTGCCTTTCCGCACATTGGGGGCATAGTGGTGCGGGTCGAATTTGGCGAAGGGTTGGTTGGTATTGGCTTTGCCCTGCCCTGTGCCGATGACGCGTATGTCGTGCGCTATCATTCCCTGCCCGATGCGCCCCCTCTAGATGGCAACGAGCTTCAGGTAGCGCTAGGCCAACAATTGCATAGCCCGCGCATTCTCTGCTACGATCCAGCCGAAACTCACACCTATCAACCCACTCACCAAAATGTTGGCACAGTCGACATTGGTCGCCCTACCGCTGCCGAAGCGGCCACCATTCGCGCGCTACAGCAACAGATCTGGGGCAGCCCCCCCGAATTTCTCTACCCAGTCGATATGCACAGCAGCGATTTTCCGTTGGGTACCTCCTTGGTGGCGCGTGCCGATGAAGCCATGGCCGGATTTCTCTTTGGCTTCTACAAGCGCGGCGGCCCAACCTTGCCCAGCGATTGGGCCATGCGGTGGCGTGGTGAGTTGCGCATTGAATCCCAGGTCATGGGGGTGTTGCCGACTTATCGCGGCTTGCGCCTGGGCTACCTGCTCAAGAAACTTCAGGCCTCACAAGCGCTGACCCAGGGGATTGGCATTATCCACTGGACAGTTGATCCGCTGCAATATCCGAATGCTGCGCTCAACTTTGGGTTGCTGCGGACCCTCTGTTTTACCTTCACGCCCGATTATTACCCGTTTCGCAATGAACTCAATCGTGGTCCCGCCTCGCGCCTGAGTCTCACCTGGTTGATTGGTTCGAGCCGGGTGCGCGACATTCCCCTGCATGATGCACGCTCAACCGTGATCAATCTGGCGCACCAGCCCGAAATTGTGCGTGTCAATCAGGGTTGGCAGGCAACTCAGTTCGACGTAGACGCGCCGCTGATTGCGCTGGAAATCCCTGCCGACTGGACCAAACTTCAACAAGCAGCCCCTGCCGAAGCGCTGCAATGGCGCACGGCCACCGATCAACTCTTTGGTCACTACTTGGGCAGCAGCCCCGGCCAATATGTGATTACCGATGTAGGAGTGGATGGGGAACAGCGCTTCTTGATTGCGCAACGCGTGCATGCCGGATTGTGGGATCAGCTTCAGGGTATTTAAGCGCGCTGCGGGCTAACCCCTCCCTGAAAGTGGGCAGCCACGAGTGCAAAGGTTTCCTCAATTGTCAGGCTACCGTCGACTACTAGCCCCGGCATGGCCTGTTCCACCAGTTGCTCTTCCAACCAGCGCGCCAGACCAGCATCGCGGCCCATCCAATTGGCAAACGCCTGTTGTGGCGCAGATGTCTCGGCGAGCACCGCATGAATCCAGGGGCGCTGGGCATAGTAATGCAGTTGAAAGCGTTCGGTGGGAATGAGCCAAAAGGCATGCTGTTTGTTGGGAATGCGCGCTTGCAGTTGATGCGGCAACGCGGCAGCCCCTTCAAAGAGCAGCGGCTGCGTGGTCTGTTGCAACAGCAGTGCCAGATCTTCCAAGACGAGTTTGAACTGTTCTTCAAAGAAGGGAACTTCTGCGGCAATCTGTTCGGCTACGGGACGCAGCCAGAGCGCATCACCCCGCAGATGGGAAATGCGATGAAAGGTGGGATGTTCCGCGGGCGTCGCGCGGGTGCGGTGATTGTCGAACCAATCGTCGCAAGCATAGATCTGCCAGTCGAAACGCGCGGCGAGGCGTTGGGCAATTGTTGTTTTGCCCGCACACGGCGAACCACACAGCCAATACACGCGCTGCCAATTGATCTCTAGCATGGGCAAATCCTTTTTCTCTTGATTGCTGTGTTACCTGATTGCCTCATTATCTGTCATGGGTTGACAAAATTTATGTAGCCGCCAACAACCCGATCTGCACGGCGCGCTCGCGAATGCAGCGCACCAGCACCTCGGCGGCGGGCGACAATGCGGTCAAATGCGGTCAGTTGGTTAATATCCATAGAGCCAATGATAGAACCCAGTGTATCAAAAAATTCGATAAACACTATCAGCAAAAGCTGCTTGCAGTATAAGCCCAAAACGCGTATGATCGCAATCGTCAACTATTTACACGAGCGCAAGGAAAGGGAGTAGAACAAACATGACGCTAGTGATTCGCAAGGCAACGCTCGATGACGTGGCAGCCATTACCGCCATCTATGGCAACAGTGTGCTACATGAAACTGCTTCCTGGGAATTGACGCCGCCCGATGCAAGTGAGATGGGCCGACGGATGCAGGCGCTAGTGGAACAAAGTTATCCCTATTTTGTTGCGACGGTAGATGGGCAAGTCGCGGGCTATAGTTATGCCAGCAGCTACCGACCACGCCCCGGCTATCGCTTTACCGTGGAAGATTCGGTGTATATTGGCAACGCCTATCAACGGCGCGGCATTGCACGGCAACTCGTCACGGCAGTAATTGATGCGTGTACCGCGCAAGGATTTCGCCAGATGCTCGCCGTGATCGGTGATAGCGAAAATCTGGCTTCGATTGCATTGCATCGCAGCCAGGGTTTTACGCAGGTGGGATTACTGACCCATATTGGCTTTAAACAAGGGCGCTGGCTGGACGGCGTATTGATGCAACGTGCATTGGGTGCCGGCGATACCACGCTGCCCGAATGAAGAGATCACCAAAACCACGCCATTGTGTGACAAAACAGAACAAGTGTGCTATAATTATCACAAGCAGAATTGGCAACAGGGTAAATTTTCGCGAGATTTTTCCCTGCGGTTATGAGAGGACAAGACACACAATGGCATTTAAGAAAATGAACAAAACGGCATTTCCGCCGCGCCAGTGGGCAATCGTCGGCTACCCTGGCAGTGGCAAGAGTACCTTTGCTGCACAGATGAATGGTCCGCTATTGGTCGTTGACGCCGACCATCGCTTTGCCGAAGTAGCGCGTTTTACAGAGAGCGAAATCTTCCAGTTAAGCGACGAACCATCGGACAACATCCACGCTGAACGCATTGCAGCACTGCTCAAAGAAAATATGGCAGGCTCTGGGGTCAAAACAGTGGTGATCGACAGCTTAACAAGTATTCTGTCGCCGCTGGTAGTAGAAGCCATTTTGGACAATGATGCGGGCCGCAACAAAAACCGCGTGGCCTCGTTTAAAGACAAGGCGCTCGCCATGCGCCTGCTGCAAGACACGGTCACGGGGTGGGGGGTCGATACGCTATGGATCTATCATCTGCGCACAGGGTTGGACGGGCAGGCGCGCGAGGTCGAAAGCACGACGATCAGTGTAGTCGAATTGGCGCGGCTCCGGCGTTCACTCAACATGCAGTTGCGTGTGGTCCAAGATTATGAGCGCCGCGGGGTTCACATCGAATGGGCACGCGGTGGGCGCGCGGGGTTTACGCTATGGGATGAAACTGGTTCCTGGCGGGGTATGCCCGAAAAGATTGAAGCCACAGTCTATGGTGGTCTCACAGCCGAAGAGCTAGATGCGTACGAGCAGCAGCCCGTCTCCTCATTCAGTGGGCCAGAGGAAGCGATTGCCTGGGGTGTGGAGCAAGGCTGTTTCCGCGATACCGTCCATGCCAAAAACGCTTATGATAAGCTCAAGCGCGAGAAGAAACCACAAACTGCCCTCGATATGTGGCAGTGGTGGATTGCCATGGTCGAGCAGCGCAAGCAGAGTGTGGGCGAAGAATTGGAACAGATCATCAGCGCAGCCTAATTGGCACACGCCATGGCTAGCAACACATAGCCAACCCAGCAGCAGACTATTCACTTGCTGCTGGGTTGGCTAACCTTTATTGAAATGTCGGCAACCAGCCGTCGGGCAAATAGCCGTGGGCGGTAGCCACGCGCAGCCAAGCGTCGCCCGGCTGCGTTTCGCCTTTGGCATTGCGCAGATCGGCAAAGGTCGTTGGCCGCGGTGCCAAGCAGGGCAACAGATCGATCAGATCAAAGTGTTGCAAGATGCCCCATGCCATGATCTTGAGGTTGTAGCGTTGGCTGTCATAGAAACGGGTATCGACCAGATCGCGATAGGAAAAGAGCAAACGGTCAAAGGCTAGATCCGCAATACCTGGTTCCAGCGTGGCGGCAACGTAGGCAAAGGTTGCGCCACTTTCCACACCAACAATGCCAATCCGCGCCACGTCGGGCCGGCTGCGCAGATAATCATAGGCACGCAACACATCGAAGACGCGCATCCCCAACGTGGACGTATTGAGCATCATGGCATCGCAGGCCAGTTTATACTCATTATCATGTGGATGGTCATGGGCGTTAACCAGGCGTGTCTGCACTGCACCCACACCGCGCACATCAAAGACAAAGAGACGATGATTGGCCGCCAGCAATGCCTGTAGTCGCGCTTGTTGTGCGTTCAGATCATGGGTGCCATTCTCTAGCAGCACAATATCCGTCTGCACCGCCACACCCTGGGGGTGGAGCAGAACGCCAGTCACAATGGTATCGGTTTCGCTAAAGAAGAAAATCTTCTCGCACGCATAGCCGTCAGCATCCGCTTGCCAGATGCGCGGATAGATGGGCGCGGCACGTTGCGTTAGATCAATGCCCAGTACGCGCACAATCGCCTGTTGCATGGCCTGGACATGTGTAGCCACCGCCGCGGCATCGGCTAACAAACTGGGTTGGCGCGCGTGTTGATCCAGCCAGGTGCGGTTCAGGTCAAAGACTGTTTCGCTATCGGGCCACTGGTCCAACACCTGGCCTTTGGGGGTACACCACAGATCTTCGGGCGGCAATGTCGCAATCGCCCCAGTCCGAAAATTGGGTTCGCTGCCTTGTAAATGCTGGCGGAACCAGTTGACCGCTGCCTCGCGCAGCTGTGGCGAATAGGTATGACCATGGTTGGCAATTGTAATCGCCACGCGCTCTTCGGCATCATAGAGACGATAGATGGCTTTGGCGCGCGCTACTGCTTCCAACGCCCCTTCTACCGGGAAAAAGTCATAGGCCGCCGAGCCAACCAGCACTGGCTTGGGTGCCATCAGGGTGAGATAGTCATCGTGATCAGGCCCATCGACAAAACAGCCGCGCACAACCTGTTCGCTGTCCTGTGGCTGGCCACTTTTCATGTAGGACGCCAGCGTCATAATAAAGGTACACGGCACGGCGGCGGCAAAGCGTGGTTCGGCCATCATCAAGAAACTGGCCTGTGTGCCGCCCCCCGAGTTGCCGGTAATGCCAATGCGCGTCGCATCCACTTCGCTTCTGGTTTCCAGGTAGTCTACCCCGCGCACAACATCCCAAATAAAATGGCGCGCCACACTGGCACCACCAACCACAAATTGTAGGCCACTGTGTGTATGTTCGGTGGTGCAACTAGACAGGTGTACCTCTCCAGTAGCAGGGTCATAATATTGTTTGCGTTCGCCCTGCCCTGGTGGATCAACGGCGAGCACCACAAAGCCGTTATTGACCAGATCGATACAGACGGCTTGATACTCTGGATAGCCTTTGCCCAGATCACTATGACCGTGCACAAAAACCACGGCTGGGGCCGGTGCGCTCAACCCTTTGGGCACATAAAGCGCAGTCGTAACATAGAAGTTTGGCGAACTTTCATAGACCAGCTTCTCGATGGTGTAGGTTTCCTGGGCGATGGTGCCGGTTATGTGCGCGTTGAGCGGCGTTTTCTCGGCAGGTAGCCCGCCAATCGCCGCCAGGAAATGCGCGCGCACACGCTCCCGGTGCGCTTCAAATTCGGCCAGTGTTGACAGGGTTGCTTTGTGCGCAAGCTGCTGGGCCAATGCGTGCTCGGCGGCCTGGCGCAGATAATGGGCCAGCTGATCGGCGACATCGTAGTACCCATTGAGATGGGATGAAAAGCCATTCATTACAGTTCCTATTGGGTTGGGTGGTGGCGGATGTCGAGCGTGCGCGTTAGCCCTTGAGGCCGGTCAGACTGATACCGCCGATAATATAGCGCTGGCCCAGGAAGAAGACAACCAAAAGCGGCACAGTCGCCAACAAAGAGGCGGCAAAGACACGGTCGTAATACATAGAGTGTTCGCCGCGAAAGAGCGCAATGCCAACCGTAATCGGGTACAGTTTGTCATTGGAGAGCACGACCAGCGGCCAGATAAAGCTTGACCATTCGCCAATAAAGGTGAAGATGGCAATGGTCACTAGGGCGGGTTGTGCCAGCGGCAAAATAATTTGAAAGAAGATGCGCAGGCGACTACAACCGTCAATGCGCGCCGCATCCTCAATTTCAAAGGGAATGTTGAGGAAAAATTGGCGTAACATAAAAATGCCATAGGCGCTGGCAAAGCCTGGAATCACCACCCCCGAAACCGTATTGGCTAGCCCCAACGACCAGACAATCAGATAGGTGGGAATCAGCAGCACCGAATAGGGCAACATCATGGTGGCCAGTACACCCATGAATAAAGTATTGCGCCCAGGAAATTGAATACGTGCAAAGGCATAGGCGGCCAACGCATTGATCAAGGTCTGTACCAGGACTACAATCGAGGCATAAAATGCACTGTTGCCCAGATAGACGTTGATCCGTCCCTTGTCCCACGCATAGATGATCGATTCAAACGTAAAGGTTTTGGGAATCAAGGAATACGGATCAGCCGCAAAGCCGCGTGTACCCTTAAAGGCGTTGATTACCAGATAATAATAGGGAAACAACATGGCAATTGCAAGTAAAATAAGCAAGGTATAGACGATCAACGGGCCAAGCGCAAAGCCGATGGCGGTCCGCTTGGGCTGGATCGCTATTCCATGCGTGGGTGCCTGTGTAAGTGATTGCTGACTCATAGAATTTCCTCTACCAATTTATAGCGTTTCAATACAACCACCGGTTAAAAGATCTGCTCAGAGCGCGTCGTGCGCAATTGAATGGCGACCAAGACAAAGATCACCGCAAAGAGCAACCATGAGAGGGCCGACGCATAACCCATGCGGAAATATTGAAAGCCCTGGCGGAAGATCAGCAACTGGACACTGGTTGTCGCCGAACCAGGACCGCCAAGCGTCATAATATAGATCTGCGTAAAGACCTGGAATGCACTGATCGCCAAGGTGACGGTAACGAAAAGCGTCACATTACGCAACAGAGGCACCGTTACATAGCGAATCTCCTGCCACCAATTAGCGCCGTCTACGCGTGCAGCGTCATAGAAGTCGCGCGGAATATCCGACAGGCCAGCCAGATAGATCACCACGTAGTAGCCCACATGCACCCAAATGCTCATAATGATGACCGAAAGCATGGCTGTCTTGGCATCGATCAACCAGTTGGGGCCATTAATGCCCACGCTCTTCAAAAACTGATTAAACATGCCCTGCGGACTGTAGAGCCAGACCCAGATCAACGAAATAACGACAATGGGGGTGATCGAGGGCAAGAAGTAGATGGTACGAAAGATGCCTTTACCATGGGTGATCTTATGACCAGCCAGCGCCAAGAGAAAGGCCGAGATCGTAATCCCCGGCACGACACCCGCCGCATAGACTGCAGTATTGGCCATGGCTGTCCAAAACAACTCGTCCTTAAAGAGCGCCTCGCGGTAGTTGCCCAATCCCACGAAGGGCCCCCCGCGCGCAATAATGTCGTAGTCGAAAAAGCTGAGGTAAAGCGACACACCAATCGAGATCAGTGAAAACAAAACTAAGAGAATCGCGGCCGGCCCGGCAAACAAATAGCCAGCGATCCACTTGCGTGGCTGTTGCCAAAGCGGCTTCGGTACGGATCGACCCCTAGGGCTTCCTATCACGGCTTGCTGACTCACGATATTCTTCCTCTTCTTCCTCATCTACGAAAACCTACACGTAGTAAAGACTTTAGTCTTTCACAAACAATGACAAAGACTAAAGTCTTTACTACAATTAAACTTATGCTGCCGTACGGCGTGCAATCACTTCGTTCACCTTGGTTTCGGCTTCGGTGAGTGCTTCTGCCGGGGCTTTCCCAGAGGTCATCACTTGTTGCAGTTCGATCCCGATCGCATCATTGGCTTCCGTGAAGAAGGGGAAGAATGGATAAACGCCACCGGCTTCGGCGGCGGCGGTGGTCACCACACGTTGCGGGGCGCGCTCCAGCACTTCACCCCATTTTTCGCTTTCGAAAATCGCCTTGAGCGGTGTGGTGCGCGTAGACAGCTCAAAGCGCGTGATCACGACAGGCGGGGTGGTGCAATATTGCAACAGCGCCCAGGCAGCTTCCACATTTTGTGTGGCCTTGGGCAGGACGAACATATTGGACCAGGTGGTGCCGGCTTTGCCCGCGCCTTGTGGCCCTTGCGGGAAGATCATATACCAATATTCAAAGCCTTCTGGTTTTTGGTCGTCAAGCGTTGTGGTGGACCAAGTGCCCGCATTGATCATGGCTGCCCTGCCTTGCAAAAAGAGTTGCTGATCCTGGCGGTCTGGGGAAATCGGGAAAGAAACATTGTGCTCGTTAAGCAGTGCTAGTTGATATTCCAGAACTTGCAGCCCTTTTTCGTCGTTAAAGCTAGCGGCAGAAAACCCCTCATCACTCATGGCACCACCATTGCTGACCAGCCAAGAATTAAAGGTCTCAATGCTGCGCAGATCAGCGAGCAAGTAACCGGCTTGGGTGATTTCGTCGCCCTCGCGTTTGGTCAAGGCAACGGCTGCTTCCGTAAAGTCATCCCAGGTTTTAATATCTGCGCCTTGTGGATCATAGCCAGCCTCGGCCAACATGGTGCTGTTTACGGCAATAATCGAGGCATCGGGCCCTTCCCACGGCACACCATAATATTTGCCATCCTTGGAGCGATAGGCATTGGTGGCTTCGCCATAGAATTGGTCGGGCGCAAGTTCGGGCACGTCGTTGATGTAATCATCCAGATCGAGCAAGACGCCGCGATCATAGAACTCGCGTGCCCAGATGATCGAGGAATGCAGCAGATCCGGTGGTGTGCCAGCGGCAGAATCGGCCAATACTTTCTGAATGTACTCAGCGCCAAAGGGGACAAATTCATATTCGATGGTGGCGTCGGTATAGTTCTCGGTCAGCCAGTCATACCAGGCGGTGTCACCCTCCGACGCGGCGGGTGAATGCCAGGAGCGATAACGCAATGTCGCGCCTTCGGTGGCGGCACCCGTTTCCCCACCGGCGGCTGGCGCAGAAGGCGCACCAGGGGCAGCACACGCCGCAATCGCTAGTGCACTGGCCGTCACACCCGACAGCTTCAAAAAGTGGCGACGATTAAATTTTTGCTGTTCTTGCATTTTCATCTCCTTGATGACGTATAAATAAGTAGATAAAGCGCTTAACCCACGCGGCCTGGATAACTGCGACCTTTCACGTGGAAATAAGTAGGACTTTCCCCTTTACCGGTATAGGTGGATTGGGCCGACATGTACGAAAGGGCTATTGCCCGTCGCCATTTGTCAGAGAGGTTAGGGCCGGTATAGTGAGGGAGTAGTGAATGAAAGAAAAGACCACCACCCGCGCGGATCGGGGTCACTACGGTTTCGGTCATGTCATAGTACTGCTCATCAACCACATAATCATCGGTGACATGGACATGGGGCAGTGGACCGCGAGTATGAGCACCAGGCAGAACAGCCATGGTGCCATTTTCGGGGGTGGCGTCATCCAGCGCAAACCAACAAGAGCAGAGTTCCATAGGCTCAATCGGCCAATAGGGCGAATCCTGGTGCATCCCCTTGATCGACCCAACCTCGGGCGGTTTTAAGAGCAGACTGTTGCGGAAGAGTTTGAGATCGGGCCCCAAAATCTGTTCGATAACCCCAACAATATTTTCATGCAGCCCCAACGCCTGAAAGCGATCATCATTCTGCACCAGATAGTCGATCTTGCGGATGCCGTCGCCAGGGTGGGCCACAGTCAACTCGCCACGCTGAATACGCGGCTCAACCTGGATTGCCAAACCAGTTGGTTCACGGCCACCGTGGGTATAGTCGCGCACACGGTCACGCAGGGCATCAACCTCTGCCTTGGTCAGCAGATCCTCGATCACCAGGTAGCCGTCACGCTGATAGGCCTGTAGTTGTTCGGGTGTTAATTGAGTGGGCATAAGGTTCCTCTTTTTCAGCCATGCCATATAGGGATCAGTTTCCCAAAGGGTTGAGTGCCAATCGGCAACTCTTGCGGGGGCAAGGTCAAAGTCGGAGGATGGATGGGTATGGCCTTGGCAAGGCTTGCGCAATTGTTGGCACATCAACAACTATCGATTATGTCTACTGAATTGTAGTCTACGTCTTTGCCCACTGTCAACTGTTCTCAGTACACTCATAAAAACATAGCATAGAAAACACCCTGTGCGCAGCAACAGGGTACTTCCTAGTCAGTATAGTACAAAATTGCGGAATTGTACCCTACAAGGTTGCCAAGATTGTATCACGCTTTTTTGTACAAAGCTCCCGTAGGTTGTGTCTTCTCAAACTGTAAATGCTTGACGCGGCCACCGGATAGCGCGAAGCCAGTCGTATCCCCCGTTGCGTCCTGCGTGAAAACCACCTGATTAACCCACCAGCGCTCGCTGGTAAATTGATGTTCGGCGGTGGGCGTTAACACAATATCACTGTGGCGACGATGCTGGATCAGCAGTTTGTCATCCTGCACGACCATGGTATAGATGGTGCCCAGTTCGGGGCTGGTATAGTCACCCGCATAGGCGGCCAGTTGGGCAGCACTGAGTGTAGGGGGTGCGGGTTGCACCCCAGCAGCTATCTCGCCAGTTACAACAGGTGTTGCGTTGGGGCCAAGTTGCTCGGCCAGGTAGAGATCGGCGACGCGCAAGCACAGTTCGCCGGGCAGCATACTGGCCAAGTTGCTCAGGATTACTACAGCAAAATTCTGTTCGGGAAAGCGCACCAGGTGGCTACGGAAGCCGGCGTCACCCCCAGAATGGCCAATCATCGTGAGGCCGCGGTATTTGCGCACACTCAGCCCAAAGGCGTAGTCGATTGTTTCACCACTGTTCAGAATCGCCTGTTGTTGCATCTGGTCAACAAACGGCTTGCCGCCGATCCGGCCATCGGCAAAATTCTGAATCCAGCGCATCAAATCTTCTACCGTGGTAAAGAGGCTGGTTGCCCCCGCGTTGGCATAGCTGAGCACCCGTTTCTTGAAACCCGCTTTTTCATCAGCGGCATACGAATAGGCGCGGTTGGGCACGATCATCTCGTGATCATCATGAAAATGGGTGTGCACCATACCCAGCGGCTTGAAAAACTGGCTGTCCGTAAATTCGGGAAAGCTCTGGCCCGACACGGCTTTTACAATTTCAGCCATCAACGTATAGCCGGTATTGCAATAGAGATATTGCTCACCGGGCGCGAAATTTAATTCCCGTTGCGCTTTCACCATCTTGATAATATGTTCTTGGGTGATCACATCGTCCAAGCGTACGCCGGCCATGGTCAACAGTTCCCACTGATCACGCAGGCCACTGGTGTGATGGGCCAGATGACGAATCGTGATCGTCTGGCCAAAATCGGGCAGATAGGGCAGATGCTGGCGAATGTCATCATCCAGCCCCAACTTGCCTTGTTGCGCCAGCAGCACAATCGCGGCTGCGGTGAATTGCTTGGAAACCGAGGCCACATGAAAAATCGTGGTGGGCGTGATCGGAATCCGATATTCAAGATTGGCGCAGCCATAGCCCCGCTTGTAGACGAGCGCGCCCTCTTGCAGGATCGCCAGCGCCACGCCGGGGCTATCCCAGCGATCCCA
>Ga0105044_10005023_pt1 | contig 18202 bp, 7 predicted proteins | sample MAT01_FD_78092 | JGI IMG/M metagenome (GOLD analysis project Ga0105044, IMG submission 78092) | Freshwater microbial communities from Lake Fryxell liftoff mats and glacier meltwater in Antarctica - MAT-01 | ecosystem: Environmental > Aquatic > Freshwater > Ice > Liftoff microbial mat | place...
CGTCGGAATTCGTCGCGCGGACATTTTTGGATGAGGGGTTTCACCCGGAAAAACTGCTCAGACATCAGTATGGTTACGACGAGACGTGCATTCACCCTGGAAATCAGGGCGCGAGTCAGGATCAAGGAATCGTTCTGATTTACGTCGGTCTCTGCACACCGCGCAAGGGTCTTCATTATGCGTTAGAAGCCTGGCTTTCTTCGGAAGCTTGTAAAACCGGAAAATTAATCGTTTGTGGCGGTTTCGTTCCGGGATATCAGGAAAAATTCGCACACCTTTTGAGTCATCCAAGCGTCGAGGTTTTAGGGCACCGCTCGGATATTCCTGAACTGATGATGCAGGCTGATATATTTGTTCTTTCCACCGTCGAAGAAGGAAGCGCGTTAGTCACTTATGAAGCCCGGGGTGCGGGTTGTGTGTTACTGGTTTCAGATGCATCCGGGGCGGTGTGTGAAACGATGCGGAATGGTCTGGTTCATCGTCCTCGTGATGTTGCGGCGCTACGCTCACACATTGACCTTTTGAATCAGGACCGCAGCCTTCTTGCCCAACTGCGTTCGAACTCGCTTTCAGCGGCATCGCAGCTAACATGGAAGGCTGCTGGGTCCAGGTTGCTCGATGTCTATCGAACGATTCTCAAAAAGTAGCTCGTCGCAAGGAGATCAAGGTGAATCCTACTGCCATCATATTTTTCGTCATTGTTGCGACCACCCTCTGGATGGTGCCAAGGAAGTTTGCACTTGCCCCGCTGCTGACGGGTTGCTGTTTCATGACAACGGGTCAGGGGCTTGAACTTGGTTCGATTTCCCTTCCTGTCTATCGTTTGCTTTTGTTGGTTGGCATCATGCGTGTCGTGATCAAAAGGGAGCAAATCACCGGCGGCATCAACCTGATCGATAAAATCATGATCGCTTGGTCATGCTGGGGAGTCTTTGCCAGTTTGTTTCATGATGCTGCTTTAGGCTCGGGTCCACTGTATGCTCTTGGAGGTTCTTTTAATATTCTCTCTGTTTATTTCTTGGCAAGGATCTGGGTAAGCAGTGTGGATGAGATGTATGATCTGGTCAAATTGCTGCCGCTAATCCTTCTTCCGATTGCCCTCGAGATGGTAAGTGAGAAGTTTACCGGGAAAAACCTATTCGCTGCCCTTGGCGGAGTCCCTGAATATGTGCTGCTTCGTGAGGGAAAGTATCGGGCACAGGGGCCATTTCTTCATCCAATCCTGGCAGGCACGGTGGGCGCATGTTGCATTCCGCTGTTCATCGGTATCCTGAGGAGCGCGAAAACCCGGGCCATCCTTGGAATCGGGGTTGGACTGTGTATGGTGATTGCCAGCTCGTCAAGTGGTCCCGTCATGAGCCTGTTGGCAGGATTGTTCGCCGTTGGAATCTGGGTGGTAAGAGGCTACACGAAAGCGATGCGGCTCTGCGCCATCGCCCTTTACGGATTACTCATGTTGGTGATGAAGCAGCCACCGTATTATATTATCTCAATGATTGATATCTCCGGTGGAAGCACCGGGTGGCATCGGTCGTTTCTGATTGAGCGAACCATGATGTTCTTTTCGGAATGGTGGCTCTTCGGAACGGATCATACGAGGCACTGGATGCCCGATCAGGGAACGGCAATGTCTCCGACCCATACAGATATAACAAACTACTACATTGCATTTGCCGTTGCTGGTGGGCTATTGTCGGTTCTACTTCTATTCTACATCCTTTGGGTTTCATTTAAATGGGTTGGAAAATGTTACCGAACCATGGATGAATCAGAACTAGGAAGTGGATTCAGTGTCTGGTGCTTTGGTGCCGCTTTGTTTGCTCACGTCGTTACCAGTATTTCAGTTTGTTACTTCGACCAGTCGGTGATTTTCTTCTGGCTCAATATCGCGGTGATCGGTTCGGTCTATAACGCGCAATCGCTTGAGGAAGAAGAAGAAGAGGAAGAAATGTCATGCCAAGAGAGAATGTCGGTCAGTTAGTTGGTGGGAACCCCGAAAGATCGGACTACCCAACGGATTTGGAGTTGCTGGATTTGAGCTTTTATATCAACAAAGATGAGCATGTTAAACCAATATCGACTGTGGCTTCGTGTGAAGAACCGGTTCTTTTCCCAGGCGGTTAAACGATCATTTTCGCGGTTTGGAGAAGGCAGCTTGATTCAATTACCAGCCAGTCTTTGGGGGGAGGCTGCAATTGCGATTGGAGCAGGAGTGCATCTCGGGGCCAATTCGTGGCTGCACGCACTAGCGCCACCTGAAGATGGCCATGCGGTGGTGATCACGATCGGGGACCGCTGCATTTTTTCAGGTGATGTGACGATCAGTGCTACGCTTGGAGTCACCATTGAAGATGATGTGATCATTGGCAGAGGGGTCCATATCTCGGATCACAGCCATGAGTTTGGTGACATCACGACGCCGATCCAGCATCAAGGGGTTACTCCAGCAAGAAGAGTCACCGTGGGCAGTGGATCTTGGATAGGGCAAGGGGCGATCATTTGTCCCGGCGTCACCATCGGAAGGAACGCGGTTGTTGGAGGAAACTCAGTGGTTCGATCAGATGTACCTGATTTCTGTGTTTACGCTGGAGTCCCCGCGAAATTGATTCGAAAAATCACTTGACCCCCCCCATCAATCAGATGCTTGTCTCAATCATTATCCCAACATTCAATCGTGCGAAGACGATTGGTCCGGTCGTCGAAAGTGCCCTTGCTCAGACCTACAGCGAGATTGCGGTCATTGTTGTCGATGATGGATCAAGTGACAGTACCGCCGATGCGCTCAGGCCTTACATGGACCGGATTCAATTTATCTATCAGGAAAATGCGGGACCCTCTGCAGCAAGGAATCGCGGCGTGGCTGCGGCAAAAGGCGAGATACTTGCCTTCTTGGATTCCGACGATTTTTGGTACCCTGAAAAGATTGAAAAACAGATCGCTGTGTTTCGCGCGGGTGGGCCCGATCTCTGCTGTGTCATTTGCAGCGCAGCGGTGAAGAGTGCCGCAGGAGTTGAATTGGGGAATACTTTCGAGATGTCTGGACTAAAATTACCCGTTGGAACCGGGATCTGGAGTAACCCTCAGGAAGTTTTGGCAACCCGCTTCATTCTCTTCAATCAAGTGGTCGCTGTTCGCCGGCGGTGCTTCGATCAGGTCGGTGGGTTCAACGCGGGATTGCGCCTTCTGGAGGACTACGAACTCGCGATGAAACTTTCCACGGTCGGTCCTTGGGGGGTCATTCGAGAGCCGCTCGTGGTCAAATACAATGACGACGACGGGATCGGAGTGGACTGCATGACGGATGATGATAGACATCTGAAAACCTGTATTGAAGTGATGAGCGGAATCCGCACTGCGGGTCATGGCTTGAGTTCTTCCGCGAAGCAGTTGCTGGGTGTAGAGTTGTCTGATATGCGTGCCGAAATGAGAATCCGAGCGCTGATTCGGCGAGGTGGAGTCATGGTTTCTGTGGGCAAACTTCTCACGGTCGGTATTCGTGTCCGCAAGGCCGTGCGGCGGAGATTGCCATCATGGCCGCAGCCTCGTGTCCGGGCGATCTAAGATTGAGGAATTTTAATAACACCGAACAAAAATATTATGACTGAAATTATAATTGAAGCAGGAAAAGCAGAGCGACAATACTGGAAGGATCTCTGGCGCTATCGAGAACTCTTTTACTTTCTCGCCTGGCGGGACATTCTTGTGCGTTACAAGCAGACGGTGATAGGGATTGCGTGGGCGGTGATTCGCCCGCTTTTGACCATGTTGGTTCTGACCTTCGTATTCGGAAAGCTTGCGGGGATGGACTCGGGCGATATTCCATACCCGCTTGTGGTGTTCTGCGGGATGTTACCTTGGAACTTTTTTGCGACAGCCTTTTCGGAAAGCGGAAACAGCCTCGTGTCCAACGCGGGGATGATCTCAAAGGTCTATTTTCCGAGACTCGTCGTACCCGTCAGCAGTGTGATCACCAGTTTTGTAGACTTCCTCATCTCGGCGGTTTTGATGGCGTTTATCATGATTTACTACAAGTTCATGCCCGGGGGGAATGTATTGTTTCTTCCCTTATTCGTGGTCTTAGCGTTCGCAACAGCATTCGGTTCGGGACTTTGGATATCTGCGTTGATGGTCCGCTACCGTGATTTTCGCTATATTGTGCCGTTTGTGGTGCAATTCGGGTTGTATCTCTCACCAGTTGCTTTTAAGAGTAGCGTCGTGCCTGATGAATGGCGTTTACTTTACTCGCTTAACCCCATGGTTGGGGTCATCGATGGATTCAGGTGGTCAATTCTGGGCGAGCAAAATATTTACTGGCCTGGTTTGGCAATTTCGGTGGTTGGGGTGTTCTTTCTGATTGTTTCCGGGATTTGGTATTTCAGGAAAACCGAGAAGACCTTTGCCGATGTAATCTAAGGCAAATTAAATTATATCTTATCAACAATACCATTTTTATTTATGAGCGATCCCATTATTTTAGTTGAGAATCTATCAAAGTGTTACAAGATCGGGAGGCAGGCCACCCAAGGAGACGGCCTTCGGCATGTGCTTGAGCGGGCGGTGCGTGCTCCTTTCGCTTGGATGCGTCCGGGGCAGCCTGAAAAGCATGGGAAGACCGAGGACTTTTGGGCAGTCCGTGATGTGAGCATGGAAATCAAACAGGGGGAGATGATGGGAGTCATTGGCCGTAATGGAGCGGGGAAATCCACTCTGTTGAAGCTTCTAAGCCGTATTACTGAGCCGACCAGCGGGAAAATTCGCCTGCGTGGACGGGTTGCGAGTCTGCTAGAGGTTGGAACCGGTTTTCACCCTGAGTTGACTGGTCGTGAGAATATTTTTCTGAATGGAGCCATTCTTGGAATGAGTCGGGTGGAGATCAAGCGGAAGTTTGACGAGATCACCGCCTTTGCAGAAATCGATAAGTTTTTGGATACCCCTGTGAAGCGCTATAGCAGTGGCATGTATGTGCGTCTGGCGTTTGCCGTGGCCGCCCACCTTGAGCCTGAAATTCTCATCGTGGACGAGGTGCTCGCTGTAGGTGATGCTGAGTTCCAGAAAAAGTGCCTCGGCAAGATGGAGGATGTTTCCTCGAAGGAAGGTCGAACGGTGATCTTGGTGAGTCACCAGATGACTGCGATTCAAAATCTTTGTACCCGTTGCATTTTGATGGATCGTGGCCAACTGATGATGGAAGGGAAGACCGACGATGTCGTGAATGCCTACATGTATAAAGGAGCAGAACTTGCAATGAGTGGCCTTTCAGACCGGAGTGACCGTTCGGGCGAAGGACAAGTTCGGATTACCTCAATCGATTTACGCGACCCGTCTGGTTCAATCATCGCTGAAGCCATCGCCGGATGTGACGTGGTGGTGAGTTTGGCATTCTCGGTGAAGCCGGGTGTGGTTTTGAATGACTGCATCGTATGCGTTGAAGTCGCAAAAGACCTGAAGACCTATTTCGCTTTGTCATCCGCACTGGCCGATACCAAAAAGCTTCAGTTGTCGAACGATGGAAGGATCGACTTCATGATTCGTAGTTGGCCTCTATCAGGCGGAACTTATCATGTCAATATCTACGTGGAGTCTGATCTGGTCACCCAGGATTTTCTAAATGACGCTTCAGTGATCGAGGTCATTGATGGAGATTTCTACGGGTCTGGCAAACTGGTCCATACGGGCTGGCAAGGGACATCAGTGCTGGTCAAGCACTCTTGGGATCTTGTGCAAAGTTAACTTTCCTACCCCCGTTGCTACGACCGCAGTTTCAAAGAGTCATTTAATTGTTAGACCATGAAAATCCTGATGCTACATCACGCCGATGGCGATGCGGGTGGTGGGCAAGTCCAGATGGGACGCCTGCGTGACGGTCTGAAGCGGACCGGGATGGATGCAAGGGTACTTTGTCGATACAAAAGTCTTGACGACTCGGTCCTTATTCCTTCCAAGCCATTTCTTGAGAGAGCGATTGGGAAATTTACGAAACGTTTTGGACTGAATGATATCCACTTGGTGGGCTCGGACGCGGTAACGGATCTACAAGAGTTCAAAGATGCCGACGTGTTGGATATTCATTGTTTGCACAGTGACACCTTCAGTTATCTGGGGCTACCTGCGCTGACTGCGAAAAAGCCAACAGTCTTCACATTTCATGACATGTGGCCGATCACCGGGCACTGCCACGCAAGTTTGGAGTGTGAGCGTTGGAAAAGTGGTTGCGGCAACTGTCCTCACCTTGAAACCTATCCGGCAGTGAGGCGTGATGCAACTGCGCTTGAGTGGAGGCTCAAAAAGTGGGCTTACAAGCGCTCCAAATTTTCCATCATCGCACCCAGCCGCTGGTTATGTGATAAGATCCAGGAAAGTTCGTTAGGTGAGGTGCCAGTTCATCATGTCCCGCACGGTGTGGATTTAGACGTATTCAAACCATTGAATCGCGATCAGTGTCGGCAGCAGCTTGGCATTCCCCTCGGGAAAAATGTCATTTTGTTTGCCGCCGAGAGTATGATGCGTCCTCTCAAAGGCGCGGATCTCTTGGTTCAGACGTTGCAGTCGCTACCTGAGGGGGTGAAGCGCGATAGCGTTTTATTGGTGTTTGGAGAAACCAGCGAGGAGATTCTAAAGCAAATACCCATGCCCGTGGTCGATTTGGGCTACCTTCACCGTGATTGTTTTAAGGCAATTGCTTATTCATCGGCAAATGTGCTTCTGAACCCGTCACGCGCCGAGTCCTTTGGCCTGGTGGTTTTGGAGAGCATCGCGTGTGGAACGCCGGTGGTTTCCTTCGGGGTTGGCGGAGTGAAGGATCTGGTACGGCCTGGAATCACTGGTTTTGTTGCAGATTCTGAGGATCCGATCGACTTGGCGGCACGGGTCGTTGAATTTTTCGCTGACACGGCTAAGGCGACGGCGTTGTCCGAACAATGTCGGCAGGTTGCACTAGCGGAGTATTGCATCGGTACCCAAGTGCGGCGTTATCATGAAATTTATCAACTCGAAATCGAACTGAGAAATTGAAACGGCGAGTGCTGATCTTTATTTTTAAGGTCAATTGAAAATCAACGGGTTAATTCTTCATTGGATGACGAGTTCATGAATTTACGTGATCACGTAATGTCTGTATGTCCGATTCATGTTAGCTTCGCATCGTCTCACGGTGCAGCACTGCTACGCGGTGAAGAATCCTGGGTTGTTTGACATTAAGCTATGAAGAATTTGTGGATTGATCGTTCCGTTCGAAGTGATGAATACCGTCACGTGCGAGGTATTTTTTCGGCCTGGAATCATATTGCAAGGACTCGCAAGTGGCCCCTGCGGGCCGGGTGCAGCCCTCGATTTAGCCGCTTGACCACGGGGGCACCCTTGACGTATCTTCGGTCTTTCCCCATTCTCAATCCCCCTCAAATTCACGTTATCAACGTTCTAGCACTGTTGCTATCCCCCCAACAAGCCGTTCCCGCAAGCGGGAGTTCACTGTCTTGATGACAGTTGAGAATCACGGCCATTTCTTTAACCCCCTACTATTTATGAACATATTCAATCGGCTTTTTTGCCAACTCGGGCTAACTTTCCTGATCGGTAGCGGCGTCACTGACGCACAACCCAATGTACGAATTTTGCCTCTTGGCGACTCGATCACGTTGGGTTGCTGCAGTGAGACTTCCGCGCAAGGGGCGTATCGGAATGCGCTCCACACCTCCCTGACGAATGCAGGTTACGTGGTTGACTATCTTGGCTCCCAGTCTGACACCCTGAACCCGAGTCTTCCAGACACGAATCATCAAGGTCACTCAGCATTTAAAATTAATGATATCCGTGCTGGAATCCCTGGCTGGCTGGCGGGTTATGCAGATCCAGATGTGGTTTTGTTGCATATCGGAACGAATGACTTCACGGATGGGCTTTCAACCGTGGTGGATGTTCAGAATCGTTTGCGGAGCCTGGTTCAGGAAATCAACGTGCTACGGCCTTATGCACGAATCGTAATTTCCAGTTTGTTGCCACGAACGGACATTCCGGCAGCAGGTGTTGCGGTTGATGCGTATAACGCGGTTCTTCCTCAGGTGGTTGCGGATCTAGCAGCATCAGGGTATCCGGTACATTATGTGGACATGCACAGCACCTTTCTTCCTGCGGATTTGAATGATGGGTTGCATCCGAAGGTCGCGGGCTATGCGAAGATGGCAAATCTCTGGCTGCCAGCGGTGACGAGCATCGTTTCGCCCGTTGGAACAGTCTATCCACCTGCGATTACGAGAGCGAGAGCAACAGCCAGTTTGACATCGGTGAGTGTTGAGTTCACAAAGCCGATCTCGGATGGTTCGGCAGTTTTCGGGAACTTCACAATTAGCGGTGGAGTCACCGTGTCAAACGCCACGTTGGATGCCAGCAAGCGAATCGTGACGCTTACAACAAGCACGCAAAGTGCGGGTGCACCTTACACGCTTTCCGTTACTGGAGTGCGCGACCGAACCCCTCAACAGAATCTGATTTCTCCTGGATCTCAGAAGCAGTTCACAGCACGCATTCTGATTGATCCAAGCTTTGAAGTTAACAACGCAAGCTGGACGATCACAGGAAATGCGGCGATTTCGTCCGGGTCAGGGGCGACCGACGGAACGAATGCGTTGGTGTTCAATGGCTCAAATACGCCCCCCACAGGACTGGCTACCCAGACAGTGAGCACCGTGCCTGGGCAGGTCTATCGGCTTTCGTTGGATCTCGGTGTTTTGGGTGCCGCCATCGCTCAGGTGCTCGAAGTTAAGGTTGTCGGAAATCTGCCACTCAGTCCGCTAGTTTCTCAAAGCCCTTCGAAGACCGGCGCTGGCAGCGGGCCTACCATCTGGGAAACGGTCAGCTACCAGTTTACCGCAGACAGTGTGACGACTTTACTGAGTTTTCGAGATGCGTCGTCAACAACAACGAATGTTGATCTGTTAATGGATAACGTGCGGCTAACCGTAAAGGTTACGCCAACGTTGATGGTGAGTTCCTCCCCTGCGTTAGGCACTAGTGTCACGGTGAGTCCGAATGATCTTGCTGCAAACGGTAATGGAATTGCGAACTTTAGCCGGCTCTACGATGAAAATACCCTCGTGACCCTCACCGCACCTGCGGCGGCCAATTTGATCAATTTTGAAAAGTGGCAACGTGACGGAGTTGACTATGGCACGGCGCCAAGCGTGGTTGTTCCGATGGATTCCGCCCATACGATGACGGCTGTGTTTTCCATGCCCAAGAATGGAAGTTTTGAAAATGGAACTCCAGATGTGAATGGCACCATCAGCAGCATTCCTTCTTGGACAGGCAGCGGTGCGTATTTTGGCTTTGTCGGGGATGCGAACTATGTGCCGACCGCTGGTAGCCGATTGGTGGTATTCAATGGGGTTGGAGCTGCGCCAAATGGCGTGATCTCGCAAACTTTTGCAACTACGATTGGGCAGTCCTACACGCTCAGGCTTAAAATGGGTGTCATTTTTGGTGCCGTTTTGCAACAACTCAAGGTGGACGTGATTGGTACGAGCTCCTTGGTTTCAGTAACCCATGAAAAGACCCACACGAGTTCTGGGGCTGCCCAGTGGGAGGAAAAAACACACATCTTTGCGGCGAACAGCGCAACGACCACTGTGACTTTTTCTGATGTTTCCACCACCACAGTGGGTGTGGATTTGCTGTTGGACGAAGTGACGATTTCGCCTTCAGCTGGAAATACGGCACCAGTCGCAACCAATGACAATTACACCGCCACCGGCAATCAACCGCTTGTGGTTCCTCTACCGGGCGTGTTGGCAAATGATACTGATGTTGAATCCAATCCTTTGACCGCTGTCAAAGTGGTCAATAGTCTTCCTGCAAATGGTTTGCTGGTCTTGAATTCCAATGGTGGATTCACTTATACCCCCAACAATGGTTACACCGGACCTGATTCCTTTACTTATACGGCCTCGGATGGTTCATTGAGTTCCAATGTCGCCACCGTTTCAATCTCCGTGAATGCGGCCTCCTCGCAACTGCTCTTGAACGGGGGCTTTGAGACTGGAACACCGAATGGCTCCGGATTCCTCTACACAATCCCTTCTTGGACAACCAGCGGGCCAGTCGTTTTCTCCTACGTTCAAGCGAGTCCTTACCTGGCAGAAGCTGGGACCAAGTTGCTGGTGTTCAATAACGGCGGGAACCCGGGGAGTGGAACGATATCACAAAACTTCCCTACCACGATTGGTCAAACTTATCAGCTGGCGTTTTTCTTGAAGGCGAACGGGCCTTCCGCGCAGACCGTGCAGGTTGACATCAATGGTGTGGCATCCATTTTTTCCGGATCTTTTTCAGCAGGATCCGCAGCTTGGGAGTCTAAGGGGCCCCAGCCATTCGTTGCAAACAGCACATCGACAACTTTAAGTTTTACAGACATCTCAACGAACGCGAATGGCTCGGATTTGTTGCTAGACAGTGTGAGCGTTACGGGTTCGGGAGCGGGATCACGTGTCCTTGGCGTTACTTCGACGGTGGCCAGCGCGGTGAACATCGCCGTCTCGCCCGTGGACCTCGGTTCGCTTGGCAATGGGACAACCTCGTTCAGCCGTAACTATGCGGATGGAGCTTCAGTGACGTTGACCGCGCCAACCACCAGCGGTGGTTTCACATTTGTGAAATGGCAGAAGAACGGAAGCGATCTTCCTGCGGGTCTCGTTGCAACAGTTGTCATGGATGGCAGTCACACCCTCAACGCGGTCTATGTTGCAAATAATGTAGCGCCTGTTGCTCAGGATGACTTCTATTCAACGAGCGTGAGTGTGCCCTTGGTGGTAGCCGCTCCCGGGGTACTCGCCAATGATCTGGATACGGATTCTCCTTCGATGACAGCAATCAAGGTGGTCAATGCACTGCCGGCAAACGGGACTCTCAGTTTAGGAATCGCCGGCGGATTCACCTACACTCCTGCAAATGGATTTACGGGTTCGGATTCATTCACCTATACGGCCAACGATGGATCGCTGAATTCCAACGTCGCAACGGTTACTATATCGGTCGCTCCTGCCACTTCCATCCAGCTTTTGGCCAACCGGGATTTTGAAATTGGAACGCCAATCAGCGGGGTCATCAGTCCCGTGCCTTCATGGAATTTGAGTGGTCCGGTGTTTGGTTTTGTGGCGGATTTGAGCTACGTGGCAAATACAGGAAATCGCTTGCTGGTGTTTAATGATGGAACAGGGAACGCCAGTGGAACGATCTCCCAAAGCTTTCCAACGGTCGTCGGTCAGACATATCAGATTGCATTTTTCATGAAAGCCGTTGGACCCTCAGCGCAAACCGTAAGGGTGGAAATCGATGGGACCGCCTCCATCTATAACGACACTCGTTCAGCGGGTTCGGCGGCGTGGGAGGCTAAATCACAATCTTTTGTTGCCTCCAGCTCAACGACAACCTTGAAATTCACAGATGTCTCGGCGGGTTCAGCGGCTTCGGATCTGCTGCTGGATAGTGTCAGCGTCACGGGTCCCGGGTCACGAACCCTGAATGTCACCTCCACCGTGGCGAGTGCGGTGAGCATCACGGTCGCGCCCGGGGATATTGCCTCACTCGGGAACGGGGTGACCGCATTCATACGCAATTACGCTGACAACACTTCAGTCACACTCACCGCGCCGCCTACGAGCGGTGGCTTCACTTTTGTGAAATGGCGACAGAACGGGAATGATCTTCCTGCGGGTCTTGGCGCAACGGTGGTAATGGATGGCAGTCATACCCTCAACGCGGTCTATGTTGCAAACAATGTAGCGCCCGTTGCTCAGAATGACTCTTATTCGACGAGCGTGGGTGTGCCGTTGGTGGTCGCCGCGCCAGGGGTTCTCGCGAATGATTCCGATGGAGATTCCCCATCGCTTACTGCCATCAAGGTCGTCAACGCATTGCCGGCAAACGGCACTCTCAGTTTAAGCACAAACGGCGGATTTACCTATACTCCTGCAAACGGATTTACGGGTTCCGATTCATTCACTTATACGGCCAATGATGGCTCTTCGAATTCCAACGTTGCAACCGTTTCGATTTCGGTGACTCAACCTGCCGTGCAATTGTTAACCAATGGCAGCTTTGAGTCCGGCAGCGCTCCGGATGTCAACGGAATTGTCGCTACCGTGACCGGATGGACTCGCACGGGTAGCCAGATTGGATATGTTGGAACGGGCGATTATCTTCCCACGGACCTTCAGCGCTTGATCTTGTTCAACCCTGGAAACACAACGGTTCAGGATGGCACAATCTCGCAGAGTTTCGTCACGACTCCAGGGCAAGCCTATTTACTGCGTTATGACACGACTGTCATCGGCAATGGGGTCCAAAAATTAGGGGTAGCCGTGGAAGGTTCGGGCGTATTGTTCGCTGGCGATAGTCAGGATCTCACCGGAACCGGTTTTGGTTCGCCGACGTGGGTGGAGAAAACTCATTACTTTGTGGCGAATAGTGCGACAACCACCCTCACCCTGCGGGATCTTTCGACGACCGGGACGATGGTCGATCTTTTACTTGATAATGTGCGGGTCACGGCAAGCACTGCGCGGGGAATGCTCGTCACGTCGTCTGGTGCAAGCGCGCTAGGGATCACGGTCACCCCTTCCGATCTCAATCTTGCAGGCAGTGGTGTGACTCCTTTTGGGCGTAGTTATTTTCTGGGTGCCTCAGTCACCCTTGCTGCTCCGCTCACCAGTGGTGGTTTGGATTTTGTGAAATGGCAGAGAAATGGTGTTGATTTTCCCGGTGGGGCAACGATCACCGTAACAATGGATGCAAATTACACATTCAATGCAGTGTATATCGGCAACACGGCACCAGTGGCAGCAAACAACACTTATTCGACGCCGGAAGGGGCTACCTTGGTGGTGCCTGCCCCTGGCGTTCTTGGGAACGATACTGACGGAGAATCCAACCTTTTAACCGCCGTCATGGTGGATGCTCCCACAAGCGGCACTCTCACCCCAAATCTAAATGGTGGTTTCTCCTATATTCCGGTCCCATCGTTCAATGGAACCGTTTCATTCACCTATCGAGCCAATGACGGTGTTCTTAATTCAAATATTGCCACCGTCTTCATCACGGTTGGAAGTGCACCGCCGGTCGTGGTTCTCAATAACAGCTTTGAAGTCGGGACACCGGACGGGAATGGTGTGATCGGGCCGGTCCCATCATGGACACGCAGTGGCCCCGTCGTGTTTGCCTTTGTGGGAAGTGCTCCTTATCTTCCTGATGTCGGGAAGGGTGCTAACCTACTGGTTTTCAACAATGGAAACTCCGTTGCGAGTGGCTCAATCTCCCAGCAATTTGCAACCACACCCGGCCAGGCCTATTTGCTGGAATTCCACATGGGTGTCTTGGGAGTGCCTGACCAAAAAGTTCGTGTGCAATTAATGGGAACAAGTTCACTGCTTTCGACCGACGTTACAAAAACAGGTGCAAACAATGGGATGGCTACCTGGCAAACGAAAAGCGCTCAGTTTACCGCGGATAGTGCCCTGACAACACTCACCTTTACAGATGTGTCTGATACCGCTGCGGGAGTTGATCTCTTGCTCGATGACGTGCGGGTGTCAGTAATCGGTGGAAATACCGCTCCCGTAGCAGTCGCTGATTCTTATTCCACCGTTCAGCAGGTTCCATTAACCATCGCGGCACCGGGTGTTCTGGCAAATGATAGTGATGGACAGGCCGATCCCATCACCGCTGTGCTGGTGGCTGGACCTTTCAATGGAGTTCTTGCAGGATCCGGTTTGAATGCGAATGGTAGCTTTGCCTACACTCCTAACCCTGCCTTTTTCGGAACCGATACTTTTACTTATAAGGTGAGCGATGCGCTCTTGGATTCAAACACGGTGACTGTATCGATCAACATCACTCCAGGCCTGCCAAATGTATTGGCCAATGGCGGTTTTGAGCAAGGGAGCCCTGCCAACTTCGGCCCTGTCACCGGCTGGACCCAGAGTGGCGTTTATCCGACCAATCCGGGTGCCCCATTTGCATATGTTCCTGATGGTGGCTACCCAGCCACAACCTCAGACGGTGTGAGATTGCTTGTCTTGAATGGAGCCGGTGGGGCCTTCGGTGGTTCAGTCTCACAGACCTTCCCAACGACAATCGGGCAAGCTTATGCCCTTGATCTCAATGTCGGGGTGTTTTCCGGTGGCGTGGCAGGTAAGAAGCAGGCCCTACAGGTCACTGTGGTCGGTGCTTCGACCCGCCTCTCCGCGTTACCTATCGGAACATCGACAACCGGGCCTGCCCAATTGGTTCCAAGAAACTATACCTTTGTGGCGGACAGCATTTCAACGACTATCACCCTTTTTGATGCTTCTGCCGGGCAGTCGCCCAATGATGCTTCAGATCTTCTGGTCGATTTAGTGAGAGTATCTACCATTGATGTGGTTCGTAATTTAAGTGTGACGACTTCTGCAAGCGGCCTTGGGGTTGGCATTTCTCCGGCCGACCTTGCTGGTGATGCCGCTGGGGTAACTTCGTTCACTCGGAGCTATACTGATGGTGCGGTGGTCATACTCACGGCTGCCCAGTTTGATGGCGCGAATGCTTTCCAAAAATGGCAATTGAACGGAAACGACATCAGTCCGTTCAATCCCACTACCACGGTGACGATGGATGCCAATAAGTCCTTGAATGCAGTTTACGTAATCGACAACACCCCTCGTGCGACTGCGGACACCTACACGACGGATGAGGATCTTGCCTTGACGGTTCCAGCGCTGGGACTCTTGGCGAACGACTTCAATCCTAACTCGGTGCAACTGATTGCCGTCTTGGAAGGTGCTCCGAATCCAGCCCAAGGCACGGTGACTTTGAGTCCTAATGGGAGCTTCGTCTTTGTCCCAGCAGCGGATTTCAGTGGCACGGCAACTTTTACCTATCGCATCAGTTACGGCAGTTCGAATTCGGTTCCAGTTACCGTGACGATTGCTGTGAACTCGGTGAACGACCTTGCGACGGCAGTCGCCCAGTCCGTGGTGACCAATGAAGATACCGCAAGCGGAATTATCCTTGCAGGAAGCGACGCCGATGGAGGCCCATTGACCTACGTCGTGGTCAACCAGCCAACCAAAGGAGTCCTCAGTGGGTCAGCTCCCAATTTGACTTATACTCCGACTCCCAATGCCAACGGAGCAGATAGTTTCACCTTTACCGTCAACGATGGCACAGGTGCCACCGCTGCCGCAACTGTTTCGATCACCGTGACGCCAGTGAATGATCTGCCTGTGGTGACTGCCCGGACCTTCACCATGGCTGGTGGCACCACCCAAGCGATTGTCTTCACCGGAACGGATGCAGATAATGATCCGCTCACGTTCGCGGTGGCAAGCGGTCCAACCAATGGAACCGTCACGGGCAATTCGCCTAATTTCACCTACATTCCGAATCCGACCTTCACCGGGTCTGATAGTTTTTCCTACGTTGCCAATGACGGTGTTGCAAATTCACCTTCAGCAACGGTTTCGGTCAGCGTTTCGGGGATTCTCATCAATGGGAGTTTTGAAAATCCACTCGCGGGCAACTGGGTGCTTACTGGGACTGCCTTTGAGTTGACAGGCGCAAACTCACCCACGAATGGAGTTCAGCAAGCGAGGTTCAATTCGGGGAATGTGAGTCCGAATGCCTCAATCACTCAATCCATTGCGACCCGCCCGGGATTTCGTTATACGATTTTGTTCGACTTGGGTGCGACTGGCGGAAACACACTAAGTCAGCGAATGACCGTAACGGCAGTTGGGTCTTCCAGTGTCCTTAATCAGCAAGTCACTGTCACTATAGCAGGTAGTCTCACTTGGACGGCACAATCGCTTGCTTTCACCGCGAATAGCCCTTCGACGGAACTTAAGTTTACCGATACCTCAGTGGCCCCTGCCATTGGCGTCGATATGTTGCTCGACAACGTCCGGGTCATTCCAGAAGCATCCCGAGTTCTTCGAGTGGACTCTACGCCTGGCAGTGGTGTGCCGGTAACCACGACCGCTCCGGCCGATCTCGTCAGTGGAGCTGTATCGGGAATTGTGAATACTCAGTTCAATCGATACTATTTATTGAGCACGTCACCCACGATAAGCCTGGCGGTTCCTGCACTTGTTGGTACGAACAATTTCCAAAAATGGCAGCGCAATGGTGTTGATTTTTCTGGAAACACCACTCTGAGTACGAGTGTTACCCTCTCTGCGGACATGACGTTGACCGCAGTCTATCTGCGCAATCAGGCGCCTCTGACTGCGGCAGACAGCTATTCGACGAATGAGGATGTGGCTCTGGTTATTCCAGCTCTCACGGGTGTTCTTGCAAATGACTCAGATCCTGAAGCTGTTGCACTAACAGCAAGCATCGTTACTGGTCCGACCAAGGGACAGCTGACTCTAAGTCCGAATGGGGGCTTCACCTATACTCCAAACGCAAATTCTTTCGGCCCGGACTCTTTCACCTATCGAGCCGGTGACAGTGTCGTTCAGTCGGCGGTTACCACGGTTTCTCTGACGGTAAACACAGTAAATGACCTGCCTGACTTCGCGGTTGATCCCATGGTGAGAACCGGTGCCACCGAGGATTTTGCGTACGTCAATACGATCGCCGGATCTGCCACGGACATTGAACCAGGGTCGTTGATATACTCGAAAGTCAGCGGTCCAGCATGGCTCTTAGTCGCCCCGAACGGGGTTCTTCTGGGCACCCCTGGAAATAGCAATGTGGGCGCTAATTCGGTTGTGGTGCGCGCGACTGATAGCAACGGCGGTTTTAAGAACGCCGGATTGAACATCGAAGTGATCAATGTCAATGACGCGCCTGAATTCACGTCGGATCCGGTGCTTGGTGGCAATGCCATCCAGGATCAGAACTACAGCGGCTCTTTGGCAGGATTCGTCAGTGACATCGATCCTGGAGACGTTCTAACTTTCCAGAAGATAAGTGGACCGTTATGGCTTGTGGTCGCCTCTAATGGAGCGCTTTCTGGTTCACCAGGTAATGCCGATGTGGGATCCAACGCTTTTGTGGTTCGAGTTGAGGATAGTTCCAATGCAATTGACCTGGCGGCGCTCAACATCACCGTTGTCAATGTCAATGATGCGCCAATATTTGCAGTGAATCCGATGACTCGTGGCGCTGCCACGGAAGATTCCCCATACAGCGCGACAATTTCGGGTTCAGCCACTGATATAGATGTCGGAGATACGATCACCTATTCAAAGATCAGTGGCCCGGGTTGGTTGCAGGTGGCTGGAAATGGAACGCTGTCGGGAACGCCTTTAAATGATAACGTCGGGGCAAACGCAATTGTGGTTGCAGCAACCGATGGCTCGTCCGCAGTCACCCAAGCAGCTCTGAACATCATGGTTCTAAACGTCAATGATGCGCCACAATTCACGGCGGATCCGGCAATAGCGGGTGATGCGACGGAGGATATTAACTACATTGGCTCGCTGGCGGCTTTCGTTAATGAAGCCGATGTCGGCGATTCGCTGGCGTTCGTGAAGACTGACGGCCCTTCATGGCTTGTGGTAGCTCCCGATGGTGCGCTTTCTGGAACTCCAAGGAACAGCGACGTCGGCCTGAATACGTTCATGGTTAGCGTCACAGATGGTAATTCGCCCGTGATAAGTGCTGCGTTGAGAATTTCGGTGATAAACGTCAATGATGCGCCTGAATTCACGATCAACCCGCTGACTCGCGGTGATGCTACCGAGGATTCTGGATACACTGGAACCATTGCGGGTTCTGCAAATGACGTTGATCTTGGTGATTCGTTTACCTATTCAAAGATCAGCGGTCCAGGTTGGTTACAAGTTGCCAGTAATGGGACGCTCTCTGGAACACCGGGGAATGAACATGTGGGAGTCAACGTCTTTGCGGTTGGCGCTGCCGATGGTTCGTCCGCAGTCGGACAATCGACTTTGAATATCACGGTGCTCAACGTCAACGATTCCCCGACTTTTGTCGCGAACCCAACGATCGGAACCGCTGCCACTGAGGATGCAGCCTACACCGCAACTCTCGTGGGTGTTGCGACCGACGTCGATGCTGGCGCGACGCTTGTCTATTCGGATTTGACTGGACCTGCTTGGTTGGCTTTGGGGAGTGGCGGATCCCTCTCAGGCATGCCCTTGAACAGCGATGTGGGCATCAACGAATTTACGGTCAAGGTCACGGATGGTCTTTCCGATCCCGTTCAAGC
>Ga0105044_10005024_pt1 | contig 18202 bp, 14 predicted proteins | sample MAT01_FD_78092 | JGI IMG/M metagenome (GOLD analysis project Ga0105044, IMG submission 78092) | Freshwater microbial communities from Lake Fryxell liftoff mats and glacier meltwater in Antarctica - MAT-01 | ecosystem: Environmental > Aquatic > Freshwater > Ice > Liftoff microbial mat | place...
ATTTTTAAAGGTGCTCATGAGCTTCGGTTGGTGACTTTTGCATCAAGGCAAAAGTTAACGCGGCCTGCAAGGTGCTGTCTGCAAGACCCCGGCTGGAAGCCTCCGCCTGAAAGGCACTAGAAACCTAAAACCTTTTTTAAGGAGCCCTAATGACGGGCAATTGCAGCTTAAATGGATTATCCTAAAATTAAATTATAAAGCCGCAATTGATAAGATTGCGGCTTTATAATTTCGCGCATTTTTAACAGGAACCTCTAAAAAGTCAGATATCGTGGCGAACAAGAAATTAGTAACGGAGTGATGCCCTGCATGATGCCCGCGACTTTTTATTTCGACGTGCAACCATGAGAAGAGGTTTTTAGAGGTTTGCTTTAGACAATTTCGGTTTAGACCTTCCCTTGATATCCGTTTTTAGCATCTCATCCCAGGCTCAAATTGCCTGATAGTTTTACTTGATTATATTTGAGAACAATTTTACTTAAATGTACCCAACGGTTTTCCTGTCTTCCAACAACGATGAAAGCAAGTTTTATCACGAGAATCTGCTTCATATCATGGAGAGTGCGGGTATGGAAGTTATTGCGGTTCCGGAAAATGGCACCGGATCTGGAAGCGCTGTAAAGCTCTTGCTGGAAAAAGCTGACTGTTCGGTTCATATTTTAAGCCGTGATTCCGGGGTGCATCTTTCTGCTGGCCTGTCGCTGGCCCGGCTCCAGTTGGATGAAGCAAGGAACAGGCTGCATGAATCGCCTGACTTTAAGATTTTTATCTGGTATCCGCCAGAGGTGGTGGCGGCAGCAAAAGATCCGGAACAGGAGAAATTTATCAATGAAATCCGAAACACCATCGAGAAGAATATGATCTTTTCAAATGCCGGATCTCCAATTCAGCTTGTGGATGACATACGCCACCTGATGGTGAAGGAAGAAAAAACAACATTCGACGTCAAGGAGGCAGAAGTGTTCCTGATCTTCAACGAAATGGATGAGTTTCAGGCAGCGGAAATTATTGATATGGTAGGTGATATTATCGATATTGAAAAGCTAAATATCATCCAGGACAGCGATATTGATTATTCTGAATATTGTTCCCAACAGATCGGAAAATCAAAACTTGCCGTTGTTTATTTTAAAGAAACGTCTGATTGGGCGCTTCCATTTACGCAGCAGGTATGGAAAAAAATCGGTGGTGCTACTTCGCATACGCCAATTTTATTAATCGGAGACGACGACCCGGATTCGAACCTCAATAAAAAGCTTAAAGCGCCTAAAATAATTTCTTTAATTGTGGCAGGAGCTCTTATTCCCCTTGAAATAAAAGTGCAGTATGATAAAGTGGTAGAAGATTTTTTATAAATTGTATATGTTATTAAAATGACCGAAATAATCTGTCCGTATCCTGGTCTTCGTCCGTTTAACGACGATGAAGCTATATTCTTTAAAGGCAGGGATAAAAACATCACTTCTATCATTGAATTATTTGAAAAGAAAAAATTCATGATGCTTACCGGTGCATCAGGCGATGGGAAATCTTCGCTTGTTTATGCCGGTGTTGTTCCAAATGCACGTGCTGGATTATTCAAAGCCAAGTACAATAGCTGGGCAATTGCTGATTTCAGGCCAGAAAGAACTCCGCTTAAAAACCTCACAAAAGCATTAAATGAATTTTTTAATTTTGAAGAAGAGGAGCTTGAAAAAAAATTAAGCTACGGATTTTCTTCTCTTGTATCAATTTACAAAAACAGCGATCGATACATTGATATAACAAAGCAGGAGTGGACAGATGCGGACGAACCGGCGAAAAAGGGACTAAAAAGAAAAGCTTCAAATCTTTTAATTATCGCCGATCAGTTCGAGGAGTTCTTTACGAATACCGAAAATTATTACAACGGAGTTGCATCTGTCGAATCGCAAACGGTGGTGAATATATTGCTGGAAACGGCAAAGATCGCACTCGCAGAAGACCTTCCAATCTTTATCATCTGCACGATGCGGTCGGATTATATTGGTCAATGCGCTGCTTTTCGTGGATTGCCGGAATACATTGGCTTTAGTCATTTCTTTGTCCCGAGATTAAAGCGAAATGAAATTAGCCAGGTAATTGAAGAGCCGGCGGTTTTTAATGGTGACAAGATCAGCCGGCGTTTATCGGAAAGGTTGCTGAACGATATCACCGATGGCCACGATCAGCTTCCGATACTGCAGCATGCGCTAAACCAGATATGGAAAATCGCCGGTGCCGCCGAAGAGGAAATGGATCTTATCCATTATGCAATGGTGGGAGGTTTAGCGAAAAGCCAGTTGCAGGAAGGCGATCAACTAAGGCTTGAAAAATGGCTCAGTGACGTGCCGGAATTTAAAAAACGTCTTTTTGAAAACCCCTCTTTAGAAAATATATTAAATGCGCATGCCGATGAGTTACTCGAAACGGCGTATGATAAGTATATTTCTGCTCCCAGTAATATTTCTGACGTTACGAGAGACGATGCAAAGCTGATCATTAAAACGACATTTCAATGCCTTACAAAGATTGATGATTCGAGGGCAGTGCGAAATCGGATGTCGTTGCAAGAAATAGCGGGCATAATAAATCAACCGCATATTGATGCAATTATTATTGGAAAGATTCTGGATATTTTCAGGGAACAGGGAAACACATTTATTAAACCGTTCATTACAGAAGATCCCGAAACTCTTAATACAAGTGCAGAAACAGTTCTTGATATTACCCATGAAAGCCTTATCCGTAACTGGGATATTTTAAAGGTTTGGGCAAATGAAGAATATGATAACCTTCTTACCTGGCAGGATTTTAATAAACAATTGCAACGCTGGGTTAAAAATGGCAAGCAAAAGGGCTACCTGCTTCCAATAGGACCGCTAACTTTTTTTGAAGGATGGTACGATACTGCAAAACCAAATAGATATTGGCTTGCGAGGTATGATGAAAGGGAAATTCCTTATTTCGAAAAGGTTGCAGGGGCTGAAGATACGCTGGCGGATGCAAGACAATTTATAAGAAGAAGCTCAAAAGCCCTTTTCGCAAGTCGTATCATAATTAAGTATGGTGCCAACAGGATCATTGCTGTTTCAGGGATTTTTGCTGTAATTTTCGCCTGTATTTATTATTATTTTGATTATGGAATTAAACAGAATGATTATTTAGTTAAGGATCTCACAGAGAAAGGGACAGTGCTGCTTGCATCAGACAGGATCAACACATACGTGAAAGCCCATTTCCTTGTTAACCAGGAACGTTTGCATCCAGGGTCTTCTTTGAAAATGTTGAACGACCTGGAAAATGATACGCTTGCGTTTGACATTGCACACGACGGGTTTCTAATGGTTCAGAACTACGACAAGCCGGTGTTGGAGAATAAGGGCTTTGCTTCGGGAAAAGATAATCAAAGCGGATTGAATCAAATAGACGATATTTTTAATCCATTGGCGGGGAAATTTATCGTTTATATGGACAGTACACTGGAAAACATTCTTTTGACGGAAGATGAAAAAACGGAAAACCTGGTTGAAAATGTAAAGAAGATTAATGATCTATTGCGGGCTTGTGCATTTGCAAAATTCCATGGAAACACGGGTTTTTTTGATAAGATAATCGAAAGAAACCTAATTCGAATTGACACTTTTATTAGCCAATCTTTTCACGATCCTGTAAATGTTAAAACAGAAAATTTAAATACGAGCATTGAACTTCTCCTCACTTTGTCTGATTGCAGCGTTGAAAAAGTAGATCAGATTATCGGAAGAATTTCACCATTTACCGAAACAGGTAGGTTAAACTTTAATATAATTTATCCAAGAAAAAGCATACTTAGGATCAACGATTTCAGAACGTACGAGAAATCATTAACAAGCACAAGTCACGACGGGAAAATGAGTCACAACGGCGGATACCAGGTTTTAAGTTACCTATACGCCACAAAAGGAGACCTGCAATCTTTGAGGAATTGTGTAGACAGTATTGTGCAACATAACGTCAACTATAGGAATTATTGGCAGTCTTACAACCTGAGTGTGATTGCCTGTTATTTAATTAAATCGGGCAATTTCTCTGGCCCTGAATCCAGGCCGTTTTTAATTAAACTAAGTAATCTTTTCGGACTTCCCGAAGAAACACTTTACTCGTATTTCCTGACCGGACTTTTTCCTTACTCGTTTTCAACCCATCTTTTGCGTGAGAATTCATCCACCACATTAATTCCATATTTTGTTCCCTACAATAAGTCTGATGATGCCTGGGACACCTATCTGGAAGTAATTGAGAAAAAATACAGCGGCACAGACCGTCTTAATCTTGCCCTGGCAATTTATTATAAGTGGCGTGGCAATTATGCCAGCGTCCGGAAAGGTGCTGTTGCCGAGGCTGACCGTCTTTTTAAAAAATCGCTTGACATTTACAAAGCAATCCCACAGGATTATCTGGAAAGGATTTATTCCACTGATGTACCTGGCGAAAGAGAATATTTTATTTCCCAGGGAACGTCGAATGCTGTTTACTATCTCTTTCCCGGCCTCCTTGGCGCAGATCGCTTGCCATTTCTGGACTTTGTAATAAAAAATAACGAGACTGATATTTACAGAAATGAAGCGGAGTTAAAGCCGCTTGTTGATTATGTTTACAAGGAGTTTCATAATTCCGATCTTCATCTGGGCAACAGAAGCAAACTTTCCGCCAATGACCTTTCAGCCTATTACAATTACATTACTTTAATAGGGAAACTTGTAAAAAAGCACAACTGGACAGAAGTTATAAATCATAATGTTGTGGATCTGATTTCTATTCAGAAAGAATTCGACGCAGGCGATAGCACTGAAGCCCTTAAGATTTACAAGTCATTGGTGAAAAAGGATATTCTTAACAGGAATTTCCAGGTGGAGGAATTTCCGAGAAGTAATGTTGTCGCAGAACTGCTGAAAAATCTTGCAAAAAACCTTGCGCTTATTAATCATGTAGCTGCTTCTGATTCGATATTGAGAGCGCTTAAGCCTTATGACAGAAGGAATTGCCTTATCGATATTGCGTTTTCGCTGCAAGAGAAAGGCCCCGTCGAAAATACATTTGTTTACCTCGATTCATTGTTTTCTGATATACATAAAAAACCTGTTTTTGGATTGAAGCTTTTCAGGGTCCTTGGGATGATGGGAAGCAATGATGTTTACCATATTGCAATGGAGACTTACAAAGATGTAAATGACGACGATAAACCTCAGGCGCTTGTTAATTTTATCAGAGGAATTGCATCTACAGGTTTGTACTACAAAGCCCGGACGTTTATTCCGTTGTATGCTTCAAGAGAAAGTGAGCTATTACTTTACAGCGAAATTCTCCATGCTGAAGCGGTAAAGATTGAGATGGAGAATAAGAACCAAATGAAACTGTTCTGGAAGGAATATGATGAGACGGTTTTTGGTGAATTTATTTCGGTATATTACGAACCCGGCGAATCAAATCGATAACGAAGATGAAGTTTCTTTCTACTATCAGGTACATATTGTTTGCGCTAATTATCCTGGGCTATTTTGCAAATTTCGCCCAGAATGAATATGGGTTCGACATTATCAATAATGGCGTTGTGCTTGTTGCTCTTACCTGGCTGGCAAACGTTGTATTGATGGGAAAGGAGATGTGGAAGGGAAGAAAAGTGTTAATAATGATGTGCTCCACTATCATTTTTTTTCTTGGCTCCATTTTATCAATTGTAATTTATACCCAATATCCTAAAGAGGTAGACATAGAAATAGCTGCTCTGGGAGGGTTAGGTGTTTTTGTTTTTCTGCCAACTCTTTTAATTATGCTTGTAATTATTGCAAGGATAAATCAAAAAAGAAATTTGACTTATGGTAAACTTAGTGTGATTCAGTTTTTTGCATTTTTCCTTTTCTTTTGGGGCTTTTATGCAAAGCTGAATTATTCCGCGGGTGCCAATGCCGTCATTATTTTTAGTGGAGGAATGATCGTGCTAGTAATGCTTCGCCGCCTGATAGGGGTAGTATTCAGAAATACTTCAGGGAAGCATCGCGGTTCGTCCGTTCTTATCGCATTTTATGTAAATGTCATTCTTGCCCTTTTGGCAATTGTTTTCAATCAACTCCATTATCCCGGAAGTTTTTTGCTTTTGGTTCTCTCAATTCTTTCTGCGATAATTTCCACTCTAGTCTGGATATTCCGGCATAAATTCGCTACAGGGTATTCCGAATCATTTGGGGTAAAAAGACCAGCACTAACCTTCGTGCTCATTTATTTCAATTACGTCGTAATGATTCTGTGGCTCACCAGCATTAATGTGTTGCCGCCAAGTTATACCCTTCATTCTCCCTTTGCCCTGAAAAAACTGAGAGAACAAAGCGCAAATCCTAAGACCGATTCCCGTGTTTTAAAATATGAGGATAGCTACGAAACGTTTGTTAACAATAGGAAAGTGGAAGTTCTTGCGTATGAAACTCAAATTACCATCTGATAGTGATCGGAGATATTATATCTATGAGTTTTTTGACGAATTCGGTTATTACGATTCTTTTCGTTTTGATTACCGGAGTAGCGGTTTATTTTTTTCTGAGATCACTGAAATTTAAACGACAATTAAGCCTGATGAACGTACCGGTAGAATCGGCTCCACTGCCTGTTGAAACTCCTGTTTCTGAAAGCGATACCAAGCGACTCGAAGAGAAAAACAAAAAGCTGTTCCAGATGAGTGAAGCAGTTTACCGGGAAAAGAAAAAGGTGGATGAAGAAAATGAATTACTGAAAACCGAAAAGGAAAAGCTGGAACTGGAGAAGAAGAAGGTAGATGAAAAAATAAAGAAACTCTGGCAGCAGAGTACCGCCATTCATAAGGAAAAGGAGAAGGTGGAAAAGATGAAGGAGATCATTGAGCAGAAGCATCAGGATGTTACCGAAAGTATTACGTATGCGAAAAGAATTCAGTCCGCTATCCTTCCATTAATAAGCGTGATTCAGGCGGCTAAACCGGAGAGCTTTGTGCTTTACATACCGCGCGACATTGTTAGCGGCGATTTTTACTGGTTTCTTGAGAAGGGTGATAAAATCTATCTCGCAGCTGTTGATTGCACCGGACATGGCGTTCCTGGTGCATTCATGAGCATGGTTGGACATACGTTGTTAAATGAGATTATTGATCAAAAAGGAATTTCCGATCCTGGAATGATCCTCAATGAACTTGATAATAGTGTTAGATTCGTTTTAAAGCAGGATAATTTTGAAAGTTCAACCCGCGATGGAATGGACATCTGTCTTGTGATTTTCGAAAAAAATAAGAATACAATCGAATATGCTGGAGCGAATCGTCCATTATGGATTGTGCACGAGCATGAAGGTAGTTTTTCGCTTGAGGAAATTAAAGCCACAAAAACTGCCATTGGTGGAATCCGTGAAGAAGAGGTGAATTTTGAAAGTCATAAGATAGCAGTGAATTCTGGCGACAGTATTTATCTTTCAACGGATGGTTACGCAGACCAGTTTAGCGCCGACGATAAGAAATTCATGACCCGTAAATTGAAAGATTTGCTGCTTTCTGTGCAGGATAAATCAATGAAGGAGCAGATGCAGTTTCTTGAGGAATATCATGCGGAGTGGAAGGGAAGTGCCGAACAAACGGATGATGTACTTGTGATAGGGGTGCGTATTTAGTACTGCGGCTTAATTTTATTGGAGAGGATGAAAGTTAATTGTTTCTTCTACTTTCAATCTTTACTATAATTGGGGCCTATGATATTTGCTCCAAAATTAGTAGCAGAATTTCTAAAAACAAGAGAGACTTTTACAATTAAAATTGGCTGTCTTTTATTCTTTTTCATTTCAAGATTATTGGAATAAATATTTAGTAGGATAATCCAGTTAGGCTAGAAAGCACATCATACCACTGATTACTTAGAGTCTGTCTATAAAGTTTACTGATGTCGTTGCACTAGTCTGAAAAATGCTCATCCCGCAGAAAACGGGACTGCCCTTTTTTACCTGTCGTTCGGCTAATCAGAAGCCTCTATAATTTAGACTCTAATTAACTTTACTCCTTCAAAACACGCACTGCATTTATCATATTTCCTGTAGTGATTTGGAGCAAGTAGACCCCTGTTTCGAACAGCGACAAATCAATGTTCGTGTGCGTAGCGCTGGGAGTGTACCGTCCTAGTTCCTTGCCAGCAATATCAAAAACCGAAATGGACTTAATCTCATCTTTAGCGGTCACTTTAACTATTCCTTCGGATGGATTTGGATAAATTTCGATTCCGAACATTTGGAGGTGAGCGCTGGATGAATTTAGGGAAGATGTGGAGTATTTATAAAGGTAACCAAAGCTGTGTGGGCTGTCGCCGGAAGGAAAGCGATGACCACATACATATACGCTTCCATCAGCATAGGGAATAATCTTTTGGCCAAAATCATCCTGATTGTTTCCAAATCGAGATGCCCAAACAAACTCAGCATTTGAATTCATAACCAACACAAAAGCATCCAAAGTCGAACCAGGCAAATTCACTACATCCGGCCCAAGATCAAAATCTACGTTTCCTGTAACGATTCCCGTTAGAAATAAGTTCTGGTTCGCATCTACGCTTAATTCCATACCGAATTCCTGCGCCTCAGGTACGCCTAGTTGGTGGGCCCATACAAGGTTCCCGTCCACATCTAATTTCATTATAAAAAGTTCGCCCATTAAAGTAGGATCTGTGAGCAAGAGTTCTCCATCGCCGGGATCAAAATCGCCATCGCCGGCAAAAAAGCCCGTAATATAGGTAATGGATTGTGCATCAACTTCTGCGCTTCCCACATTGAGATTGTTTTGACCCGTTACCGCTTTGGCCCAAATAAACTCGCCACCACTGTTGTATTTAGCAACAAACATGTCAGTTTCTTCCGAGGTAAATTCAACTGCCTCGCCATTGGGATCAAATAAAATACTGCCGGAAAATCTTCCAACTAAAATGATATTTCCATCTATATCAACGCTGGCGGCGCTGACATCATTGGAATTAACACCGCCTATTGGGGTAACTGAAATAAAATTTCCGTTGGCATCAAATCGGGAAAAGAAACCGTCAGTTGAACTCACACCAGTAGAAATCAAAATTGTTTCGCCCGCTCCAGGATCAAAATCAGTTACATCTACAAAATCGCCCGCTACAATTATTTCGCCGTTTGGCGCTTCGTTTATGGCTCGGACTCCGTCGTTATAAACAGATCCAAAACTCTTCGCCCAAAGCAATTCGCCATTTGAAGTGTAACGCGCCAGAAATCCGTCAGAAAGTCCATTGTTTGTTAACGTCACAGTGCCAGGCCCCGGATCAAAATCTACTGGACTCCGAAAACTACCGCCCATCAACACATCGCCCAAGGCACTGATTTTCATATCCGTAATCCATAATTCTACAGGATATGCAATACTCCATAAGTAAGCCCCTTGCGCAGTTAATTTTACAAGAAAACCATTATAGCTTCCTGCAGATGTAGCGTTGACTACACCTGCACCAGGATCTAAATCTACAGTAGCTCTGAAATTTCCACTCACGTATATATTTCCATCACTGTCGATAGCTATTTCCCGGCAGTGGACTGCTTGCGAAGAATTCCATGTTAGCTGCCATTCAAATCCGGGTGTTTGCGCAAACAGAATTGAAGAAGCAAAAAGAGCTGTGATCAAAAAGAAAAATGTTTTGGTTGGTGCCATGGTTATTTATTTCGTTAAGCAATGGTAAATGGATGAATTTCCGGAGATCAATCTAATGGAGACACCGGGGTTTCGTTTCACAAGTATACTAAATTCGGAAGTGAAATTAATCAAATAGTGCAAAGACAATTGAACATCTATTAAATTACTGGCACTAGCAGAATAGCCGCTATTCTGGGCATTTCGGTAACATTGGTGGTCTTCGCACATTTAATCCCCGTGGTCGGCTGAAAGATTTCTGTAACCAATCCGAAGCTGTGGTTTCATGCAAAACGTTAGTTGAAACAATCGCTCTTTCCGGTTCTATAGATGTAAAGGGAGATATTGCACAATAATTTGAAAATCAAAGTGGATTCACAAACTTTGGAAAAAACAATAAAATGAACCGTGTTGATATTCTGAGAAATAATATTATTGATAAGCTCTTTACAACAATCTGAAATAAAGACTATTTATTTGCCCTTTATCAATTGATTGAAAAAAGCTCTGTTGATAGCGACGTTGTTAAATTATCTGAAGAGCAGGTTCTTAGGCGTCAACTTAATGATAAGGACATTGAAGAGGGAAAACTGATTACTTAGAGTCTGTCTATAGAGTCTCCTGATGTCGTTGCACTAGTCCGAAAAATGCTCTTTTACAAAAGTAAACTGTGCTTTTTCGGCCGTCGTGCGCCTAATCAGAAGCCCCTATAGTTCAGACTCCCGACTCTGTGGACGGACATTACTTAGGACGAGTTAGATAAAAATGACTTGCAATGGCTGAACGAACAATAGTTGGGACGGAATCAGCAGTCAGGCAAAGAAGGAAATTTTAAAGTGTTGTACAAAAAGGAATAAGTCAACAAAGTATGCAGAGAAACCAATCAGTGTTATCAAAAAAAATAAAGACAATTCTTAATCATCCTCAAGCATTTAAGTTGACAACATATACAGAAACCAGAGAATCTGCGACAGGCCACTTCAACCTCTGCTATAAAATCGACCGAAAACAAATAATAATAACAGCATTTTGGGACAACCATCAAGATCCGAAGAAATTGTTGAATTTAATGCAGAATCAAAAAAAGGATTTGGCGGAAATTGCGAATCGATATACGGTTGAATTATCACGAAAAATTATTTAGAGAAATTGCAACTGATACAATCAGAGTATTTTTTGGCTCGTTCGATAAGAATGTAATTTTTGCTCCTTATGACGGTGGCGTTGATTTAACGATACCCCGTTTGTCGCTTTATCGATGCATTTAAAAGCAAAGCTTTGGACGGGAGCCAACGAACTGACAAGTGTACGTAAGGCAAAAGGATTCAAAAATATCAATGCAACAAATAACCTATCGGATTTACTGCACCGGCTGGAAAGGAAATAGAAACGGCCACTCTTCCCTTGCTTCAACTCATTGAATATGGACATTAGTGCAATAGGCGCTACTTATTGGTAAGTTTCTCATCTCAACGCCAACGCCTCAAATCCTTTTTTCTATTTTTTTGCTCGAAATACTTGCTCGCTCAAAAGTATATTGTAATATTGCAATATTAAGTTTAAGTATGGGCGCTACAAAGACAGATCATTTTACCGATAGGCAGAACAACTTAGCTATTCTTGCGAAAGCGTTAGGGCATCCGGCCAGAATTGCGATTATTGACTATTTGCTTAAGGTTGACGCTTGCATTTGTGGTGATATCGTAAATGAGCTACCTCTCGCACAGCCAACCGTTTCCCAGCATCTAAAGGAGCTGAAAAATGCTGGCCTCATAAAAGGAAATATTGAAGGAAATGCAATTTGCTATTGCGTTGATGAAGAAATATTGAAAATATTGGGAAACTATTTTAACGCTATTTCTTCTCAGATTGAAAGCAAAAAAAAGAATTGTTGTTAAATTAAAAACAGAGAAAAATGAGACTTTCAGAAATTAAAAAACACCTTATCAATGCTGAAGCGGTGAACTTTAAGCTTCCGTCAGGAGCCTATGTACCAGAACACTTTCACGTAACTGAAATTGGAAATGTTACAAAGCACTTCATCGACTGTGGAGGCGTTGAACGTTTTGAAAGCGTCGTGAATTTTCAACTCTGGGATGCCAATGATGTTGATCACAGATTAAAACCAAAAAAGCTATTAGATATTATTTCCCTTTCAGAAAAGGTTTTGGGAATTGACGATTTAGAAATTGAGGTTGAATATCAATCAGACACAATAGGAAAATACGATCTGCTTTTTAACGGTAAGGATTTTGAACTAATTGCAAAGCAGACGGCTTGTTTGGCAAGCGATTACTGTGGAATTCCTTCTAAACAGGATCATAAATTACCCGAAAGTCAATTAAGTTCATGTTCCCCCGAAGGCGGTTGCTGCTAGACAATGAAGAAAGTCATTAAATATAAAAGAGCTTTAATAATCACAACTTCTGTGATTGTACTCCAACTGTTTTTCGGATTTGACCCCAAATTCTGTATAATAAACATCATTTGGCTGTTAGTTTAATACTATGAAAAGGATACTGGTCCTTTGCACAGGAAATAGCTGCAGAAGTCAGATAGCTGAAGGCTATTTAAGATTTTTCTCCGCTGGGAAGGCCGAAATTTACAGCGCAGGAATTGAAACTCATGGAGTAAATCCAAAGGCGACTTCAATTATGTTTGAAGATGGAATTGATATCTCAAATCATACTTCAAATAATATCGATGAATATGTAGACATCGATTTTGATTTCGTAATTACCGTTTGTGACAATGCAAAGGAACGGTGCCCCTTTTTTCCCGGCAAAGCATTAAAATTTCACTATAATTTCCCGGACCCTGCGAAGGCAACTGGAACAGATGAAGAAATTCTGCAGGAGTTTCGCAATGTTCGGGAATTAATTAAGGACTACAGCAAACAATTTGTTGCTCATCATCTATAGGTCTTCTAATACAAAACTGGAAATCACTTCCACGCAAAACAGCAGCGACTTATTTCCTTTTCAATATCGGTCGCATCGAAATAAAACGTATGAATTTTCTCAGCAAATTAAAGTAAAGTGTAATCATCAGAATACCCGACATGAGCCAGATCACAATTAAATTCATTCGGAAAGAAGGAATCAATTTTCCTAAGAAACTCTTTGTGGGTGAATAAAGATGTGCCCTGATAAGCTTGTCAGGAGCTGCGTCCACGTACACAGGAGTTTCATTTGAATAGATTCTTCCATTCTCGATGTAAGTTGGATCTGTAAATATATGGTCATCTTTTACTAGTTCCTCTAATTTACGGTTATGATTCTGTTCCCGTAACGTATTGAAATTTGATTTCGCTGCTTCGGTTTTTTGAATGGAGAAAAGATAATTATCCATCTTTTCGCTCTCCATATTGTATGCCCCGGCATAGTGCTTTTTTACTTGTCCGAGGTACTGGCTGATGCTTTTCGCTGTTGATTCTTTAAAGCTAGTCGGATTGAGTTCAGTCAGAAAAGCGCATCTGATTCCTGATTTTTTTTCCTCCGCAGTTATTTCATTTTTCAGAACCTCCAAAAGTTTCTCCAGCTCTTCACCTTTCTTTCCCGAAGTAAACGTTTCGTTACATGAGGCTAAAATCTCCTGCATCTTATCGTGCCAATGCGACCTTTTATAGATCGAATGCGCCAACTGCTTTTCATAAGGATACAGGTTTTTCTCGTAATCATTATTCATGAACTGGTTAACCGCCAATGCCTCAAAAGCCCAGCGTGAAGCCATTAAATCGCCAGTTAGCGGCACAACACTTTTTCCTGAAAGATTGGGATGCAACTCGTCAAATTTTACAATTACTCCGCTAAGCAGCAGTTGCGGAATAAGTAGAAAGGGAATCAGAATATAAATGGTAACGTTCGAATCAAATGCAGACGAAATATTAAGACCAAGCATATTGGCGAAACAGGATGTCGCGAACAGCACCAGCCAGTAATCCAGGTACATTCCTTTTATTTCCAGGATGTAATTTCCAACCAACACAAGGCAAAGCATCTGAATCGCTGACATGGAAAAAACCAGGATTATCTTTGAAAGAAGATAACTGCCACGACTTAGATTTAGAAATTTCTCACGTTTAAGAATTTTCCTGTCCTTAATTATTTCTTCGGCGCTAACTGTTAAACCGATAAATAGAGAAACAACTACGCACATGAAAATGTAGGCGACAAGGTTTTTATTTTCACTGAAAATGTATTCTTTTCCGTTCCTGTAATATTTGGTCAATAAAGCGAGGATGAGCGCCAGAACAGGTGCTTCAAGAAAATTAATAAATAAATACTGTTTATTGCCAAGCTTTGCTAATACATCTCTTGTTAGATAGACTTTTGCCTGAGCAAAGAATCCTGGTTTTTTAAAATCTGATTTAACCGGTTCTTCCGGTTCATTTGAACTTGCGTGAGGTGTGTAATTCTTTTTAAATTCTTCGTTCCATTCTTCCGGGGAAATCCGCCGGGTACTCGTCGGTTTACCATTCTCATCAAGCACCTTGGATTCAATGATATTAAACACCTGCTCCGGGTTTACGTTGCCGCATGATTCGCATTCGGCTTCCATCGCGTTAATATAATTGACCGCTTTTTTGAAATAGATCAGGGATTCAACTGGGTTCCCGTAATAAACCGGATAACCACCAAGATCAAGTATCAGCAGCTTGTCGAAAAGTTTAAATATGTCGGAAGAAGGTTGATGAATTACCACAAAAACAAGCTTTCCCCGCAACGAAAGCTCTTTTAGCAGGTCCATGATATTTTCCGAATCCCTTGATGACAAACCGGACGTCGGCTCATCTACAAAAAGAATGGCAGGCTCGCGGATCAATTCGAGCGCAATGTTCAAGCGTTTCCGTTGACCGCCACTTATGGTTTTTTGAAGCGGATTACCTACATGAAGGTTTCTTGTTTCTTCAAGTCCGATCGTAACGAGCAGCTTATCAACAAGTTCCCCGATCTTCTCATCGCTATAATTTGCAAAACAAAGCCGGGTATTATAAAACAGATTCTGGTAAACGGTAAGTTCATCAATGAGAAGGTCATCCTGCGGAACATATCCAATTACTCCCTGTAATTGTTTTCGTTGGGTATGCAGATCAATTCCATTCACAAGCACTCTCCCGGAAGAAGGGACCTCGTTTCCGTTGAGCACATTCAGTAATGTGGATTTTCCGGCGCCGCTTCCGCCCATTATTCCAATCATCTTCCCGGAATTTTCGGCGAACGAAATTTCCTGCAACCCTTTCTTTCCATTTTTAAAGGCAAATTCTATCTGCTGCACTTTAAATGAAATATTCTGCTGCTCATTATCGCTTAGAAAACGGGCAACGATATCGCTGTAATAGATGGGTAAAAGCTTTGAGCTGCGGATAGTTGACCCTTGGGTAAGGATGTGTATCCGTTTATCTGCTGCAAATTGTCCGCTCAGGTAAATTTCCTGATTTCCGTAACCATTCATCAGGTACATGCCTGTGGACTTTATCCTCATAACATGTATAACGCTGCCTAACCCTTCCGCGAAAAGATGTTTTACATGCTGGTCTTTGTTCCCCGATTTCGTGTTTGAAATAACGAGGATTTCGTTTGAATCAGGAATCAGGTCCGGGTTGTCGTTCAGAATGAAAGAAACGAGCAATAAATATTCATCGTCAGGGATATTAAATTCGGATGAAACAGTACTAATAAATTCAGACTCCAGCTCACCGATCTCGTTGTTTGACTTAACAAATTCTATAAGCCTGATCAGCACAAGCATCTTCTGCTTTTGCGTTAATGCTTCATTTATCTGCCTGCATATTACAATAACTTTAACAGCACTAACGGACGTTTTCTTCCTCTTTTTATCACCTTCCGCTTCATTAGTGAAAGAAGCATAATAATCATCGTATATTTTGAGATACGCTTTAACCAGTTCTTTATTTAATTGCTGGCGAAGAAAGAACTCAACGGTATTACGCCCGTGAATTCCGTCCTTCTCGATGTTGCCGATAATGGCAAACAATTGCATTAATGCTTTTAATATTTTTTCGCTCATCGTTTTTTTCTTCCCTCACATTAATAAAAAAGCCTGAAGCATTCTAAAATCCTTCAGGCCAGATGATCAGAAATTGCGATTTACGAAATGATCATCGACCTCATGCCGCTGATCTTGCCGGCGAGCTCATTGATTTTTTCCTTTGTGAGATCCTCTTCCGTTTTAATTTTCTTGAAATCCTCATTCAGGCTGTTCATTTTGTCAGCAATAGGTTTTATTTCTGCGCTATTATAGTCAGCTAATAAACCTGCAAGGCTGTTTACATGAAAACGCATTTCCCAGATCTTCTTCACGAGAAATTCGTTTTTTTCGTTTTTAGCCTGGTTTTTAAAGGAGCTGAAAATTATATTCTGGCTCTCAATCCAGGCTCCGGAAAGCACTGTAACAGCAACCATTTGTCTTTCATTACTGCGTAAATACTTATCTGTTTCTGTAAATGCCTGGTCCATAATACGTGTAATTGTATCCTGGTTTTCCCAATTATTATCTAATCTTTTTCCAACTATTTTATCAAAGCTGGAAGCTGCATCCAGGCTTGCTGCCAGGCGGTGGACAGTTTCGAAATATTTCGTAGCATCTTTGAATTTGCCGTTGTTCGCCATATAAGCCAGATCCACTCCGTAAACACCATAATTCAGCGCTTTCTTTACTGTTGTCAGGTATTTTGTTTCATTCTCAGGCTTGTTAACCAGCTCTGGCTTATAGTCAAATTCAGCTTTAGCAAGATCCTTCATTGTTTCAAATGGAGAAGGAATATTCGAGATATAGTATTGAAATTTAAATTCCGCTAATTCATCAACAGGTGTCGTTGCCGAATCAACGATCGACGCTACACTGTCAACTCCATTTTCTGAAGGTTTATCTGCATTGCCTCCGCAAGAACAGGACAGTATAGAAATTAAAAGCAGCGATAAAAAATTTGTTTTCATCAGGAAATACAGGTTTGAATTATTTATGAAAAAGAAATTAAATTGAAAGGAACCTTGGTTATTGATTGAAAACCTTCGCCGGCTTCAAGCATATCGTCATCGATATCCTGGTAACGCCAGTTTATTGCCACAGTACTTTTTCCGCCGGCATGCAGCTTTTCCATTTTTCTGAAGAAATCTGCAAAAATCTTCGCTGAACTTGTATTGAAATAATCGAGTTGGATATCCACTGAGGTCTGGTGGAATGGGTCTAGCAAATAGTTATCTATCCACTCAAGCAATGGTTTGTAGAAAATGACGGAATTTTCAGGAATCGATTTGCCCCGGATTTCGAAAAGCCCGGTTTCGGGATTCAGCTCTATCAGCGGCGTTTTTGAAGATTGCTCAGCCTGGAAAATCTTGGTCACAAGGGCGGTTTTCAGATATCAGGACAAATATAAAAATATTAAGATACAAACAGGTCCGGCGTAAAACAGGTAATACAACATAGTTGTCCACACCAGCAAAGATCGAAAAAATCTGGTCGTTTTCGGCGGTTGGCTTTCTTATCCGGCCATCCTGCATACGTCACAATGTTTGTTTTCGCAAAGTTAGAGAGCGGAAACATAGTGGCTTTGAATGGTAAAATTGACTTTCTCATTTTCTCAGATTGCTTCTTTTTGATGACAATAAACAACCAAAGTGCTTTGCTAAGCGGATTTTTTTTTACCAGAAGAGTAAGATTTGGATTGCAAATCCAGCTTTGGCTGGCAACACACTTCATCTGGATCATTTTACGGTATTTTCCCGATAACATTGAAATTAGACATCACCTAACAGCATGGGAGTGACACAGGAAGTTGTTCAGGCAACTGCAAATCTTTATAAAATCCTAGGAATATCCATTTAAAACACCCAGTCTAGTATTTCTTGATAGGTGCTTGGATACCATTGTGTAAATCTCTCTATCAAAAGGTGAAATAATTTTGCACGTAAACTTTTTGACCTTCTGTTAAATCGAAAATTGAACTCATTGAGGTAATCTGGAAAATGCTTGGGAGAAACCTTATGGTGTATTCCTCTTATCCAATTCTTTATATTCATTATTATGATCATGAAGTTCAGGCATGCTTACCCCTTTATTTGAAAGGGTTTGTGTCAATTTTGGAAATTTTTTTATCAATGGAATAGAGCTTGAAAACGCATCTGTTTTAACTCTGGAATCTAGCGAAATATGAGTGAACATCGGCACTTCCAGTGTCTTGCTCTTAAAGTTATCTATGGCTTTTGCAGATGCCCTAACAATGGTTGCTTTTCCTTTTTTGTCTTTAACTATTTCGACCATAACTACCGCATGTTTTTTACCATCCAATGATATGCCTTAGATTTTTTTAGAGGATCATTTGGGGAGGAGAGGGACGCAAAATGTTGCGTCCTTACGTTCATAGTTTTAAAATCATTTGGGTAGACTAGATGGACGCAAAATGTTGCGGCTTTACTGTATATTTTTAGAGGATCATTCGGGGAGGAGAGGGACGCAAAATGTTGCGGCTTTACTGTATATTTTTAGAGGATCATTTGG
>Ga0105044_10005025_pt1 | contig 18199 bp, 14 predicted proteins | sample MAT01_FD_78092 | JGI IMG/M metagenome (GOLD analysis project Ga0105044, IMG submission 78092) | Freshwater microbial communities from Lake Fryxell liftoff mats and glacier meltwater in Antarctica - MAT-01 | ecosystem: Environmental > Aquatic > Freshwater > Ice > Liftoff microbial mat | place...
AAACGCTGTGAAGGCCGCGCACTCGTTGGCCGAAGCGACCAGCATGACCCCACAAGTCGCTGACCCCGTGCTTCTCGCCGTGTCCTCTTCGCCGCTGGCGCACGCGGTCCGTGCGGTGGAGTTGGTACGCCGCCAGGGTGTATCGCTTGCGGCGCTTTTCGATGCGGCGAAGGTCGGTGCGGATTTGCCGCGCGACGCGGTCGTGGGGGCCGAGCTTGAGATTAAGTACGCTGGCTACTTTGAGAAGGAACGTTCGCGTGCGAACCGACTGCAGGCCATGGGCGCGGTGCCGTTGGCTGCTACGCTTGAGTATGGCAGGATGCAGACCTTGTCGATGGAAGCCCGCCAGAAGCTGCTATTGAAGCAGCCAGCGACGCTAGCGCAGGCGGGCCAGATCCCGGGGATCAGCCCGGCTGATCTTCAGAATCTGGTGTGGGAGCTGGAGCGGGGCAGGTCTGCGTCGGGTGTTTCTCGAGACTCGTAGAGTATTTTGCCTTCAGCGATTATATAGTGCCTCGATAGTGGCTTGTTTGTGTCCAGTAAATATTGACCGCTTGGCGTATTTTTTTGCTGAGTAATTGGGATTCTCCGACGTTTCCCGTGGAACATCCGAACTTTGCCCGTGAAACGGGGTTCGTCTCTTGCAGACCCCTACCATCACTCCCCATTCGCAACCGACTCGTTGCGTTCGAGCGCGCCAATATTTGGCGCACGCTCCAAGTCGACTACCCCTGCCGTCACCACGCCGTCAGTACACAGGAGAACCGATGACAATTCCGACGTCTGCAACCTCCCGCTGCCACGCCATGCCGAGGTCGCTGATCGCGCTGGCGTTGGGTGCTGCCTCGCTTGCCGCCGCTCACCTCACTGCGTCGACCACGTCAGCGCAGACCCCGACCCCCATGCCGCCTCCGCAGATCAGCGTGCAGGCCCGGGGAGAGGTTCAGGTTGCCCCCGATCGAGCGCGCGTCCAGGTCGGGGTCGAGACCCGGGCTCGGACTACCGCGCTGGCCGCCGCCGAAAACAACAAGAAGCAAACCGCCATCCTTGCCGCCATCCGCGCGCTCGGCGTTCCCTCGTCGGCGATCACGACGCTCAACTACACCGTGATGCCCGTGCAGCGCTACGATGAGAAGGAGCGTCGGGTCGTGATGGACGGCTACACCGTCAGTAACATCGTGCAGGTCGAGACTGACAAGCTCGAGCAGGCGGGCGGAATTATCGACGCCGGTCTCTCCAACGGCGCTAACAGGGTTGCCGGTCTCGATTTCCTGGTTAAGGATGCGGCCAAGGCTCGCGACGCGGCGCTCGCGCTCGCGGTGGAATCGGCGCGTCGGCAGGCAGACGTGGCCGCGAAGGCCGCCGGCGGCCAGATCGCAGAACTGCTGGAGCTGAACATCAGCGATTTTGAGCGCCCCGAGCCCCGCCCAATGCTCGCGATGGCCAAGATGTCGTCCGCGGAGGCAACGCCGACTCCCATCAGCGAAGGTTTGAGCACCGTCGTGGTCACCGTCTCAACCCGCTGGCGTTTCGAGAAGAAGTAGTGGCACCCTTACCGGTCACTGTTCCACGTGAAACATCGTGATATCAGAGCGCAACGCTCAGTTCACCATGGTCCTCCATCACCGCCGCACCTATACTTCCGCTCCCAGCGAACCCCCTCGAACGCACCCCGTGGGACGCATACTAGCAATCGCCAATCAGAAAGGCGGCGTCGGTAAAACCACGACAGCCGTCAACCTCGCCGCCTCCCTCGCGGTCGCAGAGCAACGAACCCTCCTCATCGACGCAGACCCGCAAGGGAATGCCACAAGCGGGTGCGGACTCTCGAGCACAAACTTCACCGCGACCACCTACGACGTGTTGATCGGTGAAGCCACGATCGACACCGCCATGGTCCGCCACGTCCAGTTCAGACACCTGGACGTCGTGCCCGCCACGCCAGACCTAGCCGGCGCCGAAATCGAACTGGTCGATGACCCGGATCGCGGCATTCGCATGCGCAACGCACTCGCAGCAATAAAGGATCGCTACGACTACATCCTGATCGACTGCCCGCCCTCGCTCGGGCTCATCACCCTCAACATGCTCGTAGCAGCCGACGGGATCCTCATCCCGCTCCAGTGCGAATACTACGCGCTCGAAGGGTTGACCCAGCTGCTGAGCACCGTAAAACGAGTCCAAGACGCACTCAACCCCGCCCTCGAGGTCGACGGCGTCCTCCTCACCATGTACGACGCCCGGCTCAACCTCTCCCGCCAAGTGGCGTCGGACGCACGAGGTCACTTCGGCGACCGCGTCTTCCCAACCGTGATCCCCCGCAATATCAGACTCGCCGAAGCACCAAGCTTCGGAAAACCGATCGTCGTGTATGACATCGCATCGGTGGGAGCACAGGCCTACATGTCCGTCGCACGAGAACTGATCGAACGCGACCGGCAACGAGAGCACTCAGCCACAGCGTCATCCGACGACCGCCGCACCCAGAACGGCGCATGAGTCCGCTTCACGCAGCTGCCAACCGCTCCCCTGCCCCCCGCTGACCTCTCCCTGATCATGGCCCCACCCCCGGAAACGCCCCGCCGACTCGGTCGCGGACTCGACGCGCTCCTCGCTCGCAAAGAGCCCGCTCGCACCGAATCGCCCAAGCCAGAAACAGACGCGCCGGTCAGCGCACTCCAAACGCTCCAAATCGCTCAGATCCGGCCAAACCCGTTTCAGCCACGTCGCGCATTTCGTCCGGATGAATTAGCCGATCTCGAAGCAAGCCTACGTATAAACGGGCTCCTACAACCAGTCACCGTCCGCCCCGCCCCGAACGGACTCGGCTACGAACTCATCGCCGGCGAACGTCGGTTCCGAGCCGCCAGTCGCCTCGGCTGGACCGAGATCGCCGCAGTCGTGCGACCCACCGACGACCGCGCAGCACTCACGCTCGCCATGGTCGAAAACCTCCAGCGAGCTGATCTCGACCCGATCGAAGAAGCAGACGGCTACCAGCGCCTCATCGACGAGTTCGCACTCTCTCAACAGGAAGTGGCGGACGTGGTCGGGAAAGACCGCTCAACCGTTGCCAACGCACTCCGACTACTCCAGCTCCCAGCCGCGGTCCGACGCCTCCTTCAAGAAAAACAACTCTCCGCCGGACACGCTCGCGCCCTCCTCGGGCTCGGCGCCGAACGCGCAATCACAGACCTCGCGCGCGAAGTCGCAGCCAATGGACTCTCCGTTCGCGAAGTCGAACGACGGGTGCAGTCCACACGCCCCCAAGGCGCCCGGACCTCAAAGAAGACAGCCCCCACACCACCTGCGCCACCGGCCGGCGTGGCGCCAGCGGTCGTCCGCCAGATCGAAGAGCTCCTTCGACGAAAACTGCAGACGGGCGTGTCACTTCATCTCACCGCTCGGGATCGCGGAGAGGTACGAATTGCGTTCTTCTCTAACGACGACCTTGAGCGCGTCCTCAGCGTACTAGGCGTCTCCATCGAAGACTGATAAAATAACGCCACAAACGGGCCATAAATGAAACAGCATCGAACAGATAGAGCGCTGAAAAATAGCATCCGCGCCCTACTCAGCTCTTTCGCCATCGCAGCAACTATGGCCCTCTCCACGGCCTGCGCGAAATCGGTCGAAAAACCCACAACCGACAACGCCACCAAAAAACTCCGCGTCGCACTGCTCACCCCTGGCCCCATCACCGACAAATCGTGGAACGGCGGCGCCTACGACGGACTGGTCGCGCTCCATGATTCACTGGGCGCCGAAATCTCCCACATCCAGACCAAAACCCCCGCCGAATTCGAGGAGAACTTCCGCCACTACGGCGCAGAAGGCTACGACCTGGTCGTCGGGCACGGCTTCGAATTCCAGGACGCCGCAGCACGCGTCTCGCCCGCCTACCCGAAAACGAACTACGTCGTCACCTCAGGACGCGTCACTGGCCCAAACCTCGCCGGAATCAGCTTCCTCTTCGAAGAAGCCTCATTCCAAGCCGGAATGCTGGCCGGCGCCATGACCAAAACGAACACCCTTGGCCTCATCGCCGGCACGGAACTCCCACCGGTCAAAACCAGCTTCGCCGCCTTCGAACGCGGCGCCAAATCAGTCAACCCGAAAGTCCAAGCCCTCACCTCATATATCGGCAACTGGGACGACGTCAGCGCCGGCAAAGAACAGGCCCTCGCCCAAATCGCCCGCGGCGCCGACATCCTCTTCCAAAACGCTGACGCCGCCGGACTCGGTGTCTTCCAAGCCGCACGCGACAAAAAAATCCTCGCCTTCGGCACCAACGCAGACCAAAACAGCGTCGCACCAGACGTCATTGTCGGAAGCGTCGTCATCGACCTCCGCAAAGCGTTCATGATCATCGGACGCGAAATCGTCGGCGGCACATTCAAAGGAAAAGTCATCAACCTCGGCGTGAAAGACGACGTCGTCCGCCTAGTCCTCAACCCCGACGCTGCCATGCAGGCGCGCATTCCCGCCGCCGCACGAACCGCGGTCGACTCAGTCGGCAATCGCCTCCGCGCCGGCACATTCCACGAACTCGAAGAACTGCTCAAAGGCGCCGACAGCGCAAAACCCATCGCACCCCCAAAGCCCTGACCACCATGACGACCGTTCCACTTCGCGACGTGGTCACAGCGCTCGACACCGAACTCCGCACCTCCGAAATCCCCGACTACACGGGCGCACTGAACGGACTCCAAGTCGCCAATCGTGGCCAAGTCTCACGCGTCGTCGTCGCCGTCGACGCTTCTCGCGCCGCGATCGCGGAAGCCGCCATCTCACGCGCTGACCTCCTCATCGTACACCACGGCCTCTTCTGGAACGGCACACAACCGCTCGTCGGCGTCGCATACGAAAAATTCCACTCGCTCCTCACCAACAACATCGCAGTCTACTCCACACATCTCCCCCTCGACCTCCACCCAACACTCGGCAACAATTCGCGACTCGCCGCAATATTCGGGTTTGCACCAACGGGCGGCTTCGCACGATATAAGAACATCGACATCGGCGTCACCGGCGACGCCAACGAACCAACCGACGCAATCGTCGCACGCGTGCAAGCCTACTCCGCACGCTACGGCGGAACCGTGCGCACAAGCCTCAACACACACGGACGCGTCACGAAACGTTGGGCCATTTGCAGCGGCGGCGGCGCCTCCACCGATTCACTCCGCGAAGCACGTGACCTCGGTGTCGACACTCTGATCGTCGGCGAAGGCCCACACCACACCACGGTGGAGGCGATCGAACACGACATCTGCATCATCTTTGCCGGCCACTACGCCACCGAAACACTCGGCGTCCAATCACTCGGCGACTTCCTCGAGAAACGATTCGCGTTACCATGGTCCTTCCTGCACCTGCCAACAGGATCGTGAACACGCCCGCAGCGGAGGATGCCATCCTCTCGCTCCAAGGAATCACGCGTCGCTTTGGGTCGGTACTTGCGCTCGATGAAGCATCGCTGGTCATACGCCCTGGAACCGTGCACGCCCTACTGGGCGAGAACGGCGCAGGCAAGACCACACTCATGCGCGTCGCGTTCGGACTGCTCAAGCCAGACGCAGGCACCATCCGGCTCCGCGGCGCCATACGCACAATCCCGTCGCCAGCCGTCGCCCTCGCTCTAGGCATCGGGATGGTGCACCAGCACTTCACACTCGTCCCCGCAATGACAGTCGCCGAAAACGTCGCACTCGGCAGGCACGGTCGGTACAACCCGCGCGCTGCATCGGCACGCGTGCGTGACGTGGCTTCGCGCGCGGGACTCTCACTCGATCCGGATGCACTGGTCAGCACACTACCAGTCGGCGCGCAACAGCGGTGCGAAATCGTGAAGGCGCTCGCGCGTGATGTCCAGTTGCTCGTGCTCGACGAACCGACGGCGGTACTAGCACCCAGCGAAGCAGCAGAACTGTTGCGCTGGATCCGGCGCTTCGCCGATGCCGGAAATGCGATCGTACTCATCACGCACAAACTGCGCGATGCACTCGCAATCGCCGACGACGTCACGGTGCTGCGACGAGGTCGGACTGTGCTCGCTATACGCGCATCTTCCACCAATGAATCCGGGCTCGCCAACGCAATGCTCGGCAACGAAATGACAGCAGCCGCAGGCGTTGCATCGGTCATCGCGTCCGACGAGGTCGCACTAGTGACTGCGACCACGGGCGCACCCGTGCTGGTCGCAGATGCAATCCACGTCGCGGACCCCCGCGGTGTCGAACGCGTCCGCGGCGCGACGCTGCGCGTGCACGCCGGCGAGATCGTCGGCATCGCTGCTGTCGAAGGCGAGGGGCAGCATGAACTCCTGCGCGTGCTTGCCGGTCGGTGCGAGCCAACCAGTGGGTCGCTCCAGCGACCCGATGTTGTCGGCTTTGTGCCAGAAGACCGCCACCACGAAGCGCTGCTGCTCGAGTCGTCGCTCGTTGAGAACATCGCGCTACGTGGCGCTGGCGCGCGACGGGGACGGATGCCGTGGAGCGCGTTGCGCGACACGACGGCATCGATCGTGAGGGACTACAACGTGCTGACGTCGGGCGTGCAATCACCGGTGCGCGCGTTGTCGGGTGGCAATCAGCAGAAGCTGGTGATGGGACGCGAGTTGATCGACGCACCAGCCGCGCTGGTGGTGGTGAATCCGTCTCGCGGATTGGACTTCCGTGCGACGGCGGCGGTGCGTGATTCGCTGCGCAGCGCGCGCCTTGCAGGGGCGGCAGTCGTCGTGTACTCGAGCGATCTGGACGAAGTGTTGCTGCTCGCCGATCGCATCTACGCAATGCATGACGGTGTGTTGACTGAGACGCCCAACGATCGTGAGTCCGTAGGGCGCGCAATGCTCGGTGGTTCATCGCCGAGTGGGGCGTGATCGACGCGTGGTGCACGAGGCCTTGGGTTGTGTCTTGCGTGCATCCTGAATGCTGACCGCGTCGAGCACCCCGGTCGACCAGGTCGCGATCCCGCGATCGGGGTCACGCACGACTGCGGGCGAGACGCTGGCGTTTGTTGCGCGCACGACTGCGTTGGCCGGAGTCGCCCTCGTTGTGTTGGTGCTGCTGTTGGTTGCAACAGGACACGACCCGGCCGTGGCGCTCACCGCACTGGTACGCGGTGCGTTTGGATCGTGGTATGCAATCACGTCAGCCACGCTGGTGCGTGCGGTGCCGTTGGCGCTCGCCGGGCTCGCGGTCGCGATCGCGTTTCGAGCGGGCATTCTCAACATCGGTGCTGAAGGTCAGCTGTTGATGGGCGCTGCGATCGCTGCGGCAGTCGCGTCTGTCGTTGGCTCACTCCCTGCACCGATCGCGATTGTTTGTATTCTGTTGGCCGGTGCAGCGGCAGGTGGTGCGTGGGCATCCATCGCTGCGCTGTTGCGCCAGAGATTCGGTGTGCTGGAGGTCATCAGCACGATCATGCTGAATTTTCTTGCCCAGTACCTCATTGGGTGGCTGGTGCGCGGTCCTTTGCAGGAACCGACTCGAATAAATCCGCAGTCGAAGTCACTGCCTGATGCGTTGCATTTGCCGGTGCTGCTGGAAGGCACGCGTCTCCACGTCGGCGTTTTGCTTGCAATTGCGCTGGCCATCGGAGCGTGGTGGTGGCTCAAGGAGACCGCAGGCGGATTCCGGTTGCGCGCAGTCGGTGCCAACGCCGCGGCTGCCGCGACCACGGGTCAGATCAGAGTCGGACGCACCGTTGTGCTGGCGTTTGTCGCCAGTGGTGCGTTAGCCGGTCTGGCGGGCTCCGTTGAATTCACCGGTGTGACGTACGCGTTGTACGACAACTTCTCGCCGGGTTATGGCTTTACCGCCATTGCCGTCGCCCTGCTCGCGCGATTGAATCCGATCGGTGTCTTGGCCACCGCGCTACTCTTTGGCGCGCTCGAGGCAGGTGCGAATGCCATGCAGCGCGATGCAGGTGTGCCGAGTGTGGTGGTGTCGGTAGTGGAGGCGACGTTGATTTTGTCGGTGGTGGCTGCGGAGCGTTGGCAGTCGCGATCGGTTGCGCGCGCGGAGTCCGGGACGTGAGCGCGCTCCAGAGTACGCTGACCATCAACGGGCTCGAAAGTGCGTCCGGCTTTCTCGAGGCGAGTGTACGCACCGCAACACCGCTGGCGTTGGCCGCGCTTGGCGAATGCATCAGCGAGCGCGCCGGCGTGATCAATATCGGGCTTGAGGGTGCCATCATCGCCGGGGCGCTTGGCGCGACCGTGGCCGCGGGCGCCGCCGGAGCCGGTGTCGGGTTCGCCGCCGGAGCGACGGCCGGTGTTGCGGTCGCCCTTCTGTTTGCGCTCTTCACCGTCTGGATGCGCGCCGACCAGATCATTACTGGAACGGCCATCACGCTGTTGTCGCTCGGCCTCACGGGCACGCTGTACCGCACCGTTTATGGCTCAGTTGGCGTTGCGCTCAGCACTCCTACAGTTGGCGTCGTCCCCATTCCGGGGCTGTCGTCAATTCCGCTCATCGGTCATGCGTTCTTTGCACAGCCGCTTGTGACCTACCTATTGTACCTGATGGTGCCCCTCTGTGCTTGGTGGTTGGTGCGAACTCAGGCCGGGCTCGCCTTGCGTGCCGTTGGTGAACAGCCGGAAGCCGCCATCGCCGCTGGTATCCGCCCACGTCGCATCCAGTTCGCCGCGGTGCTCTTTGCCGGCGGAATGGCTGGCCTCGCCGGCGCGACACTGGTGCTGGCCCAAGCTGGCACGTTCGTGGAAGGGATGTCCGCAGGTCGCGGATTCATCGCGATCGCCGTCGTTGTGCTTGGGCGCTGGAAACCAATTGGTGTCGCGGCCGCAGCACTTTTGTTCGGTGGTGCGAATTCAGTGCAGACACTGTTTCAAGCCATGGGGTGGCAAAACGTACCGTATCAGCTGTTCCTTGCAGTGCCATATCTGCTGACGCTGCTTGTGCTTGCTGGGGCGAGTGGGCGAGCCGCCGCACCGGCAGCGCTGGGAAAGCGAGAGACGGGGGAGCGATAGCGGCGGGGAAAAAACTCAAAGCCATGCCGCGAGTTGCGATTTGTCAAAACCGGTACACCGCCGCCACCCCTGTTAGGCTCGGCATCCTGTCGTGGGGTACCACGACCACCTCGCCACCCTGCCGAATCGCGAGTTCGGCGAGATCATCAATCACATCGTCGGTGTGCGCATCGGCGAGATTGCCGAGTGTAATTCGGCCGCTTTCACGATCGACGGTGCCCGGTACGACACGATCGGCATCCACGAGCAACGCCTTCACCCGGCCGCCGATCGTGGCGAGTGCAACCGCAGAGAGATCGTCCGAGGCGAGTCCGCGTGTGAGGTGAGTGCTGTAGTCGCTCACCAGATTTTCCAGTCGAGCGGCGAACTTCGGCTGGACGATCGCCCATGCCTTCTCCCGCAAGTCATCGACTGAGAATGCATCCGGGTTGCCCACAATCGCTTCATTGACGAGCTGCGGGTTGTGGCTTGTCTCGCGAAACTGAGCGTGATACTCGGGGAGCGCCGCGAGCACGAGCGGCAATGCCGACGACTTGGAATGATGCTCGTAAATGGCGCGATCGACGACGCGGAAAAAGCGCTCCGTATCCTTGTCGACTTCGTCGTGACGCGAGCCGGTGCCATAGTGTACCGCGGTGCCACCACCATTCGCCCCGGAAGTGACCGAGCGCACCGCCGAGTGGGGCTCGGTGAGTTCGTCGCCGAGCGCCGCTTCGAGTGACACGGGCACATGAGCGTCAAGTTCCACTTCGTCGAGGCGATCGCGGTCGCCGTGGAAAAGACGCACATGCTCGCGCGTGAGCGCGAGTACTTCAAAGCGATCGGGTGACTGAAGCACGCGCAGCAACGGCTTCACGTGGAAGCTGGCCGCCACGATCGTCCGCTCGGCTACCGTACGCTGCAGCTTATACACCTTGAAGAAATCGGGCGCGCGAAACACTACGAGTCCATCCTGCGTGTGGTGCCAGAATAAATCGTTGGCTTCAAGCTCGTGCAACGGTGCCATCAAGGCTTTGCGCTGTGCATCGGTGAGCGCCGCAGCGCGGGTCGAGAGTGACTGCTCTGCCTCGCGGACGCGGTTCCTGAAGCGAACGCTATTCTGCTTCCGCTCCGGGAAGCGGCGCTCGGTGGGAAGATAGAGCGAAAGGCAGGGACCGGCTCGTTCAGCGAGCACAGTGCTGAACTGCTGCAGCATCGACGTTGGCATACGGTATCCCTCTTACAGTGAAATCTCATTGCTCTCGAACGGATCGCGCCCCTTAGGTGGACGCAGTCGCGACACTCGCTTTTCCAGAACGCGCACCAGCTTGTCTCGTGCGCCAACCAGTGCGCCGCGAACGGAATCGGCGGTCTCGCTTACGGCGATCGGATCAGCGCCCGCGATGCGCGCCTCGAGCATGCACCGTTTGTCACGCGCACCGCCACGATCGCCGTTCGCATCCTGAAAATGCACTTCGATTCGTGTGATCTGGCTCGAGAATCTGGCCAGCGAACGTTCGAGCTCAAGAGTCACATCCTGCGCGAACGCCTGGCTTCCATGGACGTGAGTGTCTGTGTTCAGTTGAATTATCATGACATCTCGTGAGGTGGGTGAGCAGGTTGCTACCCCCAATGCAAAGCCTTCGTTCAGCTTCCATTGGCGATTGCAGCGTCCTGACACCGGTTGCCGTAGTTACATGTACCGAGAACGCCGTCTGCCTTCTCCCGCAAGTCGCATTCCACGCTCTTCCCGAATCCCATGTCTTCGTTTTCACTCTCCCTTTTCGGCGCTCTCACCATTGCAGCCGCCCCGCTGTTGGCGATCCCGACGGCGGCGTCCGCGCAGAAGCCCGCCCGCGATTCGGCAGCGCTCGCCGCGAAAGCGAAAGCAATTCACGCCAAGGTCCTCGCGATCGACACACACGTCGACATCGCACTAAACAACTTCAACGCGACCGGCCCCAACTACACGCAGAAGTTGCCGCGCGCACAGGTCGATCTCGTGAAGATGGAGGAAGGCGGCATGGGCGGCGCGTTCCTGATTGTTTACGTCGGCCAGTCCACCAACCTCGACTCAGCGGGCTTTGCGCGCGCGAATGAGCAGGCGATCGAAAAATTCGACGCGATTCATCGGCTCACGGAACAGCTCGCACCCACACGCGCGGAAATCGCGTACACCGCCGCTGATGCGGTGCGCATTCACAACGCCGGCAAGCGCGTGATCTTCATCGGCGTCGAGAACGGATTCCCCATCGGCGCCGACATCACCAACGTCAAGAAGTTCTACGACCGCGGCGGGCGCTACATGTCGCTCGCGCACAACGGACACAGCCAGCTCTCCGACTCCAACACCGGCGAACGTGATGGCGTGTGGCTGCACCACGGCCTCAGCCCACTCGGCAAGCAGGTCATCGTCGAGATGAATCGCCTTGGCCTGATGATCGACATCTCGCATCCGTCGAAGGAGTCGATGATGCAGACGATCACACTCTCGAAGGCGCCGATCATCGCGTCACATTCGGCTGTCCGCGCGATCTGCAATCACAGCCGCAACATGGACGACGAACAGATGGACGCCATGAAGAAGAACGGCGGAGTGATGCAGGTGGTTGCCTTCAACAGCTACGTGAAGTGCGATCCGGTGAAAGACAATGCACGCACCGCAGCACGTGCCGCGGCGATGGAAATTCTGCGCAAAGAGTACGCGATCACGGCCACACGTCGTGATTCAGTGACCGCGCAGATCCAGGCACTGCCCCAAGGGATAAAGAACGAGTATCTCGCCAAGCAGGAAGACATCACGTCGCGTCGCTATCCGTCAGATCCTGCCGCAACAGTGTCGGACTACGTCAATCACATCGACTATGCCGTGGCGCGCATGGGCGTCGATCATGTCGGCATCAGTTCCGACTTCGACGGCGGTGGCGGAGTGGATGGTTTCCGCGACGCAACGCAGGCGATTGCAATCACGACGGAGCTCGTGAAGCGCGGATACTCAGAGACCGGCATCAAGAAAATCTGGGGCGGCAATCTGCTGCGAGTGATGACGGCAGTCGAAGCGGAAGCAAAAAAGGAACAGGGCGCCAAGAAGTAGCGACAAAGAAGTGGTGCGTGGTGAGTGGTGGGTTTTGAGTTACAACAACTCCAAACCCACCACTCACCACTCACCACCCACCACGCTTTTCGTATTGCTACACCGCCTCCGACAAACTCGTAAAGTTGAAATCCTTGGCCTTGATGCTCGGCATCACCACATCCCCACCCTGCTCCGTTCCCGCGAGCCGTTCCGCCTTGCCCAGCGCCTCGATGTTGTTGAGCACGAACAGCGGTGACTCATTGAATCTGAAATTGCGCAGCGACTTGGTGATCTTGCCGTTCTCGATCAGGAACGTGCCGTCACGTGTGAGTCCGGTGTAGAGAATCGTGCGCGGATCGACTTCGCGCAGATACCACAGCCGCGTGACGAGAATACCGCGCGTGGTGCCTTTGATCAGATCATCAACGCTCTCGCTTCCGCCGGCCATCTTGAACGTGGTCGGTCCGCCAGTGGCCGTCTTCCCTTGCTTCTTGGCCCAGAAGCGCGAGTAGATGAGCTGCTTGAGCACACCGTTCTCGATCCACACTTGTCGTCCAAGTGGCATCCCTTCGAAATCCCACGGCTGACCGAGCAGCTGCGGATCTGCGGGATCCGAAAAGATGGTGACACGCGGATCGACAATCTTCTCTCCCACCTTGTTGCCACCACCCTGCTTCACGAACGGCGACCGTCCTTCGTCTGCACTGCGCGCGTCGGCGTAGTTGGAGATCAGCTGCACGAGATCCCCAACGGCCTGCGCCTCGAGAATCACCGTATACCGGCCCGGCTCGAGTGCCACGGGAGTGCGTGACGCGCGTGCCTTGTCGACGGCGCGACTCGCGACATTCTCGGCATCGAGTTGCGTCCAATCGGGATGATCGGCAGCAGCCCAACCCGAGCCAGTGCCATCGGTCGTGCGCACGGTCAGCGTGTAGTTCGCACTCGTGTTGCGACGATAGGCGAACATCCCGGTGCTGTTACCGATCGCGAGTGCCCCGGCACCAGTCACGAGATACCCGGCCGCTTTCACATCGCCGGCTTTTCGTGCCTTATCGAGCGCATACAACGCGGCTTTCGCGCGATCGTCTGCGGTGAGATTGGCCGTGCTGTCAAACCACGACGTGATGGCGCTGTATTGCTGTGCGCCGAGTTGTGGCATCGACTCCGGATCGTCGGGGGCGAGTCGTGCGATGCGTTCGCTTTGTTCGACAGCGCGCTTGATTGACTCGTCAGACAGATCGTTGGTGGTGACGACGGCGTGCTTCGGCCCGAATGCGCTCTGAATACCGAGCTGTGCATCGGTGGTGGAGCCGGATGTGGACACCTGATTGTCGGCGAAGCGGATGTTGCCTCGTGTGTAGCTGTTGATCTGCACGTCGACGGCATCGGCCTTGGAAATCTTGATCGCTTTCTGAACAATCGCTTCTGCTTCATCACGGGTGAGAATGGGCGATGTCGACATTACGCCTTCCTCCCGGTGTTGATGACGTTGATGTTCTTGAAGCGCGCGGGTGGAGTGCCGTGACTGACTGCGTTCACCTGTGCGGGCTGTCCTTTACCGTCGAAGAAACTGCCGCCGAGTTGGTAGGAGGATTTGCCGCCGATCATGTCGAGTGCGTTCCAGAAGTCCGGGGTGCGGATTTGGTATGCCACGTCTTTCAGGACGCCGACAATCTTGCCGCCTTTGATTTCGTGGAACGTCTGTCCGCCGAATTGCGCGTTGAAGCGTTGCTGATCGATGGAGAAGCTTCCGTCTCCTGAAATCAGAATACCTCTGTCGGTCGCGCTGACGAGGTCTGCGATTTTGTGGTCTTTCTCGCCTGGCAGCAGCGAGACGTTCGGCATACGTTGGAACTGGACGTTGTCCCATCCTTGCGCAAACGAACATCCGTGTGACTGCACGGGACGTCCGTTCTTGTCGTACCACCAGCGCAACCACGGGGCCTGTTCGCGCGTGGTCTGATAGTCGTTGAACACGCCGTTCTTGATGATCAGGAATTCGTCGGGCTTCACGCCGTCGTCATCCCAGCCGATGGTCGAGAGTCCGCCCGGTTGTGAGCGATCGCCTTGAATGTTGAGCATCGTCGGGCCGTACTTGAGTTGCCCGAGCATTTTGTCGGGCGGCGCAACGAACGACGTGCCCGCGTAGTTGGCTTCGTAGCCCATCGCGCGATCGAGTTCTGTGGGATGTCCGATGCTTTCGTGGATGGTGAGCCATAGGTTTGCCGGATCGAGCACGAGATCGTAGCGCCCGACGTCAACCGGTTTCGCCGTGAGCTTGGCCACTGCTTCTTCGCCCCACTTGGGTGCGTTGCCTACGAGATCCTGATCCAGCACGAACTCCCAGCCGCGCGCCATCGGTGGTGCGATGTTGGTGCGGTTCTGGAAGTCGGTGAAGTCGGCGCTCACTGCGGTGATCTGCATCGTCGGCCACGAGCGAACCGTGTCCTGCTTGATCGTCGACCCGTCGGTGTTGGCGTAGTGGCGTTCGTCCTTTACAAAGAAGAAGCCTGAGAAGACGAACTTCACGCCCTTTGTTTTCATCGCAGCGGCGTTGGCCTTGAGCAGCAGATCGGCCTTCTGTTCAACGGGAATGTCGAACGGATCGGTAGTGAATGCGCCTTTCCAGTAGCCGTCGGTGACAACGGGAGACGGCAACCACTCGACCGAGCGATCGCGTGCAATGCGTGAAGCCTTGGCAATCGCGACCGCTTCCCGCGCAGCGATTGAAGCGCCGTCAGTCGTGAGAATGCGCGTTCCAGCAAAGCCCCACGTGCCGTCCACCAGTGTTCGCACGCCGATGCCGACGGTGTCTGTGTCGACGACCTGTTGGATCTGCTGTTCGCGCGTGAAGACGAAGTTCTGTCGTTGACGACTGCACCGCACGTCGGCGTACGAAGCGCCGGCCGCCTTTGCGGCGTTGAGTGCTGCCGCCATCAGCTCCTTCACCTGCGGGATGTCGTAGAACGTTTCGAGCGCTCGCCCGGTCGGGGCCGGGGCGGCGTTGAGCAATCGCGGGATCCCGGCGATGGCGCTGCCGGCGAGCATGGAGGCGCCGAAGGCGGCGCCTCCTGTTTTCAGGAAGTCGCGGCGTGAGGTCATAGGCAGGGCAACCGACTCGAGGAAGGGTGGGGACCGCCGACGGTGACCCGTCGACCCGTCCGTACGCTCACCTCTTGTCGCAGGTTCCGATAGCCGGTTACGCCGAGCCGGCACTGCCGTCTTTCATCCAGATCACCTCGCAAAGACTGGCGGCTCCACCACGCACGCCATCGAATGTCCACGGATCACTTGCTATGACCCAACTGACAGAGTCCGCGGATCCACTTTTTCTCGCGTTTCAGCTCGCCTTGGCTGGCCGTTACTCGATCGATCGCGAGCTGGGCCGCGGCGGCATGGGTGTGGTCTATCTTGCCCGCGAAGTGCACCTCGACCGGCTGGTGGCCATCAAGCTGCTCCCGCCGTCGCTCGCAGCGCGCCCGGGGCTGCGCGACCGATTCCTGCGCGAAGCGCAGCTCGCCGCCAAGCTGTCGCACCCCAACGTCATCCCCATTCACTCGGTCGGCGAAGCGGACGGGTTTGTCTACTTCGTCATGGCGTTTGTGGACGGCGAGACGCTGAGCCAGCGCGTGCAGTCCCGCGGGCCCCTTTCCCCCACCGACGGTATCCGCCTGCTTCGCGAAGTGGCCTGGGCACTTGGCTACGCCCATGGACAGGGGGTGGTTCACCGCGATGTGAAGCCGGACAACATTCTCATCGAACACGGGACCGGTCGGACCATGGTCGCCGACTTCGGCATCGCGGCTGCAACCGGCGATGCGTCTGCGGATGATGTGAGTGGCACGCCGGAGTTCATGAGCCCCGAGCAGGCCGTGGGTGGCGACGTGGACGCGCGAAGCGACCTGTACGCGCTTGGAGTGACGGCGTTCTACGCGCTGTCCGGTCGACTACCCTTTACCGGCGAAACGCCGGCCCAGATTCTGGCGCGGCACGTGACCGAAAAGGCGCCGACGCTGCGGGCGCCTGGGAGCACCGTACCGAGAAAGTTGGCGCAGTTGGTTGACCGGTGCTTGGCCAAGGACCCTGCGCACCGGCCCAGTAGTGCGGAGGAGCTGGCCCAGCAGCTCGGCTTGGCGATTGAGTCCCGACGCGAGTTACCCGCAGCACTGCGCGCCTTTGTGAAGCGTAACGGACGCATGGACGGCGGTGGCACATTGCTGGCGCTGAGCACTGTTGTCGTCGCATCGGTCGCGACCGCGAAGCTGATTGGATTGGCTGCCGCGTCGCTGGTGTTCATGGGCGGTGGTGCTGTGGCTGTGGCAACCTTTGCGGTAACCGCTGCCAAACGTCTACTCGATCAAGGGTTCACACAGGCCGACGTGGTACCGGCGTTTCGCGCGGAACAGGACAGCAGTCGCGAAGAGCGAGGAACCCAACTGAGCCGTGCGCGACGCATCGCTGAACATGTGCTGCGCGTGACAACCCGGCTCATGCTTTCGACATCGGTCGTGTTGCTGCTGATCGCAGCCATCACGATTGACACGTCGGCAGTGGCCAACGCCCCGCAGCTCACCGTGTGCCTTTTGGCGTTCGTCGGCCTCGCGACAGCGATCGTAACGGGCACGGGATACCTCGCCCTTTTGCAGATGCGTCGTGATGTCGACGTGGAATTCTGGACCGCGGCATGGACCGGTCGCGCGGCGAAGTGGGCGTTCGCAATGGCGAAACGGTTGCGTGGCGCAAAGCCCGCTCCACCCGCGATGACACATCGCGCAACCGAACTGTCACTTGGTCTGGCCGCAGAACAGTTGTTTGACAGTCTGCCGAAATCTTCGCGCGAGGTGCTGGGCGATGTGCCGGCGGTGATGCGACGGTTGCAGGAAGACGTGCGACGCTTGCGTCAACGACAGGGACACGTGCAGGAGCTGTTGGACGGAATGGCTGCCACGCCAGACAGTGGTGCGTGTGCAGCGGTGCAGAGTGAGCGCGATGCGGTGCGCGAACGGTTGCGCGAGACGGTCGGTGCCATGGAGACACTGCGCTTGAGTCTGTTGCGCCTGCATGCCGGTTCGCTGTCGCTCGAAGCGGTCACGACGCACCTCGATCTTGCTGCCGCCGTGTCGGAAGATGTGGAGCGGTTGATTGCCGCGCAGGGGGAAGTGGATGCGCTGCTTCGGTTGCCGTCGTCACTCCAACTCACACCCGTTGGAGGAGACTGAGCGATGCGCATTGATTCGAGCGACGCGATTGCAACGGGTTGGGTGGGTGCGCGCGATGCCGCCCATGTTCCGGCGCGGAAGGCATCAGCGCGCAGTGCGCGGACGCAATCCGGAGCCGTGTTCGCGGCCGCGCTCGTGGCGGAGAAGCGTGTGTGGTGGCGATCGGCGTTGAAATTCGTGCGTGACGCGGCAATCGGCGTTGCACTGCTCGCATGCGTACCGCTGGCTTTCATTGGCCTGCGTGGTGGAGCCGTGACGCCATCGCTCGCGGCGATCAACGACATGCGCGCACGAGTCGATGATGCGGCGCGGCTACGTGCGCTCATGGCGCCAATCGACGGGTCCGTGACGCCGATAGCCGCCGGGACCGCGTTGCATCGCATCGCCGCACATCGACGGATGGCCAACAATGACATGTTTCCGACGCGCGAGGTCCCGGCGCGCGTGCAACGCCCGTGGGAGAACCGGCCGAAGGCGATCGGCATGTTCCCGCCAACGTCGTCCAACGGGATTGATGCACAGGTGGCGTCACACGTGATCGCGTTGGCGACGGGTGCGCTCGGCTCAGCGGAGATGACGTCACTCGAGCGCGTGGCGCAGGCGCCGGTGTGGGGCGATTTCGACGTGGTGGCAAGCGCGGCGGCTGTCGATGTCATTGGCGGTGCGTTCACACTGCCCTTTCGTGCCGATGCGTTTGCCTATTCGATGCCAGTCCCTCGCTTCGCCGATACGAAGGCATTGGCATATGCCGGCGTTTCACGTGCTGCGTACTACCTCGCCACAGGTCAGCCTGCACGGGCTGAAGCGGCGCTCAAGTCAATCGTCTCGTTTGGCTTTGCATTCATCGACAATGGCACCACGGCGTTCGACGCCATGCTTGGCCGGGTCATCGTCGACATTGGCCGGAATGGGTTGCACCAGCTCTACAAA
>Ga0105044_10005026_pt1 | contig 18197 bp, 15 predicted proteins | sample MAT01_FD_78092 | JGI IMG/M metagenome (GOLD analysis project Ga0105044, IMG submission 78092) | Freshwater microbial communities from Lake Fryxell liftoff mats and glacier meltwater in Antarctica - MAT-01 | ecosystem: Environmental > Aquatic > Freshwater > Ice > Liftoff microbial mat | place...
CTTCGACGTTTTGCAAAGAGGCGCCATAGCGCCTCTTTCAGGGACACTTCGAGAGCGCGCGGCTCTGCGCGTCAGTCGTCGCTTGGAGCCGACGCGCCGCGCACGGTCTTCGCGACGGGATTGACGGCCAGCAGCGGGTCCGCGAGGCGGTCCTTGGCCCATGCTTCCCAGCGCACGACCGCGCGCTCGCGGGCCTCGGCCGTGGCGCGCGGATCGAATCCGAAGCGTTCGCGCGTGGCCTCGTCGAGCGCCTGGATGCACAGCGCGCGGGTCATCATGCGATCGTCGCGCAGGCCTTGGACGAGGTGCGGGACCATCTGCCAGTCGCCCAGGCGCAAGAGCGTCCGCGCGCGCTCGAGCGCGAGATCCGATTGTTCTGCGGCGGGCCAGGGCATCTCGCGCAGCGGTTCGACGAGTCGGCTGTCCCTGGTGGAACCCAGTGCCGCGAGCGCGGCACCGGCGACGTCCGCGCGCGGATCGAGGACCATGCCCAACAGAGTCGGGTACGCCGGTTCGCCGACGCTGGCGAACCAATGGATCGTTTCGATGCGCTCCATGCCGTGGGTCCACGGCAGACGCTTGGCCTCGTCCTCGATCTGCTGACGCAGCGCGGGCGAAGGTTCGAGCCAGCCCGATTCGCCCATTTCCGCGCGCGGCGACTGCAGGCTCGTCACGCAGGCGGTGTTCAGGACCAGGGCGGCGAGGGCGGCGAAGAGGACAGTGCAGTGGTTCGACATGGATGGCGCGGGATCCGGCAGCGCGGCCGTTGGATCTCTCGCGTTCCCTGTCGTCGGGATGTGGGAAGGACTTGACCGTTCTAGGCGGAACGCACTCTGGATCGGGAAAAAAAGCCCGTTCCGACCGCTCCAGCCAACGCCGCGAGCCCTGCGAGCAGCACCCAGGGAGCGCTCGGATGCGAGCCGCGCGCTGGCGGGTCGAGCACCGCATCCACGGTCGCGGGCGGGAGGAACGGGCGCGGCGCGCGCGCGAACTCCGGCGCGCGGGGCGCGGCGAAGGCGAGCTCGAGGGGTTCGACCAGGGCGGCAAACGAGGCGACCCGCACGCGCGCGAAGTCCCCCTCGTCGAGTCGGGCGAGCGTCGCCGGCAACGGCGCCGAACGCTCGCGGACGGGATCGCGACCGGCGCGCGCGGCGAAGAGTTCGATCGATCCGAGGTCGGCGCCGCGCGACGAGGTGAGTTCGGCGCGCACGATCGCCGGAGCTCCGTCGGGGACGCCTTCGAGTACGAGTTCGCCGTCGATCTCGCGCAAGCGTGTGCGCGCGCGGTCCGCGGGCGGCGCGACGGTGCGCAGTGCACTCGCGAGCGCGCGGCCGAGATCGTTCCGAGACGCGACCCACGCGGAATCGGGCGTGAACGCGAAGCCCGCGGCGACGCCCAGCCCGTGGCGCGACACGGCGAAGAGCGGTGACGTCGCCGCCGCGGACGTGCTCGACCACACGACTTCCGCTCCCCGCGCGGCGCGCGCGCGCAGGTGACGGCGCACCGACGGCGGCGCAAGCGCGGCGAACGGCGCCGAGAACGGACCGACGGATGCGCGGAGGGCCGCGCTGCGCGGTTCGGAGAACTCGACGATCGAGCCGGTCGCGAGCGCGCTCTCGAAGCCCTGCGCGAGCGCGTCGATGGACCGCTCCGGACCGAGTTCGCCGACCCGCATGACGCGCGCGGCGTCGCCGGCGAGCGCCGTGAGCAACTCGACATCCGGGTCGGCGCCGACGGCGATGACCGCGAGCTCAGCGCCTCGCGACGCGAGCTCCATACGCAAGGAACTCGCGCGCGACGCGAGGTCGGCCCGGTCGGGATCACGGCCGTCGGAAACGAGGATCGCGAACGTATGTCGCGCAGGATCGACTGCGCCCGCGAACTCGTCGAGCGCGCTCCAGATCCGCGTGGGCCCGCGCGGTTCGGGCGTGTTCCAAGCCTCGCGCGCCAGCACGCGGCGCTGCTCGATGCCGCCGCGCTCGCCCGGACGACCGAGGTCGAGCGTGCGCGCGTCCGCGCCGAACCAGACCGTCGAGAGGCCGTCGGCGACCGGTGCGCGCTCGATCAAGCGCACGAGCGCGGCGCGCGCGACCTGCGCCGGCGCGCCGGCCATGCTGCCGGATGCGTCGACGAGGACGACGATCTCGCGCGGGCGGCCGTCGTCGAGCGCGGGCGCGAGCGCGGAGGACGACGGGCGTTCGGTGCTCGCGAAGCGCGCTCCAGCGAAGTCGACCCAGCCGCCGCCGGCCGCGACAAAGGTGTCGACCGCGCGCGCGGATTCGCGGTCGAACGCGGCGTCGAGCGTCGCCAGCACGTCGAGACCCGCGAGCGACGTTGCGCGCGTGTCGTCGAGCTCGACGAAGGCGAAGTCGGCGTTGGCGGGCGCGAACGAATCGATGAACGCATCGCGCACGGCGGGCTCGCCGAGGACGCCGATCGACAGCACGCCCTCCGCGATCACTGCGGCGCGCGCCGTCGAGCGCGAATCGTCCGTGGAACCGAATCGCCGACCCGCGCTGTCGACGAGGCGCGCCTCGGCGACGAGCGATCCGTGCGAGGTCGCGAGAGGCGGGAACTCGAGCTCGACGCGCAATCCGTGCGGACCGCGCTCGAACTTCGAGACGGGGACGCGCACCTCCCGCCGGGTCGAGACGCCGCCCTCGGTCAGTGTCGCGCCGACGAGGAGTTCGCGCAGCCCGTCGTGCTGTCCAACCATCCCCATAGCGCGCCACGTCTCGAGCTGCACGACGACGGGCTCGCCTCGACGCACGCGGATCGGAGTAGCGATCGGCGCGACGTACGCATCGAAGCCGTCGCGCACGTTGTGGAGGAGTTCGATGCGCACACCGCGCGCGGCGAGACGCGCTGCGACGCCCGCCGGATCGACACCTGTCCAGGTGCCGTCGCTCACGATCTCGATCGAGCGCAGGCGACCATTACCGAGCACGTCGGCCAGCTCGAACGCCGCAGCCAGGTCGCTCCGATCCTCGCCGACCTGCACGCCGCTCAGGCCGCCGTGCGCGAGATCGAGACGACGCGCGCCGTGTCCGAAAGCGATCGCTAGGACCTCGATTCCCTGCGCGGTCGCCGCCGCCCGGCGCTGCTCGATCCGCTCGCCGATGGCGTAAACGCGGAAGTCCGCGCCGATCGCGCTGTCGCTCACGTCCACGAGCAGCGCGTGCACCGGGGCCCCGGTCGCTCCGCGTTCGCGCGGCAACGCGAGCCAGGCGCCCAACGCGAACAATGCCGCGGCGAGCCACGCGAGCACGGCGGGAAGCGTGGAGCGCTGCATGCGGGGAGCGGAGCGTAGCGAGCGGGAGCCCGCGTCGGGCCGAACGCGCGCCCGATCCGCTCCCGCGCTCGAACCGCGCTCGAACCGCGCTCGCTCAGAGCGCCGACGGAGCCGCGGCGCGCACGGTCGCGTCGATCCAGCCGCCGCCGATCAGGCGGTCGTCTTCGTAGAACGCGGCACCCTGTCCGGGCGTCACCGAGATCTCGGGCTCGTCGAACACCACCAGAGCCTCCGTCCCGCTCGCCGTGACGACCGCCGGCACGGGCTGCGACCGGTAGCGGTGCTGTACGAGCACGCGGCGCTCGCCGGAGGTCGGCGCGTCCACGCCGATCCAGTTCACTTCCTCGAGCCGCGCGCTGCGCACGCCGCAGTCGGCACGCGATCCGAGCACGACGCGGCCGGCGTCCGTCTCGATCGCCACGACGTAGAGCGGCTCCCCCGCCGCGATTCCGTGACCGCGGCGTTGGCCGATCGTGAAGAGCTCGGTCCCGGCGTGCGTCCCGAGCACCGCGCCCGACGTGTCGACGAGGTCGCCCGGATGCAGCTCGGTCCCGTGCTCTTTCAGGAGGTTCCTGTAGTCGTTGGACGGGACGAAGCAGATCTCCTGGCTGTCCTTCTTCTCGCTCGTGCGCAAGCCGACCTCGCGCGCCAGCGCGCGCACGGCGCTCTTTTGCATCCCGCCCAGCGGCAACCGCACGCGTGCGAGGTCGTCCTCGGCGACGCAGAAGAGCTGGTAGGACTGATCCTTGGTCCCGTCGATGCCGCGGCGCACGTGGACGCGGCCGTCGAGGACTTCGAGCTGCGCGTAGTGGCCCGTGGCGACGCCTTCGGCGCCGAGCTCGCGCGCGAACTTCAGGAGCCGTCCGAACTTCAAGTCGCGGTTGCACACGGCGCACGGATTGGGCGTGCGGCCGCGCGCGTACTCCTTCAGGAAGTAGCGGATGATCCCGCCGAACTCGTCCTTCAGGTCCACGGCCTGAAAAGGAATTCCGAGGTGGGCTGCGACCATCCGCGCATCCCGAGCGTCACTCACGGAGCAGCACGACTTCTTGGAGGACTCGTGCTCCGACACATGGACGCCGTTGCGCATGAACAGGCCGACCAGGTCCAGACCTTCACGGGCCAGGATCCAGGCGGCAGCCGAGCTGTCGACGCCGCCGCTCATGGCGACGACGAATCGGGGCTTCACGGTCATGGGGCGGCGTTCGCTGAGGTGTTCGAGCGAGCTCGCGGCCGCGCGTTGGAGCGCGTGCCCAGAGCCCATTTCTCAGGGGCGGCCATTCTAGTACCTTCTTCGCCCTTCCAAGTCGGCCGCGTGCCGGCGGAACCCCGCGCGAACGATGCACCACCTGTTCCTACTCCCCCTCCTTCTCGTCCAGGACGCCGCGGTTGCCGTGCCCGCGCAAGGCGCACCGACCGACGGCGGCGCGCCGACCGGCGGCTCCCCGGGCATCGTGGAGAGCCTGTTCGGGTCGATGCTCTTCCCGCTGATCCTGTGCTTCGGGGTCTTCTGGCTCTTGATCCTGCGCCCGGAGTCGAAGCAGCGGAAGAAGCGCTTGGGGATGCTCGCCGCCCTGAAAAAGGGCGACAAGGTCCAGACGAACGGCGGGATGCTCGGCACGGTCGTGCAGGTGCAAGAGGGCATCGTGACGCTGCAAGTCGACGAGGGCGTGCGCTTGCGCTTCGCGCAGAGCGCGGTCGGCACGGTCCTCGAAGAGGACGGTCAGATCGCGACCGCGAAGAAGTAGGCGCGGGAGCGGATCGGCCGAGCGGGTGGGACGCCCGCGGGCGGCCGCGTGAGCTCGCGCCGTGAGGCTGCGCGTGATCGCCGAGCGCTCGGCGCTGCGCGCGGCAGGCTCGGCGCTGCGCGCGGCAGGCTCGGCGCTGCGCGCGGCAGGTTCTGCGCTGCGCGCGGCAGGCTCGGCGCTGCGCGCGGCAGGCTCGGCGCTGCGCGCGGCAGGGTCCCGGTTGCGCGCTGGCCTGCGGAGCGCGTTGCTGCGCCGCGCCCCACGGATCTTTCTGTGGACATGCACCGCCGCGAGCACGGCCGAGATCGGGCTCGCTGGCGAGGAACTGGTCGCGCGCACGCTGCGCCGACAGGGGCATGGGATCGAAGGGCGCCGCGTCCGCACGCCTTGGGGCGAGCTCGACGTGCTGGCGCGTGACGGGCGCGGCCTCGTCTGCGTGGAGGTCAAGACCGCCCGACTGGCCCCCATGCCGCGGATCCGCGGCGCGGCACGGGTCGCCCTGCCCGACCGCGACCACCCCGGCGCGCGGGTCGATGCGCGTGGGCTGGAGCGCCTCGGTCGGATCGCGGACGGGATCGCGCGTCGCCGCCATTTGCCCGCGCGCTGGGAAGTCTGGGAGGTCCGCGTCGGGCCTGGCCGCGGACGCGTCGAAGTCCGCCGCTGGCCTGCCGCGTGACGCGATCTTCCGGCGATCCCGCGGGAGGGCTTCATGGCCGCGACGGGCCCGGACGATCAGAATGTGCCACCCCGCGGAAGTCCGGACTCCTCGCGCGCGCCCCCGCGGCGGGCGAAGTCCCCTCATCCGTCCCCGCATGCTGCGCGTCCTCCGCCACTACCTGCCCTTGCGCAAAGCCTTGCTCATCCTGAGCGAGGCCGTGCTGCTCACGGCCGTCCTCTCGGCCTGGATGACCGCGCACCTGTGGCAGCCGTCGGAGCTCGTCCTGGCGCAGCTCTACGACCGCATCCCAGCGCTCGACGTGGACGACGCGCGCGTGCGCTGCGTGTACTCGTGCTTCCTCCTTTCGATCCTGGCGCAGTTCGCGATCGGCTTCAACGAACTCTACGACGTGCGCGTCTCGGGCTCGCGCGTCGATCGATCGGGACGCTTCGTCGAGTCGGCCGGCTCGGCGTTGGCTCTGTCGCTGCTGGCCGTGTTCGTCCTGCCGACCTGGGGCTTGCCGCAAGTCCTCGACTTCCCGCCGCTCTCCGCCAGCCAGCGCATCCAGACGCTCGTCTTCGCGATGCTCTCGGGCTTCGCCGTCATCTACGGCTGGCGGGCTTTGTTCCACTGGGCGCTGCGTCGAGCCAACTTCGGTGAGCGCGTGTTGATCCTCGGCGGCGGCAAGCGCGCGCGCGAGCTGGCGCGCGAGATCCGCGAACGGCCGGACATGGGCTACGACCTCGTCGGTCTCGTGCCCGAGAGCGGGCCCGAGCGCGGACCGGTCGGCATGGCGCGCACTCCGCGCGGCGACGAGAGCAAGGCGCCGGTCCAGTTGCGACCGCGGCTCGTCGGCGCGACGGCTCTCGCGGGAGTCGGCGAAGCGACGACGGAGCGCCAGCCGGGATTCCTGCTCGAGCGGCCAGCGCCGCATTTCGCCCTGGATTCCGCGGCGCCGCCCGAACTCGGCGAGCCCGCTCCGAGCCTCGCCGCACTGGTCCGGCGCGAGCGCGTGGACCTCGTCGTCGTCGCGCTCGAGGACCGCCGCAAGGCGCTCCCGATCGACGAGCTGCTCCAGTGCCGACTCGACGGCGTGTCCGTGCTCGAGCAGGAGTCCGTCTACGAGCGCATCACGGGCAAGATCGCGGTCGACGCGTTGCGCCCGAGTTACTTGATCTTCAACGAGGGCTTCTCGCGCCATCCGTGGGCCGCGCTGACGAAGCGCGCGTTCGATCTCACCATCGGCTTCGTGTTGATCGCCCTCACGTGGCCGCTGATGGTGCTCACCGCGCTGGCCGTGCGCTTCGATTCGGCGGGACCGATCCTCTTCACGCAAGAGCGTGTCGGCCGCGACGGCCGGCAGTTCGTGCTCTTGAAGTTCCGCAGCATGCGCGTGGACGCCGAGAAGACGACGGGACCGGTGTGGGCCACGCAGGACGACCCGCGGATCACGCGCGTCGGGCGCTTCATCCGCAAGACGCGGCTCGACGAGCTGCCGCAGCTCGTGAACGTGCTCGCAGGTCACATGTCGATCGTGGGGCCGCGCCCGGAGCGCGAGCACTTCGTGGCCGAGCTCGCGCAGAAGATCCCCTACTTCCGTCAGCGCCACATCGTGAAGCCCGGTTTGACCGGCTGGGCGCAGATCAACTACCGCTATGGAGCTTCGTTCGAGGACTCGGTGCAGAAGCTCCAGTACGACCTCTACTACATCAAGAATCAGTCGGTCTTGTTCGACCTCTCGATCCTGTTCAACACGGTGAAGATCGTGATCCTGCGCAAGGGGACGTGATCACGTTCGCGTTCGCGGCACGCTCAGGCCGTCACGTCCTGTCCGTGACGGCCGCGGGATTCAGGTGCCGAAGGCCGTGCCGACCTGAGTCTCCCTGGCCTTTTGAGCGGCCAGGTAGCACGAGACCGCGGCGAAGGCGCACCAAGTCAGCGGCCAGGTGACGAATCCGATCAACACGAAAAGCAGGACCGTGTTGACCGCCGCCGCGATCCAGTAGCCGATCATCAGCGCGAGACCCCAGCCGATGTTGCCGGCGTACAGGTTCCCGATGCCGAACGTCTGCAGGAACATGCCCGGAACGAGTTCCAGGATCAACGCGATGCCCACGTCCTTCGGAACGCGGACGGGCACGGGCGGATAGAGCGGGTCGTTCATGGCACGATCCCTTACGCGGGTGCGCGTTCGATCTTCGCGGGCGTCCCCGGGAATTCAGGTCTCGCCGCGTCGGCTCGCGGCTTTCTCGCGCCGCCAACGCTCGACGTGGACCGCGACGAGAGCCACGTCCGGCGGCCGAACCCCCGCGATGCGACCGGCGGCGCCCAGCGTCCGCGGGCGCAGGCGCGCGAGCTTGTCGCGCGCCTCGTTCCCGAGCCCCCGGATGCCCGCGTAATCGAGCTCGGCCGGGATCTCGAGCGCGTCCTGCGCGCGCAGGCGGACGACGTTCTCCTCGGCGCGCTCGACGTAGCCCTTGTACTTGAGGCTCACCGCCACGGACCGCGCCACCTCGTCGTCGAAGCCCAGCGCGGCCAGCTCGGGCACCGCGGCGATCGAGGACTCCCAAGTGACCTCGGGGCGCAGCAAGAGCTCGGCGAGGCTCTTCCCGTCGCGCCGGATGCGCGCCAGCGCGGTCTCGATGCGCAATTTCTCGGCCTGCCGTCCGGCGAGCGCCAGCACCGCGTCGTCGCCGACGAGTCCAACGGCGTGCGCGCGCGGCACGAGCCGCTCGTCGGCGTTGTCGCAGCGCAGGATCAGCCGGTGCTCGGCGCGGCTCGTGAACATGCGGTAGGGCTCGGTCGGATTCGACACGACGAGGTCGTCGACCATGACGCCGATGTAGGCCTCGTGACGACCGAGCACGAAGGCCTCGCGCCCGAGCACCCACAGCGCCGCGTTCGCGCCGGCGACGAGGCCTTGGCCCGCGGCCTCCTCGTAGCCCGAGGTGCCGTTGATCTGGCCGGCCAGGTAGAGGCCCGGAACGAGCTTCACCGCGAGCGCGTCCGAGAGCTGGCTCGGCGCGACGAAGTCGTATTCGACCGCGTACCCGTGGCGCAGGAACCGCGCGCGCTCGAGGCCCTCGATCGTGCGCAGCATCGCTTCCTGCACCTCGCCCGGCAGCGAAGTCGAGACGCCGTTCACGTACACGACGTCGGTCGAGAGGCTCTCGGGCTCGAGGAAGACGAGGTGCCGCTCCTTGTCGGCGAAGCGCATCACCTTGTCCTCGACGCTCGGGCAATAGCGCGGCCCGACGCCCTGGATCCGACCGGCATACATCGGCGCGCGGTGGATGTTGGCGCGGATCAGCGCGTGCGTGCGCTCGTTCGTGTGCGTGAGGTGACACGCGATCTGCGGCAGAGCGGGAAAGCGCGCGCGGTCCGTGTGCGACGAGAACGGGACGGGTCGCGCGTCGCCGGCCTGTGTCTCCAGCCGATTCCAGTCGATCGAGTCGGCGGCCAGCCGCGGTGGCGTGCCCGTCTTCAATCTGCCGAGCACGAGACCGAGCCGTTCGAGATCGTGCGAGACGCCACCGCTCGTCCCCTCGCCGACGCGCCCGCCCGCGGACTGATCTTCGCCGGTGTGCATGATCGCGCGCAGGAACGTGCCGGTCGTGATCACCACCGCGGCGGCGGCCAGTTCACGGCCGTCGGCGAGACGCACGCCGCGCACGCGACCGTCCTCGACCCAGAGCCCGGAGGCCGCGCCCTCGACGAGCTCGATACCTCCTTGCGCGCGCAAGGCCGCAGTCGCGGCTTCGCGGTAGAGATGGCGATCGCTCTGGCAGCGCGGGCTCTGCACCGCGAGACCCTTGCCCGTGTTGAGCAGCTTGAACTGGATTCCCGTCGCGTCGGCGACGGCGCCCATCGCGCCGCCGAGCGCGTCGATCTCGCGGACGATCTGACCCTTGCCCACGCCGCCGATGGCTGGGTTGCAGCTCATCTCGCCGATCTTGTCGAGGCGCAGCGAGACCAGCGCGACACGCACGCCGACCCGCGCCGCCGCGAGGGCTGCTTCGATGCCCGCGTGGCCGCCGCCCACGACGACGACGTCGTGCGCGCCGCGACTCGGGCCGGGAGTGGGATGGACGTGAGAAGCGGATTCCATGGGCGGCGGGCTGGATCGCGGGTGCCCGACCCTTCATGGAAACGGATTCGAGGCGCGCGCGCCAGTCCGGGGCGGGTCGCCGGATATCGGCGAGCGCGTACGTGTTTCTGCGCACTCGACTCGAAACGCGGAGCTCTCAGACCCGATAGCCTCGGCATCGTGCGCTCCTGGCTGTTCCGACATCGTCTCCGCCTGCGCGCGATCTACGCGCAGCGCGCGCTGCCCGATCGCGATCTGCGGCCGCGCAGGCTGCTCGGACCCGACCGGGACGGATTGCTGCCGGGTCAGAGCGCGCGGGTCGGGGAGCGGTTCGTGATCCGGCCGCCGACGCGCGCGGCGTAGGGCAGAGGCCGCGCGGGGAGCAACCGGGTGGCGCGCGGGTGGTAGCATCCCCCGTGATGCGAGCGCGCGCGGCGGTCCTACTGACGATCACGAGCTTCCTGGCGGAAGGGGTCCGGGCCGAGCCGGTCTGTGTTGCTCCGCTGCGCTTCGCTGGGCGAGTCGCGGAGGACCGCGATTCGCTCCAGTCCTACCTCCAACGCCTGCGCCTGCAGCGCGATCAGATCCTGGGCGCCATGCAGGATCGGGTCCAAGGCCTCGTCGAGGACCTGGAGGGGCACGCAACGGCGCGCAACATCGACGGCCTGGACGCCGCGCGGGCCAAGCTCCTCCAGCTGGGGCCGGAGGTCGCGCCGCTGCTCGTCGAGCACATCGACCCGGGCACGTCCCCCACCGACCCACAGCGTCTGCGCGCGAGCTCCATCGCGCTCGTCCTGGCGGACCTGCAGGCGCGCGCGATCACGGCTCGCCTGCTCGAGATCGTCCAGGCTGGCTCGGTCGAGGGGCGCCAGAATGCCATTCGCGTCCTCGGGAGTTCGCCCGAGCCCGAGCGCGCCACGCCGGCGCTCGTCGGCATCTACCGCGGCGGGCCGCCCGAGCTGCGCGAGCCAGCGCTCACCGCGCTCGCGCGGCTGGGCGGGGCCGCGGCGAAGAGCGCGCTGGAGGAAGCTCTGGGCGACGCGCGCTCCGAGGTCGTCCGCGCCGCGCTCGACGCTCTCGCCCAGGCGAAGAACGACGCACTGGCGGACCGGATCCTGCGCATCACCGCGACGCCCGGCGACGCGTTTCGCGTCCTCGATCCGCTGCTGCGCTGGTACCGCGCCGCGCCCGGAGCTGCCACCAGTGCGCACGTCGCGGCGCTCGTGAAGCTGGCCGGCGATCCGTCGGCGCCGGCGATCGAGCGCGCGCGCGTGCTCGAAGTGCTACCGCGTTTCGCCGACAAGTTCGACGCCGACGTCAAGAAGAGCCTGCGCTCCATCGCCGAGTCGCCGGCGCGCGAGATGCGCGAAGGCGCACTCGTCGTGCTCGTGCTGGCCGGCGACAAGAACGCGCGACGCGAACTCCTGGGCGAGTTCGACGAGCGCATCGCGCGCAACGATGTCTTTCCGGCTGCGTACGAGGAGCGCGGCAACGTCTACTACCGCGTCGGCGATTATCGCGAGGCGGTCAACGATTTCAGGCAGGCGATCAAGTTGTCCGCGAACGATCTGCGCGCGCGTCAGGACTCGGCCTACATCGGGCTCGCGAAGAGCTTCGCGAGTTGGGGCAAGCTCAAGGAAGCGGCACAGACTCTCGAGAAGGCCCCGCTCACGCGTCAACAGCTGGCCGACCTGAAGAGCGAGCCGGCTTTCGCCAAGCTGCTCGAGAACCCCAAGTTCCGCGAGCTGTTCGAAGTGCGATGACCGGCACTCGGACCGGTTTCGTCGCGCACGCCGACCAAGAACGGCACGACACCGGACCGGGACACCCCGAGCGCGCTGCGCGGCACCGCGCGATCGTCGAACGCATCGATTCGAGCGGCCTCGCGGCGAGCCTCGAACGCGTCGACGCGGTGCCGATCGATCCAGCGCGGCTCCTGCTCGTGCACGAGGCGCGGCACGTGGCCGAAGTCCAGCGCGAGATCGCGTCCGGCGCGCGCATCCTCGACGACGGCGACACGCGCGTGTCCGCCGGATCGTGGCGAGCGGCACTGCTCGCCGCGGGCGGGACGCTCGACGCCGTCGATCGCGTGATGGACGGCCGGTGGCGCAACGCATTCGTCGCCGCTCGGCCTCCGGGCCACCACGCCGAGCGCGGGCACGCGATGGGCTTCTGCGCGTTCAACAACGTGGCTGTCGCGGCCGCGCACTTGCGCGAGCGACACGGCCTCGAGCGCGTCGCGATCGTCGATTGGGACGTGCACCACGGCAACGGGACGCAGCACGCGTTCGAAAACGACCCGAGCGTCTACTTCGCCAGCCTGCACCAATGGCCGCTCTATCCCGGATCGGGCCTCGCGAACGAACGCGGGATCGGCCCGGGCTTCGGCGCGACGCGCAACTGTCCGTTGCCGCCGGGCTCGGGCGATCGCGAGTGGCTCTCCGCGTTCGAGGACGTCGTGCTGCGGGACCTCGAGTCGTTCGCGCCGCAGTTCGTGCTCGTGTCGGCCGGGTTCGACGCGCACGCCGACGATCCGTTGGGGCAAACGGAGCTCAGCACGGAGGCCTACGCGCGCATGACGAACCTTCTGGCGCAGTACACGCGCGAGCGCTGCGCCAGCCGGCTCGTCCTCGTGCTCGAGGGCGGCTACGACCTGGCCGCTCTCGCGGCGAGCGTCGAGGCCGCCACGGCCGAACTGTGCGGCTAGCCGAGAGCTTCCGACATTTTTCGGGGAACTCGCGGCGTGGAGCGGGAACGGGTCTTGTCGCAGCTCCCCTCGAGTTGCGCAGGCACTTCACCCGCCCGATCCCCATGCGCGCACCGATCCTCCCCCTCGTCTCAGCCCTCGGCATCGCCGCTCCCTCCTTGGCGCAGCAGCCGGCCTTCACCACGCCGGGCATGGCGCAGACGCCCATGGTGTCGCGTCCCGCTCCGCAACCGACCGCGGAGAGCAGCGGCCAGTCCGACCGCTTCGATTCGGTCTTCAATCCAGCCTTCTCGTTCATCATCGACGCGGTCGCGGACTCGCTGCACCCTGACGACGACGCGGCCGAGGACGGTCTCGGGCTCGAGTTGCGCGTGCTCGAGATCGGCGCGCAAGCTTGGGTCGATCCCCTCGCGTGGGCGTACTTCATCGGCGCGACCGACGGCGAGACCATCGCGATCGAAGAGGCCGCGATCCACTACAAGGGACTGGGCGGCAACACGACGATCCGCGCCGGACGATTCTTCGTGGACTTCGGCAAGCAGATGCAGACGCACGTGCACGAACTGCGCACGCTCGAGCGCCCCCTCGTCCTGCGCACCTACCTGGGCGAGGAAGTGAAGGGCGACGGTCTCCAGTACGACGGTTGGACCGGTGTCGGCGACGCGACTGCGGTGCGCTGGTCGGTCGGCGCGTTCGCAAGCCTCTTGCCCGAGTCCGAGTTGGAGGACGGCGTGCCCGAGATCTCCGTCGCGGAGCGCAAGGACGCGGGCGATCTGAACTTCACCGCGCGCCTGACGGCTTTCACCGACATCGGGACGAACGGCGTGTTCCAGGCCGGCGTCTCGGGACGCTTCATCCCCGACGCGAGCGCCGAATTGAACGGCAGCGAGGCGACGGGGCTCGACAGCTCCGTGTACGGCCTCGATCTGACCTACGGTTGGACGAGCGACGATGCGCAGCGGGCGCTGACGACGGGCGCGGAGTTCCTGCTGAACAGCGGCGACACCTCGTCCACGATCGACGACGCGGGCACGCCCGATGATCCGACCGACGACACGCTTCTGGGCTTCGACGACGAGTCTCAGACGGGTTGGTACGCATTCGTCGACTGGGCCTGGAATCAAAAGCACTCGATCGGACTCCAGTACAGCACCGTCGAGCTGGGCGCGGACCTCGACGCCGCGGAGGCCGAGGTGTACTACACGCGCCTCTTCTCCGAGTACCATCGCATTCGGCTGGTCGCATCGAGCTACGACACCGACATCGAGGACGGTGATTCGCTCCGCTTCGCGATCCAGTACACGGTCACCGTCGGCGCGCACGGGCATGGAATCAACTGGTGAACAAGGGCGGAACTTCCAGCGTGGACTCGACGCGTCGATGGCTCTTCCAGACCGCGGTTCTCGCTCTTCTCGTCGCGCTTGCGACACCAGCTCGCGCCGCCGCGGCGAGCGATCGGCTCCGCGTCGTCACCACCCTGCACGATCTGGCCGACATCACACGCCGCATCGGCGGTGATCGCGTCGACGTCACGTCGCTCACCAAGGGGCGCGAGAACCTCCACCACGTCGTGGCGCGACCGTCGCATCTCGTGGCGTTGAGCCGCGCCGACATGCTGGTCCAAATCGGGCTCTCGCTCGAGATGGGCTTCCTGCCCGGACTGCTCGAGAACGCGAACAACGCCAAGATCCGGCCTGGAATGCCGGGTTTCGTGAACGTCTCCGTCGGTTGGGATCCGCTGAACGTCCCGACCGTGGTGAGCCGCAAGGACGGCGACATCCACCCCGACGGCAATCCGCACGTGAACCTGGATCCGCGCGGCGGGCGCCACATGGCGGCGCGGATCCTGGCCGGGCTGATCGCCGTCGACCCCGCGAGCAAGTCCGCGTACGAAGCGCGCGCCGCCGAGTACGGCCAGGAACTCGATCGGGCCGAAGCGCGCTGGGACGCGGCCGCGAAGAGCTGGTCGGGGCGCAAGATCGTCGTCTACCACATGGAGTACGACTACCTGGCCCGCCGTTACGCACTCGAGATCGTCGGCACGGTCGAGTCGAAGCCCGGGATCCCGCCGACGCCGGGGCACGTCGCGCGGCTCGTCGAGAAGATGCGGGCCGCCGGAACGGTCGTCGTGCTCACGGCTCCCTGGTCGAACAGCGGCGAGGTGGAGCGGATCGCCGAGGCCACGTCGGCGCAGGTCGTCGAGCTCCCGAACCAGTGCGGCGGCATCGCCGGCACCGACTCCTGGATCGCGATGCTCGACCTCGTGCACGATCGACTGGCACGAGCGTTCGGAACTGCCGCCCCGAAGCGGTAGCCTCCGCGGCGCGCATGACCGACCTGCTCCGCATCGCCAACGCTTCGTTCGGCTACGCCGGTCGCGCGGTCATCTCGCACGTGGACCTCGCGGTACGCGCCGGGGAATTCCTCGGCATCGTGGGCCCGAACGGCGGAGGGAAGACCACGCTGTTCCGCGGGCTCCTGGGCCTCGTGCCGCCGCTCGAGGGCCGCGTCGATCGCGGCGGCGCGCGCATCGGGTACGTCCCCCAGCGCGAGACGCTCGACCCGATTTTTCCCCTGCGCGTCGAGGACGTCGTCCGGATGGGAGCGTACGGCAGCCTGTCCGGCCTGCGCCTCCTCACGTCCGAGCAACGGCGCGCTGCGGAGCACGCGATGGAGCGTGTCGGCCTGAGCGCGCACGCGCGCGCCGGCTTCGCGGGGCTCTCGGGAGGCCAGCGCCAGCGGGCGCTGCTCGCGCGAGCGCTCCTGGGCTCGCCCAACGTGCTGCTCCTCGACGAGCCCACGAGCGGAGTCGACCGCGGCGCGCAACGACGGATCCTGGACCTCCTCGTCGAGCTCAACGCGCGCGATGGACTCGCGGTGCTCCTCGTGAGCCATCAGATCCCCCTCCTGCGCGAGGCCGTGCGCGAGGTCCTGTGGGTCGCCGACGGGCGCATCCAGCGCGGCAGCGCGACGGAGCTCCTGGCGCCGGAGCGCTTGGATCGACTGTACGCCGCCGGCGCAGCCGCCGAGGACGGTTGAGGCGTGGACGAGATCACCTGGCTGGAGCGCATCGAACTGTTCCGTTGGCCGCTCTTGTCGACGCTCTGCGCGGCGCTCGTGCTGCCCTCGATCGGAGCGTTCCTGCTCGTGCGCCGTACGAGCTTCCACGGCATCGTCCTGCCGCAGTTCGCCGCGGCCGGCGTGGTCTTCGCGTACGCGATCCTGGGTTGGTGGATCGAGACGATCGGGCTCGGCGGGCTCACGCTGGAGGACGCTCTGCACGACCCGCACGCGGCGTCCACCTTCGGACTCGTGTGGGGCGCGGTGTTCACGTTGGGCGGCATCCTCCTCCTCGTCCTCGCGGGCCGGCAGGGCGGATCGGAGTCGGCGCGCGCCGCGGCATTCTTCGCGACGGCGAGCGCCGCTGTGCTGGTGTTCGGCCGCCTCTCTCCGATCGGACGCGGGCCGGTCGACGAGCTCCTCGCGGGCGAAGTGCTGGGCGTGGGGCTCCACGACTTCGAGGTCCAGGCCGTCGCGTTCGCCCTGAGCGCGGCCCTCTTGGCGTGGTTCGGTCGCGACCTGTTGCTCACGAGCTACGACCGCGATGCGGCGATCGTCCTGGGCAAGCGGGCGACAGCATTCGAAGCGCTCTTCCACGGAATCGTGGGTCTGGCGGTCGCGGCCGGCACGCTGACGCTCGGCCCGATCCTCGTGTTCGGCCTGATCGTGGTGCCGCCGCTCGCCGCGCGGCCGTGGGCGCGTTCGATGTCGGGGTTCGTGACGATCGCGACCGTGTTCGGCGTGCTCGCCGCGATCTTGGGCGAGTTCGCGGCGCTCGAGTGGGACCTGCCCCTCGGGCCGAGCGTGGTGCTGGCGGCGGCCTTGTTCCTGGCTCCCGCGCGACTGGCTGGACGTCGCTCCTGAGTTCGCGGGATCGGCGCGAGCGGGGTGAGCTCCACCCGTGCGCTCGGGAGCCGCGCGATCTGCCGACGCAGGCCGCACCAAGGCTCCGGGGGGCCGGCCGAGCGAGTGTGCGACGAGTAGAGCCCCACGACCTGCGTGCGCCATAGCGTGAGCACGAGCGGTCTGAATCGCGCCCCGGGAACCGCAGCACCGAAACGCGGTCCCGAAATCGAGCGCGGCCCCCCAGAGTCGGGAGGCCGCGCAGGTCCGGACGAGCGCAGCTCGACGCGGATCGATCGGTCAGGAGCCGATCACATGCCGTCGATCGTGAACGGGAACCGCACGCGCGGCTGGCCGTTCAGCGTGAAGACCTCGGCGCGAAGACCGATACCGTCACGCAGACCGAAGTACTCGGTGCTCAGCGTTCCGAGGCCCGTCTTCGTGACGCGCATCGCACGGCTGAACTGATCCGGGTTCGTTGGGAACATCTCCGGGTTGTACATGACGACTTGAACCGTCAGCGTCTGCGGCAGTTGGTTCCAGCCGAAGGTCGGCATGTCGACCATCGTGACCGGGAAGAACGTGCGCAGGCTGGACAGTTGCGTGGCGTAATAGTGACCGAAGATCGTGTACCCCGAGTTGCCGTTGCCCGTGCCGATGAGCAGGTGGCATTCGGCGACGCCGATGTTCACGGTGCAGGTCGAGCTGCGCTGACGCGTGTCGATCGCCGTGAAGACGATGCTGAAGTTGCCGACTTGCGCCGCGGTCGGCGTCCAGTTGACCGTCACACAGATCGGGTTGCCCGAGGCGGGCAGCGGCGGCGTGAAGGTCATGCCGGCGGGAGCGCCTGACACGTCGATCGTGACGATGTCACCCGCATCCACGTCCGACGCGCAGATCTGGAATTGCAGCGGGACACCGGCGCTGGCCATGAGCGGGCCCGGGCAGGTGATCGTCGGCGGGGTGTTCGGCAGGTACACGTAGCAGACCTGCACGCCAGCGGCCGCGTCCGTCTGGAACTGCGTGATCAGGTTGCCCGCGCCTGTGGCGATCGAGGCACCGTTCGCCGTCACCGGCAGAATGATGTTGCCCGCGCCCGTGAAGAGCGCCAAGTCGCTCACCGGCGGCGGGGAAACCTGGCTCTGTGTGTCCGTCACGTTGATGCCCGCGTGGGTCGTGCCCGACGCGCCGGCGAAGTCGAGGACTCCGTCGTAAGCCGTGAACGAGTCGCTGAAGTTCGCCAACGGCAGCGTCACCACGAGCGGGGTGAGGTCGGGGCGGGTCAGCGTGATGTTGGCCGAGAACGAGGTGTTCACGATCGTCGGACCCGCATCCAGGCTCTCCGCGCGCGCGGTGCCCTGGACGTTGCCGGTCAGTTGGAAGGAGATGCTCTGGAGCGTGCCCAGGTTGGGATTGAACTTGGGGATCGAGACGGTGCTCGTCCAGTTCGTGGGTTGGAGCGGGACCGCGTCCGTGAAGCACACGGTCTGCGTCTGGGCCGAGGCGGTGATCGCCGAGGCCGCCAGCGCGAGCGCGGCGAGAGAGGTGCGAATGGTGATCATGATGTGGAGTTTGAAATGCGGCTCTCCACAGGGGAGAGCGCCAAGGGGAATGAGGGAGGGAGAGCGTCGGAGGCTTGTCAGCCCCAGCAAACGATGGTCCGCCCACCTCGGGAGCCAACACCAATCTTAACGGGTTCTGGGCCGTTGCGCATTTGCAACTTGCTAGGATTTCGCCGGTTTTTGTGGCGCATGAGGGCAGCCCGTCTACATTCTACAAGGAAGGGCGACTCACCTCGGAAC